>Ga0196970_1000060_pt1 | contig 176173 bp, 146 predicted proteins | sample S1v_513CmetaG_FD_148672 | JGI IMG/M metagenome (GOLD analysis project Ga0196970, IMG submission 148672) | Soil microbial communities from Anza Borrego desert, Southern California, United States - S1+v_5-13C | ecosystem: Environmental > Terrestrial > Soil > Desert | place: USA: California... | reverse complement strand
CTGGCAGAAGGTCAGCACGCTGTCGGTGATGCCGGCGGCGGTGTCGATGACCATCACGTCCAGGTCGCGTTCCAGTTCGGAGAACACGTTGACCAGGCCCACATGCTGGGCCGGGGCCAGTTCGGCCATGTGCCGGCGGCCAGACGCGGCCGGCACCACCAGCACGCCGCCGGGGCCTTCGAGCAACACTTCTTCCAGCGTGCAGCGGCCGGCAATCAGGTCGGCCAGGGTGAACTTGGGCGACAGGCCGAGCACCACGTCGAGGTTGGCCAGGCCCAGGTCGGCGTCGAGCAGCAAGGTGCGCTTGCCCATGTCGGCCAGCGCCACGGCCAGGTTCGCCGAGATGTTGGTCTTGCCCACGCCGCCCTTGCCACCGGTCACGGCAATGGTCCGCACCGGGCCCATGGGCTCGCTACGGGTTGCCGACAGGGGGAAGGTGTTGGTCAGCTTGGCGTATTCACGCGACGGCATGGTTCTGCTCCGGAGTACAGGGCTTATCGGCAGCGCGGCGCAAATCTTCAAGGCGCAGCACCAGGCTGGCCGCATTGGCCCGGTGGAGGTCGTCGGGCACGCGCTGGCCGTCGGTGACCCAGGTGATCGGCATCTGGTGGTCCACCACCACCGACAGGGCGCTGCCGAAGCGACCGGTCTCGTCCAGCTTGGTCAGCACCACGCCTTGCGGGCGGGCGGCGGCGAAGCGGCGCACGACCTCGTCGAGGTCGGCGAAGTGGGCATTGGCCGGCAGCACCAGCAGCGAGGTGACCTGGCGCGCGCCGCGCAGCCAGTTGAGCTGGGCGGCCAGGGCGCGGTCGCGCTGGCCCATGCCGGCGGTGTCGATCAGGACCAGCTTGTAGTCGGCCAGGCGTTCGAGCAGCTGGATCAAGCCCTGGTCGCTGTCGGCCTCGTGCACGGCGATGCCGAGCTGGCGGCCATAGCTGTAGAGCTGTTCGCGGCCGCCGACGCGCTGGGTGTCGGTGGTGACCAGGGCCACGTCGCGCGGCGCGTGCTCGGCGGCAAAGCGCGAGGCCAGCTTGGCAATCGTGGTGGTCTTGCCGGCGCCGGTCGGGCCGACCAGCGCGATCACCCCGCCAGTCTGCAGCGGATCGATCGGGGCAATCGGCAGGCGCTTGGACAGCAGGCCAAGCATCAGGCCACGGCCACGGTGCAGCTCGGTCTCCGGCGGAATCTGCAGGGCGATGTCGCGGGTGAGACCGGCATCGAAGCCGTAGTCGTCCAGCAGTTCCAAGGCCTGCGCCCGCACTGGCGAACCGCGCAGGCGTTCGTCGGTGAGGCGATTCATTTCGCGCTCGATCATCTGCCGCATCAGCGCGAGCTCGTCGCGCAGCTGCGCCAATTGTTCGTCGCTCTGCGGCGCGGGCGTGACCGGCACCGCGGCCAGCACCGGCGCGGCGGGCTGGGCCGGCGCCAGCGGCGAAGGCGCGGCAATCGAGGGCAGGGCGGCGGCCATTTCAAAGTCCGCGTCGGGCTCGCGGGCGCGACGTGGCGCCGGCTTGGCCGCTGGCGTGGCGGCCGGCGCGCTGGCCGGCCTGGCCGCGGCCTGGGCAAAGGTCGCAAAGATTTCTTCGGGAATGGCGGTGGTGTCGCGCTCAGGCGCGGGCACGTTGAAGACGGCGCGCGCGGCGCTGGCCTGGCTGCGCTCGGTTGCACGCGCCGGCTGGCGTTCGGACATGGCAGCGATCAATGCATCGGCCGGCGAGGGCGCGCGACGCGGCGCCACCGCAGGCGCGGCCACCGCGGCAACGGTCTCGGCAACGGCGGCTGGCGCGGCCTTCTGCTCGGCGCGGGCGTTGTCCAGCGCGCGCAGCACCAGTGCCTCGTCATAGTTGCTGGCCGCGACGATCTCGACCCCTTCCTCGGTGCGCCGGTTGGACAGGATCACCGCATCCGGGCCGTGCTCTTCCCGCACCAGGCGGAAGGCGGTGCGCATGTCAGGGGCGACAAAGCGTTTGATTTTCATGGGAAGGGCCGGGAATGGGGAATGGGGAATCGGGAATGGAGTCGGGCGCCAACTTGCGCCGGCCTCCGTGTAGTCCTGCTGTTCTTCGCGTTACTCATCGTCTTCTCCGTCGCAGGAAACCGGCTCTTCCAATTCCCCGTTCCCAATTCCCCATTCCCAGCCCACATCAACTAATCGTTCCCACCAACTTCAACCGCTTGTCCTCCGGCACCTCGCCGTAGGCCAGAACCGACAGCGAGGGCACGCTGTGGCGGACCAGGCGGGCCAGGGCGGCGCGGACCGGACCGGGCACCAGCACCACGGCCGGCTCGTTGCGCGCTTCCTGCTTGCCGACACAGTCGGCCAGGCTCTGGTGCAGGCGCTCGGCCAGTCCGGGCTCCAGCGCAATGCCGCCGCCGCCCTGGGTGGAGTCCTGCAAGACCCGTTCCAGTTGCGGGGCCAGGGTGAACACCGGCAGCTCCGCCGACATTCCGGCGATCTCCTGCACGATGAAGCGGCCCAGCGAGGTCCGCACCGCGGCGGTGAGCGCGGCCGGGTCCTGGCTGTGCGGGGCATGCTCGACCAGGGCCTCGACGATCTTGCGCAGCTGGCGAATCGGGATGCGCTCCACCAGCAGGTTCTGCAGAACGCGCACGACCACCGACAGCGGCAACGCCTTCGGAGTGAGGTCTTCGACCAGCTTCGGCGCGGCCTTGGCCAGGGTCGCCAGCAACTGCTGCACTTCCTCGTGGCCGAGCAGTTCGGGGGCGTGCTCGCGGATCAGGTGCGACAGATGCGTGGCAACCACGGTGGCCGGATCGACAACGGTGTAGCCGATCGACTCGGCCTGGGCCCGCTGATGCGGCTGGATCCATACCGCGTCCAGGCCGAAGGCCGGGTCCTTGCCGGGAATGCCGTCGATCGCACCGAGCGCGCCGCCCGGGTCCAGGGCCAGTTCGCGGTCGGGGTGAATCTCGGCGGTCGCCACCGGCACGCCGTGCACGAGCAGGCGATAGGCAGTGGCCCCCAGTTCCAGGTTGTCGCGGATGTGTACCGGCGGGATCAAAAAGCCGATGTCCTGGGTGAGCTTGCGCCGCACCCCCTTGATCCGCGCCATCAGTTCGCCGCCCTGGGCCTTGTCCACCAACGGAATCAGGCGGTAGCCGACTTCCAGGCCGAGCGGATCGATTGGCCGCAGTTCGTCCCAGCTCAACTCGGCATTGGCGGCCGCGGCCGGCGTTGCGCCGGGCGTGCCGCGCGCAGCGGCCTCGCTGCCAGCCTGCGGCTCGGCGGCGGCGCGCTTGTGCAGCTTCCAGGCAATGAAGCCCAGGATCAGCGCCAGCGTCAAAAAGGCGACATTGGGCATGCCCGGCACCAGGCCGACCAGACCAAGGATGCCGGCAGCCACCGCCAGCGCGCGGTGCTGGCCGAAGACCTGGCCGACCATGGCCTGGCTCATGTCCTGTGCGCGCGAGGCGCGGGTCACCAGCATTGCCACCGACGAGGACACCAGCAGCGCGGGCAGCTGCGCGACCAGGCCGTCACCGATGGACAGCAAGGTATAGGTGGCCGCGGCATCGCCAAACGGCATGCCGTGCTGCAGCATGCCCACGGCCAGGCCGCCGATGAGGTTGATGAAAAGAATCAGGATGCCGGCCACCGCGTCGCCGCGGATGAACTTGCTGGCACCGTCCATTGCACCGTAGAAGTCGGCTTCCTCGCGCACTTCCTCACGCCGGGCCTTGGCTTCCTCGCGGGTCAGCAGGCCGGCGTTGAGGTCGGCGTCGATCGCCATCTGCTTGCCGGGCATGGCGTCGAGGATGAAGCGCGCGGTCACTTCGGACACGCGGCCTGCGCCCTTGGTGATGACCACGAAGTTGATGATGGTCAGGATCGCAAACACCACGATGCCGACCGCGTAATTGCCGCCGATCACGAATTCGCCGAACGCGGCAATGACCTTGCCGGCCGCCTCGTGGCCGTTCTGGCCATTGAGCAGGATCACGCGGGTGGAGGCCACGTTCAGCGCCAGGCGCAGCATCGTGGTCATCAGCAGCACGATCGGGAAGATCGTGAATTCCAGCGGGCGCTGCACGTAGACCACCGCCAGCAGCACCATCAGCGAGATGGCGATGTTGAAGGTGAACAAGGCATCGAGCACCGGCGCGGCCAGCGGCACGACGACCATGGCCAGCATCGCCAGCACCACCAGCGGCGCGCCGAGGCCGCCGCGGATCAGTTCCAGCACCCGGCGGGCGTTCATCGGCTGGGCGCTCATGCGCGGCCCCCGGCCTTGCCGCCGAACTCATCGACCTCGATGGGCGGCAACGGCGGCATCGGCCCGGCGCGCCAGGCACGCAGCTGGTAGACGTAGGACAGCACCTGGGCCACGGCCGAATACAGTCTCACGGGAATTTCCTTGCCGAGTTGGGCTTCCCTATACAAGGCGCGTGCCAAAGGCGGGGCCGAGACGATGGCGACCCGGTGCCGCTCGCCGACCTCGCGGATGCGGAAAGCCATTTCATCGGTGCCCTTGGCCACTACAACGGGCGCGCGCATCTTGCCGCCCTCGTACTTGAGCGCCACGGCGTAGTGGGTGGGGTTGACCAGAACCACGTCGGCGGTCGGCACCGCTTCCATCATCCGGCGCTGCGACAGCTGCATCTGCATCTGCCGGATGCGGCCCTTGACCTCCGGGCTGCCCTCGCTTTCCTTCATTTCCCGCTTGATCTCCTCGCGGGTCATCTTCAGCTTCCGCAGCCAGTTCCACTTCTGGTACGGCGCATCGATGGCCGCCAGCAGGCCCAGCGCGGCAGCGGTGGCGAACAGCAGGCGCACGGTGAAGCCCAGGCCGTGGCTGATTGCCATCTCCAGCGGTTCGTTGAGCAGGCTGCGCAGCCCGTCCAGGCCATGCATGATCACCAGGGTGGCGGCGCCGCCGACGAAGGCCACGCGCAGCAGCGACTTGACCAGTTCGGCCACGCCATGTCCGCCCCACAGGCGCTGCAGGCCGTTCATCGGGTTGAGCTTGTTGAGATTGGGGGTGAACGCCTTGCTGGAGAAATGCAGGCCGCTCATCGCCACGGGGGCGACCAGCCCGGCCAGCAGGCAGATGCCGGCCAGCGGGGCGATCACCCACATCAGTTCCAGCAGGAGTTGGCCGAAGTGCCCGAACAGCGTTTCGGGGTTGCGCCACAAGGCGGGGTCGGGGGTCAGCGCGGTCTGCATCCAGCCGCGGGCGCCGGCGGCGAGCCCGCCGGACATCGCCATCAGCGCGATCACCCCGGCGCCAAACACCGTGGCAGTAGCCAGTTCGCGTGACTGCGGGATGTTGCCCTGCTCGCGGGCATCACGCAGGCGTTTGGCGGTAGGAAGTTCTGTGCGTTCGGCGCCGTCTTCGTTTTCGGACATGGTGGGGCAGGAGAAGGAGCCTGCCCGGGGTCATGCAAGGGGTGTGCCGGAGCGGGGTGGATCGTGTGGAGGGGTGGATTTGTCCAATATCCAGCGGGCGGATGAGGGCGTAGATCGGGTGGGGAGCGCCTGCTGGCAGGAGGATGGGATGCTGCAAGACGAGGGCCACCGCGCAAAGTCCGCACTCAAGGCGGGTCGGCGCAGATTGATATGTCTGATGAGTGTGCTTGCGCTTGCCGCATGCAGCAGCGTCGACCAGGAGCAGATCTTCACCCCGGACGACTGCGCGCGCGCCTTGCAGCAGGAAGGGACGCGCTACTACCCCGATGGGCGTACAGGATTCCCTTCATCCGAATGCATGCATCGGATCGAGCATGCCAACCCCAAGCCCGCCGCTCAGAGCCGGTAGTCGTACTCGACCACGGACCAGCCACCGCCGCCACGCCACTCGAAAATCCAGGACTCGCGGCTTCCATCGGGCAGGGAATGCACCACGCCATAACGCTCGCCATCGAGGCCGGGTCCGGGAACCGGGACCGGCGACATCGCAGCCGACGCGCCGCGCATCTGCAGTGAATCGATCGCCGCGGTGGTCCGCATGCTGCGGGTGACGTTCACCTGGCCGCCGCGCAGGCGCGGCGCATACGTCGGCGACCTGCTCCGTATCCAGTCGAGGGCTTGCGGGCCTTCAACCGAGTTCGGCGGGTAAGTCACGGTACGGGTGACGCTGATCATTTCCGTGGCGAGGCCGGGCGAGCGCTGGGCCCAGGCCGACGGCGCAGCGAGACCAGTGCCCACGCAAAGGCAGAACGCAGCCAGTCGAGGAGAGGTGTTCATCTGATGCCTCCATTGCGGGAAGGCGGTCTGCATGCAGATGATCGCGCATCGATGAGGCTGCAGCACCGCCACAGCTGTCATAACCGGGTCGCGTCCAGCCTGCGAGCTCAGCGGGACTGGCGATCGTGACGGCGTGTGACCGGCACGTGTGACCCGCTAGCCCACAGCCTCCGCACCCGTCTCATCCAGTTCGATCCGGTTGCGCCCGCCATGCTTGGCCCGATACAGCGCCGCATCGGCACGGGCAAGCAGCTGCGACAAACTCTCGCCTTCGCGGTACCAGGCCACACCAATCGAGCAGGTGACCTCGATCATCGTGTCTTCCACCGCGAAGGGCGTGGCGCAGATCGTGTCGTGCAGCACGCGCAACCGCGTGCGCGCCTGGCGCGAGACGCCGGGCAGCACCGCCAGCAGTTCCTCGCCACCGTAGCGGCCGACTTCGTCGCTGCCGCGCAGGCTCGCACTGAGGCGGCGGCCGACGCGCGCCAGCACGGCATCGCCGGCCAGATGGCCCCACTGGTCGTTGATCGCCTTGAAGTGGTCCAGGTCGATCAGCACCACCGCCAGCGGCTCGTCGTCGCGGCGCGCGGCAATGCGCTCGGCAATGGCTTCGAGAATGCCGGTGCGGTTGAGCAGGCCGGTCAGGTCATCGCGTGTGGCCTTGATCGCCAGCGCGGCACGGGCCACTTCCAGTTCCAGTTTTTCCTGCTCCAGCTCGCGCGTGCGCTCGGCGACCACCCGCTCCAGCTCGCGTTCGCGCGCCAGCAGGCGGCGCACGCGCCAGCGCAGCAGGCCGAACACCGCCGCACAGCCGAGCAGGACATAGAGCAGCAAGGCCAGCGGGCTGCGCCACCACGGCGGCAGCACTTCAAAGCGGAAATAGGCGATCTCGCTGCGCTGGCGGCGGCGCAGGTCTTCGGCCTGCAAGGCCAGTTCGTAGCGCCCGGGTGCGACGATCGGATAGACGAAATGGTCCTGCGGGCTGGTGATCCAGGTGCCGTTGTGGTCGTTGATGCGGTAGCGGAACATGATGCGGTCACTGCCGCCGGAAGCACCCGGCGTGGACAGGTCGATGTCCAGCGGCCGCTCGGACCACAGCAGCGAAGCGCCCGGCAGCACGGTCTGTTCGCCACGGTAGACGCGGGCAATCTCCAGCCGCAGCGGCTGCGGCGCAAACAGCGTCACCGGGTCGGTGATGTGGCTCAGGCCGCGGCTGGACCCGATCCACACGGTACCGTCGCGATCCTCGAAGAAGGCATTGGCAGAGATGTCGTCCCACAACAGGCCTTCGGCCTGGGTGATGCGCATCCAGCGGCCATCGCGCAGCAGGTCGATGCCCTGGCTGCTGCCCAGCCACAGCCAGCCACGGCTGTCGTGGCGCAGGATGTAGGGCATCACGCGCGACACCAGCGGGTCGTCCACCGCGCGCAGGTCCAGGCGGTTGCGCGCCTGGTCGAAACGCCCGTGCCACAGGCCGGCGTCATTGAGCGAGGCCCACACCTCGCCATCGGCGGCGAAAGACAGTCGTGAGAAGTCCTGGCTCGGCAGCGCGCCGCCAACCTCGACGCGGCGCCAGTGGCCGCCAATGCGACGGTACAGGCCCGCGCCCGAAGTCAGCCAGATCGTGCCGCCCGCATCGGTGCGTGCGTCATCGAACGCAGCCATCGGCAGCTCACGCTCGCGCTGCACCTGGGTCGCGCCGGGCGCGAGGTGGAAGACGCCGCGGCCAGTGATGATCCACAGCACGCCTTGCGCATCGAATTGCAGCACGCGCACGCCGGCCGGCGCCTGTGCGATATCGCGGGTGCTGCCATCGGCCGGATCGCGGCGCGCGATCATCCCGGACGAGCGCCCCAGCCATACCGCGCCATCGGCGGCGATGGCCATGCTGGTGGTCTGTTGCAGCGCGCGGCCGTCGGCCAGCGTCCACGGCTGCATGCGCCGCGCTGTGGCCCCGGGCGTAGTGCCCAGCACGTTGCTGCCGGCATCGCCGCCAACCAGCAGCTCGCCTTGCGGGCTGCGCAGGATCGACCAGGTCGGCGCGGCCGCCAGGCCCTGGCCTTCGTCCCAGTGTTCGATGCGGTCGTAGGCCAGCCAGCGCTGGATGCCGAGGCCGCGCGTGCCGATCCAGAAGCGGCCGTCGCGCTGCACCAGCACCGGGCCGACCAGTGGCGTGATGCCCACGCCCTGGCTGCGCGAGAACACCTGCCAACGGTCGCCTTGCCAACGCACCAGGCCGCCATTGGCGCGGGTTACCACGCGGCCGCGCGGGTCCAGCGCCAGGTTGGTGGCGCCGGAGAGCATGCTGAAGCTGTCGCCGGGCGGGGCGGGATGTTCGACGAACCTTTGCGCGCCGCGCGGCAAGGACAGAATGTGCTTGCCGCCGCGCAGCCACAGGCCACCCTGGCGGTCGCGCAGGATCGCTTGCCAGCGTTCCTGCGGCAGACCCTGCGTCTGGCCCCACAGCGTGGTCGTGCCGTCGCCCTGGATGCGGCACAGTTGCGTGCCGCAGGCTGCCCAGAGCAGATCGCCCTCGGAGAGCAGGGCTTCACCCATTGGCGGCAGGGCGTGGCCGTCCACGCGCAAGGTCACGGCTTGCGTCTGCCAGCCGCTGGCATCGCGCGGGGTAATGCGCAGCAGTTGCCGGTGGCTCACCGCCACCACGCCGCTGCCCTGGGCGACCAGGGTGTTGCCGTTGTCCAGCTGGATCGGCCGGCCCTGCCACTGCACCTGCTCGAAGCGGCTGCCGCGGCGTACATACAAACCGTTGGACGTGCCTACCCACAGGTGGCCGTTGCGGTCCTCGGTGATGGCGCGGATGTAGATGCTGCTGATGCCCGACTCGGCGCCGACGACGTGGAAGCGTTCGCGCTCATAGCGATGCAGCCCCAGTTCGGTGCCGGCCCAGAGCACGCCGTGCCGGTCTTCATACAAGGTGCTGATGGACAGGCCGAGCAGGCCCTCGGCCTGGGCGTAGGCGCGGAAGCTGTAGTTCTGCGCGGCCAGCGGTGGCGCCAGCAGCAGGAGCGGTACGAGCAGGCAGGCCGCCAGGCACAGGCGTGCGAGCGCGCACGCGATCCCGCCGCGGCGTTCGCTGCCACCTTCGCTCATCCACATGGTCGTGCCCCGCTGCTGCAAGGCCCCCTCCTGGCCTGGCGAATCCTCCCCCGGGATTCGTAGCCTGTATCGGCCGCCGCGCGCGGTTCTGTAGCGCGTCAGGCGGTCAGGGCGCGTGCTGCATCGAAGGCCGCATCGAACAGGCGCTGTACCGGCGGCGCCATTTCGCCTGCCAGCATCGCCAGCAGGAACAGGCCAAGCAGCACCGACACCGGCAGGCCCAGCTGGATCGGGTTCAAGGCCGGCGCGGCCTTGGCCAGTGCGCCGAGCGCGAGGTTCACCGCCAGCATCGCCACGATCATCGGCAAGGCCAGGGTCAGGCCGCCGCGCAATACCTGCAGGAAGAAGGTCGGCGCAACTTCGGCAAAGGCCTGCGGGTCGGGCAGGGCGGCGCCGATCGGCACGGCCTTGTAGCTGTCCATGATCAGCGCGACCAGGGCCAGGTGGCCATTGGCGACGAAGAACAGCAGGCCGAAGCCGAGGTAGAACCACTGTGCGATCACCCCGGAGGTAACCCCGCGCAAGGGGTCGGACATCTGCGCGAACGACAGGCCCGTGCTTTGCGAGATGAGTTCGCCGGCCAGCGCGCCGGCCTCGAAGATCAGCCGCAGCAGGAAGCCGATCGCCGCGCCGATCGCCAGTTCGCGTGCCACCGTCAGCACCACTGCGGCGTCGAACCCATTCCAGGCCGGTACCGGCGGCAGGATCGGGGCCAGGGCCATGGCCAGGGTGCCGGCGACCATGACCCGGATGCGCGCCGGTACCGCCTTGGTGCCGACGATGGGCATGGCGGTCAGCACCGCGCCGATGCGCAGCATCGTCCACAGCACCGCGCCGACCATCGCGAAAGCGCGCTGGCCATCGATCACCATCTGCGTTGCGGCATCCACGGCGGCGTTCCTGCCGGCTAGCCGATCAGGTGCGGGATACGCTGGAACAGCATGGTCGTGTATTCGACCAGATGCGCCAGCAGCATGCTGCCGGTGGCAAACAACACCGCGGTCAGGGCTACCGCCTTGGCGATGAAGGCGATGGTCGGCTCGTTGATCTGCGTCGCCGCCTGGATCACGCCGATCACCACGCCCACCACCAGCACGGCGAGCAGGATCGGGCCGGCCAGCCACAGGACGGTGACCAGGCCACCACGCAATTCGGTCAGGGCGATTTCGGGACTCATGCCCGAGTCAATGCAAGGGTGGTGCCAGATTCAGACGCCGGGCTTACGTCGTGGCGGCCGCGAGCGGCTGTGGCGCCTGAGTAGCGGCCCTGGCGATGCGGACGTAGCGCACGTTCAAGGAAATGATCTGCTCGTGTCGGATCACGAAGTAGTCGCCGTCGATCCGGTAGAAGCGCTCTGGCTGGGACTCACCAACCGTGGCCCTGTCGGTGGCCAGCGGGCGGCGCTCGACCGCTTCAAGCACCAGCCGATCCAGCCGGCCCTCGGCGTCGAAATAGTAGTCGGCCAGCGTGCCGACATAGAGCACCGCTTCGCCCGACACGTCGACCACTGCGGCGATGGAGATCAGGTCCGGCACGTCGTCGGCGTCGAAGTCGGCGCCGCTCAGCAGGTAGTACCAGGGCGCGCGCCGGAAGCGCAGCAGCCAGGCCAGCGGGGACTCGGCCCGGTCCAGCCGCATGCGGGTGATCAGGCGCCGAAACCCAGGCGTGGCGAGTGCGGCCGCCAGCAGCTGGGTGCCGAAGTAACAGGCGATCTGGCCGCTTTCGGTCGCAGTGGCGGCGATCGCTTCGGCCTGCAGCGTGGGGCTGGAGGACAGCAGGCCGAGCAGAATCCGCAGGTCCAGGAAGCGGTCGAACAGCGCGCAGAACGCCAGCCAGAGCGCATGCAGGGCGGCAGCCCAGATCAGGCCCTCGGCAACGACGGCGCCAAACGGCGAATAGTCGAGCTTTTCACGCTCGGCGAGCTTGATCTGGGAACGTGCGATGTAGCCGGGCAGGACCAGCAGGAACACGATCAGGGCAGGCAGCGCGACGTTCATGCGCCGCGCCTGCGGCGATCAGGATGCCTTGGCGACGAACTTGAGGACCAGGCGCAGCTTGCCACGGTTCGCGTCATCCCTGACTTCGATCACTTCTTCGCCAGGCCCGCCTGATTGGCTGGCGCCGGCCGTCAAGAAGCGCCGCAACTGCGCCTGACCTTCCGGATCGGCGAGCACCTTTCGTGCCAAGGGGCTTTTCAGCGCTTTCATGGCGCCGAATATGGCATGGCACCTGGCGGCGGACAAGTCCGCCGCGACGTCAAACAGCGTTGAAGCTAGCCGCCAGCGTCCCCACCACCAGCACCCAGCCATCCACCAGCACGAACAGCAGGATCTTGAACGGCGCCGACACCAGCATCGGCGACAGCATCATCATGCCCATCGACATCAGCACGCTGGCCACGACCAGGTCGATGATCACGAAGGGGATGAAGATCAGGAATCCGATCTCGAAGGCAGTCTTCAGCTCGCTGGTGACAAAGGAGGCCACCAGCACCGGGAATGGCACCGCGTCCGGGCCGCTGTACTTGCCGTCGCCGGCCATGCCGGCAAAGGTCATCAGGTCGGTCTCGCGCACCTGCGCCAGCATGAAGGCGCGCAGCGGCTGGGTGGTCAGGGTCCAGGCGGTCTGGAAGTCGATCTGGTGGTTGAGATAGGGCTGCAGGCCGCTGCTCCACATCTTCTGCCACACCGGCATCATCACCAGCGCGGTGAGGAACATCGCCAGGCCGACCAGAATCTGGTTGGACGGCGTCTGCCCGGTGCCCAGCGCCTGGCGCAGCAGGCCCAGCACGATGGTGATGCGGGTGAAGGCGGTCAGCACCAGCAGCATCGACGGCAGCAGGGTGATCGCCGTCATCAGCAGCAGCGTCTGCAACGGCAGGCTGACCGGCTGTTCGCCGATGCGGCCCACGGTCACGTTTGGCAGCGCCGGCAACTGGTTGCCGCCCGCTGCCGCGGCCGCGGGCGTGGCGGCCGGTTCGATGTTGGCCGGCTGCGCCGCGGCCTGGGCAAAGGCAAGCGCCGGGCACAGGGCCAACAGCAGGATCAGCAGCAGGCGCAGGGCGCGGGCGGTGCGGAACGGCAACATGTCATCGGTCCTTGCGCAGCTTCTGGGCCAGCAGCTGGGCGAAATCGGGCAGTTTCTTGAAGTCGGGCAGGCTGGGCGGCGACGGCAAGGCTTCGTCCAGGCGGTGCAGGGCATTGATGCCGCCGGCCGTGACGCCGAGCAGCAGTTGCTGGCCGCCGACTTCCACCACCACCACGCGCTCCTTGGCGCCCAGCGGCAGGCTGGCGACCAGCTTCAGGCCGGCCGAGGGGCGAAAGCCGCTGCCCGGCATGCGCTTGAGCAGCCAGCCGAGGCCGACGATCAGCGCCAGCACCAGCAACAGCGCGAACACCGCGCCGAACAGGCCCGGCGACGACGGCGCCTGGCTGCCGACCTGCTGTGCGTGTCCGGCCAGCGGCGTAGCCGCGGGGCCGGCGCCGACCAGCAGCAGCGCGTGCAGGCTCAACGCAGTCTCCGGATGCGCTCGCTGGGGCTGACGACGTCGGTCAGGCGGATGCCGAAGCGGTCGTTGATGACCACCACTTCGCCATGCGCAATCAGCGTGCCGTTGACGTACACGTCCAGCGGTTCACCGGCGCCGCGCTCCAGTTCCACCACCGAACCCTGGTTGAGCTGCAGCAGGTTGCGGATGGGCATGCGTGCGCGGCCGACTTCCAGTGACAGCGTCACCGGCACGTCGAGGATCATGTCCAGGTTGAGCTCGGTGCTGGACTGGGCTTCTTCGGCCAGCAGCTGTTCAAACTGGGCGGCCTGGGCCGCTTCAAGGGCGTCGATCTGGGTCATGGCTGCGTTTCCTGGGCGGCCGCGCTGCGCGGGCCGGAAGTGCCGGGCGGCTGCACGGCGGTGATCTTGATGGCGTTCTTGCCGTTGGCGATGCCGAATTCGCCGGTGAACAGCGGAATGTTCTCCACGCACAGCGGCACCTGCGCGGGCAGTTCGATCGGCAGCACGTCGCCGACCTTCAGCCCGGTGAGCTGGCGCAGGCTCATGCGCCGCGAGGCCAGCACGCTGGACAGCGAGACCTCGGCCACGTTGAGCTGCTCGCGCAGCATCACGTTCCAGCTTTCGTCGCGGTCGTTGCGGTCGCTCTGGATGCCGGCGTCGAGCAGCTCGCGGATCGGCTCAAGCATCGAGTAGGGCAGGGTGATGTGGATCTCGCCGCCGCCGCCTTCCAGTTCCACATGGAAGCGGCATACCACGACATACTCGCGCGGCGTGACGATGTTGGCGAAGTGCGGGTTGATCTCCGAATTGAGGTACTCGAAGTCCACGTCCATCACCGGCGCCCAGGCCTCCTTGAGGTCGGCGAAGGTCTGTTTGAGCAGCAGCTGGATCACCCGCATTTCGGTGGCGGTGAACTCGCGGCCTTCGATGCGCGTGGGATAGCGCCCGTCGCCGCCGAAGAAGTTGTCGACCACGGTGAACACCAGGGTCGGCTCGAACACGATCAGGCCGGTGCCGCGCAGTGGCTTGAAGCGGATCAGGTTGAGGTTGGTCGGCACGTACAGCGAGTGCATGTACTCGTTGAACTTGACCAGGTCGATGCCGCGCACCGACAGGTCGGCCGAGCGCCGGATCAGGTTGAACAGGCCGATCCGCCACAGCCGCGCGAAACGCTCGTTGACCATCTCCAGCGTCGGCATGCGCCCGCGGATGATGCGGTCCTGGCTGGCCAGGTCGTACTGGCGCGCCTCGCCCGGGGCCGGCGGGGCCGGTGCGGTATCGACCGCGCCCGAGTCCACGCCGTGGAGGAGGGCGTCGATCTCGTCCTGGGAAAGCAGATCGTTGACGCTCATCGGCGCGGCCTTACTGGGTCACGAAACTGGTGAACAGCAGTTCCTGCGCGCACTTGTCCCCGGTCTCGGCGCGCAGCAGCTTCTGTACCTCGGCCAGTGCGGCGGCCTGCAGCTTTTCCTTGCCGGCGCGGTCGGCGATCTCGGCAGGCTGCACCTGCGAGAACAGCATCAGCAGGCGCGCGCGGATCGCCGGGGCGTTGGACTCGATGTTCTTCAGCGCGATCGGGTCGCGGGTCATCAGCTGCACTTCGACCTGCAGGTAGCGCGGGCCGTCGATGGGGCCGTTGAGGTTGACCACGAACGGCGGTTCCATTGCAAAGTACTGCGCCGGCGCCGGCACGGTGCTGGTGGCCGGGGCGTGCTTGGCCGCGTCCTTGTCGTCCTTGCCCTGGTGGGCGAAGTACCAGGCGCCGCCGCCGGCGGCCGCGGCCGCGACGACCGCGACGATGGCGATCATGAGCATGGGCGAGCGGGACTTCTTGTCCTTGGCGTCGGCTTTCTTGTTCTTGTCGGCGGCAGCTGCCACGGGAAACTCCAATGAAACGGGCTGCCGGGATAGATGCAACGCGCGTGCCAGAGGGGGGTGGCGGTTTTTCGACGCGGGGGGGCTGAGCCCTGGAGGCTGCTGGATTCCCCGTAGGAGCGGCTTCAGCCGCGACCGTGATCTGCCAGCCTGCGACTCCGCTCGTCAGGCGTACGCATCCAGCAGGCCACGGGCTCTCAACACCGACGCCGGCACCACCACGCTGGCGGGTCCCTCGCCACTGCCATCACCCAGCCCTGCCATCCCCGCCGGGGCCTTCCCGCCATCGCCACGCTGCCCCTGCTGCTGCGCGCTCACATCCGCATGCGCGAGCTGGAAGCCATGCTGCCCCAGCATTTCGCGCAAACGCGGCAGGCTTTGTTCCAGGGCCTGGCGGACCTCGGCATGAGCGGCGGTGAAACTGGCCTGCACCTTGTCGCCATCCATCTGCAGATGCACCTCGACCGGACCCAGGTCGTTCGGGGTCACCTTGATATGCGCATGGCCGATCTTCTGCTCGGCCAGCCAGGTCAGGCGCGTGCCGACCGCTTCGTCAAAGTCCTCGCCGTGCACGTTCGGAGTCGGCGTGGGGCTGGCGTTGAAGATCGGGCTGGCGTCCTGCGTGCGCCCCGTGGCCGCGGTGTGCGGCAGGTTCGGCAGGTTGAATGTCGGGGTGTCGATGCTGGGCGCCGCATCGCTGTCGCCCGCGTCGGCAAGCCGTGCCTGGCCCGCGGCGTTGGCGGTGGCCAGCGCGGCAAGGGCGGTGGCATCGCTGCTCGCGGTGCCGGCCGCCGCGGCGGTGGCGGGAACAGCAGGCGTCGCGCCCAGATGGGGCAGCGCAGGGGCGGCGCCTGGCGTGGTCGCGCCAGCGGAGGCGGCGGGCGCGGCATCGGCTTGCAACAGTGCCGGCATCAGCCCGGAGGCGGCATTGGCCGCGGCAGCCATGGCCGGATCGGGCGCGGGCGCGCCCGGCTGCAGCAGCATCAGGCCGAAGCCGCCCAGACCCGGCGGCGGCCAGGTGGCATCGGTTTCGGTATTGTCGGCCGTGGCCTCGGCGTCCTTGGCGCCGGCTTCTTCGCTGGCTGTGGTCTGCGCCGCCTCGGCCGGCTGTTCCTTGCCCTGTGCGGAGGGCTCGCCACGTTCGCTGCGCGCAGTCTGCTCGGTGCGATCCTTGGCCTGGGTGGCCGGGTCCTGCGTTGCGGCCTGTTCCTGCTCGCGCGGGCGCTCGGCTTCGCGGCGGGTCGGCTGGCTGTGCTGCGGCGCTGCCTGGGTGCTGCGGTCAGCCGGGGCGGGCGAGTCAAGCATGCGCGCGAACGAATCGGCGGCAGGGTCGCGTTGCGCGGCCGAGTCCTCGCGCGCGGCGTAGCTGTCGGCGTCCTTCGCACCGCTGGCGCGGGCGGCCGTGTTGAGCAGCGACAGCGGGTTCACGCGTTCTCTCCGGTTTCGCCGGCCTGCACCTGGGCCTGGCGCGCTCGGCGTGCGCCGAGGTCGTCCATGTCGCGCTGGTCGCGGCGCTCGACAACCTGGCGTTCCTGGGCGCGGTAGCTGGCGGCCAGCTGTTCCAGCACCTGCTTCTCGCGGCTGGCGAGCAACAGACGGGCGCGCTCGGCTTCGACGCGGGCGCGGTTCTGGTCGACGGTGCGCATCTGCTGTTCGACCGCGCTGTCGAGGCGGTCGAGGAAGGCGCGGCGGTTGGTCAGCTGCGCCGGGCTGGTGGCCGCCATCTGGCTGCCGGCGTATTCCTCGGCGTAGCGGCGCAACTCTTCCAGGCGCGACACGTGGGTATCCAGGCTGCGCTGGCGCTCGGCCAGGTCGCGGGCCACTTCGTCCTCGTGTTCCTGGGCGCGGCGCAGCAGGGGATCGATCCGGCGGGATTGCATCATGGTTCAGTGCCTGTGGCGATCGGAAGCGGCCGCGGGACAGCGGACCGCGGGGAGACGATGGAAGCAGACGGACGCGGGTTCATGCCGGTGCTCCGCTGGCCTCGACCAGACGCTTGAGCGCGGCCTGGCTGTGCGGCAGGTCGGCGGCGCGGGTCACGTCCTGGCCGAGGAATTCGAGGATGTCCGGCCAGCGGTCCAGCGCTTCGTCGGTGACCGGGTCGTTGCCGCGCTGGTAGGCGCCGATGGCGATCAGGTCGCGGTTGGCCGAGTACGCCGACACCAGCCGCTTGAGCTTGCGGATGCGCATGCGCCAGGGCTCGTCGGCGATGTCCTGGACCACGCGGCTGACCGACGACTCGACATCGATGGCCGGATACAGGCCGGAGTCGGCGACCCGGCGCGACAGCAGGATGTGGCCGTCAAGAATCGCGCGCGCCGCATCGGCGATGGGGTCCTGCGGGTCATCGCCCTCGGTGAGCACGGTATAGAAGGCGGTGATCGAGCCGCGTCCAGCGGCGCCATTGCCCGCACGCTCGACCAGCGCCGGCAGCTTGGCGAACACGCTGGGCGGATAGCCGCGCGTGGTCGGCGGTTCGCCCACCGACAGGCCGATTTCGCGCTGCGCCTGGGCGAAGCGGGTCAGCGAATCCATCAGCAGCAGCACATTCAGGCCCTGGTCGCGGAACCACTCGGCAATCGCGGTGGCGCGATAGGCGCCGTGCAGGCGCGCCAGCGGTGGACGGTCGGCGGGGCTGGCGACGACCACAGCGCGGCGCAGGCCTTCTTCGCCCAGCGTGGTCTCGACGAAGTCGCGCACTTCGCGGCCGCGTTCGCCGATCAGGCCGACGACGATCACGTCGGCGGCGGTGTAGCGGGTCATCATGCCCAGCAGCGTTGACTTGCCCACGCCCGAGCCGGCGAACAGGCCCACGCGCTGGCCGCGGCCGATCGGCAGCAGCGCATTGATCGCGCGCACGCCCACGTCCAGCGGCATGGTGATCGGTTCGCGCGCCAGCGGGTTGATCGACACGCCGGCCATCGACGTGGTGCCTTCGCCGCGGATCGGGCCCTTGCCGTCCAGCGGCACGCCATCGCTGTCGATGACGCGGCCGAGCAGGCCTTCGCCGACCTCGACGCCACCGCGGCGACGCGAGGGCACCACGCGCGCATTCGGCAGCAGGCCATGCAATTCGGCGCTGGGCATCAGGTAGGTGCGTTCACCGGCAAAACCGACGACTTCGGCATCGACCCAGCCGCCGTCGACCACTTCGACCTTGCAGGTGGCGCCCATCGGTGCCTCGCAGCCGACCGCTTCCAGGGTCAGGCCGACGGCGCGGCGCAGGATGCCTTCGCGGATCAGGCCACGGCCGTTGCCCGGATCCAGGCCCAGCGCGCCCAGCCGCGTAGCCAGGCGCAGGTCGCGCGCGGCGGCCCATTCGGCCGGCATCGCGGTGGGCAGCAGTTGCGCGCTCACTGGTTGGCTCCGGCCTTGCGCATCACCGTCTCCAGTGCGGCGCGCAGGCGGGCTTCGAGGGTGCCGTCGATGCGCACGCTTTCCGCATGCACGCGCAGGTCGCCACGGCTCAGGCCGTTGTCGGCGGTGAGGCGGGTGCCGGTCATCATCGACAACAACGGGGTGAGGGCGGCGATGTCGTCCGGGTGCAGGCGCACTTCGACTTCGCGCGAGCTGCCGCCCACCGCGTCGACGGCTTCGCTGACCAGGTCCGAGAGCAGCACCGGGTCGGCCTCGTAGGCGCGGCCGACCAGGCTGCCAGCAATGCGCACGGCCAGTTCGCCAAGCGCGCCGACCACCTCGGTTTCCAGGCGCGCGAGCGGGCGGCTGAAGTTGTCGAGGATGCCCTCGATCTGTGCGGTCAGGCGCCGCACTTCGGCCTGGCCCTGGGCAAAGCCCTCGGCGTGGCCGCGTTCAAGGCCCTCCTGCCGCGCCGCTTCCTGGATCGCCTGGATTTCCTGCAGCGTCGGCGGCTTGGGCGGGGGCGGGGCGGGCTCTTCGGTCGCGGCCGGCGCGGCCTCGGCGATGACCACGTCCAGCGACGGGGCCAGCCAGCGCACGATGTCCTCGCCGAGCACCGCGCTCATACCATGGCCTCCGAACCGCCGCCGCCGAGCACGATGGTGCCTTCGTCAGCCAGGCGGCGGACGATGGTGAGGATTTCCTTCTGCGCCGCTTCCACATCCGACAGGCGCACCGGGCCGCGCGCGTCCATGTCCTCGAGCAGGATCTCGGCGGCGCGCTGGGACATGTTGCGGGTGATCTTCTCGCGCACCCGGCCTTCGGCGCCGCGCAGGGCCAGGCCGAGCTTCTCGCCGGAGACTTCGCGCAGCAGGGTCTGGATCTCGCGGTCTTCCAGCTCGATCAGGTTGTCGAACACGAACATCTGGTCCTGGATCTTGCCGGCCAGTTCGGCATCGACCTTGCCGATCGCCTGCAGCACGCCCTGGTCCTGCCCGGTGTCGAGGAAGTTGAGGATGTTGGCCGCGCACTTCACCCCGCCCAGGCTGGACGACTTCAGGTTCTGGTTGCCGGCGAACTGGCGCTCCATGATCTCGTTGAGCTCGCTCAGCGCGTTGGGCGGAATGCCATCCAGCGTGGCGATGCGCAGCAGCACGTCGGCGCGGGTGCGCTCGGGCAGGTTCTTCAGCGACTCGGCGGCCTGGTCGCTGTCCAGGTGCGCCATCACGATCGCGATGATCTGCGGGTGTTCGTTGCGCACCAGGTCGGCGACGGCGCGCGGGTCCATCCACTTCAGCGTGTCCAGGCCGGTGGTGTTGCGGCCGAGCAGGATGCGGTCGATCAGGCCCGAAGCCTTCTCCGCGCCCAGCGCCTGGATCAGCACGTTGCGGATGTAGTCGTCGGCGCCCACGCCCAGCGAGGTCTTGCCGGCCAGCTCGCCGTTGAACTCGTCCATCACCTTCTCGACTTGCTCGCGCGACACGCCGCTCATGGTCGCCATGGCGATGCCGATCTTCTGCACCTCCTTGGGGTCCATGTGCTTGAGCACTTCGGCTGCGTCGGCCTCGCCCAGCGAGAGCAGCAGCACCGCGGCGCGCTGTACGCCGTTGAGTGGTTGATTGTCAGGCTTCACTGGCCACCCATCCCTTCACTACCTGTGCCACGCGCTTGGAATCGGCCTTGACCGCCTCGCGCGCCTGGCGCAGCCGGTCTTCGTAGGCATCGGAGGGCAGGGCAATGGCCGGCTTGCGCGCCAGGCCCAGTTGCGCGGTGTCTTCTTCCAGGCCCGGCAGCAGGTCGGGGTCCTGGTCATCCATCATGCGCACGTCGGCGCTCTGCGGCGTGCCGGGTTCGTCCTTGCGCGCGCGGCGCGGGGCGGGGCCGGTGATCGAGCGCAAGGCCGGGCGCAACACGCCGAACAGCAGCGCCAGCACCACCACCGCGCCGAGCAGCAGGCGCGCGGCATCGCGCACCCGCGGGTCTTCCCACCACTTCGGGCCGGCATCGGCTTCCGGCGCCTCGCGCACGAAGGCGGCATTCATCACCGACACGGTGTCGCCGCGCGCGGCGTCGAAACCCACCGCCTGCTTCACCAGCGACTCGACCTTGGTCAGTTCGGCCGCGCTCAACGCCTGCTCGGTGACCTTGCCCTTGGCGTCGGGGCGCGGCACGTGATCGACCAGCACCGCCACGCTGACGCGCTTGATGCGGCCAGCCGGCTGCCGGGTGTGCTGCAGGGTGCGGTCCAGTTCGTAGTTGCGCGTGGCGCTCTTGGCGCTTTCGGTCGGCGTGGCGGCCGCGGCGCTGGCCTGCGCCGCGGCATTCGGCGCGGCGCCATTGGCCGCCGCCGGCGGGGCCGGCTGGCCGGGATTGGTCGCGCCCGGCGGCGTGTTGCTGGTCGCGCCGGGCACGCCCTGCGGGCCGGCCGTGGCGCTGCTGTTCTCGCTGACCTGTTCGCTGCGCAGCTTCGGCGGTTCGCCATTGAACAGTTCGCGCGCTTCCTCGATGACCGAGAAATCCATGTCCACGCTGACTTCCGGGTTGACCCGGCCGGCGCCGGTCAGCGGCTCCAGCAATTCGCGGATGCGCTGGTTGTAGGCGCTTTCCTGGCGCCGTACCTGCTCGAACTGGGCGGCGTTGAGCGCCGCATCGCTGTCCGGGTCGGCAATGGTGAGCATGCGCCCGCTCTGGTCGACGACGGTGACGCGGTCCGGCGCCAGGTCCGGGATCGACGAGGCGACCAGGTGCACGATGGCATCGACCTGGTTGCGTTCCAGGGTCTGCCCGCCACGCAGTTCCAGCACCACCGAGGCGCTGGCGACTTCGCGCTGGCGGGTGAAGGCGCTGGGCTTGGGAATGGCCAGGTGCACGCGCGCGTCGCGCACTGGACGCAGCGTGGTGATGGTGCGCACCAGTTCGGTTTCCAGCGCGTGCTGGTAGCGCGCGTTCTCCACGAACTGGCTGACGCCGAAGCCCGGGTCGCGCTCCATCAGCTCGAAGCCCAGGCGGCCGCTGTCGGTCAGGCCGGAGCTGGCGAGCTTGAGGCGCGCATCGTGCAGGTTGGCTTCGGGCACGGTGATCGCGCCGGTGGCCGGGTCGATCTTGAACGGGATGGCGGCCGCGCGCAGCAGGTCGGTGGCTTCGGCCGTGGCCTTCTCGTCCAGGCCGGTATACAGCGCGGTGTAGCCGGGCTTCTGCGACCAGAAGAACACGGCCAGGCCGGCGGCCACGGCCAGGCTGATCATCAGCATCAGGCCCAGGCGGCGCGTGATCTGCAGGCTCTGGATGCGGTCGAACCAGGAGCCGGCTTTCTCGGCACCCTGGTGCAGGCTGTCCTTGGTAAGTGCGAGTGCCATCCGTTATGACCCTTTACAGCGGCATGTTCATCACGTCCTGGTACGCCTGGACGAGTCGGTTGCGGACTTCCACGGTGGCGCGGAAGGCGATCTGGGACTGTTGCGAGGCGACCATCACCCGCGCCAGGTCGGCACTGGGGTCGCCCATTTCAAAGGCCTTGGCCAGTGCGCCGGATTTCTGCTGCGCCTCATTGACGCTCGACAGCGCACCGCGCAGCGTCTCGCTGAAGCTGGCGCCCTGCGGCGCGCCTGCCGCCTCGTTGCCGACCAGGCCCTGCAGCGCGCTGGAGCGGCCAACGTCGGCCGCCGGACCCAGCGAGGCCTGGCCCATCTGGCCCTGGTAGCTGCGGATCTGCGACAGGATCGAGGTGATGGAATCGCTCATGGGAACGGCCGAGGCTGGGGTCGGTGTGCACAATGCAAGCGATGTGCCAAAGGCGCGCCGGTTTCCCGGCGCGCCTTTGGCACGCGGCCCATCCCGCGTTGCGGGATGGGCTCCCCAACGTTCGCTGCGCGAACGTTGGGGCCCCTCGCTCCTACCTCGCCTATCCCCCGCGCCTTCGGCGCGCCCCCCTTAACAAAGGGGGGATTTCCTCCAGAAAGTTCGCTGGAGCAGCGCTTTTGACTTCCCATCCGGTCGCGGCGGGCTGTGGGGTGTCCGGGGAGCCTGCGCGGTCGGGGGCGTAGGGCGACATGGATGTCGCCCTACGAGCCCCGCATGGATGCAGTTCCTGGCGTCCCCCGACCGCGCAGGCTCCCCGGGCGCCACGCGACCAACCCCGAACAGCCAACACCCACAAACCCAACCGCCAGCAGCAAACGCAGTCAAGGCAACCAGGCCGCCCGCCACTCCACCAAACCATCCCCTGCCAGCATCCAGTCCTTCCACACAGCCTCGCGCAGCGCATCGCCCGCGGCCGCGCGCGCCTCGGCATCGGCCAGCTGCTCGCGGATCGCCGCCACCCAGTCGCGCGGCCGGTTGCGCACCCGCACCACCGGCAGATCGCCGCGATAGGGTTCGATGTCGCTGGCCACCACCGGCACCGCGCACGCGCCGTACTCCAGCAGCCGCAGATTGCTCTTGCACGCGTTGAAGCGATTGTCCTCCAGCGGCGCGATCGCCAGATCCAGGTGCAGGCGCGCCAGCGCACGCGGATAGTGCGCGATCTCCACCCCCGGATGGAATTCGCGCACGTGGCGTTGCAGCGCCGGCGGGCACAGGCCCATGAACACCCAATCCACTTCGTCCGCCAGTGTCCGCACGACCTCGGCGATCATCTCCAGATCGCCCCCATGGCTGATGCCGCCGGCCCAGCCCACTCGCGGCCGCGGGCCGACGTTGCGCCGCAGTTGCGGCAACCGCATCCACCATCCCCGTGGCAGGCGATTGCGCGCGATGCGGATGTCCGGATGCAGCCCGGTCAGCGCGTCAGCCAGCGCCGGCGTGGAGACCACCAGGCGATCTACCAGACTGAGGGCTCGCGGCAACGCACGCCGGATGTCGGCCGGCAGCTGCGCCCGGTGCGCGCTGCGTCGGGGTAGTTCCAGCAGGTAGTCGTCGAGCTCGTAGACCTTCAGTGCGCGCGAGTGGCGTGGCATCGCCGCGATGCGCGCCAGGTCGGCCTCACCGACGCGGCGCTGCAGGATCACCACGTCCGGGTCAATGCGCGATTGTTCGACGATGTCGAGCAAACCGGCGTGCGCCACGCCTTCGATATGGCCCGCCGCCCGCAGCGCAGCCAGCGGCTGCAGCACGCGGTACTGTCCGCTGCCCTGGGCGTCGGCCGGATGGGCCAGCACGCGCGGCTGCGGGCGATGCGGCAGCGGATGCCAGGAAAAGCCGGATTCGCCCAGGCGGAAGCCGCCCGGCACGTCCAGCCGCTGCGCGGGGTGGTACGTGGGTTCCCCAGCAATCTGCGGCAGCCAGCGGTCCAGCAGCTGTTCGCGCGCATCGGCCGGCAGCGCCGGTACGTCGGCGTGCAACACCAGCGCATCGGGCACGCATAGCACCCGATAGCCCTGGCCGCGGGCGCGAAGGCACAGGTCGATGTCGGCGCCGGCCTGCGGGAAGGTTTCGGCATCAAAGCCACCGAGCCGCTCGAACAACGCGCGCGCAACCAGCAGGCAGCGGTCGGACACCGCTGCCGTGGCGTGCGCGACGCGCAGCCGCCCGAGGTAGCCCGGCGCATCGATGGCTTCGCCGGTGAACGCGCCGATCGCGCCGTCGGCCAGGCCCGGCAGCAAACCGGCCTGGGTGGTGCGGCCATCGGCCGAGACAGTGCGCGCGCCGGTAACGCCCACGCCGTCGCGCAGCCCGTGTTCGAGCAGTGCGTCCAGCCACTGCGGCTGCACGATGGCGGCATCGGCGCGCAGGAACAGCAGCTGTTGGCCGCGAGCCTGGGTGGCCGCGAGATTGGCCGCGGCGGCGTGGGCGACGGCAACGTCCAGGGCGAACAGGCGCAGGCGTGCGTCCCCGATGCCTTCGAGCTCCTGCATCCACTGCGCCGCCGCGGTGCCGGCATCGTTGTCGACCAGCAGGATCTCGTAGTCGGCGTAGGCGGTCTTCTCCAGCAGGCTGATGACGCAGCGTTGTATCAATGCGAGCGGAACCTGCGCATCGGTGACCAGCACGATCGAGACCTTCGGCTTGCCGACCTGCCCGCGCGAGGGCCGGAACAGGCCCGGCCCGACACGCGCCACACTGGCCTGTGCGTGGCCGCAGCGATGCAGGTGCGCCGTGATGGCCGCCGCCTGCAGGCAGCCTTCCGACACCGGCGGATCGGTGTACAGCAGCGGCTCGGGCAGGTGGGCGAGGTCGTCAGTGCCGCGTTCGGCCAGGCGCAGGATCATGTCCAGGGCCAGGGCAGTGGCATCGCTCGCCCACGTGGGGTCGAATCCCCCGAGCGGGAGCAGCGCGGCGCGCGCGAACAGCCAGTGCGGGGCCATGGCGGCCGGGTGGCCGATGAGCAGGTCCAGGTCGAAGTCCGGGCGCAGCACCGGCGAGGGCGGATTGAAGCCCCCGCCACGGTGCCATTCGTCGGCGAACAGTGCCCGCAGTGGCGGCGCCTCGGCCAGCGCCAGCGGCAGTCGTTGCAACGCGCCGCTGCAGAATACGTCGCCGGCCACGGCCTGGAGCAGCCAGTCACCCGCGTCGGCGCGCACCATCAGCGCGTTGAGGGCGTCGGCAAGCGTGCCCCCGCACGGCCACGGCCTGGCCCACGCCGCGCTGCCTGCAGGGGCAACCTCCACGCCCCACAGCCAGACTTGCAGCGGTGCATAGCCGTCGAGGTGCGGGGCCAGGCTATCGAGGCTGGCGGCGATCGCGGCGTCATCGGCGTGGCGGGCATCGAGCAGGATCGACAGCGCCGGGCGGCCGTGTTCGTCCAGGTACGCGCGCGATTGCGCGTGCTGGACCGGCAACAGCTGGCGCTGCTGCTGCCATTGGTCGAGCTGGCCCTGCACGCGTGCGCGATCCTCCGCCAGCGCCAGGGCTTGCAGCAGGTCGAAGTCCACCGCCGCGGCACTGCCATCGAGCGGCGAAACCGGCACGCGCGCCTTGCCCTCGCCATCGCTCCAGCCCAGGGCGCGCAACGCGTGCTGGAAGTTGTGCAGGCCGCCCTCGCCCACGCCCGGCCGCTCGCGTCCGAACTGGCTGAACTGCGCGGCGGACACGCGAAAGTCGCTCAGCGGCGCGGCCAGGTAGGCGAGGTCGCCGCGCTGCAGCAGCTTGGCGTACATGGCCAGGTCGCCGAACCAATGGATCGGTTGGCCGTCCAGGTCCATCAGGCGGTCGCCGAACGTGGCCAGATCGGCGCGCCGGCACATCGCCGCGCTCGGTTCGCCGATGAAGTTGTGCGGGTGCTGGCCGAGGAAACGCACCAGGGCGCGGCCTTCCAGGCGCACGTCGGTCGGGAACAACGGTGCGGTATGCACGGTGTCGGGTAGCACCTGGCCGCGTGCGTCGATGCGCCGCCGGCGCGATGTCGCCAGCGCGATGTCCGGATGGGCCACCAGCACCGCCACCTGGGCGGCGATGCAGTCCGGGTGCAGCACGTCGTCGTCGTAGAGGAACTTGATGTACTCGCCCCGGGCCAGCGAGACGCAGCGGGCACCATTGCGCGATTCGCGCAGGCGTTCGGCATTGCGGTAATAGCGCACCGGAAACGGCACGGTCGGCGCGAACGCCTCCATGATCTCCCGCACGGCATCGCCCGGATGGTCGTCGCAGACCACCAGTTCGAGCGCGCGATGGCGCTGCGCGGCGACGCTCGCCAACGCCGCCTTCAGGAACAGCGGTTTGAAGGCCGGCATGACCACGCTCACCAGCGGGCCATGGATGGACGCGGCACGGGACACGGGGGGACTCATCGATACAGCAGGTCGAGCGCATCCACGTCGAAGACGGGGATGCCGTGGTGGCGGGAGACTTCCAGGCGTTCGGGGAAGTGATTGTCGATGAACAGCGACGGCGGGTGGATCGCCGCGGACTTGGGCTCGCCCTCGCGCAGATGCACGATCTCGTCGAACAAGCCCGGCGCGATGCGCGCGCTGGCCAGCGTGCAGGCGATGTCGCCGGCGTGGCGCGTCAGCAGCACCAAACGCTTGCCGCGTTCCAGCAGTCGGTAGGCCAGGCGCATCGCCGCGGGATTGGCGACGCCATTGCAGACGAGGGTGTCATCCAGGTCGAAGTAGCAGGTGTCGAAGTCGTAATCGAGCACGGCGTGGTGTTCGAGCCGGCGTTCGAGCACCCGCAGGCGCGGCTCGGGCAGCACCTCGACATCCCGGCCGAGGAAGTCCTGCACCATCAACAGCGGAAGGTTCACGCCCGCGGCGCGCGCCACGGTCGAGCCGGTGGACAGCCGACAGCTGAACTCCAGCAACTTCCAGCGCCCGTGCGCGTCGCGGCGCAGTTGCAGGAACCATGGCCCCCGCAGTGCCAGCCGTGCGTGGATGGCCGCGGCGATCGCGCTGACGGTGGCGTCGGCCGGCAGCGGCCGCGAACGCATCGCGATGCCTCCCACCACGCGTTCGCGGCTGCGCGGGCCCACGTACAACAGGCGCCCATGGCGATCGCTGAAGCAATCGACGCTGATCTCCTCACCCGGTAGGTATTCAGTGACCAGTGGCTGCGACACCGCCGCCATGGCCTGTGCGAGCATGGCCGCATCGTCGGCGCGGGCGAAACCCTGGCCGCCCTGGCCGGCATCCGGCTTGACCGCCACGGGCCATTGCGTGATCGCCGCCGCTTCGTCATGCCGACGCGGCACCCAGCCGGTATGCGCGAACATATCAAGTGTGGCGCGCTTGCTGCGCGCGATGCGGCAGGCTTCCGGATCGCCATTGGCCAGCATCGCCGCGCCCCAGGCGGCGATGCGCGGCGCCAGGTACGCCTGCACGCTGTCGTGCGTGGCGAACACCAGCTCGATCTGCCACTGCGCCAGCAGCGCGCTGAATTGTGCATCGAACTCCGGCGCACCCAGCGGCGGAATGCGTGCATGGCGGGGGAACGCCAGCGCGCCGTGGTCGTCGCGGCTGCCCGCGCCGTGCAGCTGCACATGCAGCGAGCGCTCCAGCGCCCGGCCGATTTCCAGCCCGACCTCAGTTCCGGCCGGAAACACCAGCACGCGCACCGGTCCGGGTGGGCGCGGCGGAGCGGGCACGGGCATGGCTTGCACGGGCGCTGCCACACTCATTCAGAGGGCGCCAGATGGTGGTCGGCGAAGTACTGCGCGATGGCCTCGCCCATCTGCGGGTCGCGGTAGAACAGCACGTAGCGCTTGCGCGGCCCGGCACCGCGGGTCGCATTGGCCGGGGTACGGAAGTCCACGCGCATGCCGAAACGGCGGCACACCGCCTGCAGCGAACGGCCCGAGTGGTAGGCGGTATGGCCGAGGCTGAAGGGATAGCTCAGCCGCTGCAGTGGCGCGCCATCGGCCAGGTTGGTACTGGCCACGACCACGCCGTCATGACGGACCTTGGAGAACAGGTGGGCGAAGTCCGCTTCCAGGTCCACGAAATGCTCGATCACCTCCGAGGCGATCACCACGTCGAAGGTTTCCCCGCGCGAATCGTGCGCAATGAAGTCCTCGACCTGCTGGAAGTTGGCCATGTCGCACAGGGCAATGCGGCGGAACGGAAGGTCGTGCGCGATGAGGGCGTGGTCGCGCGACAACCCGGCGCCGTACACCAGCAGCTCGCCCCGGCGTCCGGGCACGCAGCGTTCGAGGATGTCGGCGGCCATTTGCGCCATCCGGTATTCGCGACGCGGCCGCAGACCGTCGCCGGTGCGGGCGCTCTCGCCGGGCGTGCTCGGGCCGTCGAACCCCTCGGCGAGATAGTCGTGCCGGTTATCGGGGTTGCTGACGAAACCACAGTCGCGGCAGGTCAGGAAGCGGAAGGCCAGCTGTTCCATGCCAGGCAACGCGCAGGCCACCATCTCCGACTCGACCGCCGGCGAATTGCAGGCCGGGCAATGGACGTCCCCGGCCGCAGGTCGCGGTGCATCCCAGGCGCCGTCGGCGACGCGCTGCAACTCGCGTGCGAACGCACCGGCGCGCGTGGCCGACGGGCTGATGAAGTACTCGCGTGCGCGGCGGCGCGCGGCGGCCAGTGGATCGTCGCCGCCAAGCACGCGTGCCAGCTGCTCGGCCAGCTCGGCAGCGTTGGCGAAGGTGTAGGCGTAGTCGGCATGGCCCATGTGGCTGCTGACCACGCGGATCGACCTGTCGCGCGGCACGTAGACGAAGATCGGGCGATCCAGCGCCAGGCATTCGGACACCGTTGCCGAGATGTCGCAGATGAACACCGCGTCCGCTGCAAGCAGGTCGGTGAGCTTGCCGCGACGGTCCAGAAAGGTCAGTGCGCCGGCCGGCAGCCCTGCGCGCGACTGGATGCGCTGGTCCACGCCGAGCAGCGCAGGCCGCGCCGCGCCGGTGAGCGGATGCAGCTTGGCGACGATCGGCAGGCCACCCTGGGCATGAGCGGCGCGCAGCAGGTCCGGCGCCAACGCCAGCGAAGAATAATCCTGCTCGGCTGCATAGCCTTCCCACGTCGGGATATACACGATGCGCTGAGGTGGTGCGGCGGTTGCCGCATCGGCGGCATCGAGCAGTGCGTTCGCGTCCGGGCGCCCGATGATGCGGAAACGCAGCCCGGAGGTGTCGAATTCGGCACGCGCGAAGCGGTCGATGTGTGCCTGGCCGGCCACATAGATCTCGTCGTAGATCTTGAAGCCGCGATTCATGCTGGAGCTCTTGTCGCTGTCGCCATGGCCGAGGAACACGTGGCGGCCGCCGCTGCAACGCAGGAACAGGTTGTTGTTGGCGGTATTGGCGACGTAGTAGAAGCCGCGCAGCGAAGGGTAGGCGGCGATTAGCGTATCGACGTCCGCCGAGTCCTTGACCAGGCCGACCCGCAGCTGCGGGTAATCCAGCCGAAGCTGCTCGTACACGTCCATCATCCGCGCGACCACGATGAACTCGTGGCCGGAGCGCTCGAAAAGTGGCAGCCAGGGCTTGATGTGATCGATACCCCCGCCCTTGAGCGAGGCACCGGTGTGCAGCAGGAACACCGGCGCGCGTGCGCCTTCCGGCAGCGTGCGCGCCGAGTGCGGATTGTGCTTCTTCAGGTAGGCGAGACAACGCTCGAACAGCTGGCGGGCGAGCGGAACGCCGATCTTCTTGTGCAGCATGGTGATCTTGTCGGTCATGAACGTCATCCCAGCGCGACGGCGCGGATGCGGTGGCCGGAGCGGCGCTGTGCCGGCGGCGGAAGGTGGCGGAAGTCGCCGTAGACGCTTTCCAGGTAGCGTTCGGCCTGGACGGGCGCGCGAAAGCGGATGCCCTCGAAGCGCACCCAGCCGCCCTCGCCGAAGACTTCGGCCTGGACTACCTCGCGGCGCCCGTAAAGGCCGTACAGGTTGCCGACATAGGGGCTGCACGCGACATCCCCGCGCGCGACGAGGCGCTCATAGAGACGATAGATCTTCGTGGACGGGCACAGCTGGCTCGCCAGCGAGAGCAGCAGGAAGCGCAACTGCCGCGACGCGGCCACCCGATGCGGGTAATAGCCCTGCTGCTTGTTCATCGTCCACGCGCGCATCAAGGCGATCGCCTTGAACAGCACGTCGCGGCGCGGACCTGGTGCCGGCACGGCGTCGATGGGGAAAACGTCCACGCCGATGCCTCGATCGAACGGCCGCGCGTAGTCGATCACCAGGCGCGAGCGCGCGTCGCGCACCACCAGGAACGGGTAGGGGGTATCGGCATCGCGGCTGGGATGGATCGCGCGCAGTCCGCGCGGCAGGCTGTCGGCCAATGCCAGCAGGCGCTGGTAGTCGGCACGTGGCAGCGCGATGTCGATGTCATCGTCCCAGGGGATGAAGCCCTCATGGCGCAGCGCACCCAGGAGCGTGCCGCCAACCAGGTAATAGCGCAGGCCGTGCCGGTCGCAGAACCCCGCCAGCGCTTCGAGCACGGCGAGCGCGCGTTGCTGCACGTCGCGCAGGGCGACGCCGCCAGCGAGCAGGGGGGTGACCTCAGGCGTCGCGGCGGACATCGAACACCACACCAGTGAGCGGGGAACATAGCGCCTGCAGCGTGGCGCGCGCCACCACCTCCGGGTCGAGCAGGCTTTCGACCGGCTCGGCGCCGAAGTTGCGCACGCGCATCGGCGTGCGCGTGCGTTCGGGATTGATGCACACCACGCGGATGCGCTCGGCGGCCCATTCTTCCGCCAAGGCCTGGGTGAGGTTGACCACGCCGGCCTTGGTAGCGCTGTAGGCGGCGTAGAACGCGCGGCCGCGGGTATAGGAGCTGGAAGCGAAATTGACCAGGCAGCCCTGGCTTTGCCGCAGATACGGGTGCGCCACCTGCGCCAGAGTGAACGCACCGGTGAGATTGGTGGCGATGACCTGGGCCAGCTCTTCGGGTTCGAAGCTGCTCAGCGGCTTGCGCACCAGCAGCGCCGCGGAGTTGATCACCGCGTCGATGCGGCCCTCGCGCGCGGCGATGCCGGCGAGCAGGCCCTGCACGTCCTCTGCGCGGGTGATGTCCACGTTGGCGCAGCTGCGCCCGGCGCGATGCACGCGCGCGCCGTGCGCTTCGGCCAGCGTGGCCACCGCCGCGCCGATGCCATAGGACGCGCCGACCACCACGATCACCTGGTCGCGCAGCTGTGCCAGCAGCGCGTCGTTGCGCGCGGCCTGGGTGCCGCGGGTCTGGATCAGCTTTTCCGCGATGTACAGGTCCACGCCGTCGGTGATCTTCAGGTTCGACGGCGAGCCGGCTACGGTGGCGATGTCCACGCCCGGCAGTTCGCGCCGCACCACGCCGCAGTCGCAGGTGACCCCGGCAAGGCCGCGCGCGGCGCCCAGCCGGTATGCCTCGCGCAGCACGCCCAGGTGGAAGCCCTGCGGGGTCTGCCCGCGGCGCAGCTTGCTGCGTTCGGGAATGTCGTGGATATGGCCGTGCTGGCCGACCTCGACGATGGTATCGCTGGCCGGCACCACCACGTCGACGGCCGCATGCTGCTGCAACGCTTCCAGGCAGCGCTCGATGGTGTCGCGATCGAGCAGCGGGCGCGCTGCGTCGTGCACCAGCACGTGGCAGTGGTCGGTTTCCTGGTCCAGTGCCGCGAGTGCCGAGGCGGTGGAGTCGGCGCGATCGCGGCCGCCCAGTACCACCTTCTGCAGCTTGCGCCAGCCGCTGCGCATCGCCGCTTCCCACAGCGTGTCCTCGTAGCCGGGCGGCACCACGACGACGATGCGCTCCACCGCCTCGCAATGCTCGAACACCTCCACCGTGTGCTCGATCACCATGCGCCCGGAGAGCTTGACGAACTGCTTGGGCAGCTCGCTGCCGAAGCGCGTGCCGCGGCCACCGGCGAGGATCACCGCGATCACCGGCACGCGCGCGGGCAGCGCGGCGTCCGCCGGCAAGGGTTGCAGCAACGCGTTCATGCGGCCTGCTCCAGCGTGGCGGCGCCGAGCATGTCGCGCACGGCATCCGGCGGGTTGTGCATCAATACGTCGATCATCGACATCCCCGGAAGGAAGGGCTGGGCGTCGCCCTGGCGGTACGGCGCGAGCCGCGGTTGCAGGAAGTACAGGCGCACGCCGGCCTGCCCGAACGCCGCCGGCGAGTACAGTTCGCGCCCGCCCGGCGGGTTGTGGTACGCGGCGGCGCCGAGGGCGCGACACAGCGCGAGGATGCGTTCCTGACCGCGGCCGGGAACGCCCAGTGTCGAGGCCATCTCGCTGCGGAAGGGCATGCCCAGGTAGGCGAAGACGCCGCGGACCGAGGCCGCGCATACCGCCGCCACGTTGCCCTGGCCCTGGGCCCACGCGGTCGTCACCAGCTGGCGAACGGATTGGAAGTACGGCGCGCGCGCGTAGCCGTGGCGCAGTTGCGCCAGGAAGCGTGCCAGGTTCCCGGCAAAATGGTGCTCGGCGATGCTGCGGTTCTGGCTCGCCTGCGCCACCGGCAGGGTAAAGCGGTAAGGCTGGCCGTCCAGAACGAGCTGGTTGCGGTGGATGAAGCCACGGGTGATGAAGGCCGCATCGTCGAGGAAGACGAAACGGTCCACCCCGGCCGCGAGTTGGTAGTAGCCCAGGTAAGGGAAGAAGTAGGGCTGCATGGCCGCCAATCTCATGCCGCGACCGCCGTGCCTGCTGGCAACCGGGGCTGTGGCCGGCGGCCGGCGTGCTGGACCAGTTCGCAGATCTCCTCGACCTGGTCGTCGGCCAGGTCCGGATAGATCGGCAGGCAGAGGATGCGCTGCGAGGCCGAGCGCGCGACTGCAAGGCGCTCCGGGTCGGCCGAGGGCAGGCCGCGGTACATCGGGAAATCGCTGATCAGCGGGTGGAAGTAGCGGCGGGCATGGATGCCGTTGTCGCGCAGGTGCTGGTACAGCGCATCGCGCGTGATGGCGAACTCCGCATCCACCAAGATGGGGAAATAGGCATGGTTGGCGCGCACGCCGCCGGCGGCCTGCGGCATGCACGCGATGCCCGGCAGCCCGGTGAGGCGTTCGCGGTACATGCGCGCGATCTGCGCACGCCGCGCCAGGGCCTGGTCAATGTGGCGCAGCTGCAGCAGCCCGAATGCCGCGTTGACCTCGCTCATCTTGCCGTTGATCCCCGGCGCGACCACCGTGGTCTCGTCGACGAAGCCGAAGTTCTTCAGGTGGCCGATGCGACGGTAGGTCCGCGCGTCCGGGCAGATGATCGCGCCGCCCTCGAACGTGTTGAACACCTTGGTGGCGTGGAAGCTCAACACGCTCAGATCACCGTGGCGCAGCACCGAGCCGCCGGCGTCGTTGACCCCGAAGGCGTGCGCGGCGTCATAGATCACCCGCAGGTTGTAGGTCTCGGCAATGCGCTCGATTTCGGCGGTGTCGCACGGCGTGCCGTAGCAATGCACCGGCATGATCGCGGTGGTCTGCGGGGTGATGGCCGCTTCGATCTTGGCCGGGTCCAGATTGAACGTGCCCGGCTCCACGTCCACGAACACCGGCTTGATGCCGTTCCACAACAGCGAATGCGCGGTGGCGACGAAAGAGTAGGGCGTGGTGATGACTTCGCCGGTAATGCGCAGCGCCTGCAGCGCGGTGACCAGCGCCAGGGTGCCATTGGCCATCAATGCCAGGTGCTCGACCCCGAGGTAGTCGGCCAGGGCCTTTTCCAGCTGGCGGTGCATCTCGCCGCAATTGGTCAGCGTGCCGCTGGCCCACACCTTCTCCAGATAGGGCATGAACTCAGCCAGGGGCGGCAACAGCGGGCGGGTGACGGGAATCGGCATGGCGGCCTCGGAGGGAAGCGTCAGGATTCCGGCAGCCTGGAGCGGCGGACGGTCCCTCCGGGTGTGATGCAATCCACATGCCAAAGCGTGCCCCTGCGCGGGTGCTCAGCCGGCCATCGCCTCGTCTTCCACGCGCCCGTCCACCAGGGTGCGCCAGGTGCCTTGCCAAGGCTGGATCAGGCCGGCGTCGCGGCGTTGGCGGATTTCGTCGATCGCCGCCTGGATGTCATCGAACGGCACGCCTTCCAGGTCGCGCGGGTGGTACTGCCACCAGCGCAGTGCCAGCAGCTGGTCCACGATGGGCTGCGGAAAGCGCAGCCGGATGCGGCGCGCGGGCACGCCTCCGACGATCTCGTAAGGCTTCACATCGCGGCTGATGACCGCGCCAGCGGCCAGGATCGCGCCATCGCCCACAGTCACGCCGCGCAATATCTGTACGCCAGCGCCGATCCAGACGTCATGCCCGATCACCACCGGCGCCTTGACCAGCGCCTTCATGCGCGGATGGCAGGCGGTGCCCACGCGGCGCACGTCCGGGTCATGCCAGCCGAAGCGGTTGGGGTTGTACTGGAAGCTGGAGGTTCCGAGCCAGTCCGTGGGGTGGTTGAGGTCGCCGATCTTGACCTCGGCGGCCACCGAGCAGTAGCGGCCGATCGATTTCAGGCCCTTCAGTCGGCCGGAGACGAAATAGGTGAAGGCGCCGATGCTCGGGCTGCATTGCACGCCCAGCCCGGCCACCACCTCCACCGGGGCTTCGTAGCGCAGCCGGGTGCCGGGGTTCTGTCGATACGCGGGGTTGAGCTTGAACCCCTGCGCGGAGAAGTCATCCATGTCGCCGCCGGGCTCGCCTCAGCCGACCAACTCAGTCTGCTCGCGATCGATGCCGTACTTGCGCAGCTTCTCCACCAGCGTCGTGCGGCGCAGGCCAAGCAGTTGCGCGGCATGCGCGACCACGCCCTGGGTCCGCTCCAGCGCCTCGTTGATCAAAGCCAGCTCGATGCTGGCCATGTGGCCGCGCAGGTCGATGCCGTCATCGGGCAGGTTGGCGCCGGTGTTCGCCGCTTCGGCGGGGGCCTTGTGGCGCTCGTGCAACCCCGGCATCTGCGCGCTGGCCGACGGCGTGGCCGCGGCGGGCGCCTCGGTCAGCGGCTGGAAATCGCCGCGATACCGCGCCGGCAGGTCCTGCACTCGCACCAGGCCGCCGGGATGCAGCACGGCCAGGCGTTCGACCAGGTTGGTCAGCTCGCGCACGTTGCCCGGCCATTCGTAGCCACGCAATGCCTGCAGGGCTTCGTCGGCAAAGCGCACTTCGCCGCGGCCGGTGCGCGCCAGCTGCGCGGCGATGGTCTGCACCAGCACCGGCAGGTCGTCCACGCGCTCGCGCAGCGAGGGCATCTCGATCGGGAACACGTTCAAGCGATAGAACAGGTCTTCGCGGAACAGGCCATCGCCGATGCGCGCTTCCAGGTTGCGGTGGGTGGCGGCAATCACGCGCACGTTGCAGCGGATGGTCTGGCCGCCGCCGACGCGCTCGAAGGTCCGCTCCTGCAGCACGCGCAGCAGCTTGACCTGCATCGGCAGGGACATGTCGCCGATCTCGTCCAGCAGCAGCGTGCCGCCCTCGGCCATCTCGAAGCGGCCCTTGCGCGCAGTCAGCGCACCGGTAAAGGCGCCTTTCTCGTGACCGAACAATTCGCTTTCCAGCAGGTCCGGCGGAATGGCGCCGCAGTTGATCGCCACGAACGGGCCATCGCGGCGCGGCGACTGCTGGTGGATCGCGCGCGCGACCACTTCCTTGCCAGTGCCCGATTCGCCCAGCACCAGCACGGTGGTGTCGAACGCGGCGACCTGGTCGATCAGCCGGCGCAGGCGCACCACCGCCTCGCTGTTGCCGGTCGGCCCGCTGTCGCCCTGGCTGCTGGCCTGGTGCTCGGCGTCCAGCCGCTTGAGGCTGGCGCGGCGCAGCAGCGCTTCAAGCTGGGCATGGCGCAGCGGGGTTTCCAGCGCCCACACGTTGGCCTCGTGCAGATGGTGCGCGGCGGCGAAGCCGGCCGGCTCGCCTTCCATCAGCAGCACCGGCGGCGGCAGCTTGGCCTTGGCCAGCCAGTCGAAGAAGCGCGTGGCCTGGGCGGCATCGCCGGCCGAGCCGACCAGCACGGCCATCCACTCGTCGTGGCGGTGGCGCTCGGGATTGAGATCGGCGCCGTCGGTGACCCAGCGCGGATTGAAGTCCATGAACTCCAACAGCGAGACGGTGCGCTCGGCGCGCACGGCATCGCTGTCGATCAGCAGGATGCGTGACTCACTCATTACCACCCGCCTCCGACAGGCCCTCCAGGATCGGCATGACTTCCTGGATGTAGGACAGCTTGCTGACGAAGTTATCCGCACCGGCGCGAAGCGCATGTTCACGGTGCTCGGCGTCGTCGAAATGGCTGGCAATGACAATGTAGGGCGGGTCGTCCTGGGTCTTGATCAGGCGCGTGGCCTGCAGGCCGCCCATCTCGGGCATGGCCAGGTCCATCAGCACCACGCGCGGGCGCAGGCTTTCGGAGCGTTCGATCGCTTCCAGGCCATTGCCGGCGCTGCCGACGATGTCCAGCCACTCGACCTTGCGGAAGTGGCGCATGGCGGCATTGATGAAGCCTTCATGGTCGTCAACGAGCAAAACAGTGAGCTTGTTCATGGGCGTTCCCTCAGCCGGCGCGGGCCAGCAACGGCTTGTGATGGCGACGGCGCTCGCGCGCCGGGGCGATATCCAGCTGCTCACGATACTTGGCGACGGTCCGGCGCGCGACGTTGACACCCTGGCGCGCCAGGAGCAGGGCGATGGCCTCGTCGGCCAGCGGGCGCCCGGCCGGCTCGCTTTCGATCAGGCGCCGGACCATGGCCTTCACGGCCTGGCCGGACACGCTGGCGCCTTCCAGGCGCACGGCGAAGAAGTGCTTGAGTTCGAAGGTGCCGCGCGGGGTCTGCAGGTACTTGCCGGTGGTGATGCGTGAAATGGTGGACTCGTGCATGCCGATTTCCTCGGCGATCTCCTTCAGCGTCAGCGGCGCCATGGCTTCCTCGCCGCGGCTCAGGAACGCGGACTGGCGCTCGACAATGGCGCGGGTGGCACGCAGCAGGGTGTCGTAGCGCATCGACAGGCCGCGGGTCAGCCAGCGCGCTTCCTGCAGCATTTCGCGCAGCGCCGGCGAGGCGTCGCCGGCATCGGCCAGGGCGCGTTCGTGCGCCGGGTTGAGGGTCAGGCGATGGGTGGTGGAAGGGTTCAGGGCCACGCGCCACTGGCCATCGGCATGCCAGGCGACGACATCGGGGATGACCGCCTGGGTCGGGGTCGGCAGCAGGCTGTCGCCGGGGCGCGGTTGCAGTGACAGGATCAGGCGCACCGCTTCGCGCACGTCGGCCGCTTCGGCATCCAGGGCCTGGGCCAGGCGCGGGTAATCGTGGCTGGCGAGCAGGTCGAGGTCGCCGGCGAGGATGCGCTGGGCGAGGTGGCGGCCGGCGACCTTGCCGGACAGGGCGGCCAGCTGCGCCTGCAGGGATTCGCGCAGGTCCTGCGCGGCCAGGCCGGCGGGATCGCCGCCGAGCAGGCGCTGGCGCACGGCTTCGACGGTATCGGCATCTACGTCGAGGCGGGCGCTGGCGAGCAGGGCCAGTTCGGCGCGCGGGGCGACGAGGTAGCCGGCATCGTCGCAGTGTTCCAGCCAGAACGCGGCGACGCCCAGGCGGCGCTCGTCCAGTTCCAGGGCCAGCTGTTGCAGCACGCGCAGGTGCGGGTCGGTGGATTCGCCAGCGGCGATGCGTTGCAGGCGGTCGTCCTCGCCGTCGTTCCAGTTGGCGCCGGCCACGTCCCACAACGAGCTTTCGGGCAGCTCGTCGAAGGCGGCGGTGTCGAGGGTGGTGGCTTCGGGCGCAGTCTCCTCGGCGGCCTCGGCTTCGGCTTCCTCGAGTTCGAGCAGCGGGTTGTTGTCGAGGGCGCGGCGGATTTCCAGTTCCAGCTGCAGGCCGTCCAGTTGCAGCAGGCGGATGGATTGCAGCAGCTGCGGGGTCAGGTGCAGTTGCTGGCCCAGCTGGGTGGAGAGCGTCGGCTTCATGGTGTGCCCCTTCGGCATCCCGGCGCGGTTGCGCCTTGGTACACATCTTGCAAGGGGCGCGACGGGTTTTTAATCGGGACGTTTCCGCGGGGCGGCGTCATATTCCTGACGAGGTGTGGGGGATTTACCTACATCTGCTCGGCCTGCTGACGGGTTCACGGCGCTGGGCCGCGCCCTCGTGGGGGCGGACGGTTGTGGCGGCTTGCGGTGCGGGCGCCGCCCTGGCGGGGATGTCCGTCGCGGCTCAGTCAGACGTCCTGTCCGATTCGCCGCCGTGGCACATCCCTGTGCCACTGACGAACATCCCCGCCAGGACGACGCAAGGCGCTTCATTGATCCCATTCTTCAAGGGCGCGCTGGAGAGGGTGAGGAGGAAAAGCGGCACCCCGATTGCCATCGCAGTCGAAACGCCGCGGCTCCGACTGACGAAGCCGGAGTTTTGCAGTCGTCAGCGGCAAACGGGACAAGTGCTCTTCACCTCTCCCCCTCCGGGCGCGCCTCGAACGAAGCGTGAAAACAGAAGCGCCTTGCGCCGTTCCGGCGGGTAGGGCCGTCAGTGGCACATGGATGTGCCACGGCGGCGAATCAGATACGGACGTCTGACTGAGCCGCGACGGCCCTACCCGCCGGGACGGCGCCCGCACCGTAAGTCAGCCAAACCAACCGCCGCACCGCACCGCACCGCAAAGCGCGCGCCCCAACCACTCACGTTAGTTCGTTGTGATGCCGCGCCGCGAGCAGGACCAGGTCATTGGCGCGGCGGCAGCCGAGCGATTCCATCATCCGCGCCCGGTGCGTCTCCACCGTCTTGACGCTGATGCCGAGGTCGGCGGCGATTTCCTTGTTGCTCTGGCCGCGGCCGATCTCGCGCAGGATCTCGCGCTGGCGCGGCGACAGCGCGGCAATGCCGACCGGCTTCTCGCGGCCGAGCATCGGCGCAATCATCTTCGAGGAAATCTGCGGACTCAAAAATACCTGACCGGCCGCCGCCGCGCGCAAGGCCAGTTCCAGCTCCAGTGGCGCGGCATCCTTCACCACGAAGCCGGTGGCGCCACGGTCCAGCGCATCGCGCACATGCACCGGGTCGTCGTGCATCGACATCATCACCACGTGCGTGCGCGGGGCTTCACGCAGGATGTCGGTCATCGCGTCCAGCCCGCTGCGGCCGGGCAGGGACAGATCCATCAGGACCAGATCGGGACGGTGCAGGATTGCCATGTCCAGCGCCTGGCGCGCATCACTGGCCTCGGCGACCACGTCCACGCCGGCGAAGGTCTGCAGCAATCGCGACAGACCCGCGCGGACCAGGGTGTGATCGTCGACGATGATGACTCGCACGGTAGGGGTGGCCTGGCGTAGGTTCGGCGGCATTGCACCTTAGCCGAGCCAGGGGGCCGCCGCCAACCGCCCGGGCCAGGGCGGGCCGCGGCGCCCGGTGCGGGCGGGTCGCGCCGCAGCTCAGGCCGGGTCGTGCCGGCCGCGTCGCGATTCGGCGACCTGGCGCCGGTGCAGGCGGAACAGATGCCGTTCCAATGCCGCTTCCAGGCCCGCTTCCAGGTCGCCAAAGCGCAGCCACAGAAAGCAGCCGCCGGTGCCGCTGGCCGCTTCGGCCAGCACCGTCACCGGCAGTTCGATCGCTTCGGGCAGCCATTCACCCGGCTGCAGCGCGAGCACCCCGGCCGCGCCGGTGCCGGCGCCGCTGCGTTGCCCGGTTTCCAGACGCATGCCGCGGCGCGACCAGCGCACCGGCCGCAGCGGCAGGTCGTCGTGGGCCTGGCGGGCCAGGCGGCCGAGCAGGGCGAGCATGAGGTCGAGCTTGGCGTCCATGCGCTGGACGATCAGCGGCAGCTCGCCGCGTTCTTCATGGCTGTCGTCGCTGCGCAGTTCCTCGACCTGGGCCAGGCCGCGCAGCAGGGTTTCGGCCGCGGCCTGGCGACCGGGCGCGCTGCCCAGGCGGAAGTCGGCCGGCAACGACAGCTCGCAGCTGAGGGTTTCGTCGAACAGCTGACTTTCGGCGGCGTGCAGGATGTCGGGCATCACAGGGCTCCGGCGCGCAGGTAGGCGCGGGCCGCGTCGCTGGAGCGGCGGCCGCTGCGCAGGGCCAGCGCCGCGGCGTCGCGGCGCTCGGCCATGCGCGCGGTGGCGCGTTGCTGCAGCTGCAGCAGTTCGCCCAGCGCGTGTTGTGCGCCGGTGCCGTGCTGGGCCAGGTATTGGCGCAGGTCCAGGTCGTGGGAAAGCACCAGTTCGGCGGCGCGCGCGTCGTCGTCGGCGTCCAGCGCCGCATGCAGCTGCTGCAGCTGCTGCCGCAGGTCTTCCAGTGCGGGCACGCCGGGGATCACGTGGCCGCCGCGATGCCGCGCTGCTCGAGCGGGATCGCGTTCCAGGCCGAGTCGATCTCGCCGAGCAGGGTCAGCGACTCGACCAGCGCGGCGTCGTCGTTATGCAGGTTGGCCTCGGTCAGGCGCTGGATCACGTACTCGTACAGCGCCGACAGGTTGCCGGCGATCTCGCCGCCGGCCTCATGGTCAAGCGAGCCGTTGAGATGGCCGACGATCGCGCAGGCCTCGCCGATCGCCTTGCCCTTGCGCGCCTGGTCGCCCTGTGCCAGGCAGGCCTGGGCCAGACGGATGCGCTGGCAGGCACCGGCGAAGAGCAGCGCGACGAGCTTGTGCGGGTCGGCGTCGGTGACGCTGGTGGATACGCCGACCTTTCGATACTGCTCGGCATACTGGCGGCTGGAACCGTACATGCATTGCTCCTGGCGGGGCCTGGGCGGCGGCGCCGCGCCGGTGGCCTCCGGGCGGCGCGGGGGCGGCCCGCGGTGTTGGTGATACTCCGTTATCGGCTGGAGCGGGCCTGCACTTGAGGGCGATCAACCCTCGTTGGAGCTGGCCAGCTGTTGGCTGAGGTAGTTGCTGGTGGTCTGCATCTGCGCCACGAGCGTGTCCATGGCGGTGAAGCGGGCGGTATAGCGCTTGGTGGCGTCTTCCATGCGCTTGTCCAGATCGTCCAGCTGCTCTTCCAGATCCTTGATCTGCGCGTTCAGGCTGTTGGTGCGCAGGGTGATGGAGCCGTTGGTCGAATTGAGGTTGCTGTTGAGCATGCCGTTGAGGCCCTTGGCGACGGCGCCGTCGCTGCCGAACATCTTCTCGGCGGCGCTGGGGTCGGCGGCCAGGGCATTGTCGAACTTGGCCGCGTCGAAGCTCAGCGAGCCATCGGTGGCGATGCTCACGCCCAGCGCCTTGAGCTCGGTGACGCTGCCGCTGACCTGGCTGCGCATCTGCTGCTGCAGGCCGCGGACCATGGCATCGCCGGTCAGCGCCGAGGCGGTGCCGGTATCGGCGTTGTAGGCGCTGGAGGACTTCAACACCGTGTTGACCGCGTTGTAGGCGCTGATGAAGGCGCTGATGTTGGTCTTGATCGAGGTGTTGTCCTTGGCCACCGCCAGGCTGTACTTGCTGCCTTCGGCGGCCTTGGTCAGGTTCAGGACCACGCCGGGGATCAGGTCGGCCACGGCATTGCTGCTGGAGGTGCGCTCGAAGCCGTCGACGCGGACCAATGCATCGGTGGCGGCGACGGTCTGGGTCAGGCCGCTGCCGCCGCTGCCCGGGTAGGCGAGGGCGGCCAGGCTGCCGTTGCCGCCGCTGGCGGTGATGGTCATCGCGCCGTCGGTACCGGTGTCGGCGGCGCTGAGCACCAGATGCTGGCCATCGTCGGCGGTGACCACGCTGGCGGTAACGCCCTTGCCGCCGGCGGCCTTGTTGATCGCGGCGGCGACGTCGGAGAGCTTGGCGCCGGCGGCGACGGTGACATCGAGGGTGTCGTCGGCGTCGTCGCCGAACTTGAGGGTCAACGTTCCGTCGCCGACGACGGCATCGCTGGCGTAGGCGCCGGAAGTCAGCTTCTGGCGCTCGGCCAGGCGCACGACCTCGACGTTGTAGTTGCCGGCCGAGGCGCTGCTGGTGGCGCTGGCGGTGAAGCCGGCGCCTTCGCCGGCGGTGGCCTTGTAGGCCTGGCCGGTGATGCTGGTGGTCAGCGTCTTCAGCGCGGTCTGCAGATTGGACATGCCGCTCTTGATCGTGCTCAGGGCGGACAGTTGCGCGGAGGCGGCGGTGCCGGCGCTGTTGATGCGGTCCTCGACCGGCTTGCGGTCGGCGGCGACCAGGCCGGCAACGATTGTCGGGATGTCCAGGCCAGAGCCGATCTGATACAGCGAAGCCATGCGAAGTCTCCTGACCTGGGCGGCGGCGTTGCCGCGGCGATTAACGGGAATAGCGGCCGCGCGCCGCCGGGCTTTAGGCCGGCGGCGGTGCGCGGAGCTGCGGGGTCTTGGATGCAAGAGCTGTGCCGGTTGGGGTCGCGCGCGTCCCGTCCGGTGTGGCGAACTGGCGCTTCTGCGGCTTCGCCTGTCGCGGCTGAAGCCGCTCCCACAATGGGCCCAGCGGGATTGGGAACGTTTGATGGGCCGACTGTGGGAGGGGCTTCAGCCCCGACAGGCCGGGGTCGTGGTCGGCCAGATCGCGATGCCCCAAACAAAAAAGCCCCCTTCTTGCGAAGGGGGCTCCAATCGGTGCGGCCGGTGGGCCAGCTGCGGGTATTACTGCAGCAGGCTGAGCACGTTCTGCGGAACCGACTTGGCCTGCGCCAGCATCGCGGTGCCGGCCTGCTGCAGGATCTGCGTGCGGGTCAGCTCGGCGGTTTCCTTCGCATAGTCGGTGTCCTGGATGCGGCTACGCGAAGCCGACAGGTTTTCCGAGGTGGTGCTCAGGTTGGCGATCGTGGAGGTGAAGCGGTTCTGCACCGCACCCATGTCGGCGCGCGAGGAGTTGACCGAGGTCAGCGCCTTGTCCACCACTTCCAGGGCCTTCTGCGCGCCTTCAAACGTGGAGATGTCCAGGTCCTTCAGCGTGCTGGTCGAGCCGGCGGCGGCCGTCGACGCGGTGTAGCCGGCAAAGCCGTTGGTGATGCCCGTGCCACCCGCCAGGGTACCGGCGGCGAAGGAGGTGAAGTCCTGGCCGGCCTTCAGCGATTCCAGCTTGACCGCGCCGGTGCTGGCGTCGATCGAGGCGTACATGCCGGTCTGGTCCAGCTTGTCGTTGATCGCCGCGGCAACCTTCTTGTTCACGTCCGCGGCGGTGTCGCCGGCGCCGATCTTCACGTCCGCCATCTTGACCGTGGTGGCCTTGCCGGCCGCCGTGGTGAAGCTGATCGAGATGCCCGAGATGGTGCCCGAAGCGGTCGCCGTGCCGGTGACGCCAGCCGAGGACACGGAGTCGGCAAAGCCGGCCTTGCCCAGGGTGTCCACGTTCGCGTCGACGATGCTGTTGATGCCGATGGTCTGGCCCGCGTCGGCGCCGACCTGGAACAGCGCGCCGGAGAACGAACCGTCCAGCAGCTTGGTGCCGTTGAAGCTGGTCTGGTTGGCAACGCGGTCGATTTCCGACAGCAGCTGGGTGACTTCCGAGTTCAGCGCGTCACGGTCCGAATCGGAGTTGGTGGCGTTGGCCGACTGCACCGACAGCTCGCGGATACGCTGCAGGTTGTTGCCGATTTCGACCATCGCGCCTTCGGCGGTCTGGGCCAGCGAGATGCCGTCGTTGGCGTTGCGCGAGGCAACGTCCAGGCCGCGGATCTGCGTGGTGAAACGCTCCGAGATCGCCAGGCCGGCGGCGTCGTCCTTCGCACTGTTGATGCGCAGGCCCGACGACAGGCGCTGGATGGTGGTGGCCATGCTCGAGCTGGAGGTATTGAGATTACGCTGAGCGTTCAGCGACATCACGTTGGTGTTGATTACCTGTGCCATTTGATTTGTCCTCTAAGCGACTATCCGGCGACCCCAGGGGTCGGTGGGCTTTCGCAGGGGGGCCGTCATTTGGCCGTTGCCGCTGCTGAAATGAATAACGGCGTGCTGTCAACAACCTTTAGCGTGGTCCGGAAGATTTTTTTCCGGGGCGCCCGTGCCTGAAAACACCCGATGGACAGGTGTCGGCCGGGCCGCCAGGAACTTGAGGGGGGACTCGAACAGTTCGCCTCGGCGCATGACCCCGGTCGGAAATTTCATACAAGGTGTGGCGGCGATCATTCCAATCGCCATGCAGGTCGTTCGCATTTGGACGAAATATCCAATTCTCGCGCCGACTACCGGTGTCGAGAATGCGCACGCGGTCGAATCCGGCCGAGGCGCTTCCCCAAGGACGCGTCGCACGCATCCAGAGAAGCGCAATGTCCCGACGTTCGTACAAGCAGCATCCGCTCGCCCTCTCACTGCAACTCGGCCTCGTTCTGCTGCCCACGCTGGCCAGCGCCGAACAACTCGTCGCCAACGCCGAACGCAAGACCGCCAGCGGCACCTACGACACCGGCACCACGGACGATCGCGCCGGCACCGGGTTGCTGGCCGAGAATGTCGGCAGGATCACCGGCTCAGGCAAGGTCACCGTCAAGACCGGTGGCGCACGCGCCATCGGGGCCTATGCACGCGATGCTGGTCGCATCACGCTCGGCAGCGGCTCCAGCATCGAGACCACCGGCGCGGAGAGCGCGGGCCTGTGGGCCGAGGGGCAGAGCGAGATCGATCTGATGGACGGCAGCGTCAGCGTGGCCGGTGCGGGGGCGCATGCGGTAGTGGCCTCGACCGATGCCGATCGTCTCGGCTACGTCCTCGTGCAGAACAGCCAGGTCTCCAGCGCGCAAGGCAGCCTGCTGGTCGCGCAGGGCAAGGGCAGCCAGATCGTCGGCGACGGCATCACTGGTTCGCAGGCCGGCGGCAGCAGCGCTGCGGTCCTGGTGCAACAAGGCGCCAGCGTGCAGCTCGACAACAGCAGCATCGACAGCGCTGCCGCCGCGCCACTGCTGCGTTCCGAAGGTGCAGGCAGTTCGATCCAGGTCACTGGCTTCACCGGCAATGCCAGTGATACGAACGCGAGTGCCGCGATTGCCGTCGGCGGCGGCAGCATCGCGCTGAAGGCGGCAAGCACGCTGCGCAGTGCCGGCTCGGGCCTCTCCGCCTTCGACGCCGGCAGCAGCATCAGTGCCAGCGACAGCGTGGTCGTCGCGAGCAATGGCAATGGCGCCCAGGCTCAAGACGGCGCGAGCATCGAGCTGGTCAATGGCGAGGTGACTGGCACCTTCGCCGGCGTCTACGCCGCCACTGGCGGCACCATCCAGGCGCAGGGCACCACCATCACCGCGACGGGGATGAGCGATCCGGCGCGAGGCTATGGCGCGATCGCCGAGAGCGACGGTCGCGTCGTTCTCAATGCCGGCACCCGGCTGCGTGGCGACACTGGCGCGGTGGCGACAGGAGGGCGCATCGAAGCGAACTCGGCCACGATCGAGGGTACCGGCATGGCCTCCGCCGAGCCGACCGGGCCGGTGCATGGCGCCGGGGTGATCGTGACCCCCGGAGGTGTCGCCGAACTGACCAACACCACGGTCAGCGCCAACGGCGACGGCATCCGCTTCGGCGTCGACGCGACCAAGGCCGATACGGAAAGCCTGGTCACGGTGAGCGGCGGAAGCATCAGTTCCCTCAATGGTCCGGCCGTGCGCCTGGCCGCCGACAACACCGCCGGGCTTGGTCGGCTGCAACTGCGCGAAGGCGCCGCGCTGCAAGGCGCGAATGATCGCCTGATCGAAGCCTTTGCCAACAGCGACCGCCCGGCGCGCCTGCGCGTTGAAACCGACCAGGTCGCGCTGAAAGGCAACCTGCTCGCCAGCGGCGGCGCCATCCTCGATCTGGCGATGGCCAACAACAGCAGCCTGCTGGGCGCAATCAGCAACGGCGGCGCGGTGACGCTGGATGCGAGCAGCCGCTGGGACATCACCGGCAGTTCGCAGGTCGGCGCGCTGACCAGTGCCGGCGCCCTGGCCTTTGCCAGCCCCGAACAGGACGGCTTCAAGACCCTGACCGTCAACGGCGACTACAACAGCAGCAACGGCACGCTGAGCATGAACACCGCGCTTGGCGATGACAGCTCGGCCACCGATCGTCTCGTGGTCAAGGGCAGCACCGCCGGGCAGACCGCGCTGACGGTGAACAATGCCGGTGGTGCCGGCGCGCAGACCATCAACGGCATCCAGCTGGTGCAGGTCGATGGTGCGTCCAATGGCGTATTCGCGCTCAATGGCCGCGCGGTGGCCGGTGCCTTCGAGTACAGCCTGTTCAAGGGTGGTGTCGCCACACCGAATGATGGGGGCTGGTACCTGCGCTCGCGCGATACCTCGCCGCCGCCTGCGCCGACGCCGGCACCGACGCCGATTCCCGCTCCGACGACGACCCCCGACGTCGCCCCCGCACCTGCCCCCACACCTGCGCCCGTACCCGCACCCGACAACGTGCCCGCACGCCCCGGCCAGCCCGGCGGCCCGGTGTATCGCCCGGAAGCTGGCGCGTATCTGGCCAACCAGGCCGCGGGCATCGGCATGTTCCAGCAGCAGATGCACGACCGCATGGGCGAGGCCGACTTTGCCGGCGGCGCGCAGAATGCGCCAGCGGTGTGGACGCGGATCTCGCGCCGTCAGGTCGATGGGCGCGCCGGTTTCGACCAGCTCGACGTCAGCAGCAATACCTCGCTGCTGCAGGTCGGTGGGGAGCTGGCCGGCGGCACCATCGGCGACAGCCGCTGGCATGTCGGCGGCATGCTCGGCACCGGGCGAAGCGACAACAATGTCGGCTCGCGCCTCAGCGGCTATGCCGCCAAGGGCAAGGTGCACGGCTATAGCGGCGGCCTGTATGCCAGCTGGTTCGCCAGTGCGACCCGACAGGGCGGCGCCTATGCCGATGCGTGGCTGCAATACGGGCGCTACGACAACAAGGTCAGCGGCAATTACCTCGCGCAGGAGTCCTACAACGCCAACAGCTGGTCCGGCTCGCTGGAAGGTGGCTACACCTTCGCGATGCCCTCGGGCGAGGCCTATGCGTGGTTCATCGAGCCGCAGGCGCAGGCGATCTACACCGACTACAGCGCCGATCGGCACATCGAAGCCAACGGCACGGTAGTAGGTTTGTCGCTGGCTGGCAGCCTGGCCACCCGCGTCGGCGTGCGCGTGTTTGGCCACGCCGGCAGCGGCGCCAACAACCGGGTGCAGCCGTTCCTGATGTTGAACTGGTGGCGCAACGACAAGCGCAACAACATCGCGATGAACAGCGATGAGGTCACCCTGGGCTGGCCGCGCGACCGCTACGAAGCCAAGCTCGGCGCGCAGCTGCAACTGGGCGGCGGCTGGACTGGCTGGGGCAACGCGGCGTACCAGACCGGCAGCAAGGGTTTCCGCGATATCGGCGGCCAGGTCGGCGCGAACTACCGCTGGTAACGCGAACCGCGGGCGGCACCTGCCACGGGTGCCGCCCGCGCTTGCTCCCGCTACTGCAAGGCAATGAGATTTGTCGCATTCAGGTTCGGAGTGCCAGGCGACAGACTACGGCGCGTTCGGTGTTCGTCTCCAGCAGGCGTCCACCGCGCGCACTGATCTCATTCAATTGCAGGAGCTCCATGAACCTCATGCTTTCCAGTACGCCTGTTCGCAGCGCGCTCGTGGTTGCCACACTCGCCGCGCTGCCGGTCCTCGCCCAGGCGCAGTTCAAGAGCGGCGGCGACTTCCTTGTCGGCGGCAGCACCCGCCTGACCGGCTCCGTCGACGCGGGCGGAACCTTGCGAGTGGAGGGACCCGCGACGCTCACGCTGACCGACGCCTCGCGCGCGGGTCGCGCCGAGATCGCTGGCACCGTGGGCTTCTCGCCGGGCAAGTTCACCACGTTGACGGTGGCGGGCGATCTTGTCGGCCAGGATGGCCTGATCCGCTTCAACACGGCGCTGGGTGATGACGGTTCGCGCACTGATCGGCTGATCATCGGCGGCGCCAGCAGTGGCTCCATGCGCGTGGCGGTGGCCAATGCCAATGGCGTCGGCGCGCAGACGGACAACGGCATCCAGCTGATCCAGGTCAACGGTGCGTCCGGCGGCAACTTCGCGCTGCAGGACCGCGCCGTGGCTGGCGCTTACGAGTACAAGCTCTACAAGGGTGGCAAGAACAACCCGAACGACGGCAGCTGGTACCTGCGCTCCGAAGCCACCTCCGGGTCGGGCACACCCACGCCGGTGACACCCACCCCGGGAAAGGGCGTGACGCCCGCGCCGATGCCCATGCCGGTCTACCGTCCCGAGGGCGGCGCCTATCTGGCCAATCAGGCCGCGTCCATCGGCATGTTCCAGCACCAGATGCATGACCGCATGGGTGAGCCAGACTTCGCCCGCGGCGGCGACAAGGCGCCTGCCATCTGGACGCGCGTGCAGCGCCGGCAGCTGGACAGCAACGCCGGCTACCAACAACTGGCGATCGGCAGCGATACCTCACTGCTGCAGGTCGGTGGCGAACTGGCGGCACGCAACCTCGGCGGCGGCCGCCTGCATGTTGGCGCGATGGCCGGCGCGGGCCGCACCGACAGCAATGTCGGATCACGCCAGAGCGGCTATCGGGCCAAGGGCAAGGTGCGTGGCTACTCGGCGGGCCTGTACGCGACCTGGTTTGGCAATGCCGCGGAGCAGACCGGTCTCTACGTGGACAGCTGGCTGCAGTACGGCTGGGCCGACAACAAGGTCAATGGCCAGTATCTGGCGCAGGAGTCGTACAAGTCCAAGAGCTGGTCCGCCTCGCTGGAAGGTGGCTACAGTTTCCGCCTGGCACAGACCGAGCGCTTCGGCCTGTTCCTGGAGCCGCAGGCCCAGGTGATCTATACCGATTACGATGCCAGGCAGTTCGCCGAAGCCAATGGCAGCATTGTCGATCCTTCGCTGGCTGGCACCCTGGTGACGCGCGCGGGCGTACGTCTGTTCGGCAACAGCGGCGACAGCGCGAACAATCGCGTGCAGCCGTTCCTCACCTTGAACTGGTGGCGCAGCGACAAGCAGAACCGGGTGCGCATGGACGGCGACGCACTTACCCTGAACCTGCCGCGCGACCGCTACGAAGCCAAGCTCGGCGCGCAGCTGCAACTCGGTGGCGGCTGGACCGGCTGGGGCAACGCGGCGTATCAGACCGGCAGCAAGGGTTTCCGCGATATCGGCGGCCAGGTCGGCGCGAACTACCGCTGGTAGGCGCCGCTGCGGTCAGCGCTAGCCCATCATCTGGAACAGCGACATCGACTGCATCTGCTTGAAGACCGTCTGCGCTGCCTGCAGCGCAGCGGTCTCCAACTGGTACTGGCCGATGGCCTCGGCGTAGTCGAGGTCGCGGATCGAGGACAGCGTCGTCTTCAGCGTCACCTCGTTGGAGGCGCGCAGTTCGGCGGCGTTGTCGATCGCCAGCAGTTGCGCGCCGCCCGCGGCGCGGGCGTCGATCATCTTCGCCGAAGCCTGTTTGACATCGCGCAACGAGGCTTGCAACGCGTTCTGCAGCTTGGCGCGATCGGCATCGCTGGCCGGATCGGTATTGAGCGCATCGACCAGGTTGGTCAGCGTCGAGAACACGTCGCGGTTCTGCGCCGGCCCGACCTGGATGCTGTCGCCGGCGGCGGGCGTGCCATCCACGCGCAGGCGCAGGCCGTTGAAGCTGATGTCGCTGCCGGTGGTGTAGGTGCCGCTGCTGAGCACGTTGCCGTTGGCATCGAGCACGTCGTAGGTATCGGCGGCGGTGAACTGCAACGTATAGCTTTCACCAGCGTAGGTGCCCGAGCTGGCGTCGCGGCCGAAGTCCAGCAGCAGCGCGGTGCCGGTATTGCCGCTGCCGACGCTGGCATCGAGCGTGCCGTCGCCGGTGCGGATGCGCATGAAGATCTCGCTGCCGGGCAGGGTGTCGGCCACGTAGGTGTCGGCCGCCACCTCGACCTGGCGCTGGGTCTGGTCGCCGTTGTAGCTGACCGTGTCGCCGCTCTTGGAAAACGGCGCATTGCCGTCGGCGGTGCCGCCGAACAGATAGCGGCCATTGCCGTCGGTGCTGTTGGACAGGCTCAGCATCTGGTCGTGGATGGCCTGCAGCTCCGAGGCGATCGCCTTGCGGTCGTCAGTGGTCAGCGAGGCGTTGTTGGCCTCGATGGTCAGCTCGGTGACCCGGGTCATCAGGTCGCCGGCCTGGGCCAGCGCGTTTTCCTGCAGGCCCAGGCGGTTCTGCACGTTGTTGGCATTGCTGCTGAACTGCGCCAGCTGCGCCACCGCGCGATCCAGGCCAACGGCGGTGCCGGCGGCGACCGGATCGTCCTTGGCCGTGACCAGGCGCTGGCCGCTGGACAACTGCTCCTGCAGGTGCGCCAGCTTGGATTGCTTGCTCAGCATGGTCACCACGGACTGGCTGAACATCATGCCGGTGGAGATGCGGTTGTTCATCAGCGGATCGCGCCCAGGATGCTCTGGAACATCGTGTCGGCCGTGGAGATGATCTGCGAGGCGGCCTGGTAGGCCTGTTGCAGGCGCAGCATGTCCGAGGCTTCTTCGTCGAGGTTGACGCCCGACACCGAGTCACGCGCGGCCTGCGCCTGGTCATTGATGACCTGCTGCGCCTGCGAGGCGTAGTCGGCCGAACGCGCCGCCGAGCCGACCGAGGTGGTCAGCCCGCCGACCGCGCCGTTGAGCGTCATCGTGCCGCCGTTGAAGGCCTTGAGGTCTTCCACCGCGGCCAGCAGTTTGGCGTTGCCGTTGTCGCTGGAACCGGCGCCGGTGGAGCCTACGTTGAAGCTGTCGCCGGCGGCAGGTGCGCCATCGAGGGTGAAGCTCCAGCCGTTGGCGCTGATCGTCTGCCCGGCGGTGTAGGGGTAGGGGCCGGCACCGTCGATGGTGTAGTTGTTGGCGTCGGTGAAGGCGATGGTCGAGGGCGTCAGCAGGTTGGCGTTGGCCGCGTCGGTGACCTTGACGTTGCTGATCTTGCCCGAACCCAGGTTGGCCAGCGCCGCGCTGGCCTTCACCGGCGTGGCCGCGGCAATGCGCGAGGGATCGGTGATCGCCACTTCCAGGCTGCCGGCCACCTGTGCGGTGGGCTGCAACAGGAAACGGTCGCCGGCCGCCGCCGCGCCGCCGACCACCACTTCCACGCCATTGAGCACCAGCGGGTCGGCCGCGGTGCCGGTGCCGGTCAGGGCCACGGCGGCGCCGGTGTCGGCGCGGGTCGCGGTCCACTGCGTGCCGTCGAACTTGAGCAACAGGTTCTGCCCGTCTAGCGCGCCCAGGTCGCCGAATGAGGCGCTCAGGCTGGCGCTGCCGGTGTTGGCCGGGTTGCTCGACACGCTTGGCTTGGCGTAGCTGAAGAAGTCGCCGCCCATCTGCCCGTACAGGTCCATGCCCTGCGCGTGCGCGTCGTTGAAGCTGCTGGCCAGGCCCACGGCAATGCGGCCGAGCTCGGCCTGGGTCGGTTCGAGCAGGTTGCTGCGAAATTCGAGCAGGCCGCCGATCTGCCCACCGAGCGCGCGTGCGTCGAGGGTGACGTTCATGCCCTGGGTCTGCAGCGCCAGCTGCAGCTTGCCCGGCCGGTACGGGTCCGGCGTGGTCGTCAGTTTCGACGCGCTGGTGCCGACCACCAGGGCCTGGCCGCCGGCGGTGTAGACGTTGATGAAGCCGCCATCCTGCTGCACGGCGGTGCCGCCGGTGTAGCCGACCAGTTCCTGGATCAGCTGGTCGCGCTGGTCAAGCAGGTCCGGCGCCGCGGCGGCGGAGTTGCTGCCGATGCGGCCGTTGATCGTGGCGATCTGCTGGGTCAGCCGGTTGACCTCGTCGGTGGCCGAGAGCAGGCCGTTGTTGACCTCGGTGTTGAGGGTGTCCAGCTGCCCGCTGAGCTGCTTGAAGCGGGTGCTCAGTGCGTTGCCATTGTCGAGCAGGCTCTGCCGGTTGGCGGTCGAAGCGCTGTCGGAGGACAGCGCGCTGGCCGCGTCGAAGAAGTTCGACCACAGGCCGGCCACGTTCGTGGCCTTGTCCGAGAACAGGCTGTCCACCCGGTCCGACAGCGAGGACAGCTGCTGCAGCCGCGCCAGTTCGCCACCGCTGTCGAGCAGGCGCGAGATCGCCAGCTGGTCGGCGACACGGCTGACATCGGTGATCTGCGTGCCGCTGCCGACATAGCCGTAGCCGTAGTCGGTCGGCGTGCGCGTGGCGAAGTTGACCTTCTGCCGGCTGTAGCCTTCGGTATTGATGTTGGCCACGTTGTGGCTGACCGTGGCCAGGGCGCGCTGGAAAGCGATCAATGCGCCGGTGCCGGTGGACAGAACGTTGGACATGCGTGCTTACCTCAGGTTGCCGATGCCGCTGCTGCTGGCAACGGTGCGCGACAGGTCGATGGCCGCGCCGGCGATCTGCCCGGCCGCCTGGCTGACGGCGGCCACGGCGCGGTCGATGGTGGGGCCGTTGGCAATGGCCGCGATCTTGGCCGCGTAGCGTGGGTCGGTGGCATAGCCGGCCTGCTGCAGGCCGCGCGCAAAGCCCTTGATGTCGGTGCCGGCCTTGAGCGCCTGCTGGTAGCGGTCGTTGCTCTTGAGCAGGCGCACGTAGTCGGCGAAGCTCTCGGCGGTGGAGCGGTAGGCGCGGAAGTCGGCGGTCTCGGTGGTCTTGACCCCGCCCACGTATTCGTGGGTGCCGGTGGTCACGCGCTCGCCGCTCCAGCCGGTGGCCTTGATCCCGAACAGGTTGTTGGAATCGCCGCCGTTGCCGCGCGCGATGCCGTGGCGGCCCCAGCCGGTTTCCAGCGCGGCCTGGGCAACCAGGGCACGCGGGTCCACGCCCAGTTCCTGCGCGGCCTTCTGCGCGTGGTGCCAGATCTTGGCGACAAAGCCGGCCGGCGTATGTTCGCCCAGGCTGGCGGCTGCGGCCTGCGCGGCGCTGGCATTGGCACTGGCATCGCCTTGCACGGCGATGCCGCCGGTGCCGAGCCAGCGGTCGTCCAGCGTGCTCCAGTCTTCGGTGATGCCGCCGTTGCTGGCATCGCCGCTACGGCTGCCGGTGCCGATGGCCGTGCTGCTGTCGCGGCCGGCGATCAGGTCGAGCACCTGGCTGGTGGCCGCCTCGCGTGCCTGCATCAGGCTGGCATCGCGTGAGGGCGTGGTGGCGTTGGCATTGCCGGTGGCGGGCACGGTGGCATCGCGGCCGCCGGCGACCAGCGAATAGGCGCGCGCGGCCTTGGCGCCGGCCAGCGAGTAGGCCTTGCCGGCGGCATCGGTGTTCAGTGCAGTGTTGACCTGGCCGCCACCAGCGGCGGCGTCCTGGCTGCCACCGCCGAGCTGGCGCGCAATGATCGCCGACAGGCCCAGCCCCTTGCCCTCGGTCATCGCCTTGGCCATCTGCTGGTCGTACATGTCGCGGAAGGTCTGGTTCTCGCCGGGAAACAGCGAATCCCCGAAGCTGGCATCGCGCATGCTCTTGACCAGCATCTGCGCGAACTGGCCTTCCAGCTGGCGCGAGACCTTGTCGACCTGCTGCGGGTCGCTCTGGGTCTTGGGCGCCAGGGACAGCGGATCACGTTGGATCTGCATCAGATCACCTCCAGCTCCGCGGTCAGCGCACCAGCCTGCTTGAGCGCTTCGAGAATCGCGACCAGGTCGCCGGGCGCGGCGCCGACTTCGTTCACCGCGCGCACGATCTGGTCCAGCGTGGTGCCGCCGGCGAACTTGAACATGCGGCTGCCTTCGGCGCTGGCGGTGATGCTGGACTGCTGGGTCACCGTGGTCTGGCCATTGGCGAAGGCGCCGGGCTGGCTGACGTTGCTGTTCTCGCTGATGGTCACGGTCAGCGAACCATGCGCGATGGCCGCCGGCATCACCCGCACCTGCGAGCCGATGACCACGGTGCCGGTGCGCGCATTGACAATGACCTTGGCCGGCGCTTCGCCCGGCGACAGTTCCACGTTCTCGATCCGCGCCAGCAGGCCGATGCGCGCGCCGGGGTCGGTCGGGGCACGCACCGCCACGGTCACGCCATCGACGGCGCGCGCGGTGCCGGCACCGAAGGTGTTGTCGATCGCCGCGACCATGCGCGAGACGGTGGTGAAATCGTTCTGATGCAGGTTGAGGGTGATCTCGCCGCTGTTGTCGAACACGTCCGGCAGCGCGCGCTCGACCGTGGCGCCGTTGGGAATGCGGCCGACGCTGGGCACGTTCACCGACACCCGCGAGCCGTCCTTGCCCTGCGCGCCGAAGCCGCCGACCACCAGGTTGCCCTGGGCGATGGCGTAGACCTGGCCGTCAGCGCCTTTCAGTGGCGCCATCAGCAGCGAGCCGCCGCGCAGTGAGACCGCGTTGCCAATGGACGAGACGGTGATGTCGATCGGCTGGCCGGGCTTGGCAAATGGCGGCAGCTCGGCGTGGATGGCGACGGCGGCGACGTTCTTCAGCTGCGGATTGACGTTGGCCGGCACGTTCACGCCGAGCTCGCCGAGCATGTTCTTCAGGCTCTGCACGGTGAAGGGCGCCTGGCTGGTGCGGTCGCCGCTGCCGTCCAGGCCCACGACCAGGCCGTATCCGACCAGTGCGTTACCGCGCACGCCGCCGACCTGGGCCAGGTCCTTGATGCGCTCGGCCGCGGCCGGGGCGCAGGCCGACAGGGCGAGCGCGGCGATGGCGCACAGGCGCAGGCAGGAAGTGGCGATCAGGTTCATGGCGTAGGTTGCCCAGGCTCAGTACGGCGACAGCGCCGAGTTGAAGAAACGGCCGAACCAGCCCATGGCATTGGACTGCGCAACGGCGCCGCGGCCGCCGTAGGCAATGCGCGCGTCGGCGACCTTGCTCGACGGAATGGTGTTGTCGGTGGCGATGTCGGCGGCGCGCACGATGCCCTGGATCTGCACCAGCTCGTCGCCCTGGTTCAGGCGCAGCTGCTTCTGCCCCTGCACGACCAGGTTGCCGTTGGGCAGGCGCTGGATCACGGTGACGGTCACGCTGCCTTGCAGGCGGTTGCTCTGCGCGCTCTGGCCCTTGCCATCGAAGCTGCGCTCGCCCTTGGCGCTGTTCTTGAGCAGGTCCTGGCCGTGGTAGGTCACCGGCAGGCCGAGCACGGTGGGCGTGGCCATTTCGATGTCGCTGTTCTTGCTGATGCCGGTGCTGGCGCTGGTGGTGGCAGTGGTGCTTTCGACCAGGGTGATCGTCACCAGGTCGCCGACATCGCGGGCGCGGCGGTCGCCGTACAACTGCAGGCCGGGGCCGGCGGCGTAGATCGCGCCAGCGCTGGCCTGGGCCTGCACCGGCATGATCGGCTGCACCGGCGCCATGGCCGGGAACGGACGCACGTCGCCAGCGAGGACGCAGCCGCCCAGCAGCGCGCAGGTGCACAGGCCGAGGCCGAGGCGGGCGAGGGAGGGCAGGGAGGTCATCGGGGTCACCGTGCGCTTGATCAGACGTTCGTGTTGAGGTAGCCGAGCATCGAGTCGGTGGTGGAGATCGCCTTGGCGTTCATCTCGTAGGCGCGCTGGGTCTCGATCATGCTGACCAGCTCCTCGACCACGTTGACGTTGCTGCCTTCCAGCGCGCCCTGCACCGTGGTGCCCAGGCCATTGAGGCCGGGCGTGCCGTTCTGCGCCGGGCCCGAGGCGGTGGTCTCGACGTATAGGTTCTCGCCCTTGGCCTGCAGGCCGGCGGGGTTGATGAAGTCGGTGAGGGTCAGCGAGCCGACTTCGAGCACGCCAGTCTGGCCGGCGACCTGCACGGTCACGGTGCCATCGGTGCCGATGGTCAGCGACTCGGCGCCTTCCGGAATCTGGATGCCCGGCTGCACCGGGTAGCCGCTGTTGGTCACCAGCTGGCCCTGGTCATTGATCTGGAAACCGCCATCGCGGGTATAGGCCGAAGTGCCGTCGGGCATCTGCACTTCAAAGAAGCCGCGGCCGTTGACCATCACGTCCAGCGCGCGCTCGGTCTGCTGCTGGCTGCCCTGCTCGAAGGCCTTGGAGGTGGAGACCACGCGCACGCCGGTACCCAGTTGCAGGCCGGAGGGCAGGTTGGTCTGTGCCGAGGTGGCGCCGCCGGGCTGGCGGACCTGTTGGTACAGCAGGTCCTCGAAGCTGGCGCGGTCGCGCTTGAAGCCGGTGGTATTGGTGTTGGCCAGGTTGTTGGAGATGACCGACATGCGCGTCTGCTGCGCATCCAGTCCGGTCTTGGCGACCCACAAAGCCTGATTCATTGCCGATTCCTCGTTTGGCGCCGGCCTGCTGGCCGTCCACGCCGGGGGTGATGCATGCCGCGTGCCAGAACCGCGCCGGAATGCCGGCGGTGGCCGCGGCCGCGGCTTAGCCGCTCAGTTTCAGCAGGGTGTTGGAGGCCTGCGCGTTCTCGTCGCCGTGGTGGATCACCTTGACCTGCATCTCGAACTGCCGCTGCAGCTGGATCATCTGCACCAGTGCGCCGGCGGCATCGACATTGCTGCCTTCCAGCGAACCGCTGTTGACCGACTTGCCTTCGGCCTGGGCGAAGGGCTGGGTCGGATCGTTGTTGCGCATCAGCCCGTCCAGGCCACGGCTCAGGCGCGAGGCCGGCGCCTGCACCACGCGCATGCGCCCGACGATGGCCTGGGTCGCCGCGCTTTCGCCCAGCGGAGTGATCGACACCGTGCCGTCGCTGCCGATTTCCAGCGACTGGTGCGGCGGGATCACCATCGGGTTGCCGTTGTCATCGAGCACCGCGCGGCCGCTGGCGGTGACCAGCTGCCCGTTCGGCGTCAGCGACAGCTCGCCGCCACGCGTATACGCCTGGCTGCCATCGGCCGCCTGCACCGCCAGCCATGCATCGGGCTGCAGCGAGACATCCAGCGGATTGCCGGTGACCTTCTGCGAACCGACGCTGGCATCGAAGCCCTGGTCGATATGCATCGCATTGACCCGCGAGGCAAAGCCATCGCCCCGGATCGGCATCGCCTGCGTATTGGCCAGCGCGGCCTTGAAGCCGTTGGTATCGACGTTGGCCAGATTCTGCGACACCGTGCCCTGCGCCTGCAGCGAGGCACGCGCACCGGTCATCGCAACGTAGAGGGCTTTATCCATGGGGCGGGGAACCGGGAATGGGGAATGGAGAATGGGAAAAGCGGAGCAGGAAGCGAAGCCGGCAAATCATCAGCGCACGTGAAGCGGCTCTAACGATTCCCCATTCCCCATTCCCCACTCCCGACCATCATCAACGAATGTTGATGATGGTCTGCGTGACCTGGTCCTGCGTGGAAATCATCTGCGCATTGGCCTGGAAGTTGCGCTGGGCCACGATCATGTTCACCAGCTGCTCGGTGAGGTCCACGGTGGAGGATTCCAGCGAGCCGGCTTCGATCTGGCCGAAATCGGAGGTGTCCGGTGCGCCGGTGCGCGGGGTGCCGGAGGCGTAGCTTTCGGCCCACATCGTGTTGCCCTGTTGCTGCAGGCCCTGCGGGTTGGTGAAGGTGGTCAGGGCAACCTGGCCCAGGGCCTTGTCGGCACCGTTGGAATAGCGGGCGAAGACCACGCCGCTGGTGTCGATGCTGATCTCGTTGAGCTTGCCGCTGGCATAGCCGTCCTGGCGGGTGTCGCGCAGGGCGAAGGACTCGCCGTACTGGGTCGAGCCGCTCACGTCCAGGGACATGTTCAGCACGCCGGCGCCAGTGCTCGGCGTGTACGGGTCCATCGCGATCACGCCGTTGGCCGGCGTGGTCAGCGCGCCGCTGTCGGAGAACTGCAGTGTGGTCGGGGTGCCGACCTGGCTGCCATCCACATAGTTGTACACCTGCCACTCGTTGGCATTGGCGGTCTTGACGAAGTACGAGGTCTGGGTGTGGCTCACGCCCAGCGAGTCGTACACGTTGATGCCGCCGGTGGAATGGTTGTAGGTGTTGGAATCGGCCGGGTCGAAGGGCGTCAGCGTCGGCTGCTCGGCGTTGCCGGGCAGGGTGAAGGCGAGGTTGACCGTGGTGGTCTGGCTCGGCGGGCTGTCGGTGGTGAGCAGCTGCAGATCGGTCAGGCGGCCGACGTCGAAACCATCGCCGTTGGCATTGGGCGCATACACCTGCAGGCGCGCGCCTTCGGGGTTGATCACATAGCCGTTGGCGTCGGGCTGGAAGTTGCCGGCGCGCGTGTACAGGCGCTCGCCGTTCATCGACATGGTGAAGAAGCCTTCGCCGGAAATCGCCAGGTCCAGGCTGCGCCCGGTCGGGTCCAGGTTGCCCTGTGAGAACTGCTGGGCGACGTTGCTCACCCGCACGCCGGAGCCGACCGCGTTGCGGGCCAGGCCGTAGGCGGTGCTCTGGAACATGTCGGCGAACTCGGCGCGCGACTCCTTGAAGCCGGTCGTGTTGACGTTGGCGATGTTGTTGGAAGTGACGTTGAGGTCGGCGTTGGCGGCGTTGATGCCGGACAGCGAAGTATTGAAGCCCATGGGAACTCCTGGTTGCGCGGATGCCGGCTCAGCTGACGCGGAGCACGTAGTCGATGGGGGCGGTGCCCAGCCCCTTGAGGTTGAGGTACAGGCCGTCGGAACCGACGGTCACGCTTTCCACCGGTGCCTGCACGTAGGTGGACAGCTTGCTGTCGGTGCCGCTGGTGTCGGTGTGGGTGGCGGTGATGGCATAGGTGCCGGCGGCCATGCGGTTGCCGTTGGCGTCGGTGCCGTCCCATTCAAAGGCCACTTCGCCGCTGGCATCGGCCTGCACGCTGATGGTCTTGACCTTCTGCCCGTTGGCGTCGGTGATGTCGAAGTTGACGGTGCCGGCGCTGGGCGCGGCGACCACGCCGCTGACAGTGCCGGTGTCTTCCAGGGCCAGCTTGGCCGAGGGCACGAGCACTTCGTGGCCGACCAGCTGCGCGCCGCGCAGGACCTGGTCGCTGCTCAGCGCGCCGGCAAAACCGTTGACCGTGGTGTTGAGGTCGCCGATGCCCTGCACCGTGGAGAACTGCGCAAGCTGGCCGAGGAACTCGCTGTTCTCCATCGGCTTGAGCGGGTCCTGGTGCTGCAGCTGTTCGGTCATCAGGCGCAGGAAGTCGGCCTGGCCCAGGGATTCTTCCTTCTTCGGCGTGCTGCTCTGGTTGGTCAGCCCGAGGGACGTGTAGATGTCGCTGGCAATCGTGCTCATGGTGGATATCCGGAGGCGCCAGGGCGCGGGGAGGGGTCAGCGACGGAGGTCAGCGACCGAGGGTAAGGGTGGCCAGCGCCAGTTCCTTGGCGGTGTTGAGCATTTCGACCCCGGCCTGGTAATTGCGCGAGGCCGAGATCAGGTTGACCATCTGCGCAACCGGGTCCACATCCGGCGAGTAGACGTAGCCATCGGCGTCGGCCAGCGGATGGCCGGGTTCGTAGCGCTTGATCGGCGGTGCGTTGGTGGTGGTGATTTCCTTGACCTTGACCCCGGTCAGGCTCGGGTCCTGCGCGTTGGGGCTGGCCTGGAAGATCGGCTCCAGCGGCTTGTAGGCCGCTTCGGCCGAGCCGGCCACCGAGTCGGCATTGGCCAGGTTGGAGGCAATGGTGCTCATGCGCACCGACTGGGCCTGCAGGGCCGAGCCGGCGACATCGAAGATGGGCAGGTTGCTCATGCTCAGGAGCCCGTGATCGCGGTCAGCATGTTCTTGACCTTGGATTCGATGAAGCTGAGAGAGGCGCGGTATTCGAGCGCGGCGCGGCCGTAGGCGGCGCGTTCGGCATCCGGGTCGACGGTGTTGCCGTCGAGGCTGGGCTGGTTGGCCTGGCGCGTGATCTGGAAAGGATTGAGGCCGGCGAGCTGGCCGCTGCCGATGTGGCCTTCGGCGGTGGTGGCGATGCCGGGGCTGGCGATGCCTTCGCGCGCGGCGCCGGCGGCGCTCAGGGCGGCGTTGAAGTCCAGGTCCTGGGCCTTGTAGCCGGGCGTATCGGCATTGCTGAGGTTGCTGGCGATGAGCTGCATGCGCTGCTCGCGCAGCGGCAGGGCATCGGCATGCACTCCCAGGTAGGACGCGATCGGATTGGACACTGCCTTGCTCCGGCGGGTTCGATGCCGGGGTAGAGGCAAGGTTTGTGCCAGAAGGCTGCTCGAGCCGCCGGGGATGCCGATTGGGGATGCCGAGGGGGCGTTGTAGGAGCGGCTTCAGCCGCGACCGCAATCTGGCAGATCGCGACCCCGCTCGGTCGGGGCTGAAGCCCCTCCTACAAGGTCGCAGCGGCCTGCGGGTGATCGGCGGGATTACGCCGCCGCCACGTCCCGCAGCCGCTCCAGCACATACTCGGCCAACTCATGCGCGCTGTACTTGGCGACGAAGGCGTTGGCGCCGACCTGCTCGACCATGGCGTTGTTGAACACGCCCGACAGCGAGGTGTGCAGCAGCACGTACAGGCCGGACAGGCCTGGGTTGCGCCGGATTTCCGTCGTCAGGGTATAGCCATCCATGGCTGGCATCTCGATGTCGGAGATGACCATGGCGTAGCGCTCGGCTGGATCTTCGCCGCCGGCCAGCACCTGCAAGAGGTGGTCCAATGCTTGGCGGCCATCGGAGAGCAGGGTCGCGCCGACGCCGAGCTGGTCGAGCACACTGCGGATTTGCTGGCGGGCCACGCGCGAATCATCGACCACCAGCACCTGCAGGGGGCGCTCGCTTTCCAGGGCCATGGCCGGGTCGAGATGGATGTCGGTCTCGATCTGGGCAATGTCGGCAAGCACGCTTTCCACGTCGATCACCTGGATCAGCTCGCCCTGAAAGCGCGTCACCGCGGTCAGATACGTGGCCTCGGCGCCCAGTTCCGGCGGCGGATGGATGTCTTCGACGGCGATGTTGACGATGCGCTCGACGCCGCTGACCAGAAAGCCCTGCACCGAGCGGTTGAACTCGGCCACGACCAGGTAGGCCGGCGCATCCTCGCTGCCGGGCGCGCGCTCGGGGTGGCCGATGGCCACGCCCAGGTCGAGCACCGGCACCGAGCGCCCGCGCACGTCGGCCACGCCGGCGAACTCGTGGGGCAGGCCCGGCACCTGGAACAGCTCCGGCCGCCGCAGCACTTCCTGCACCTTGAATACATTCACGCCAAAAAGCTGACGTCCACCGAGCCGGAACAGCAGCAGCGCGAGACGATTGTGACCAGCCAGCCGGGTGCGCTGGTCGATGCGATTGAGCAGGTCGTGGGGCATGGGGGAGATATCGGTTGGGCCGCAGGGAACTTGAGGGAGCGGGGACCCGGCCCTCCCGGCACACCTCTTGCATCAAGCCGGCCGAACTCTGTGCAACGAGGCACGCCATGCGTACGCGCCATCTCCGCCTTCTCCTTATCTTGCTGGCCCTCGCGCCCGCAGCGGCCATGGCCGATGGCTTCCAGCCGGTGGAAAGCATCCGCGCGGCGGCGATCGCGGCGCTGGGCGTGGACGCGGCCGATGCCGAGACCACGCTGGACCCGGGCCTGCGCATGCCGGCCTGCCCGGTGCCGCTGCAAGGCCAGCCCGGCAGCGGCAGCACCGTGGAGGTGGGCTGCCCGCAGCCGGCCGGCTGGCGGCTGTTCGTGCCGGTGAAGGTGCGGCGCAGCCAGAATGTGCTGGTGCTCAACCGCGGCGTGGCCGCTGGAGAAACCATTGATGCAGCCGATATCAGCATCGAGCGGCGTGACGCGGCGCGCATCGTCGGCGCGCTGCTGGCCGAGCCGGGCGATGCGGTTGGCCGCAGTGCCCGCCGGCTGCTGCCGGCCGGCACCGTGCTGGCGGCCAATGACCTGGTCGCCCAGCGCCTGGTGCACCGTGGTGACACGGTGGCGTTGGTGGCGCGGCGCGACGGCCTGGAGGTGCGCATGAGCGGCCGGGCGCTGGGCGATGCCGGCCGCGACGAGCGCGTGTCGGTGGAAAACAGCTCCTCGCGCCGGGTGGTGCAGGGCGTGGTCGACGCCAGCGGCGCGGTCGTGGTCTCGCGCTGACGGCCTGGTGTCAGGAAAAACCCGAATTCGCCCTAAAGTTCCCCCGCAGGCGGCCGTTACCCCCTGCGAACCGTATGAGGAATACCACCATGACCCAGAAGATCGAAGGTAGCCTGCCCGCCGGTGCGACCCTGCGAAGCGGCAGCGTGGCCAGCAAGATTTCCTCCGCCGGCGCCGATCGTTCGTCGCCCGTGGCCGCCGCCAATGCCACCGACAGCCTGCGCCTGACCGGCGAGGCCGCCGGCCTGCAGTCGCTGCAGAAGGAACTGTCCACCGCCCCGGCCATCGACCAGGGCCGCGTGCAGGCCGTGCGCGAGTCGCTGCAGAACGGCACCTACAAGATCGACCCGGACGCGATCGCCAGCCGCATGATCGAACTGGACCAGCAGCTCGGCGGATGAGCCCGATGAGCGATGCCCTGCAACGGCTGGGCGACGCCCTGGCCGGTGAGCGCCAGGCCTTGATCGACCACGATGTCGAAGGCCTGATGCGCGCCACCCAGGACAAGATCGAGGCGCTGCGCGCGCTCGAACGCGAGGTGCCGCAAGGCGCCGAGGCGCGTCTGCGCGAACTGGCCGAGGCCAACCGTGCCAACGGCGCGCTGCTGGCGCGGCGCCGCCGCGAGGTCAACTGGGCCCTGCGCCACCTGGGCCGCACCGAAAGCGCGCCGGCCTACGATGCGCGCGGGCAGAGCGACAGCGTCCAGGCCAGCCGCAAGATCGCCGTGGCCTGAGCCAGGCCCGGCACGCCCCAAGCCGCACAGGCGGGGTTCGACGTACTATGTGGCACCGCTCCGCGCCGTGTGCCTGCCGTGCCCGACAAACTCTATTTCAATGCCGCGCTGCTGCCTTCGCAGGATGTCCTGCGCGCTTTCAGCGAGCGCATGCACGAAGGCCTGCTGCTGTTCCGTGGCGATGGCGAACTGGTGTTCGCCAATGCCACCGCGCGCGCCAGCCTGTGCCGCAACCCGCATGACGGCACCACCTTCGCCGAGCGCATCGCCCAGGTGCTGCCGGGGGATGCGCTGGGCCAGGCGCGCGACCGCGGCAACTGGTCGGGCAGCCTGCCGGTCGGCGAGCGGGTGGTGATCGCGCACCTGTACCACCATGGTGCCGGTGGCACCGACTATTTCCTGGCGATGTTCCACAACATCGAAGGCCAGGAGGACTACGAGCGCGAGCTGGAGCAGCGCCATGCCGAGCTGCGCCAGGCCTACATGCGCCTGAACGGCGCGCAGGACAAGCTGCTGCAGTCGGAGAAGATGGCCTCGATCGGCCAGCTGGCGGCCGGCGTGGCGCACGAGATCAACAACCCGATCGGCTACGTGCACTCCAACCTGGGCAGCCTGCAGGAATACCTGCGCAGCCTGTTCACCCTGATCGAGGCGTACGAGCGTGCACTGCGCGCGCCGGACCCGAAGGCGCTGATTCCCGAGATCGACGACATCCGCAAGCGCGCGGACATCGATTTCATTGCCGGTGACCTGCCGCAGTTGATGGCCGAGTCGCGCGAGGGCATCGAGCGGGTGACGCGGATCGTGCGCGACCTGAAGGACTTCTCGTACTCGGACCGTTCCGAGTCGTGGAAGCTGGTGGACCTGCATGCGGGTCTGGAATCGACGATCAACATCATCTGGAACGAGCTCAAGTACAAGGTGACGCTGGAGCGGCAGTATGGCGAGTTGCCGCTGGTCGAGTGCCTGCCCTCGGAGCTCAACCAGGTGTACATGAACCTGCTGCTCAATGCGGGCCAGGCGATCACCGAGCGCGGCAGCATCACGGTGAGCACGGGGCAGGAGGGCGAGCAGGTGTGGATCGAGTTCCGCGATACCGGACCGGGCATTCCGGCCGACCTGCAGCAGCGCATCTTCGATCCGTTCTTCACCACCAAGCCGGTGGGCAGCGGCACCGGCCTGGGCCTGTCGATTTCCTACGGCATCATCAACAAGCATCACGGCCGCATCGACGTGGACAGCGCGCCGGGGCAGGGCGCCGCGTTCCGGATCACGTTGCCGGTGCGGCAGCCCAAGTAACTTTGCGGGTTCGTTTACAGGCGGCTGCCAGGGGTTCCTGCGTGGCGGCCGGGGGCAAACCCTTTCGGGACACGCGGTGAACCCCTCCCTGGGGCTCGATGGCGCCATCCATGGCGCCAACGGTCCCGAAAGGGTTTACCCCCGGCCGCCCGACACATCATCGCGACCGGACACGAAAGCGAAGCTCTATGTCAGACCCGCACCCACGGTCTGGCTGCACTGTAGGAGCGGCTTCAGCCGCGACCGCACGGTACCCGGGGAGGGGGATGCAAGGTATGTCTACGCCAACTCGGCGCTCATCAAAGCGCGGCGGCGATCGCGATTGATCTCCCAGCCCGACCTGCGTTTGCGGCCGGGCTTGCGCGCGTCGACGGGGCCGGCAGGCGGTGCGATCAGCGTGATCGTGAGCTTGCCAGCTCGCCCCTGATGCTGACGCGGCTGCCAACGCCCAGGCCAAGCTCCTCTAGCCACAAGCCGCGCAAGCGGAGCATCGGGACCCAGCGGTCACGCACTTCGTAGTAGATCGAGTGGACCGTGCATTGTTGGGCAGGGCGTGCAGTGAGGGGGCAGGCATGGCGCAACCCAATGGAGGCGAACACACAGCCGAAGTGGGATAGATGACGCGCCTTGCACCGTCCTGGCGGGGGTAGGCGTCAGTGGGCCATGGATGGCCCACGTTCGGTGACTGAGTACAGGACGTACGCCGGAACCGAGACGCCTACCCCCGGCAGGGCGGGGCCCGCACCGCAAGCCGACGTGACCCACCGCCCGGTGCACGCTCGGCAGGGCCGGGCCCGCACCGCAAGCCGACGCGACCCACCGCCCGCTGCACGCTTTGAAAAGGGGGCGCGGGGGCGAAGCCCCCGAGAAAACACTACCCCCCCGCATCACGCCCCTTGCGCAACTCATCATGCGTGCGGAACGCCTGCCGGATGTGCTCGCGCAACTCGTCGTCATTCCACGGCTTGGTCAGGAACCGATAGATCGCGCCGCGGTTGATCGCCTCGGTCACCGTCGCCAGATCCGTATAGCCGGACAGCACCAGCCGCACCGTGTCCGGGTACAGCATCTTCACCCGGCCCAGGAACTCGGTGCCGCTCATGTCCGACATGCGCTGGTCCGACAGGATCACCTGCACATCGTTGGTCGCCAGCAGGTCGAAGGCGTCGCGCACGTTGCCGGCGGCCAGGATCCGGTAGCCATCGCGGCGGAACAGGCGCACCAGCGAACGCAGCACGTTTTCCTCATCGTCCAGCAGCAGCAACGTGCGGTCCGGGCGCGTCTCGGCAAACGACTCCGGGCGCAGGTAGCGGCGGCGCAAGGCCATGCCCGCCGATTCGGCCGACATCGGCTCGCCGAACATGTAGCCCTGGAAGATGTCGCAATCGTTGCGGCGCAGGAAACCCAGCTGCGCCTGCGATTCGACGCCATTGGCAATCACCGTCATGCCCAGCTGATGGCCCATCGCGATGATCGCGCGTGCAATCGCCGCCTCGCGGCTGCCGGCCGGTGCGCTCTTGATGAAGCTGCGGTCGATCTTCAGCCGGTCCACCGGATAGCGCACCAGCGCACTGAGGCTGGAGTCACCGGTGCCGAAGTTGTCCAGGCTCAGGCTGATGCCCTCGTTGCGCAGGTTGCCCATCGACTCGTGGACGAAGTTGACGTTGTTGGTCAACGCGCTTTCGTTGATCTCCAGCGTCAGCGCCTGCGCCGGCACGCCGGTGGAGGTCAGCAGCGCCATCACCTCGTTGAAGAAGCTCGGCCGCAGCAGCTGCAGCGTGGACACGTTGACGGCGATGTTGAAATCGTCAAAGCCCTGGTCGCGCCACTGCCGCGCCTGCTTGACCGCGTTCTGCAGCACCCATTCGCCCAGCTGCACGATCACCCCCAGGCGCTCGGCCGTGCGCATGAAACGCTCCGGCACCAGCATGCCCAGCGTTGGCGACTGCCAGCGCAGCAGCGCTTCCATGCCGACGATGCGGCCATCGCGCGCGCTCACCAGCGGCTGGTAGCGCAGGCGCAGCTCGCCATGCGGAATCGCATCGACGATCTGCCGCGCGATGATGCTCTCGCTGTGCGCACTGGCCGGCGAGTTGCGCGCGTACATGCGTACCGTGTTGCCGCCTTCGCGGCCGGCCTGGTAATTGGCTTCCTCGGCCTGGTCGAGCAGGGTCGACAGCTGGGTGCCGTGTTCCGGGCACAGGCTGATGCCGACGGTGCCGGTCATGAACAAGGTATACGGCAGCACCGACAGCGGCAGTTCGATCTGCTGGCGGATCTGCTCGGCGAAGTCTTCCGGCAGCGGCGTGCCGTCCTGGCGCGGCGCCACGATCACCATCTCGTCGCTGCCATGCCGCCATAGTCGCCCGCGCGTACCGAGGAAGCCCTGGAGGCGTTCGGCCAGCAGCAGCAGCGCCTGGTCGCCGATCTCGGCGCTCATGTTCTCGTTGATCGAGGCGAAGTGGTCGATGTCCACGTGCAGCAGCATCAGCGGCACGCCGCCGGAAGCGGCGGCATCGACCAGCCGCAGCAGTTCGGGGTTGCCCGCGCCCAGTCGTTGCGGCTTGCTGGTTTCCAGTCCGGGCGGCATTGCGGGGTTCCACATGGGGATCAACGTCCGTTGTCGCGGGCGGCCGGTTCGCCAGCCGCCTGGTAGGGCAGGTGCAGGCGCACGCAAGTGCCCGCGCCCGGGGCCGATTCTATCGTCAGCGTGCCGCCGGCCGTCTGCGCGCGTTCACGCATCACCACCAGGCCCAGGCCGCGTGGGCCTTCGGGCTCGAAGCCGTCGCCGTCATCGCGCACCTCCAGGTACAGGCCGCCGCTGTCGTGGTCGTGCAGCACCAGGTTGACCTCACCGGCGCAGGCATGGCGCAGCACGTTGGTCAGGCTTTCCTGGGCAATGCGGAAGCAGGCCTGCTCGATCTCGTTGCTCGGCCGCTGGCGCAGGGTCTGCACGTCCAGTTCCAGGCGCTGCGGCTTGCCGCGGAACAGGGCCGAGGCCTGCCAGCGCAGCGCCGCCTCCAGGCCCAGCGCGTCGAGCTGCGGCGGGCGCAGCAGCATCGACAGGTTGCGCAGCTTGGTCACGGTGCTGTCGGCCAGCTCGACGATCTCCTGCAGGTTCTCGATGCGCGCCACCGGCTCGTCTTCCTCCATGGCCGCGTGCGCGGACAGCTTCATCGCGGTGATGGCCTGGCCGATGTCGTCGTGCAGGTCGCGCGAGATGGCGCGGCGCTCGTCCTCCTGCAGCGAGAACAGGCGCTTGGCCATGGCCTGCAGTTCGAGGTTGCCGGCGGCCAGGGCATCGCGCATGCGTTCGGGCTCGCTGAGGTCGCGCACCACCAGCAGGCGGCAGTCGCGGCCGCCGTAGCGCACCGCGCCCACCGACAGCCCGGCCTGGAACACGCTGTGGTCGCGCCGGCGCATGCGCCGCGCCGCGGACACCTCGCCGCGCGGCTCGGCACCGGCCAGCTGCTCGCGCACCAGCGGCAGGTCGGCCTCGCTGACCAGCGCCGACAGCGGCTCGCCCAGCAGCGACTCGCCGGGGTAGCCGAACTGCCCGGCGCAGGCCGGGTTGGCGTACATCACGCATTCGTCGGAAAGAATCATCACCCCGTCCGGCAGCACCCGCACCAGTTCGCGGAACTGTTCCTCGCGCTCACGCAGCAGGCGCCGCGACTGCTCGCGCTCGGTCACGTCCTGCAGGGTGCCATGCACGCGTCGGCGCCCGTCGGCGCCGGTGCCGCTTTCGGCGCGCAGGTGGACCATGCGGGTCTGCCCGTCGCCGGCGATCAGGGGCAGCAGCACGTCGATCTGCACGGTGCCGGCGCCACACATGTCGTCGATGAGGCGGTCGATGCGCACCTGGGTGACCAGGTCCACGCCCGCCAGCAGTTCCTCGAAGCGGTGCCAGCGCTGGTTCTGCGGCGGCGGGCGGCCGACGATGCGGTACACCTCCGGCGAGAAACGGCCCTGGCCGGTGGCCGGGTCCAGCTCCCAGGAGCCGAGCCGGGCAATGCTCTGGGCTTCTTCCAGCAGGTCAAGCAATTCGGCGCGCTGGCGCGCGGCGCGACGTTCGGCGCTGCGGTCTATCGCCACCACCAGGCGCGCCTGGCCCTCGGGCACCGACAGCGGGCTGCTGCGCACCTCCACATCGCGCAAGCCATTGCGGGTGAGCAGCGATTCGGTGAGTACGCAGTCCTCGGCTGGCGCATCGCGCAGGTGGGCGATGATCTCGTCCAGGCGCTCGCGTTCGCTGGCCGGCCACACCGCATCCAGGCGCAGGCTGAGGAATTGCTCGCGGGTAAAGCCGAAGAAGGCCAGCGCGGCGGGGTTGGCATCGAGGATGCGCAGCGTCTGCAGGTCATAGGCCCACACCGGGCAGGGCAGGGCGTGGAACTGCTCGTGCAGCTGCGCCTGCGAGCGGGCCAGCAGTGCGTGTTCCTGTTGCAGCACGCCGGCCAGTCGGCGCAGCGCGTAGTGCAGCAGCAGCGCCGACACGACCACGAAGGCCGCGCCGCTGAGCATGACCAGATGCGGGGCGCTGGCCGGGGCGGGTCGGGCCAGCCGCACCAGGGTGTCGCCGGCCAGCAGCCAGGTCAGGCCAAGCGCCAGGTAGCAGCCGGTCAGGACCCAGATGCCCGAGCGCAGGCGGCGGGCAAGCCTTTGCCCGGACACGGGCAGGGTCGGCAAGGAGCGGCTGCGGTCGTCGGTCATGGAGGCTCGGGGCGCCAGCGGCGGGCAACGCCTCATCTTAGAGGGTAAGCGCGGCTTTGCGGCGGGCGGCAGGCTCAACTAATTCGCGCCGCGGCCGCTATCCAGGAGGTCCCCGCCCCCCGGGGTTCGAGATGCGGAGCTTCCGAGCGTGGATCCAGGCGTCATTGCAAGCTTGCTGCAGCATCCACTCACCTGTGCGGTGGTGGTGCTGGACGCGCATGGGCGGCCATTGGCCGCCAACGCCGCGGCGCAGTCGCTGGGCTTGCCGGCGACGCTGTCGCTGTACGTCGAGCAATGGGCCGACAGCCGCGAGCGCCTGCGCCGCGAGGGCGGCATGGTCGCCTGCGTGCTGCCCAATGGCCACGGCCAATGGGACGGCTGGCTGCGCGCGGTGCGCGACGAGCATGGCGCGTTGCTGGCTTTTACCCTGAGCATTCCCGAGCCGACCGGCAGCGCCGTGGCCAGCCGTTGGGAAATCGGCCTGGACAGCGCCGAGCACGGGCTGTGGGATTGGGACATCGCCGCCGATGTCGTCTATCGCTCCGAACGCTGGAAGCGGATGCTCGGCTACGACGAGCAGTCGCTGCCGCCCAACCTGGCGGCGCTGTCGGACCTGATGCACCCGGAAGACCACCCGCGGGTCAGCGAAGCCGTGCGTGCGCACCTGGCCGGCGAAACCGACGGCTACACCGCCGAGTTCCGCCTGCGCCAGCGCGATGGCGAATGGCGCTGGATTCTCGACCGCGGTCGCGTGGTGTCGCGCAGCGCCGACGGGCGCCCGCTGCGCATGCTCGGCACGCATACCGACATCCATCGGCACAAGCTGCTGGAACAGCAGCTGCGTGAGCAGCAGGCGCAACTGGAAGAGGCCCAGCGCATTGCCAGCATGGGCAGCTGGAGCTGGGACTGCCGTCGCGACCAGCTGTGGCTGTCGGAGGATTTCGCGCGCCAGCTGTCCCTGCCCGGGCAGCCGCTGCGGCGCGTGCGCAGCCTGCTGCGGCAACTCGCCGGCGAGGCGCGCGGCGCCCTGCGCGGCGCCTGGCGTCGCGTGCGTACGCTCGGCGAACCGCTGCATTTCGAGCTGGAACTGGGCGCCGGCGGCAGCCAGCCGCCGCAGCATGTGCGCATCTGGGCGCAGCCGGTCTTCGATGGGGATGGCCAGTTGCTGCGCCTGGTCGGCCAGGTGCAGAACGTCACCGAGCAGCGCCAGACCGATGCGCTGATCCGCTGGCGCACCGAATTGCTCAATCGGGTCTCGGCGCTGGGCCGCATCGGCGGCTGCGAGATCGAGGTCGATACCCGGCGCATGCAGTGGACCGAGGAGTGCTACCGCATCCACGGCCTGCGCAAGGAGCCGATCACCCTGGAGCAGGCGCTGTCGCTGTACACCCAGGATTCGCGCGACAACTTCGAGGCGGCGCTGCTGCGCATCGGCGACGGCGGCCTGCCCGAACAGCTGGAGCTGTGCTTCTACCGCAACTCCGGGCAGCGGATCTGGGTGCAGGTGCTGATCGAGCTCGATCGCCGCGAGGGCCTGCCGCCGCGCTTCGTGGTGCTGTTCCGCGACATCAGCCGCGAGCGCGAGGCCAACGAGCGCATCGAACTGCTCGCCCATTACGACCGCCTCACCGGCCTGCCGAACCGCTTCCTGCTGCGCGAACGCGCCGAAGAGGCCATGGCCGAGGCCCGTGAGCGCGGGCAGACGCTGGCGATGCTGCTGGTGGACCTGGACGGCTTCAAGAGCATCAACGACTCCTTCGGCCATGCCACCGGCGACACCTTGCTCAAGCTGGCCGCCACGCGGCTGCACCAGCAGCTGCGCAACAGCGACCTGTTCGGCCGCTTCAGCGACGATGAGTTCGTCGTGGTGCTGCGCGACCTGTCCGAGCCGGAAGACGCCGGCCACGTCGCGCGCAAGTTGCTGGCAGCGCTGGGCGAGCCGTTGCGCAAGGACCACATCACCCTGAAGGTCAGTGCCAGCATCGGCATTGCCCTGCAGACGCCGGACCTGGGCGACTTCGACAACCTGCTGCGCGCCGCCGACGCGGCGATGTACGCGGCCAAGGAATCCGGACGCAACACCTTCCATTACTACAGCCAGGACGTGCTGCTGCGTGCGCAGCGCCGCCTGGAGCTGGAGCACGCGCTGCACGGTGCGCTGGACCGCGAGGAATTCACGCTGGTCTACCAGCCGCTGGTACCCACCGCCGGCGAGAGTGCGCCGGCGATCGAGGCGCTGCTGCGCTGGCAGCGTCCGGGCCATGGCCAATGCAGCCCGGCCGAGTTCATTCCCATTGCCGAGGACTGCGGCGAGATCGTGCGCCTGGGCGACTGGGTGCTGGGCGAAGCCTGCCGCCAGGCCCTGGCCTGGGACCAGCAGGGTCTGCAGTTCAGCCGCATCGCGGTGAATGTGTCGGCGGTGCAGCTGCGCGACCGTGGCTTTGCCGAGCGCGTGCTGGAGATCTGCCGTGCCAACGGCTGGTCGCCGCGGCGCCTGGAGCTGGAGCTGACCGAGTCAGCGCTGATTCGCGACAGCGACGCCTTGCGCCGCTGCTTCGACCTGTTTGAGCAGAACGGCGTGCTGCTGGCCGTGGACGACTTCGGCACCGGCTTCTCCAATCTGCATTACCTCAACCGTTTCCCGGTGCAGCGTCTGAAGATCGACCGCAGCTTCGTGCAGGGCATGCTGGCCGATGCCAACACCGCAGAGGTCACCCAGGCCATCGTGCATCTGGGTCATGCCTTGGGCATGCAGGTGGTGGCCGAGGGCGTGGAGACCGTGCAGGAGGATGCGCTGCTGCGCCAGCAGGGCTGCGACGAGATCCAGGGATATTTCTATTCGCGGCCGCTGGCCCCGCGTGACCTGGCGCAGTGGCTGCGCGAGGCCGAGGTGGGTGGGCGGCTGGGGCAGAGATTGGCTTTGGCTTCGGGTTGAAGCCGAAGGTTTTTTCGCGGTGGTTGTTTGCGTTTGAATCGCGCCCCCTCGTTTGAGGGGGTTTCTTTTTTGGGGAAGGGGTGGGCTGCGGTCGCCCTGTGCGGCGGAGCCGTTGTTTGGCCGGAGCCGTGGTAGGAGGGGCTTCAGCCCCGACCGGGCGGCACTGCGATCAGCCAGATCACGGTCGCGGCTGATGGCCGAGAAGGCCACAAGAGCCGCTCCTACGGTGCATCCATCAGGCGCCCAGGGCATCCGGAATGCTGCTGGGGCCGTTGTGGGAGGGGCTTCAGCCCCGACCGGGCGGAGTCGCGATTTGTCAGGTCACGGTCGCGGCTGAAGCCGCTCCTACAGTGCACCCATCGGCAGTGCACCCGTCGGGGGCGCGCCGATCGGGAATGCACCCATCAGGCATCAACGCGACGATCCCATCACCTCATCGCCGGCCAATCCCAGATCCCATGCCAGATGCGCCAGCAACGGATCGGTCGGCGCGGTCGCCGGCGGCAATGCCGCCACCAGCTGCGCGAGCTCACGGCGCGCGGCGGCCTCCACAGCAGCCAGCGCGGCATTGGCATGGCCGGCGGCGGGTGGTGTCGAGCCAGGTGCAGGCAAGTCAGTCATGGCAGGGAGGACAAGGGCTACGGGCAAAAGAGAAGTATCGGAGTCCACAAACGCAAATCCCCGACCGAAGCCGGGGACCTGCCTGCGGCGCACAACGATCAGAACAACTCGACCGTGCCCGCACCCATGGTCTGCTGCGAGACCGGCTTGTGCGGCGGGCGCTCCCACTCGCTGCGCATGTCGCGCAGGCGCGCACCCAGGCGTTGCAGGGCCTGCACCAGATCGTTGTCGGCCACGCCGCCACTGCGATGCAGCAGTTCCTGCAGGGCCACCGCCTCGCGGTTGATCGCGGTCAGGCGGTCCAGGTGGGTGTGCACGCCGCTCAGGGTCTGGGTGGCGATGTCCTCGAACTGCAGCGCACGCACCGCTTCAGCCACGCTGCCATCGATGGCGCGGGCGCATTCGGAAATCTCGCGCATGCCTTCGCCCAGCGAAGCGTTGATCGCCGCGACGTTGTCCAGCATCGCCGCCGCCTCGTGGCGCGCTTCACGCGAGCGGTCCTGGTGGCGCGAGGCCATGTGCGAGACCGTTTCGCGCACCTTGGAGATGGACTCCTTGGAGCTGTGCGCGAGCTTGCGGATCTGCTCGTTGAAAGTGGTCGAACGCTCCGACAGGTTGCGCACCTCGTCGGCGACCACCGCAAAGCCGCGGCCCGCCTCACCGGCACGGGCGGCTTCGATGGCCGCATTCAAGGCCAGCAGGTTGGTCTGGTCGGCGATGGACTTGACGTCTTCCAGCAGGGCGAAGATGCCGTCCAGGTGCTGGGCCATCTCGTCGATGTGGTTGACCGTGGTGCTGCTCTGGCCGCTGACCTGTTCCAGCGCCTCGACCAGCTGCTCCATGCGCGAGCTGGCGTGCTGGGCAAAGCGCGCCACGTCCACGCCGGCGCCGCCATCTTCACCGGCGCGGTCCACGATCCGGGCCAGCGCATGGCTCTGCTGGCGCGACTTGCGGTTCATCGCCTCGAAGCTGCTGCCCAGGCCGGCCACGGCCTGACGGATCAGGTCACGCGCACGCTCCACTTCCGCACGCGAACCTTCGACCTCGTTGCTGACGAAGCTGCGCAGCTCGGTCAGCAGCTGCTCCTGCTCGCGCAGCACGCGGGACTGGTCGGGGTGGCGACGGCCCTGCGACCACACGCTCCAGGCGGCAAAGCCCAGCCAGCTCAAGGTCAGCGTGGCCAGGATCGCCCAGCGGACGAAGCCGGGCCATTCCAGGCCCACGGCCAACGGGAACAGGAGGGTCAGCGCCAGCGGCGCCGCGAGTCGGATCAGGGGGTGTGAGTACATGGGCGTTCTCGACAGATTCACGATTGCTGTATCGGCCGTACCCCCCGGCTCTTTAGCGATCGATGCCCTTCACACCCGCCCGCGCAACCCCATGCCGTTCAGAAACTCGCGCAGCCGCGCGACCATCAACTCAGCGCAGCGCCCGGTCCACCGCCTCGATCATCGCGCGCTTGCCGAACAGGAAATCCCACAGGCTGCCGCCCATCTGCCGCCACAGCACCGCTGAGCGCACCGCTGCCAGCAACAGCGCGCGGATCTCGGCCACCACGCCGGTCTGGTTGAGGTAATGCGGGTTGCCTTGCACCATCACCCGCGGCTTGAGGTGGCTGATGGTGTCCGCGTACAGCGTGCCGAGCGTGCCGAGCACGTCGGGATGGCTGCTGTCGCCCAGCTCCTGGGCCTGCCGCGCGGCCTTGCCGATGCCGGCCGACACCGCCGCCACCGTGGCCTGCTCGCGCACGAAGCGCCGCTCCAGCTGCAGTACGGCCAGGGCCAGCCGCGGCAGCACATCGTCCTGGGCCTCATTGCGGAAATAGTTGTGCAGCAGGCGCAGCCCGGGCGCCAGGTGCTGGCGCGAGCCGTACACCGCCTCGGGCGTCTCGGCGTCGATGCGGAACACGCTGTCCATCGCGGTGCGCACGCTGGCGGCCTCCGAATGCCCGGTCTCGGCGATGCGCCGCACTTGTTGCAGGGCCTGGGCTATGCCGGCCAGGGCCAGCACGCGGTTGTCCATCGGGGCGGTCATCGAGCCGATACCTCGGTTGCGGGGAGAGAAGAGGGTGATTGCGCCAGTGGCGCGTCGGTCTGTGCGATCACCGCGCCGCCAAGGCATTCCTCGCCGGCATACAGCACCAGCGATTGCCCGGGGGTGACGGCGCGCTGCGGCCGGGCGAAGTGGACATCCACGCAGCCATCGTCGCGCACTTGCACCGTGCACGGTTCGTCGGGCTGGCGGTAGCGGGTCTGCGCGGTGCAGTCGAAGCGCCGCGCCGGCGGCGCGCCGGCAATCCAGTGGGCCGCCTCCGAGCGCAGCCAGCGCGATTGCAGCCAGGGGCTGTCGCGGTCCTGGTCGACGTACAGCACGTTGTTGGCCACGTCCTTGCCGACGACGTACCACGGCGCCGCGGCGCGGCCGCGCACGCCGCCGATGTTCAGTCCCTCGCGCTGGCCCAGGGTGAAGTAGAACACCCCGGGATGTTCGGCCACGCGCACGCCGTGCGGGTCGCGGATTTCGCCGGGACGTGCCGGCAGGTAACGGCTCAGGAACTCGCGGAAGTCGCGCTCGCCGATGAAGCAGATGCCGGTCGAATCCTTCTTCGCGTGCGTCGGCAGGCCGGCCTCGCGGGCGATGCGGCGCAGGTCGGCCTTGTGCAGGTCGCCGATCGGGAACAGCGTGGCCGCCAGCTGGGCCTGGCCGAGCTGGTGCAGGAAGTAGCTCTGGTCCTTGCCGTGGTCGGCACCGCGCAGCAAGCGCCAGCGGCCGCCCTCGTGGGCGATGCGCGCGTAGTGGCCGGTGGCGATGCGCTCGGCGCCTAGCTCGCGCGCCGCGTCGAGGAAATGCTTGAACTTGACCTCGCGGTTGCACAGCACGTCCGGATTGGGCGTGCGCCCGGCGGCGTATTCGGCCAGGAAGTGCTCGAACACGCCTTGCCAGTATTCGGCGGAGAAGTCGCGGAAATGGAACGGGATGCCGAGCCGGCCGCACACCGCCACCGCGTCGCGGCGGTCATCCTCGGCGCGGCAATCGCCGCTGCCATCGTCGGCCCAGTTCTGCATGAACAGCCCGGCGACTGCTTCGCCTTGCTGCACCAGCCGCCAGGCGGCGACGGACGAATCCACGCCGCCGGACATGCCGACCACGATGCGCGGCGCGGCACTCACAGCTGCCGCACCAAGGCCAGCGGATGGCGTTGGCCGCCGAGGTAGTCGGCTACCACCGCCCACACCAGCGGACTGCGCAGGCGCGCGGGCTCGGCGCGCAGTTCCTCGGGCGTCATCCACACCGCGGCGAGGATGCCGTCATCCAGCGCGCGTTGCGCGTCATGCGCGACCGGCTCGGCGGCGAAGGCAAAGCGCAGGTAGGCCTCGCCGTCTTCGGCGGTCCACTGGTAGCAGCCGATGAAGTGGGTCAGGCGCACCGTCCAGCCGGTCTCTTCCAGGGTCTCGCGCAGCGCGGCGGCGGCCAGGCTCTCGCCCGGCTCCAGGTGGCCGGCCGGCTGGTTGATCACTTCGCGGCCGCCGATGCGCTCGACCACCTGCAGCAGACGGCCTTCGCGCACCACCACGGTGGCCACGGTGACATGCGGCGCGGGCGGGCGTGGTGAGGCCATCAGCGCGTGCCCGCCGGGCGCGGGGTCAGGCGGGGGTCCATCAGAACTGGTCCTGGCCGGGGGTGAGCTGCGCTTCCATCGCGTCGGCGGCACGGGTGGTGGCTTCGATGGCATCGGACAGCGCGCGGCCGGCGAGGTCGGCCGGCACGCGGGTGACGTAGATCGCGGTGCCGTCCTGGCGCACCCAGGCACCGAGGATGTTTTCCTGGCCGTCCTGCAGCAGGCGGTTGGCGATCTCGCCGGGCAGGGTGTCGCCGCTGGCCTGGTAGGCCGGCGACCAGATTTCCCTGATCTCCAGTTCGCCAAAGCGCTCGGTGCGTGCACGCACATAGGTCACCTGCTGGCGGCCGCCTTCCAGGCCAAACAGCAGCCGGTAGTCGCCATCGGCATCGACCTTCGGCTCAAGGCCCAGTGCACGCAGGCGCTGGCCCAGTTCCACATTGCCCGCCGCTGCCGGAGCGGAGACGGGCGTCGCTGGCCGCGCCGGGGGCCTGGCCGCGGCCGGGGCAGCGAGCAAGGGCGGGCAGGTAGATGCCGCGAGCAACGCAACGGCGGCCGTAAGACGCTTCATCGGGCTTGAAAATCCGGGGGAAGGAGCGAATTGTGCGGGGCTGGACGTGAATCGTCCATTCCGTGCACCCCCACTTATAATGACGCGATGCCTCGCAAACCCACACAAGAGCACGACCACGGCGTAATGGTGGAAACCAGCCGCCCGGAAGTCGCCCCGCCCCCGCGCTACCAGGTCCTGCTGCTCAACGACGACTACACCCCGATGGATTTCGTGGTGACCGTGCTGCAGCAGTTCTTCGCCATGGACCTGGAGAAGGCCACCCAGGTCATGCTCCACGTGCATACCCGCGGCCGCGGGGTGTGCGGGTCCTATACCCGCGAGGTCGCCGAGTCCAAGGTCGCGCAGGTCAACGAGTTTTCGCGCATGAACCAGCATCCTTTGCTGTGCACGATGGAACAGGCCTGAGCCGGATCGGGCATCCCATGCCTGCAACGCAGTGGCACGATTGGCGTACTAACGCCGCGTGAACACAGCCATCCGATAGGGTTGTGGAAATTCCAGTCCCAAGCCGCATATTGTTGGCAACAGCCGTCGGAGCTTCCCCCCTATGTTCAGCAAAGACCTCGAGCAAACCATTGGCCAGTGCTACAAGCGGGCCCGCGAGGCGCGTCATGAGTTCATGACCGTCGAGCACCTCTTGCTGGCCCTGCTGGACAACCCCTCCGCACAGGCAGTGCTGAAGGCCTGCGGTGCCGATGTCGGGCGCCTGCGCGGCGACCTGGAGCAGGCCATCGAGGCCTCGGTCTCGCGCCTGGCCGAAGACGACGGCCGCGACACGCAGCCGACCCTGGGCTTCCAGCGCGTGCTGCAGCGCGCCGTGTATCACGTGCAGTCCTCCGGCAAGAAGGAGGTCACCGGCGCCAACGTGCTGGTGGCGATCTTCGGCGAGAAGGATTCGCACGCGGTGTACTTCCTCAACCAGCAGGACATCACCCGGCTGGATATCGTCAACTACCTGTCCCATGGCATCGCCAAGATGGGCGAGGAAGGCGAGGGCGCGGCCCCCGGGGAGACCGAGGGCAAGGGCGAAGGTGGCGAGGGCGAAGGTAAGGGCGATGCCCTGACCGAGTTCGCCAGCAACCTCAACGACCAGGCCCGCGCCGGACGCATCGACCCGCTGGTCGGACGCGCCGATGAAATCGAGCGCACCATCCAGGTTCTGTGCCGCCGGCGTAAGAACAATCCGCTGTATGTCGGCGAAGCCGGCGTCGGCAAAACCGCCATTGCCGAAGGCCTGGCCAAGCGCATCGTCGAAGGCGCCGTGCCCGAAGTGCTGGCCGACGCGGTGATCTATTCGCTGGACCTGGGCGCGCTGGTTGCCGGCACCAAGTACCGCGGCGACTTCGAGAAGCGCCTCAAGAGCGTGCTGACCGCGCTGAAGAAAGTACCCAACGCGGTGCTGTTCATTGACGAGATCCATACCATCATCGGCGCCGGTTCGGCGTCCGGTGGCACCATGGACGCCTCCAACCTGATCAAGCCGGCGCTGGCCTCCGGCGAGCTGCGCTGCATCGGCTCGACCACGTTCCAGGAATACCGCGGCATCTTCGAGAAGGACCGCGCGCTGGCGCGGCGCTTCCAGAAGATCGACATCGTCGAGCCGACCGTCGGCGAGACCTACCAGATCCTGCAGGGGCTCAAGCCCAAGTACGAGGCGCACCACGGCGTGACCTACGCCGATGACGCGCTGCAGGCGGCGGTGGACCTGTCGGTCAAGCACATCGGCGACCGCCTGCTGCCGGACAAGGCCATCGACGTCATCGACGAGGCCGGTGCGCGCCAGCGCCTGCTGCCTGAAGAACAGCGCAAGGAGCTGATCGACATCGAGGAAATCGAGACGATCGTGGCGAAGATGGCGCGCATCCCGGCCAAGCAGGTCAGTGCGACCGACAAGGACGTGCTGCAGCATCTGGAGCGCAACCTGAAGATGGTGATCTTCGGCCAGGACCCGGCGATCGAAACCCTGTCCTCGGCGATCAAGCTGTCGCGCTCGGGCCTGGGCAATCCGGAAAAGCCGATCGGCAACTTCCTGTTCGCCGGCCCCACCGGCGTGGGCAAGACCGAGGTCACCCGCCAGCTCGCCCTGCAACTGGGTATCGAACTGGTGCGCTTTGACATGAGCGAATACATGGAGCCACATTCGGTCAGCCGCCTGATCGGTGCGCCTCCGGGCTATGTCGGCTTCGACCAGGGCGGCCTGCTCACCGAGAAGATCGTCAAGACCCCGCACTGCGTGCTGCTGCTGGACGAGGTGGAGAAGGCGCACCCGGACATCTTCAACATCCTGCTGCAGGTCATGGATCGCGGCATCCTGACCGACACCAACGGTCGCGAGGCCAACTTCAAGAACGTGATCCTGGTGATGACCACCAATGCCGGCGCGGCGCAGGCTTCGCGGCGCACGATTGGCTTCACCAAGCAGGACCATTCCACCGACGCGATGGAAACGATCCGCCGCAGCTTCACCCCGGAATTCCGCAACCGCCTCGATGCGGTGGTGCAGTTCCAGCCGCTGGGCTTCGATCATATCCTGCGCGTGGTGGACAAGTTCCTGATCGAGCTCGAAGCGCTGCTGCAGGAAAAGCACGTCAGCCTGGCGACCACGCCGACCGCGCGCGACTGGCTGGCCCAGCATGGCTTCGACCCGCTGATGGGCGCGCGGCCGATGGCCCGCGTGATCCAGGACCGGATCAAGCGCCCGCTGGCCGACGAACTGCTGTTCGGCAAGCTGGTCGATGGCGGGCGGGTCAGCATCGACGTCAAGGACGGCGAGCTGGTGGTCGAGACCCAGGCCGAGCCGGAGCGCCTGCTGCCGGCGACGGTGGAATAACAGGCACGACAAAACCGGCGGGGCTTGCGCCTCGCCGGTTCTGTGGGTTTCCGATCGACCCTGCCGTCTGTAGGAGCGGCTTCAGCCGCGACAGCGCGCCGTGCAGGGTCCGCGGTTGAAACCGCTCCTACTTCATGCGGTAGGTAATGCGGCCCTTGGTCAGATCGTACGGGGTCATTTCGACCTTGACGCGATCACCAGTCAGGATGCGGATGTAGTTCTTGCGCATGCGGCCGGAGATGTGCGCGATGATCTCGTGCCCGTTCTCCAGCTTGACCCGGAAAGTGGTGTTGGGCAGTGTCTCGCTGACAGTGCCTTCAAATTCGATGGAATCGTCTTTCGACATGTAGTCCTGCGGTTCGGGGATGGCCCGTCGGGGGCCCAAGTGCGGGGATTTTACGCTCCCGGGGCCGGCCATGCAAAGTTTGTGTTAAGCAATCTTGTGGCGTCGCGTGTCAAGGCGTTGTCGCCGGGGCCGCCTGGGCGGCACCCAGCTGCGCCGCCGGCCACGTCCCGAAGGCTTCGGTCCACGGCCCCACAGCCTCGGGCGCATTGACCAGCTCGCGCACCCGGCACATGAACTCGTTGCGCGGCAACTGCCGGGCGCCGAGGCTGAGCAGGTGCGGGTTCTCCACCTGCGCGTCAATCAGCGGGCAGTGCTGCGCGTGCAGGAACGCGGCCAGCCCAGCCAGGGCGACCTTGGAGCCACCGCTGCGGGCACTGAACATGCTTTCGCCAAAGAACATCCGGCCAATGCCGACGCCGTAGATGCCGCCCACCAGTGCCTCTCCGTCGAACACCTCGACCGAGTGCGCATGGCCGAGCCGGTGCAGTTCGGCATAGGCGCGCTGCATGGAGGCAGTGATCCAGGTCCCGTCCTGGCCGGGCCGTGGCGCGCTGGCGCAGGCCGCGACCACGGCTTCAAAGGCGGTGTCGGCGCGCAGCTGCCAGGGGCTGTGGCGCAGTGCCCGGCGCAGGCGCGAGGGCAGGCGAAAGCTGGCCGTGTCGAAGGTTACGCGCGGGTCCGGCGACCACCACAGGATCGGCTGCCCTTCCGAGAACCAGGGAAAGATGCCGTGCGCATAGGCGTTGAGCAATCGCGCCGGGCTGAGGTCGCCGCCCACGGCGAGCAGTCCGTCGGGATCGCGCAGCGCCTGTTCGACCGGCGGGAACGGCGCCAGCGGATCGTCACCGAGCAGGACGGGGCGGCGCGGCATGGCGCTCATGCCTGGCGGAACGGCGAGTGCGCGAGCAGCTCGGCGGCGTAGCGTCGCACCGAGGCACGCTCCTGCTCGCACCATTCGGCCAGCGGCGCGGCGAAACCGGGGTCGGCAATCCAGTGGCGGCTGCGCACCTGGGTCGGCAGGAAGCCGCGCGCGATCTTGTGCTCGCCCTGGGCGCCGGGTTCAAAGCGTTGCAGGCCTTCGCGCAGGCAGTACTCGATGCCCTGGTAGTAGCAGGTTTCAAAATGCAGGCCGGGCAGCGCAGCGCCGCCCCAATAGCGGCCGTACAAGGTGTCGCCGCCACGCAGGCACAGCGCGCCGGCCACCGGCACCCCGCCCAGTTCGGCGAGGAAGATCACCAGCGCCTGCGGCATCGCCGCCGCCAGGTGGCGCAGGAATTCCAGGGTCAGCGCCGGCGAGTTGCCGTATTCGCGGAAGGTCTTCAGGTAGAAGCCGTGCATCGCGGCCAGGTCAGCCTCGCTGGCGGCGCCGCCGTGCACGGTGCGCAGCACGATGCCAGCCTGGCGCACCTTGTTGCGCTCCTGGCGGATGTTCTTGCGGTGCTTGTGGTCCATCGCCGCCAGGAAGGCGTCGAAGTCGTCCCAGCCGGGCTGCCGCTGCCAGTGGTACTGCACGTCATGGCGCAGCAGCCATTGCGCGTCGAACAGTGCGTCCTCGGCTTCGTCATGGAAGTTCACGTGTGCCGAGGACAGGCCGTTGTCGGCGACCACGGCGGTGATGGCCTCGCGCAGCTGCGCCGCGGCGGCCGGGTCGCGCGCCAGCAGGCGCGGTCCGGTGACCGGCGAGTAGGGCACCGCGCCCAGCCACTTCGGAAAGTATTCCTGGCCGTAACGCGCGTAGGCCTGGGCCCAAGCATGGTCGAAGACGAACTCGCCGTGCGAGTTGGTCTTCAGGTAGCCGGGCGCGGCCGCGATCAGGGCTGGGCCTTCCCACACGGTCAGGTGCAGCGGATTCCAGCCCCATTCCGGGCGCAGGCAGCCGTGCCGCTCCAGGCCATCGAGGAAGGCGTGCTGGATGAAGGGGTTGCGGCCGTCGTGCAGGGCATCCCAGGCAGCTGCCGGAATTTCCGCCAGCTGCCGGTAACCACGGACTTCGACCGGCATCGCGGGCTCAGTCGATCTGGTCGAGGAAGCGCTCGGCATCGAGCGCGGCCATGCAGCCGAAGCCAGCCGAGGTGATGGCCTGGCGGTAATGCTGGTCGGCCACGTCGCCGGCGGCGAACACGCCTTCCACCGAGGTCTGGGTGGCGTTGCCGCCCAGGCCCGAGCGGATTTCCAGGTAGCCGTTGTTCATTGCCAGCTGGCCCTCGAACAGTTGCGTGTTCGGATGGTGGCCGATGGCGACGAAGAAGCCGTGCACGGGCAGGTCGCGGGCGCTCTCGTCCTGCACCGACTTGAGCCGCACGCCGGTCACGCCAGCATCATTGCCCAGCACTTCGTCCACGGTGTGGTGCCACACGGTTTCGATCTTGCCGGCCTTGACCTTGTCGAACAGCTTGTCCTGCATGATCTTTTCCGCGCGCAGGGTGTCACGGCGGTGGATCAAGTAGACCTTGCGCGCGATGTTGGACAGGTACAGGGCTTCTTCCACGGCGGTGTTGCCGCCGCCGATCACCGCCACGTCCTGGTCGCGATAGAAGAAGCCGTCGCAGGTGGCGCAGGCGGACACGCCGCGGCCCTTGAACGCCTCTTCCGATTCGATGCCCAGGTACTTGGCGGTCGCGCCGGTGGCGATGATCAGCGCATCGCAGGTGTAGGTGGCGCTGTCACCGGTCAGGGTGAAGGGGCGCTTGGACAGGTCGGCGGTGTGGATGTGGTCGAAGATCACCTCGGTATCGAAGCGCTCGGCATGCGCCTGCATGCGCGCCATCAGGTCCGGGCCCATCAGGCCGTGGGCATCGCCCGGCCAGTTGTCGACCTCGGTGGTGGTCATCAGCTGGCCGCCCTGCTGCAGGCCGGTGATGACCACGGGCTTGAGGTTGGCGCGTGCGGCGTACACGGCGGCGGTCCAGCCGGCCGGGCCGGAGCCCAGGATCAGGAGGCGGGAATGCTTGGCGGGACTGCTGGAAGAAGCGCTCATATATACTCGCGATCGGAAGGATATGCCGGCACGATCGCAACTTCGCGTTCGTCCGCAGGGGGCATAGAGTGGCGATGCGCCAGCGTCTAATCAAGGCGAATCGGTGGAACTGCGTGGGCCACGTGACGCCTCTGCCGGGGCTGATTCCTGCCGTGTCCTCGTTTATTATCAAACACTAAGCATACTTTTCTAAGGTCTGGCGCCAGGTGGCAAAACAGGTTCCCGAACGCGGCGCGGCCGCCGAAGCCAAGGCATCGCGCAAGCCCGTGCCCACCGACAACTCGCGCCGCCAGCGGCTGTGGCGCGACCTGGCGTTGATCGCGATCGCGCCGCTGCTGCTGTATCTGCTGGCGAGCCTGTTCACTTATTCGGCGGCCGATCCGGGCTGGTCGCAGACCGGCAGCGTGGTCGCGCCGATCCACAACATGGGCGGCAAGGCCGGCGCCTGGATCGCCGACGTACTGCTGCAACTGCTCGGCTACATCGCCTTCCTGCTGCCGCTGATCCTCGGCGCGGTGGCCTGGATCGCGCTGTTCGGCATGGAGAAGGAAGGCCAGGGCGAAGCCGAACTTGGCCCGGCGCTGCGCCTGGTCGGCATGGTCGGTTTCCTGATCGCCGCGACCGGCTTTCTGCACCTGCGCCTGTTCGACGGCGACGTGGCCCGCGCCGGCGGCATCCTCGGCAAGCTGGTCGCCAATTCGCTGCGCGCCGGCTTCGGCCCGCTTGGCAGCAACCTGTTCGTGGTGGTGCTGCTGCTGATCTCGATCACCCTGGCCACCGGGCTGTCATGGTTCGTGGTGATGGAGCGCATCGGCCAATGGGTGCTGGCGATTCCGCCGCTGCTGCGCAAGAGCAGCAAGCAGGCCAATGAGTGGCAGCAGACCCGGGCCATGCGCGAGGAACGCGAGGAAGTGCGCAAGGTCGAGGCGGTCAAGCAGGCCCGGCGCGAGCCGGTGAAGATCGAGCCGCCGCCGGCACCGGTGGTGGAAAAGAGCGAGCGCGCCAAGCGCGAGCAGCAGATTCCGATGTTCCAGGGCGTCAATGGCGACGGCTCGGACCTGCCGCCGCTGGCGCTGCTGGACGACCCCAAGCCGCAGGCCAAGGGCTATTCCGAGGAAACCCTGGAAACCCTGTCGCGGCAGATCGAGTTCAAGCTCAAGGACTTCCGCATCGACGCGCAGGTCGTGGGCGCCTATCCGGGCCCGGTGATCACCCGCTTCGAGATCGAGCCGGCGCCGGGCGTGAAGGTCAGCCAGATCAGCTCGCTGGACAAGGACATCGCGCGCGGGCTGTCGGTCAAGTCGGTGCGCGTGGTTGACGTGATCCCGGGCAAGTCGGTGGTCGGCCTGGAAATTCCCAACGTCACGCGCGAGATGATCTTCCTCTCCGAGCTGCTGCGCTCGAAGGAATACGACAAGTCCGCCAGTCCGCTGACCCTGGCCCTGGGCAAGGACATCGCCGGCCGTCCGACCGTGGCCGATCTGGCGCGCATGCCGCACCTGCTGGTGGCCGGCACCACTGGTTCGGGCAAGTCGGTGGCGGTCAACGCGATGGTGCTGAGCCTGCTGTACAAGGCTTCGCACAAGGAACTGCGGATGCTGATGATCGACCCGAAGATGCTCGAACTGAGCGTCTACCAGGGCATCCCGCATCTGCTGGCGCCGGTGGTCACCGACATGAAGGAGGCCGCCAACGGCCTGCGCTGGTGCGTGGCCGAGATGGAGCGCCGCTACAAGCTGATGAGCGCGGTGGGCGTGCGCAACCTGGCCGGCTTCAACAAGAAGGTCAAGGACGCCGAGGAAGCGGGCCAGCCGCTGATGGACCCGCTGTTCAAGCCGAACCCGGAACTGGGCGAAGCCCCGCGCCCGCTGGAGACGCTGCCGTTCATCGTCATCTTCATCGACGAATTCGCCGACATGATGATGATCGTCGGCAAGAAGGTCGAAGAACTGATCGCACGCCTGGCGCAGAAGGCGCGCGCGGCCGGCATCCACCTGATCCTGGCCACGCAGCGTCCGTCGGTGGACGTGATCACCGGCCTGATCAAGGCCAACATCCCGACCCGCATCGCCTTCCAGGTCAGCTCGAAGATCGACTCGCGCACGATCCTGGACCAGTCCGGCGCCGAGACCCTGCTCGGTCATGGCGACATGCTGCACCTGCCGCCGGGCACGGCGATGCCCGACCGCGTGCATGGCGCCTTCGTCAGCGACGAGGAAGTGCACCGCGTGGTCGAGCACCTCAAGGCCAGCGGCCCGGCCTCGTACATCGAGGGCGTGCTGGATGAAGTGCAGACCATGGGCGACGGCACCGTGGTTGGCGCGACCGGCCTGCCGGAAGCCAGCGGTGGCGCCGGCGACGAGTCCGACCCGCTGTACGACGAAGCGCTGCGCATCGTCACCGAGACGCGGCGCGCCTCGATCTCCGGCGTGCAGCGCCGGCTCAAGATCGGCTACAACCGCGCCGCGCGCCTGATCGAGGCGATGGAGGCGGCCGGCGTGGTCAGCGCACCGGAACACAACGGCGACCGCACCGTGCTGGCACCGCCGCCGCCGAAGTAGGCCGGCACAGGCAATCATCACCGCGCCGGTCACGGCGCGGCACACGTTCGGACGGCAAGCGTCCCTGGGGGATCGGGTGTTGCGTTACTGGGTATGCCTGTTGTGGCTGTGGCCGGCGTTTGCCTTTGCGCAGGCCTCGGCGCCGCCGTCGCCACCGCCGGGCCAGGCAGAGAACAATTTCAGCTATGTGCGGTATCGCGCCGATTACGAAGTGCGCGCCGATGGCAGCAATGTCGAGACCGACACCTACGAGATCCTGCTCAAGACCAAGTCGGCGGTGGAGCACTTCAGCCAGGTGCGGCTGAGCTACAGCGAGAAGATGGAAACGCTGGAAGTGCTGGAGGCCCATACCGTCACCGCCGAAGGCCTGCGTCAGCCGGTGGCCGCCGACCGCATCTATACCCAGGAAAGCTACTCCAGCGCCGCGGCGGCGATGTATGCCGACCGCAAGGTACGGGTCATCGTGTTCCCGAACCTGGCCCCGGGCGCGCGCATTGCCTACGTGGTCCGCCGTACCCAGCACACGCCGTATTTCCCGGGCTACTTCAGCCTGTGGGAAACCTTCAGTGTGTTCTCGCAGTACGAGGACGCCGTGGTCACCTTGACCGCGCCGGCGCAGATGCCGATGCAGGTGTGGACGCGCGGCGTGCAATCGGTGCGCGTGCCGCGCGACAAGGGCATGGCGCGCTGGGAATGGCATTACCGGCGCCCGCAACCAATGCGCAGCCAGAACTGGAGCGCGGCGGCCTGGGAATTCAGCCCGACCATCATGGCCAGCAGCTACCGCGACTGGGCGCAGATGGGTCTGGCCTATCACGCCAAGGCCGGGCAGGCAGCGGCGGTGACGCCGAAAATCCAGGCCCTGGCCGAGCAGATCACCGCCGGCATCGTGGATCGCCGCGCGCAGGCCACCGCGCTGTACGACTGGGTGGCGCGCAACATCCGCTACGTGGCCGTGTACCTGGGCAATGGCGGCCTGGAGCCGAACCCGGCCGAGCGCATCGCCGAAAGTCAGTACGGCGACTGCAAGGACCACACGGTGATTCTCGAAGCCCTGCTCGCGGCCAAGGGCATCGCCAGCACGCCGGTGCTGATCGGCGCCGACGGTGGCCCGACACTGCCGCGCATCGCGGTGCTGGGGCGCTTCAACCACGCCATCACCTACCTGCCCGAATTCGACCTGTACGTGGATTCGACCAATCCGTACGCACGTTTCGGCCAGCTGCCGGCCTCCGACCTCGGCGCGCCGGTGCTGCATACCGCCGACGGGCATCTGGCGCGTACGCCGCCCAATGACCGCAGCCGCAATGCCTATGTGGCGCGCAGCGAGTTTGACTTCCGCGGCGATGGCGGGCTGCAGGGCCTGACCACGCTGGACAGCGGCCAGACCGGCGAGGTCGGGCTGCGCGCGATGTTCGTGCAGCTCAACGCGCAGAACCGCGCGCGCATCGAGGAGTCGATCATCGCCCAGGCCGGTTTCGACGGCCGCGGCGAACTGCAGCTGCAAGGCGACCCGGTGGACCTGTCCACGCGCTTCGGTTATCGCTACCGCTTCCAGGCCAACGACTACGTCGACTTCAACCAGGTCGGCGGCATGCGCCTGCCGGACATGCCCGGCGCCGAATCGGCGCGCGACCTGTACACCAGTACCTCGGCCGAGGAAAACCTCACGCCGTTCTACTGCAACGACAGCGTGCGCGAGGAAACCTACGTGCTGCGCCTGCCCGAAGGCGTGCCGATCATCGCGCTGCCGCGCGACGCGCAGTTCAGCAACCCGGCCGGCGAGTACAGCGTGCAGTGGCGGCGCGATGGCCAGGCCGTGACCAGCACGCACCGCTTGGCGCGCAAGGCCATCCATGGCCCGTATGCGCTATGCCAGCCGCAGGACTACGCTGCATTCCGCGAGCTGTTCCAGCAGGTGCGGCGCGGCTTTCGCGGGCAGATCGTCTACGGTGACCTGCCTGCGGAGCGCGCGCCGGCTACGCCCTGAGCCTTAGAAGCCCCAGCGCGCCTGCAACGACAGCGTGCGCGGTGTGCCGACGCCGATCAGGCCGTTGCCCGCCGTGCTCCAGTAGTTGCGGTTGGCGACGTTGTCGAGCATCAGGCGCAGGGCGAAGGGGCGCCGCCACTGCGGTTCCCACTCCATGCCCAGCGACCAGGTGGCATAGCTGCCGATGAAGGCGCGGTTCTCGTTGTCCACGGGGCGGCGTCCGGTCAGGTACACGCCGGTGCTCAGCGCCAGCGTGGGCAGGGTTGGCAGCCGGTAGCGGGTGAACACGCTGGCGGTATAGCGCGGCGTGTTGACGGGCGTGCGCCCGTAGGTGTCGGCATTGGCGCGCGACAGCTGGCGCGCGTCCAGCCACAGCGCCGAGGCGATCAGCTCCAGGCCCTTGCGCAGCTCGCCGCTGGCGACCATCTCCAGGCCGCGGAAACGCGACAGGCCGTTGAGCACGATGCGGTTGGACGCGTCGATATTGGTCGATGGCCGGCGGATGTCGAACACGGCGGCCTGCAACAGCACGCCGCCGGCCTGCAGCTTGCCGCCGAGTTCGTACTGGCGCGCGCGGGTGGGCGGCAGCAGCTCGCCGAAGTTGGCGCGGTTGGCCTGGCCCCAGCCGCTCTCTTCCAGTCCTTCGACGTAACTGGTGTAGATCGAGGTGTCCTCGCGCGGACGCCACAGCAGCGCGGCCGAGGGCAGCAGCTCCTTGGCCCGGTAACGCGTGGTGCGGCTCTGGCTGCGATAACGATCCGAACGCACGCCCAACTGCGCCTGCCACTGCTCGCCGAAAGAGATGCGGTCGAACAGGTACAGGCCATCGTCGCGGATGGTGGACAGGTTGGTGCCCTGTGGCGTGGGCAGGGTCATGCGCGGGATCGGCCGCGGGTTGTAGAGGTTCTGCGAAAAGCGATAGACGGTGGCGGCACGTGGCTCCTGGTTGCGGCGGTCGCTGGAGTAGCCCACGGTCACTTCCTGGCGGATGAAACCAGTGCCGAAGCGGCCGGTGAGTTGGGCGCGCAGGTTGCGGTTCTGCCAGACCTGGTTCGGGGTGTAGATCACCCGCAGCTGGCCATCGCCGCTGCCTAGATCGTAGTTCTCGAACTGCGAGTAGTAGCGGTCGCGCTTGACCTGCGAGGTGCCGGCATCCACTTGCAGTGACCAGCGCTCGGTCGGGTTCCAGTCCATGCGCCACAACGCGTTGTTGCTGCGCGCGTCGTAGCGCATCCAGCGGTCGGCCAGGTTGAGGCGTGCGTTGGGCACGCTGGGCAGGGTGATGCGCCCGGCCACCGGTGCCGGCACCGCCAGTGCGGCCGGGTCTGAGACGTTCTTGGCGTAGTGCTCCAGGTCCAGGGCGAACTTCAGCGTGTCGGTGGCCTGCCAGTCCAGCGCCGCGCTGGCGAGGTGGCTGTTGCCGTCGAAGCGGCGCACGCCATTGGCCTCGCGCCCGCCGGCCAGGTTCACGCGCACGCCGAACTGCTCCTGCGCGCCAAAGCGGCGCGCCACATCGGCGTGCAGCTGCGCCGCGCCATGGCTGTTGCCCGACAGGGTCAGCGTGCTCACCGGCGTGGGCCCGGCGCGCTTGGTCACCAGGTTGACGATGCCCGAGGGCGGCACCAGGCCGAAGTACAGCGAGGAAACGCCCTTGAGCACTTCCACGCGTTCCTTGTTCTCCAGCGGGATGTCGATCAGGTTGATCACCGGCAACGAGCCATTGAGGCGGTAGTTCGCGCGGTTCTCGACCAGGATGCCGCGGATGGCGAGGTTGTCGAATGCCGCGCCACTGAGCTGGGCGCGGGTGACGCCGGCGGTGTTGCGCAGCGCGTCGTACAGGCCGCTTGCCTGTTGTGCGTCGAGTACCGGGCGGGTGATGACGTGGCTCAGCTGCGGAATTTCCAGCGGCATCGCATCGCGGAAGGTGCCGATCTGCACGATGTCGGGACGAAAGCCGCCGACGGTGATGCGTTCCATCTCCACCACTGCGGGCTGGGCGGGTGTCGGGGTGGCAGAGGCAATGGGGCCACGTTCGCGGCCATGGGCTGGAGCGCAGCTGTAGACGATGGCAACGGCAAGAGCGATGGCAAGGGCATGGTGTCGCGGCATGGAGGTTTCTCCTGGGGATGGGCGGTGTGCGGAGTGGGGATCAGGGCAACGGCGGCCGCACTGCCCAACCAGCGCCTCGCGCGCGCAGCACGGGCAGCGAGATGTTGCAGAGCGGGAGCGGGCCGTCGAAGCGGTGTCGCGTGGTCTTGGGCGGATACGGGTCGCCAGTGAGTGCGCGGCGCAGGATTTCCGCCGGCGTCACCAGATAGCCTTCGCGGCTGGCCTGGACCTGGACCTGCTGGTAGTCGAGCAACAGGCACGGCGCGGCGGCCAGGCCCAGGCGGTGGGCGGCGCACAGCCGATGGTGGCCGTCCATCACCGCGTAGCTGCAGCGCTCGACCACGATCGGCACGCGCCACACGGCGTGTTCGGTCATGTCGCGGGCCAGGTGCTCGGCGTGATCGCCGTGGTGCTGCTCGGTCGGCAGGATCCACGGCAGCGGCAGCAACTGGATCGGTTGGCTGCAGACCATCAGCTGGCTCCGGGCTCGTCGAGGTACAGCCGCGCCGGATGCGGATGGCTGAGAAAGTCGTGATGGGAGATGTGCCAGCCGTAGGCGCCGGCCAGCACGAACACGATGCAGTCGCCCGCACGCAGGCGTCGCAGCGGCACGTTCCGCGCCAGCACGTCCTTGGGCGTGCACAGCTCGCCGCACAGGGTGATGCGTGCATCCAGCAGCGTCGGCCGCGCCCAGGGATAGGGCCAGTGCTCGCTGGCGATCACCTCGCAGGGATGGTCGTGCTGCCAGGCACTGGGCAGGCGGAAGTGATGCGAGCCGCCGCGCAGGATGGCGAAGTGCTCGCCGAAGCAGGTCTTGAGGTCGGTAACTTCGGCCAGGTAATAGCCGCAGTCGGCGACCAGGAAGCGCCCGCACTCGAAGGCCAGGCGCAGGTCGCTGGCCTGCGCGCTGGCCAGCAACACGTGCAGACCCTGGCAGAAGCTCGCCCAGTCGAACTGGCGCGGCTGCGCAGCGTAGTCCACGCCGATGCCGCCGCCGGCATTGAGCCAGTGCAGCGGCAGCCGGCATTCGCGTTGCCAGGCCGCGGCCAAGGCCATGTAGCGCGCGATCAGCGCCAGATGGGCCTGCGCGTCGAGCTGGTTGGACAGCGCATGGAAATGCAGCCCGCGCAGGCGCACGTGGCGGCAACGGCGCACCACGTCCAGCAGCGCCGGCACCTGGTCCTGGGCAATGCCGAACTGCGTGGGTAACCCGCCCATGCGCAGCGGCGCCTGCGCGGCGGCCTGCGTCAGTGTGGGCGCGGGGTTGACCCGCAGCAGGATCTGCGCGGTGCGCCGGCGCCGGCCCGCCAGCCAGTTCAGGCGCCGCAGCTGGTGCTCGCTTTCGACGTGGACCAGTGCGACACCATGGGTCAGCGCGCCTTCCAGTTCGGCATCGGTCTTGCCGGGCCCGCCAAACAGCAGCGGACAGGTGCCGCTGATGTCGCGCACGCGCTCGATCTCGCCCAGCGAGGCCACCTCGAAGCCATCGACGATGGGCAGCAGCGTGCGCAGGATCGGGCGCTCATTGTTGGCCTTGACCGCGTAGAACAGGCTGCAGGCCGCCGGCAGCTGTGCACGCAGCGCCTGGCTGCGACGCCGCAGGTGCGCCAGGTCATAGACATAGGCGCACACCGGCGCCTGCCGGGACTGGACGTAGCGCTGCAAGGCCGGCGGGATCATGGTGCGTGCTGGCCGTTGCCATCCAGGCGCGCGGCGAGCGCGGCGCGCAGCAGGCCGCGGTCTTCGCCGAGGATGAACATGCGCACCCCGCGCTCGGCCCATCGGCGCCGGTCCTCGGGCGCGCGCGGCAAGGCGCAGAAGTATTTGCCGCTGGCCATGGCGCCGCACTCGATGCGCTCGATGGCTTCGCGCACCCGCGGGTGACGTGTTTGCCAGGGCAGGCCGAGCGATTGCGCCAGGTCCGCCGCGCCTTCCAGCAGCACGTCCACGCCCTCGACCGCGGCAATGCGGGCGCTGCGCTCGGCGGCCGCCGCGTCCTCGATCATCACCACGACCAGCGTCAGCGCATCGGCGCACTGCTGCGCCGCGGCCAGGTCATCGCGACCGTAGCCGCTGTGATGGGTAGCGCTGGTGCCGCGCTGGCCCAGCGGCCAATGCCGGCATGCGCGCACCGCCGCGCGGGCCTGCGCCACCGTGCTTACGCGCGGGAACACGATGCCCTGCGCGCCCATGTCCAGGGCCGGGAACACCTGGCTCCGATGCGCGACCCGCACCAGCGCGGCGATGCGACCGGCGCGCGCGGCCAGCAGCATCGCCGCAAGCGTATCGGGCGAAACCAGCGCGTGTTCCAGGTCGATGATCACGAAGTCGTAGCCAGCCGAGGCGGCCAGTTCCACCGTCACCGGCGAGGCGATCGCGCAGAACACGCCATGCACGGTGGCGCCGGCTTCTAGGCGCGCCTTCAGCGGCATGGCCACACCTCCGCCAGCGGGTTGGGCGCCTGCCGGGCCGGCACGCCGTCTTGCGGGTGCAGACGGCGTCGCGCCAGTGCCTCGATGCCGAAGCTGCGCGCCTGTACATTGAAGCGGGCAAATGCGGCGGCGAGTTGCGGGTGCTGTGCCTGGTAGTCGGCAATCACCCCGGCGACCACCCGCCAGAAGCGCGATTCGGCCAGGCCGTGGAAGCGCAGCAGGGACCAGCCCAGTTCAGCGAGGTTGACGAACAGCAGCGCGTCGACGGCGAAATCGCGCACCTCGTCGGCGACCGTGCTGTGCAGCCCCGAGTTGGCATTGACGCGGGCGTGCTCGGCGGAGGGCGCGCGCAGTGGCGGTGCCGGTGCGGCGAGCCACTGCGGCGCGAAGCGCACGCCGTCGTGGAAGTCCTTCAGCATCACCCCGCCGGGCCAGCCGTCGGCATGCAGCAGCACCATGTTCTGCGCGTGCGATTCCAGCGCGATGCCCTGGCTCCACAGCAGATGCAGCACGGGCAGGAAAGCACGTTCGAGCAGCCGCCGCAGCCAGGCCTGGATGCCGTAGCGCCGCAGCCACGGCGCGATCAGCAACTGGTCGTCGGCGTCGGTGTGGCACAAGGCGCTCATGGGCAGTGCCGACAGGGCCCGGGGCAGGCGGCGATGCACGCTTTCGCGCCAGATGCAGGCCAGCGCGCCGTACTGTCCCGCCGCCGCGGCGCTGGGCACATGGCAGATGCCGGCCTGTTCGCGCAGCAGGATCGGTGCGGTCATCGGCGCCGGCCAGGCCATGCCGTCCACCGTGGCCTGCAGCCAGTCGCTGATCGCCGCGGCATTGAGCACCGTGTGCGGGGCCAGCACGCGCGAGGTGGAGGTGTTGACCAGGCTCAGCGCCAGCTTCAGCGTCCAGCCGCAGCGCTGGTCCAGGTTGGCGAGGCTGCGCAGTGATTGTTGCGGCTGGTAGCGCGCGGCCATCGCGCCGACGCCGACCAGTTCGCCGCGGGCAAACGCGCCATGGTGGAGCGGGGCGATCACCTCGCGCCATTGCCAGGGATGCACGGGCAGCGGCAGGAAGGCGTCGGGGTCCAGCTGCTGCTGCGCCAGCGCGGCATCGAAGTGCCGTGCATCGGTTTCGCCGAGCAGGATGTGGCGCAGGTTGACCGCATCGAGCGCGCGGCTGGCCGCGTACTGGCAGCAATCGCGACGCACCGCCAGCAACCACGGCGACAGCGGCGCGGCCAGCTCCGGGCCAAAGCGCGCGTTGTCGGCCAGGTTGAAACCCAGCCGCGACTTGAAGCAGGGATGGTAGGGATGCGCATCGCCAAGCCGCGCCTCGACCGTGTCGTAGTCGGCATCGCGCAGCAGGCACGGACTGGCGCCGGCCAGGGTCTGGGCGTGCTTGATCCGCGTGGCCAGCAATTCGGCGGCCAATTGCTGCACGGCCTGGTCTTCCGCACCGAGCAAGGGCCCGACATCGGCCAGGAACTGCGCCGGGTCCAGCGCTTCCTGCCGCACCTGGGCACAGTGGCGCCAGATCTTGCCGAGTATGCGCACGCGGCCGAAGCCCAGACCGCGCTGCACGCCGAAGTGATAACGCGCCGCCGACTCCGCGCCCGCTTGCACGCAGGCGCTGTCGGGCGCCAGCCATTGCACCGGCAGCAGATCCTCGAACAGCAGCGCTTCAAGCAATTGCCGCAGCACGCGGCGGCCGGCTTCCTTGTACGCCGGCGCCGATACCAGCGCGGCATGGGCCTGCAGCTCGTCGGCGTGCGCGTGCATCTCAGGCCTCGTTCCGCAGCGGGTTGGGAATCTGCACCCAGAGCGGGCGTTCGCCGCGCGCTGCAAAGCTGCTCAGCAGGTTGGCCTTGGCCGGCAGGGTGGGTTGCCGACGCAGCTGCGCGGCCAGCGGGTGATCGATGCGCGCCAGGCAGTGCCGGATCTCGCGCCACAAGGTGCGCTCGCCGACCACGCCACCGCGCGCGAGCACCGCAGCCACCTGGCCGAGATGGTTCACCAGCAGGTAGTACTGCAGGCGTCGCCAGGCCTCGTCCTCGGCATACAGCGCTGGGCTGTCCGCGGCCAGTCCGGAGGCGGCCGCGCATCCGCAGTTGAGCGTGGCGCCTTCCATGTCGCGAAACACGCCGCGCAGCGGCCAGCCGCCGTCGAAGATCACCAGGCTGTTCTGCAGATGCGCCTCCAGCCCCACGCCGTGTTCGAGGAACAGGGCCAGCAGCGGCTGCAGGGTCACCTCCAGGTACTGCCGCCACCAGGCCAGAACGCTGGCCGCGTCCACGTGGCCTGCGCCTGCCTGTTGCAGCAATGCGTGCAGGCCGATGCGGTGATCGCCTTGCGCTGCTTCGAGCACGGTGGCCATCACGCAGGCGCGGTCCATCTGCGCGGTATCCAAGGCCTGGCGATGCAGCACGGTGGATGCGGCGAGCAGATCCGGCGCGTCCACGGCCAGCGATTGCGCGGCGGTTTCCAGCAGCACGCGGCAACACGGGCTGTCCACCGCGGCGGATGGCAGGCGTGCCAGTGCGCTGCTGGCGTCCAGGGCGCGGCGCACCTGCGCGGGCGGGTTGTTGCGGACGAAGTTGGTGATGCGGATGTCCAGCGCCAGCTTGAGGAAGCGCTGCCAGCGCGGCAGCCAGACCGTGCGTACCGAAGAGGTCGGCAGCGCCAGTTCGCCCAATGGCCCGAGCGAGAGCAACTCGCCCCTGGTCACGCGCGCCGCCACTGCCGGCTGCGCCAGCAGGTGGCCGGCCTGCCAGGGGTGGCAGGGCAGCAGCTGCCACGGCCACGGATCGCCCGTGGGCAGGCGCTGCCTGGCCTCGTCCAGTGCCTGCGGCTCGCTGGCGAGTGCCGCCGCGCCGGTGGCGATGTGCAGCGCTGGCGGCACGGCGAAATAGTGCAGGCGGAAACGCGCGCCCAGTTCGGGCGCATAACGTTCCAGGTCATCCTCGCCGAAGCCTTCGCTGGCCTTGGAGGTGACATGGAACACGTGGCCCAGGCGCAGGCCCTGTTCGCCGCGCACGAAGGCGCTGCCGGTGGCTGGTAGCGGCTGCTGCGCATAGCGGCGTGCGTGCGCGATGCTGTTGCGCATGACGGCCTTCAGCGACTGCGCGGCGCGGCTGGCTGTGGCATCGCCGGCGGCCAGGGCATCGGCAATGAGCGCGGCAAGCTCGCCTGCGTTGGTCAGCGGCCGCCACTGGCCGGCACGGGCCAGCCACAGGCACTCGTCCACGCGATGCCAGCCCACCAGCGAATGGCAGCGCAGCAGGCCGGCCAGATGGCAACCCGTGCCCTGCAGCGGCAGACAGAACAGCGGCAGGCCGCTGTGCAGCCGGCGCTGCTGCAGCAGTGCCGGCAACGCCAGCTCGGGCCGAGGTGGCCACTGCCGCAGATCGGCCACGCCGGTTTCGCGGCACCAGGTATTGAGGTACTGCTCGAGCAGCGCGTGCTCCAGCGCGGGGGGCGAGCCGGGGATCGAAAGCAGGCTCATGGCGTGACCGACCGGCGATGGCGTGCGCCATCCGCAGGAGGCGACCAGCGCCGCCATGGCGACAACGCCCCGGCGGCCACGAACAGCAGCGCGATGACCACGAGCACCCAGCTTGCGGAAACGTGCGGGGTCAGCGTCACCAGCAGCAGCGGCCCGAGCAGCTGCCCGAACGCGGCGACACTGCGGCTGCTGCCCACCAGCTGGCCACGGCAGCGCAGGCTGGAGGTCGAAACCAGTGCCAGCAGCGCCGACTGCATCAACGCGGCGTAGCTGGCGCCAAGCAGGATGCGCCACAGCACCGCGCTCCACAGCGGCTGCGCCATCGTCAGTGCCAGCAGGCACAGTGCGGTGCTGCAAGCGCCGAGGCGGAACAGCGGGCTCGCCGAGGCGAGGCGGTTGCAGCGCCCCCAGCATGGCGTGGCAATCAAGGTGGCACCCCAGGCGCCCGCATGCAGCACGCCGGCCCATACCGCCAGCAAGGGCAGCGCGGCGTAGCGCTCGGCCAGAAACAGCACGAAGGCCCCGGCCAGGCCGAAGGCGGCAGTCTGCACCAGCAGTATGGACAGCAGCCAGCGTCTTGAGCGGCCGCGCCAGCGCCACGGCATGACCAACGGTGGCGTGATTGGCGCTCGCGCCGGGCGCGGCGGAATGCTCCGCCATAGGCCCCATGCCATGCCAGCCATCAGCACCGCGGCGAGGCCGAGGAGGGGGCGCATATTGCCCGCCTGCAACGACAAGCCGCCGAGCAACGGCCCGCCCAGTGAACCTGCCGCGGTCGCGCTTTCCAGCCGCGCCAGCGCGCGTCCGGCAAAACGCCCGGCCGATTCGATCACTGCCGCGGTGATGCCCACGCTCAACACGCTGGCGCCTTGCAGCAGGCGGCCCAGCAGCAGGGCGGCGGCGTGGTCCAGCGTGGCGGTCAGCGCCAGGCCCGCGGCAAACACCAGGCAGCCGCCGCTGGCCAGCGCGCGCGGACCGAAGCGGTCGCAGCAGCGGCCGGCCAGCGGCCCCAGCAACAGCGTGCCCAGCGCCGGCGCGGCCAGGGCTGCCGCGCTCCAGTGCGCCGCATCGACCGGGGTGGTGCCGGCAAGCGTCGCCACGTACAGCGGCATCACCGGCAGCAACAGCATCGCGGCAAGCGTCGAGAACGCCTGGCAGCCCAGCAGCCACAGCAGCGGCCCGGCGACGACCATCACCCGGTCTCCTGTCGCGGCGTCATCCGCAGCGGGTTGGCCAGGGCGTCCATGGCACTGGGCATGCCGTCCGCTGGCTGCAGCTGTGCCAGCAACGGCTGCAGCACCTGCTTGAACGGCCACGTTGCCGCATCCAGCAGCAGCTCGCGGGTCTGCGCGGCGTACGCCACCGGCAGCGGCACGCGTGCCAGCACCCGGCTGAGCGCTTCCTTCAGCAGCCGCCAACCGCGTGCTTCGCTGCCGCCGCGCTGCGTGGCGATGGCGGCCAGCACGGCATGCAGGTTGACCTCGATCAGCAACGTCTGCAGATATGCCAGCAGCTGCGCCGGGGTTTCCAGCAACAAGGTGTTGCGACCATCGTCGGCGATGAGGTACTCCGGCGCGGCCAGCCCGTGTTCGCGCAGCAAGGGTGCGCAGATGCGCAGGCTGTCGTGGTCGCGCAGCACGACAGCGACCGGCCCGCCAGCACGCCAGGCCAGCAACAGGTTCTGTCCGTGCAGCTCGGGCATGACACCGGCGCGGAAACAGCGCAGTCCCAGTTCCAGCGTCAATTCGGCAATGCGCGCGAAGGTCTGCCAGATGGCGGCTTCGCCATGATCGCGACCCAGCAGGATGTCGAAGGCGGGCAGCCGGCCGTCGGCCGTGGTTGCCGGTAGCGCGGCCATTGGCACCAGCATGGCGCGGCCCATGCGCGGATAGCGTCGCCACAGGCAGGCCAGTTCGCCGCGGTCGTGCAGCACGTCCTCGTGCTGGCGCAGCGCCCACCAGTGCCGCTCGTCGCACAGGTGCAGGTGGCGCACCAGCCATGCATCGCGCTGACGCACGCATTCCAGGCAGGCCTGTGCGCGCACGCCGTTGCGCAGGCTGCGCAGGGGCAGGTAACGCATCGCGCCGAGCACGGGCGCCGACAGCGACAGCTTCAGGTGCGCACGCGGATGCTCGTGCATCGCCAGCGTGCGCAGCGAGGCCGTGGCATGGCCGCTGCCCAGTTGCAGGTCCAGGTCCAGGACCTGGGCCGCGTCCCAGCCATGCGCCTGCTCCCAGTAATCGCGTTGCCAGGGATGTACGGGCAGCCATCGATAGGCACGCGTGTGCAGGCCGCGGGCACGTGCGCGGCGCTGCAGGCGACTGCGCTGCGCCGCATTGAGCAGGTGCGCGGCCGGGGCGGTGGCCGCGGCCAATGGCGAAGCCAGCCAGCGCCCGGCGGCCACCGCCACCCATTGCAAGGCGATGGGGTGTCCCGCTTCGGGACTGAAGCGCTCGCGTGTCTGCGTGGTCAGCGACCAGGGCTTGGCCCGTGCCAGCGGATGGAAGGGACGGTCACGCAAGCTGCTCAACGCTTCCCAGTGGGCGAGCGCCGAGGGTTGCGCGTGCAACCGGGCGATGATGGACGGCGCTTGCGTGGCGGCGTACCCGGCCTGCTCACAGGCCAGGGCGAAGGGTGTGCTGAGCTGCCCCGCCGCGGCTTGCCACCATTGCGCCTGCTCCAGCACCGAGGCCAGCCGCGCCACCGGCACGCTGCTGGCGCCGGCTTCCGCCACTGGCCTGTCGTTGTGGATGTGCTCGGCGGCACGCGTATCGATGCGCAATGGACGCAAGCCATCGGCCGGCTGCCCGAACCAGCGCAGATACTCGCCAGGCTGGCCCAACGCGATGTCCATCGCGCCGTGCGCGGGGGCAGGGCGGCAATGGCTGCGGAAGCCATACACATCTTCCAGCCACAGCGCATCGAACAGGTCCTGTGCCAGCGGCTGCAGCGTGCGGGCAAGATCGGCGCCCATGGTGGTCAGCCGTACAAGGGCAGGCGCCGGCCGACCCCTGCCTGCTGCGCGCGTTCGAGGAAACGCTGCGCGCAGGCCAGGTCGACCAGCGCCATGCCCATCGGATTGAGCAGGATGATCTCGCTCGCGTTCTCGCGCCCCGGGCGCTGGCCGGCGACGATCTCGCCGAGCTCGGCATGCAATTGCGCGCGCGAGAACCGCCCTTCGAGCACGAGCTGGTGGAGAATCTTGCGCTCGCGGTTGCTCTGCTCCCAGTCGTCGACCACGACCTTGTCGGCCTGTTCGTAGACCTCCTTGTGCACGTCCATGATCGAGACATTGGCGACAAAGCTGCCGGCGGCGAGCCAGTCGAAGGGCAGGTACGGCGTGTCGGTCACCGTGCAGGTGACCACGACCTCGCTGCCGCGCACGGCCTGCTCGGCGTTGCGCGCGATGTTCCAGCGCACCTCGCCGAAGTGCTGGCCCAGCGTCGCGGCCAGCGCGGTGGCCGCCTCCTGGGCCACATCGAACAGGCTCACCTGGCTGATCGAGGGGAATTGTTCGAGCAGCGTCTGCAACTGCATCCGCGCGATCGCGCCGCAGCCGATCACCGCCACCTGCTGGAACCCCGACCCTGCCAGGTGCCGCGCGCCGATGGCGGTGATCGCGGCGGTGCGCATGCCGCTGATCAGCCCGCCTTCCAGGATCGCGATGGGATAGTTGCTGTCCGGGTCGTTGAGCACGATCAGCGCGCTGGCGCGCTCCAGCCCGAAGCGCTCCGGGTTGTGCCGGCGGCTGCCGATCCACTTCAGCCCGGCCACCGGCCGCGGCCCGCCGAGGTAGCCGGGCATGGCGATGATCCGGTCGGCGATATGCGTGGCCCCGGGCCAGCGCAGGTAGGGCTTGAGCGGCTGCACGTAGTCGCCGCGCTGGTGGCAGAGCAGGGCGGCGTTGGCCGCATCCACATAGGGCTGCGAATAGGTGCCACCCAGCACGATGAGATCCTGGCGGCTGAGGTAGAGCAGGTCGGCGGGCGTGCTGGGGTCAGCAGCGGGGAGGGAGGTCGGGCACATGGCAGTGGAGCCTCGGTACGGCGGCACGCTGCACGGGCAAGCCGGGCAGGGATAGATCAGGCGACGAGAGCGGTGCGTCGGTGTCGTTCGCTGGCATCGGCGAGCCAGGCGTCGTTGTAGACCGTGTCCAGATAGCGCTCGCCACGGTCGGGCAGCAGCGTCACCACTCGCGGCGGCAGCGCGTCCTGAGCGGCCAGGCGTTGCAGGGCGGCGATCACCGCGCCGGACGAACCGCCGGCAAAGATGCCTTCGTGCAGGGTCAGGGCGCGGCAGGCCATGGACGCGTCGTAGTCGTCCACCCACACCACCTCGTCCACTTCGTCGCGCCGCAGCAGCTCCGGCACGCGGCTGGCGCCGATGCCCGGCAGTTTGCGCAGCGCGGGCGTGCCGCCGAACAGCACCGAGCCCAGCGCATCGACCGCGATCACGCGCAGCGCCGGCCACGCCTGCTTCAGGCGGCGCGCGATGCCGTGCAAGGTGCCGCTGGTGCTCACTCCCAGCACCAGCGCGTCGGGCGGGTCGGCCGCCAGCGCCGTGGCCAGCTCGGCGCCTTCGCCATGGAAGTGGGCCAGCCAGTTGCGCGCATTGGCGTACTGGTTGATCCAGATTGCCTGCGGATCAGCCGCCAGCAGTTGCCCGACGCGGTCGATCCGCGCCTGCAGGTAGCCACCATGCTCGTCGCACGCGCGCACCATGTCGATCAGCCCGCCGTAGCAGCGGATGATCTTGAGGTTGGCCGCCGAGATGTTCGGGTCCACCACCGCGGTGAAGCGCAACCGGTGTGTGGCGCAGAGCAGGGCCAGGGCAATGGCGAAATTGCCAGAGGAGCTCTCGATGACATGCATTCCAGCGCGCAGGCTGGACTCGGCCAGGCCCTGCTCGATGATGTAGCGCGCGGGCCGGTCCTTGACGCTGCCGCCGGGATTGCACAGCTCCAGCTTGGCGTAGACGGCGCTGTCGGGAAACATTCGCGACAGCCGCACCAGCGGCGTGGCGCCGATGGCTTGGGTCAGGTTATCGAGCAACATGGGGTTTCTCCCGCAAGGTGCCCGGATAGTGTGTAGTCAAATGAGAATGGTTATCAGATACGACGTGTAACGGTGAGTGACTTCTCCCCAATTCAGTTCGCAACCGGCAGAATGTTTTCCGCTCATCTCGTCAACAAGGGGACACCCGCATGCTTCGTTCGCTGCGCCATGCAGTCCTGGCCACCAGCCTGCTCGCCACCACCGCCTTCGCGGGCGCGCGCGCCGAACTGGATGCCTTCACCCGCGGCCTGAAGGGCCTGGACGGGCAGTTCTCGCAGCAGGTGTTCGACGCTGGCGGCCGGGTCAAGGAAACCACCAGTGGCCGCGTCGCCCTTGCCGCCCCGCGCCAGTTCCGCTGGGAATACACCAAGCCTTACCACCAGCTCATCGTGGCCGATGGCAAGAAGGTCTGGATCTACGATCCCGACCTGCAACAGGCCACCGTGCGTCCGCAGGGCGAGGAGGAACGCAACAGCCCCCTGAATGCCCTGATTGATCCTTCGCGCCTGGCCGCCCAATTCGACATCAGCGAAGAAGCCGCACCCCGCGACGGCCTGCAATGGCTGTCCCTGACCCCGAAGGTCGGCACTGACGCCTCCTTCCAGATGGCCTCTCTGGCCTTCGGCCCCACGGGCCTGGCGCGCATGGAAGTCGTCGACGCCATCGGCCAGCGCACCGCGATCCGCTTCGACGCCTGGAAGCGCAACCCCAGCTTCGCCGCCGGCACCTTCCAGTTCACCCCCGCCAAGGGCGTGGACGTAGTAGGCGAGTAACAGCAGCCTGCTCTCGCTTCTGCCCTCCCATCCGCCAGCGCAGAAGTTTGCAGGTGACCGGGGGCAGGCCCGATCGGGACCCTAGACGACAGGACGTCGTCTAGGAGCTCCAGGGATGGATTCACCGCGTGTCCCGATCGGGCCTGCCCCCGGTCGCCCCGCGACCAAAAAGCAGACGCCGCTCCAGCAGTTGGCAATACAGCCAAATGGAGAAACAGCCCCCCTTGATGCACAAGGGGGGCGCGCCGACAGGCGCGGGGATAGAATCACCCAGTGGCCCGCACCAGAACCCCCACAGAACCCACCCCCGACCTGCTGAGCGTCGACCAGGACCACCTGCGTCCGCTCGCCGAACGCATGCGCCCGCGCAGCCTCGACGAAATGGTCGGCCAGCGCCGCCTCCTCGCACCCGGCAGCGCCCTGCGCCGCGCCGTCGAATCCGGCCGCGTCCACTCCATGATCCTCTGGGGTCCGCCCGGCTGCGGCAAGACCACCCTCGCACTGCTCCTTGCCCACTACGCCGACGCCGAATTCAAGGCCATCTCCGCCGTCCTTTCCGGCCTGCCCGAAGTGCGCCAGGTCCTGGCCGAAGCCGCCCAGCGCTTTGCTGGCGGCCGCCGCACCGTGCTCTTCGTCGACGAAGTGCACCGCTTCAACAAGACCCAGCAGGATGCCTTTCTGCCGCACATCGAGCGCGGCACCATCCTGTTCGTCGGCGCCACCACCGAGAACCCGTCCTTTGAACTGAACTCCGCGCTGCTCTCGCGCTGCCGCGTGCACGTGATGGAGGCCGTCTCCCCCGAAGATATCCGCGCCGCCCTGCGCCGCGCACTGGAAGACCGCGAGCGCGGCCTGGGCGATGAAGCGCTCAAGGTGTCCGATGCCTCCTTGCTGGAGATTGCCACCGCCGCCGACGGCGACGTGCGCCGCGGCCTCACATTGCTGGAGATCGCCGCCGAACTGGCCCAGGACGAAGGCGGCGAGATCACCCCGCAGACCCTGCTGCAGGTGCTCGCCGACCGCACGCGGCGTTTCGACAAGAGCGGCGAACAGTTCTACGACCAGATTTCCGCCCTGCACAAATCCGTGCGCAGCTCCAACCCCGACGCCGCGCTGTACTGGCTCACGCGCATGCTCGACGGCGGCTGTGACCCGGCCTACCTCGCGCGGCGCCTGACCCGCATGGCGATCGAGGACATCGGCCTGGCCGACCCGCGCGCGCAGCAGATGGCTCTGGAAGCCTGGGAAATCTTCGACCGCCTCGGCAGCCCCGAGGGCGAACTGGCCTTTGCCCAGGTCGTGCTGTACATGGCGACCACCGCCAAGTCCAACGCCGGCTATGCCGCCTTCAACCAGGCCAGGGCCGACGTGCGCCAAAGCGGCACCGAGGAAGTACCGCTGCACCTGCGCAACGCGCCGACCAAGTTGATGAAGTCCCTCGGCTACGGCGCCGACTACCAATACGACCACGACGTGGAAGGTGGCATTGCCCTGGACCAGACCGGTTTTCCCGACGCCATGGGCGAGCGCATCTACTACCAGCCGGTGCCACGCGGGCTGGAGATCAAGCTCAAGGAAAAACTCGACCGCCTGCGCGAGGCGAGGGCGGCAGCCCGCGCCGACAAGGCCGGCGAGCCGCGAGGACCGGCATGAATCCGGGCATGTTCTGGTACTCCCTGCTGTTGGCGATGGCCGGCGGCGCCCTCGGCTCCGGCCTGCGCTTTGCGATCGGCGCCAGCCTGCTGCAACGCTTCGGCGCCGGCTTTCCCTGGGGCACGCTGACGGTGAACCTGCTCGGCTCATTCGTCGCCGGCTTCCTGCTGATCTGGCTGGACGCCCGCGGGCCTTCCAGCTGGGCCTGGCGCGCCCTGCTCATCGTCGGCGTGATGGGCGGCCTGACCACTTTTTCATCGCTGATGATGGAATGCCTGGTCTTCGCCCGCACCGACCGCTCGGCGATGATCGCGCTTTATCTCGGCATCACCCTCATCGCCGGCCTGATCCTGGTTTTCGTTGGGGCGCGTCTGGCTATGGCGGTTGTGGGTGCGCGCGCAGGGTAGGGTGGGCGCCTCGGTCAGAGAGCATGTCCCCTGACAGCGCACGGTCGCGGCTGAAGCCGCTCCTACAGTTCCGGTCGCGATGGACTGTCGGGCGGTCGGGGGTATGCCCCTTTCGGGACCGTTGGCGCCATGGATGGCGCCATCGAGCCCCAGGGATGGGTTCACCGCGTGTCCCGAAAGGGGCATGCCCCCGGCCGCCACGCAACCAGCCATGCAAGCCGACGCTGTACGCGCCGAACCATCAGCCACCCATACAAAGAGAAAGGGCGGCCATAGGCCGCCCTCTCCAAACAATTCGCCGCGACGGCTTACAGCGCCTCGATGATCCCCGCAGCACCCATGCCCGTGCCGATGCACATCGTCACCATGCCGTACTTCTGCTGCCGCCTGCGCAGACCATGCACGATCGTCGCCGTGCGAATCGCACCGGTCGCACCCAGCGGATGCCCCAGCGCAATCGCGCCGCCCAGCGGATTGATCTTCGACGCATCCAGCTCACTGTCGCGAATCACCGCCAGCGACTGCGCCGCGAACGCCTCGTTCAACTCGATCCAGTCCAGCTGATCCTTGCTCAAGCCCGCCTGCTTCAGCGCCTTCGGGATCGCCGCGATCGGCCCGATGCCCATCACCTCCGGGCGCACACCCGCCACCGAGAAACTCACGAAGCGCGCCAGCGGCGTCAGCCCGTAGTCCTTGATCGCCTGCTCCGACGCCAGCAACACCGCGCCGGCGCCATCACTCATCTGCGACGAATTGCCCGCCGTCACGCTGCCGCCGAACTGTCCGTTGCGGAACATCGGCCGCAGCTTGGCCAGGCCCTCCAGCGAAGTATCCGCACGCGGGCCCTCGTCGGTGTCCACCAGCTTGCGCCGCAGCGCGATCGTGTTGCCTGCCAGCTCCGGCACATGCGAGACGATCTCGTACGGACTGATCTCGTCACGGAACTCGCCCGCCGCAATCGCCGCCAGCGCCTTCTGATGCGATGCCGCCGCGAACGCATCCTGGTCCTCGCGCGAAATCTTCCACTCCTCGGCCACCTTCTCCGCGGTGATGCCCATGCCGTAGGCAATGGCCACGTGGTCGTCGCGGAACACCGACGGCGACAGCGCCACCTTGTTGCCCATCATCGGCACCATCGACATCGACTCCGTGCCGCCGGCCAGCATCAGGTCGGCATTGCCCAGGCGGATTTCGTTGGCCGCCAGCGCCACCGCCTGCAGCCCCGAGGAGCAGAAGCGGTTGATCGTCTGCCCGGCCACCGTATTCGGCAGCCCGGCCAGCAGCACGCCGATGCGCGCCACGTTCATGCCTTGCTCGCCCTCGGGCATCGCGCAGCCGATGATGGCGTCGTCGATGCGCGCCACGTCGATGCCCGGTGCCTGCGCCACCACCGCGCGCAACACGTGCGCCAGCATGTCATCAGGACGGGTATTGCGGAACATGCCCTTCGGCGCCTTGCCCACCGGGGTGCGCGTGGCGGCAACGATGTAGGCCTCTTGGATCTGCTTGCTCATTTGGCTTTCTCCGAAAGCCGGGAATGGGGAGTGGGGAATCGGGAATCGCAAAGCGATTCGCGCGATCTGTCACTCCATCCCGGCAAACAACAATGTGGGAGGAACCGGGCAGTGGCTCTTGCCATTCCCGATTCCCCGTTCCCGATTCTCAGTTCCGCAGCGGCTTACCCGTCTTCAACATATGCCCAATCCGCGCCTGGGTCTTTTCCTGCTGGGTCAGCTCGACGAAGTGCTGGCGCTCGAGCTTGAGCAGCCATTCCTCGTCCACCAGCGTGCCGCGGTCCACTTCGCCGCCGCAGACCACGGTCGCGATGCGGCTGGCGATCTCGTAGTCGTACTCGCTGATGAAACGGCCTTCGAGCATGTTGACCAGCAGCATCTTGAAGGTGGCAATGCCGACATCGCCGGCGACCTGGATGCGGTTGGCCGGCAGCGGCGGACGATAACCGCCCTCGGCCAGTGCCAGCGCCTCGGCCTTGGCGATGTGCAGCGACTCGTAGCTGTTGAACACGACCTTGTCGGTCGGCCGCAGCAGGCCCAGCTCCTTGGCGTTGACCGCGGAGTTGGAAACCTTGGCCATCGCCACCGTTTCAAAGGTCTTCTTCAGCTCGGCAAACACATCGCCGCCCGGGCCGGCCGCCTGCGAAGCGCGCACCGCCAGTTCCTTCAGGCCGCCACCCGCCGGCAACAGGCCGACGCCGGCCTCGACCAGGCCGATGTAGCTCTCCAGCGCGGCCACGGTCTTGGCACTGTGCATCTGGAATTCGCAGCCGCCACCCAGGGCCAGGCCACGTACCGCGGCCACTACCGGCACCAGCGAATACTTGATGCGCTGGCTGGTGCGCTGGAAGTTGGCGACCATCGCCTCGAACTCGGCCAGCTTGCCGGCCTGCAGCGCCCCCAGCGCGCCGGCCAGGTCGGCACCGGCGGAGAAGGGCTCCTTCTGCTGCCAGATCACCAGGCCCTTGAAGCCCTGCTCGGCGCGGCGCACTGCTTCCTGCAGGCCATCGAGCACCTGGTCGGACACGGTGTTCATCTTGGTCTTGAAGCTGACCACGGCGATGTCGTCACCGTCGTGCCACATGCGCAGACCGTCGTTCTCGAACACGGTCTCGCCGGGGCTGAACTTCTCGCCCAGCAGCGGATCGGGGAAGCGCTGGCGGCGATACACCGGCAGCGCCGAACGCGGCAGCTTGGCATCGCGCGCCGGGCTGTAGCTGCCCTCGGCGGCGTGCACGCCGTCGCGGCCGTCGAACACCCAGTTCGGCAGCGGCGCATTGCTCATGCTCTTGCCGGCGGCGATGTCGTCGGCAATCCACTGCGCCACCTGCTTCCAGCCAGCGGCCTGCCAGGTCTCGAACGGGCCCAGCGACCAGCCGTAGCCCCAGCGGATGGCCAGGTCCACGTCGCGCGCGGTGTCGGCGATGTCGGCCAGGTGGTAGGCGCTGTAGTGGAACAGGTCGCGGAACGTCGCCCACAGGAACTGCGCCTGCGGATGCTGGCTCTCGCGCAGCTTGGCGAACTTCTCGGCCGGGTTCTTGATCTTCAGGATCTCGACCAGCTCCGGCGCCGCGCCGCGATCGGCGGGGCGATAGTCCTGCTTGGCGACATCCAGCACCACGATGTCCTTGCCGACCTTGCGGAAGATACCCGCGCCGGTCTTCTGCCCCAGCGCACCCTTGGCGATCAGCGCTTCCAGCCACTTGGGCGACTTGAAGAAGGCGTGCCACGGATCATCGGGCAGGGTGTCGGCCATGGTCTTGATGACGTGGGCCATGGTGTCCAGGCCGACCACGTCGGAGGTGCGGTAGGTCGCCGACTTCGGGCGGCCGACCAGCGGCCCGGTCAGGCCATCGACTTCGTCGAAGCCCAGGCCGAACTGCTCGGTGTGGTGAATCGTGGACAGGATCGAGAACACGCCGATGCGGTTGCCGATGAAGTTCGGCGTGTCCTTGGCGTAGACCACGCCCTTGCCCAGCGTGGTGGTGAGGAAGGTTTCCAGCCCTTCCAGCACGGCCTTGTCGGTGCCCGCGGCCGGGATCAGCTCGGCCAGATGCATGTAGCGCGGCGGGTTGAAGAAGTGCACGCCGCAGAAGCGATGGCGCAGCTGCTCGGGCAGCACTTCGGCCAGCTTGTTGATGCCCAGGCCGGAGGTATTGGAGGCCAGCACCGCGGTGTCGGACACGAACGGCGCGATCTTCGCGTACAGGTCCTGCTTCCAGTCCATGCGTTCGGCAATGGCCTCGATGATTAGGTCGCAGCCGCGCAGCTGTTCCAGGCCGTTGTCGTAGTTGGCCGGGGTGATGGCTTCGGCCAGCGCCTTGGACGCCAGCGGCGCCGGGCTCAGCTTGCCGAGGTTGGCGATGGCCTTGAGCACGATGCCGTCGGCCGGACCTTCCTTGGCGGGCAGGTCGAACAGGACCGTGTCGACACCGGCGTTGACGAGGTGGGCGGCGATCTGGGCGCCCATGACGCCGGCGCCGAGGACGGCCGCGCGACGGACTAGCAGGGGATTGGACATATCGATGAACCCTTGTGGATAACGACTACGGTGTGGAGGCGAGGAAGCCCGCCTCCGCGAAACGGATCAGTTCGCGCGCCGCGTGCGCGCGGTGTTCGGCCTCGCTGACGCCATGCGGGCGCTTGATGAGGCCGAAGTCGGCCATGGCGTAGGTCAGGGCGCCGGCGAGGAAATCCAGCCGCCAGTACAGCTCCTCCTTGCTCAGGCCGGGCACGCAGACCGCGATGGCCTTGCCGAACTCGCGCAGGACATGGCCATAGTGGTCGGAGAGGAACTTGCGCAGGTTGTCGTTCTTCTCGGCATAGGCGCGGGCGATCACCCGTACGAAGGCGCCGCCGCTCTGGCGGTCCTGGGCCATCGCCAGCGCCGGCTCGACGAAGGCGGCCAGCACCGCGGCCAGCTCGCCCGGGCGCTCGCGCCGGGCCTGCTCGAGCTGGCTCAGGCGCGCGGCGGTCATCTCGTCCATGCGCCGCCGGAACACCTCGTTGACCAGGTTTTCCTTGGAGCCGAAGTGGTAATTGACCGCGGCGATGTTGACGTCGGCCTGGCTGGTGACCTGCCGCAGCGAAGTGCCGGCAAAGCCATGCTGGGCGAACAGTTCCTCCGCCGCGCCGAGAATGCGGTCCTTGGTGGAGAAATGGGCGGGCTTGGGCATCGGGGCAGGGCCGGTCAATCAAACGATCGTTTGAGTCTATACCCGTGCGTATGGAGCTGCATTGTGCGGCGCAGCATCGCCATTCAGGACGGCAGTAGGCAAAGGCCGCCCCGGCACGCTAGAATTGTCCATCGCAAGTTTGGCTAAGCCCGCGTTTTGACGCGGGTTTTTTTCATGTTAACCTCGGGCCTTCAGTGGCCCGCCCGTCGGAGATTGTTCCATGGCGCTGGAGCGCACCCTGTCCATCATCAAGCCCGATGCCGTTGCCAAGAACGTCATCGGCGAAATCTACAGCCGCTTCGAGAAGGCCGGCCTGAAGGTCGTGGCCGCCAAGTACAAGCAGCTGTCGCGCCGCGAGGCCGAAGGTTTCTATGCCGTGCACCGCGAGCGTCCGTTCTTCAACGCGCTGGTGGAGTTCATGATCTCCGGCCCGGTGATGATCCAGGCGCTGGAAGGCGAGAACGCCGTGGCCAAGCACCGCGAGCTGCTGGGCGCCACCAATCCGAAGGACGCCGCGCCGGGCACCATCCGCGCCGACTTCGCCGATTCGATCGACGCCAATGCCGCGCACGGTTCGGACTCGGTCGAGAATGCCGCCACCGAAGTGGCGTACTTCTTTGCCGCCACCGAAGTGGTCTCGCGCTGAGTGTGATGCCGTGAGCGAGGCCGTCCGCAATCCGTTGCCCGGTGATCTTCCCGTCATCGACGCGAAGATCGCCAAGCAGAACCTGCTCGACCTCGATCGCGAGGGCCTGGAGCGCTTCTTCGCCGATACCCTCGGCGAAGCGCGCTACCGTGCCCACCAGGTGATGAAGTGGATCCACCACCGCTACGTCACCGACTTCGACCAGATGACCGACCTCGGCAAGGCGCTGCGGGCCAAGCTGCATCAGCATGCCGAGGTCGTCGTCCCCAACGTGGTCTTCGACAAGCCTTCGGCCGACGGCACGCACAAGTGGCTGCTGGCGATGGGCGTGGATGGCAAGAACGCCATCGAGACCGTGTACATCCCCGACAAGACCCGCGGCACGCTGTGCGTGTCCTCGCAGGTCGGCTGCGCGCTGAACTGCACGTTCTGCTCGACCGCCACCCAGGGCTTCAACCGCAACCTGTCCACCGCCGAGATCATCGGCCAGGTGTGGGTGGCCGCGCGTCATCTTGGCAATGTGCCGCACCAGCAGCGCCGCCTCACCAACGTGGTGATGATGGGCATGGGCGAGCCGCTGATGAATTTCGACGCCGTGGTGCGCGCGATGAGCGTGATGCGCGATGACCTCGGCTACGGCCTGGCCAACAAGCGCGTGACCCTTTCGACCTCCGGCCTGGTGCCGATGATCGACCGCCTCTCCACCGAGAGCGACGTGTCGCTGGCGGTGTCGCTGCACGCGCCCAACGACGAGCTGCGCGAGCAGCTGGTGCCGCTGAACAGGAAGTACCCGATCGCCGAGCTGATGGCCTCCTGCGCCCGCTACCTGCGCGCGAACAAGAAGCGCGACTCGGTAACCTTTGAATACACCCTGATGAAGGGCATCAACGACCAGCCCGAGCATGCCCGGCAGCTGGCCAAGCTGATGCGCCAGTTCGACAACGCCGTGCAGGCCAAGGATTCGGGCAAGGTCAACCTGATCCCGTTCAATCCATTCCCCGGCACGCGCTACGAGCGCTCGGACGAAACCCAGATCCGCGCCTTTCAGAAGATCCTGCTCGACGCGCAGGTGCTGACCATGGTCCGGCGCACGCGCGGCGACGACATCGATGCGGCCTGCGGGCAGCTCAAGGGGCAGGTGATGGATCGCACCCGCCGTCAAGCCGAATTCCGGCGGCAGATGGAAGCGCTCGATGGCCATGACGCGGCTGCATGAGCTGGCGACACTGCTGCTGATTGCAGTCGCGCTGTCCACAGCGGGCTGCAAGTCCGGCCCGCGCGCGACCAGGGTGGGCAAGGTCACCGATGTGGCCCCACGCTACGACATCCACGACGACCCGGCGACCAAGCAACGCCTGGCGCGGCAGGAGAAACTCGGCCTGGCCATCAATCGCCTGCAAGGCGGTGACGTTGCCGCCGCTGACCGCCTGGTGCGCGAAGTGCTGCGCCAGGACCCGGCACTGGTCGATGCCTATACCGTGCAGGCGCTGGTGCTGGCCCATCAGGGCAATCCGCAGGCGGCCGGCGAGGCCTATCGCAAGGCGGCCGAACTGGCGCCGGACCAGGGCGAGACCCTCAACAACTACGGTGCCTGGCTGTGCGGCAATGGCTACCCGGCCGAAGCCCTGGTGTGGTTCGACCGCGCCCTGGCCGCGCCCAATTACCGCACCCCGGCGGCCGCGCTGGCCAACGCCGGCGGCTGCGCGCTGCAATCCGGCCAGCCCGAGCGCGCGGCCACGGATCTGCGCAAGGCGCTGCAGCTGGACCCGGCCAATGCCTATGCGCTCGAATCGATGGCCCGCTACGAATACGCGCAGCGCCACTACTTCGAGGCGCGGGCTTTCAGCGAACGGCTGCTGGCGGCTGCACCGGCCACGGCTTCCGTGCTACAACTTGCTATTCAGATTGAACAAGGGCTAGGCGACATGGCAGCCGCCAGCCGATATCAGCAGCGGTTGGTCAAGGAGTTCCCACAGACCACGACCGCCAACCCGGGGGCCAAAGCATTGTGATCAGTGAGTCCAATCCGACCCTTTTCGAGCAGCAGAAGGGATGCGGACAGTTCCTGCGTGACGCGCGCCAGGCCGCCGGCCTGACCGTTGACGAAGTGGCCACCCGGCTGCGCATGCCGGTACAGGTGGTGCGCTCGCTGGAGCAGGAGGATTGGCAGCGTCTGGGCGCCCCGGTATTCGTACGCGGGCAGCTGCGCAGCTACGCGCGCCTGTTGAACGTGGACCTGGAACCGCTGCTGCAGCAGGCGCGGCTGGAAAACATCGAGCCGGTCAAGCTGGTCAGCCATGCGCATACACCGCGCGGCCGCCGCCTGCTGGAAAGCGCCGCGCGCCGTGCGGTCTACGTGGTGATCACCGGCGTGCTGGTGGTCCCGGTGTGGTATGCCACCCGTGGCCATTTTGAAGAGCGCGCACCGAGCACCGCGTCGCTGGACGTGGTGCCAGGCGCCAGCCCGAACGCCAGCCCCGCCGCCAACACGCCCGCCGCGCCGGCCAGTGCCGGCGATACCACCGCAGCTGTCGATCGTCCCGCAGCGCCGGCCGCTCCCTATATCGCCTCGCTCACGCCGATGCCGCGCAGTGCCACGCCGGCGCCGGCCGTGTCCAATGCGGCACTGTCGCTGCGCTTCAATGGCGACAGCTGGATCCAGGTGCTGGCGCCGGACGGCAGCACCGTGGAAAAGGCGCTGGTGCGTTCGGGCGAACAGCGCAGCTATGAAGCGGGCCGCGTTGCCCGCGTCGTGCTTGGCAATGCCTCGGCGGTAGAGGTTCAGCAAGGCGGCAGTATCGTCGATGTGAAGCCTTTCCAGCGCGCTAACGTGGCGCGTTTTGCGGTATCCTCCGACGGCTCCGTGGTGCCCGCCGCCGAGTAAGGCAGGCATGGCAGGCACCGCGGTTTTTCGTTTCCCCTTTTGATGCTCCGTATCCGGCAAGGACGGGGTGAGAGTACGCATGGCGATCGACGATCTGCTTGACGAACACGAACAAGGCGAACGCGTCCGCTCGTGGTTGAGGAAGAACGGCGCCGGCCTGATCGGCGGTGTTGTCGTGGGGCTGGGCCTGATCATGGGCTGGCAGTGGTGGCAGAAGCAGCAGGTGACCCACGCGGCTGAAGCGGGCCGCCGCTATGACGCCGTGGTCAAGGGCGTGGAAGCCGGCAAGCTGGATGAAGCCTCCAAGGCGATGCAGGAACTGAGTGCCAGCAAGTCCGCCGGCATCTACGTGGACCTGGCGGCGCTGGACCTGGCCAAGGCGCAGGTCGAGGCCGGCAAGAACGAAGAAGCGATCAAGACCCTGCGCGGCATCAAGGCCGAAGGCCCGCTCAAGCAGGTCGTCGAACAGCGCCTGGCCCGTCTGCTGATCGAAACCCAACAGCCCGCCGAGGCCGCCAAGCTGCTGGCCAGCCGCGACGACGGCATCAGCCTGGAAATCCGCGGCGACGCCGCGCAGGCGCAGGGCAATCGCCACGAAGCGCGCGACCTGTATGCGAAGGCGCTGGCGCAGGTGGCGGTCGGTGCGCCGCAGCGCGCCCTGCTGGAAGTCAAGCTCACCGATGCGGGCGGCACGGTGCCCGAACCCGCGGAGCAGATCTGATGAAACACGTGAAGTTGAAGCAACTGGCGGCCATCGTGCTGCTCGGCGCCGCGCTCAGCGGCTGCAGCACGGTCAAGGGCTGGTTCACCAGCAAGGACGCGGCGGCGAAGAAGGCACTGGAGCCGGCCGAACTGGTCGACTTCCAGCCCACCGTGCAGGTGCAGAAGCTGTGGTCCACCGGCGTGGGCAAGGGCGAAGGCCGCATCGGTGTGCGCCAGCGCCCGGCCGTGGTCGACGGCAAGGTGTTCGCCGCGGCGGTGGAGGGCGGCGTGGTCGCGCTCGACCTGCAGACCGGCAAGCAGATCTGGGAATACAAGCCCGAGAAGGTCAAGAAGAAGCCCAAGCTGCGCCTGTCCGGCGGCCCGGGCGTGGGCGAGGGCCTGGTGGTGATCGGCACGCTCGACGGCCAGGTCATCGCGCTCGACGCCGCCACCGGCACCGAGAAGTGGCGCGGCCGCGTGCCGAACGAAGTCATCAGCGCGCCGGCCATCGCCCAGAATGTGGTGTTCGTGCGCAGCAATGACGGCCGCATCACCGCCTTCGACGCCAGCAACGGCGAGCGCCGCTGGTTCCATGACCAGGAAGCGCCCTCGCTGACCGTGCGCGGCAATGCCGCGGTGGTTGCCGGGCCGGGCGTGGTGTTCGTCGGCAATGACGACGGCACCGTGACCGCGCTGGCAATGCAGGACGGCCGCCCGCTGTGGACGCAGACCGTCGGCGCGCCGGAAGGCCGCTCGGAGCTGCAGCGCATGGCCGACGTCGATGGCACCCCGGTGCTGGAGGACCGCACGCTGTTCGTCACCAGCTTCAAGAACGAGACCCTGGCCATCGACGGCCCGACCGGTCGCCCGCTGTGGTCGCGTGACCATGGTGGCGCGGGCACGGTGGGCGTGTCGCCGAACCTGGCTGTGGTCAGCGACAACGCCGGCACTGTCTGGGGCCTGGACAAGAGCAGCGGCACGGCGATGTGGTCGCAGGCCGCGCTGGCACGGCGCTCGCTCACCGGCCCGGCGATCCAGGGCGACTACGCGGTGGTCGGCGACTACAAGGGCTATCTGCACTGGCTGCGGCTGGACAACGGGGAGCTGGCGGCGCGCGAACGCGCCGGCCGCGATGCCCTGCTGGCCCAGCCCGTGGTGGCCGATGGCATACTCATCGTGGAAAACACTGACGGCGATTTGATCGCCTTCCGTTTGGCCCAATAACACAGGAAACAACGCGATGCTCCCCTTGGTCGCCCTGGTAGGACGGCCGAACGTTGGCAAGTCCACCCTGTTCAACGCGCTCACGCGCAGTCGCGACGCGCTGGTCCACGACCAGCCCGGCGTCACCCGTGACCGTCACTACGGTGTATGCCGGCTGGAAGGGGAAGCTCCCTTCATCGTGGTCGATACCGGCGGCATCGCCGGGGAAGAGGAAGGCCTGGCCGGCGCCACCGCGCGCCAGGCACGCGCCGCCGCCGGCGAAGCCGACCTGGTGTTGTTCGTGGTCGATGGCCGCGAGGGCGCATCGGCGCTGGACGACGAAATCCTGGCCTGGCTGCGCAAGCTGTCGCGGCCGACCCTGCTGGTCATCAACAAGATCGACGGCGTCAATGAGGACGCGGTGCTGGCGGACTTTGCCCGCTACGGCATTGCCGATGTCCAGACCGTTTCGGCCGCGCACCGGCAGGGCATAGACGACCTGCTCGACAAGGTGCGTGAGCGCCTGCCGGAAGAGGGCGCTGGCGAACTGCTGGACCAGGACCCGGCGCGCATGCGCATCGCCTTCGTCGGCCGCCCCAACGTCGGCAAGTCCACCCTGGTCAACCGGCTGCTGGGCGAAGAGCGGATGATCGCTTCCGAGGTGCCGGGCACCACGCGCGATTCGATTGCCGTGGACCTGCAGCGCGACGGCCGCCAGTACCGCCTGATCGATACCGCCGGCCTGCGCCGCAAGGCCCGGGTCGAGGAAGCGGTGGAGAAGTTCAGCGCCTTCAAGACCCTGCAGGCCATCGAGCAGTGCCAGGTCGCCGTGCTGCTGCTGGACGCGACCGAAGGCGTGACCGATCAGGATGCCACCGTGCTCGGCGCCATCCTCGAAGCCGGCAAGGCGCTGGTGGTGGCGATCAACAAGTGGGATGGCCTGAGCGACTACCAGCGCGAACAGACCGAAGACCTGCTGTCGCGCAAGCTCAGCTTCGTCAACTGGGCCGAAGCGGTGCGCATCTCGGCCAAGCATGGCTCGGGCCTGCGCGAGCTGTTCCGCGCGATCCATCGCGCGCACGCCTCGGCCACGCACGAGTTCAGCACCGCCGAAGTCAACAAGGCGCTGGAAATCGCCTACGAGACCAATCCGCCGCCGAGCATCCGCGGCCACGTCTCCAAGCTGCGCTACGTGCATCCGGGTGGCGCCAATCCGCCGACCTTCATCGTTCACGGCACCCGCCTGAAGGTGCTGCCGGAGTCGTACAAGCGCTATCTGGAGAACTTCTTCCGCAAGCGCTTCAAGCTGGTCGGCACGCCGGTGCGCTTCATCTTCCGCGAAGGCGCCAACCCGTACGAAGGCAAGAAGAACGAGCTGACCGACCGGCAGATCGCGCGCAAGCGACGCCTGCTGCGGCACGTCAAGGGCAAGTAGGCCGCAACGCGGGGCAGCGGCGATGAGCGAATATCCCAGCCGCATCGGCGTCGAGCAGGCGCTCGCGATCCTGCGCGAACTCGCCGCGGCGCGGCGCATGCCGCTCGAAATGCTGGCGACCGCACGCGCCGATGGCCGCGTGCTGGCCGCCGATGTCGCCGCCCTGGTCGACTTGCCGGGCTTCGACAACAGCGCGATGGACGGCTTTGCCTTGCGTCATGCCGATGCCGGCGGCGGCCGCCTGCGTCTGGCCGGCGAGCAGTTTGCCGGCCAATCAGGCGCGAGCCTTGGCCTGGGCGAATGCGTGCGCATCACCACCGGCGCACCATTGCCGAGGGGCGCTGACACCATCCTGATCCGCGAGAACGCGCGCGAAGCCGACGGCTGGGTCACGTTCGACGCCGCGCCGGCTCTGGGCAACCGTGTGCGCCGTGCCGGCGAAGACGTGCGCGCCGGTGATGTGGTGCTGCGTGCCGGCTGCGTACTGACCGCGGCGCGCATCGGCCTGGCCGCGGCGGTGGGCCAGGCGCAGTTGCCGGTGCATGCGCGGCCGACCGTGGCGGTGTTCGCCACCGGCGATGAAATCGTCGAACCGGGCCTGCCTTTGGCGCCGGGGCAGATCTACAACGCCAATCGCGACTTGCTGATGGCGCGCTTGCGCGAGCTCGGCTTCACCCCGGTGGCCTGGCCGACCCTGCCGGATGACCCGGCGCGGATCGAGACCATGCTCGGTGATGCCGCCGCTGCGTTCGACGTGATCCTGACCTGTGGCGGCGTGTCGGCGGGCGACAAGGACTACCTGCCAGGGCTGCTCGCGCGCTTGGGTCGCATCCACTTCTGGAAGGTACGCATGCGCCCGGGCATGCCGCTGCTGTGTGGCGAGCTGGACCGCGCCGTGGTGTTGGGCCTGCCCGGCAACCCGGTGTCGGTGCTGGCGACCTTTACCGCCTTCGCGCAGCCGCTGCTGGACGCCTTGCAGGGCCGCGAAGAACCGCCAGCCCGCCTGTTCGCCGCGCTCGACGCGCCCTGGGACAAGCGCCACGAACGCCTGGAACTGCTGCGCGGCCGCCTGCATTGCGACGAGCGCGGCCAACTTCACGTGACCCCGCATCCGGCCGACGCCTCGCACCGCCTGCGCGGCGCGGCCGACAGCGACGTGCTGCTGGTGCTGGCCGAAGGCGCGCGCTCGTATGCAGTGGGCGAGGTGGTCGAAGTCCTGCGCTACTGAGTCACGCCGCGACATGCCATGCGCGCGACGCAGCGGTGCGGCAGGCGTGGTCGCGCCAGCAGCGTTTGCGCGGATAATGCCGACATGAGCATCGAACAGATCGATCCGGCACAGGCGCGCCGCCGCTCCGCGCAGGGCATGGCCCTGATCGATATCCGCGACGCACACGAGCGCGTGGATGGTCAGGCCGAGGGCGCCATCGCCGTATCGCGCGCCGAGCTGGAAGCCGCGCCGGCCGCGCACCTCGGCGAACCGACGCAGGGGGCCATGTTGATCTGCCAGTCCGGCAAGCGCTCGCTGGCCGCGGCCGAAGCACTGCATGCGCTCGGCTGGACCCAGGTGGTGTCCGTGGCCGGCGGCACCACGCGCTGGCGTGCCGAAGGCCTGCCGTTGGTGCGCCCGCAGTTGCCGGCTGACGAACAGGATTTCCTCGAGCGCTATTCGCGCCACCTGCGCCTGCCGCAGGTCGGCGTGGAAGGGCAGCGCCAGCTGCAGGCCGCGCGCGTGCTGGTGGTTGGTGCCGGCGGGCTCGGTTCGCCGGCAGCGTATTACCTCGCGGCCGCCGGAATCGGCACGCTGCGGCTGATCGACGACGACGTGGTTGACCGCAGCAACCTGCAGCGGCAGATCCTGCATGCCGACGCGCGCGTGGGCATGCGCAAGGTCGAGTCGGCGGCGATCGCGTTGCAGGCGCTCAATCCCACCGTGCAGGTGGAGGCGATTGCCGAGCGGCTGCGTGCGGACAATGTCGAGCGCGTGCTGCAGGACATCGATGTGGTGCTCGATGGCTCGGACAACTTCCCGCTGCGCTACCTGCTCAACGACGCCTGCGTGAAGCTGGGCAAGCCGCTGGTGTACGGCGCGGTGCAGCAGTTCGAGGGGCAGGTGAGCGTGTTCGATGCCGGCCGCCGGCGCGGGCAGGCGCCGTGCTATCGCTGCCTGTTCCCCGAACCGCCGGCACCGGAGTTCGCGCCCAACTGCGCCGAGGCCGGGGTTTTCGGCGTGCTGCCCGGCATCGTCGGCCTGCTGCAGGCCACCGAAGTGCTCAAGCTGCTGCTCGACCTGGGTGAGCCGTTGCGCGGCCGCCTGCTGGGGTTCGATGCGCTGGCGATGCGCTTTCGCGAACTGCGCCTGCCGCCCGACCCGGATTGCCCGGTATGTGCGGCCGGCCGCGAATTTCCCGGTTATATCGATTACGCCGCGTTCTGCCGCAGCGCCGATTGAGGACGGCAGGCGTGCGCAACGCCTTGTGAAAGTTTCGCGAATCCGCTCTTCACCGGTTCGCCATCCCGCCCATCGCAAGCTGCGCGCATGCATTGCGCCCGTCTTTCCCTGCCGGCCTTGTTGCTGTGCCTGCTCGCGGCCACCCCTGATGCCCGCGCGGCGCAGGCGCAGGCCAAGGTGGACCCGAATGATCCGGCTGCCGCGCAGGACCGATACGTAGCGCCCAAGGTCCGCCCCGCTTCGCGCGAGGTGCCTGGGCTGCTGCGCGCTCAGCCGGAAGAGCGTGCCGGGCTCGGCCTGCTCAGTGTGATTGACCAGTACCAGGCGGATCTGTCGCGCGTGGCGCTCGACCGCGGGCTGGACCCGGAAGTGCAGGCCTGGGCGGAGTCGGCTCTGCGCGACCACGCCGCGCGCAAGGGCCGGCGCGATCCCTGGCTGCCGGATATCGGCCATCCGCGCGCCCAGGCCTGGATACGCCGCGGCCAGCAGGAGCTGGCGGCATTGCGCGCAGCCGATGCGCGCGCGGTTTCCTCGGCCTATCTGCAGGCGATGACGCAGAGCCTGGCCGAAACGCAGCAATTGCTGGAAGACGAACTGATCCCCCAAGCCACCACGGCCGACGTGCGCGCGTACCTGAGCAGCCTGCGCGGGCCGCTTGCCGTGGAGCTGTCCACCGCCCGTCGCCTGCAGATGGCAGGCGAGAGCAAAGCAGGAGACGCACCATGACCAACGATCCCAACGCCGACGACAGCCGCCGCGACGGCAAGCCCAATGACCCGGCGCCCACTTCGCCGCCGAAGGAAAAGCGCAAGGAAGACCACCGCCAGGACGAGGCGCTGGAAGAAACCTTCCCGGCCAGCGATCCGGTATCGCCCTTCATCCCGGCCAAGGCGCCCGATTGATGGCGGCGCGCGCGCTCCGGGTCGCGACCTACAACGTCAACGGCATCAATGCGCGCCTGCCACACCTGCTGGAGTGGCTGGGCCGCGAGAAGCCCGACGTGGTGGGGCTGCAGGAACTGAAAGCGGTCGATACCGCTTTCCCGCGCGCAGCGCTGGAGGAGGCCGGCTACGGTTGCCTGTGGGCCGGCCAGCAATCCTGGAACGGCGTGGCGGTGCTGGCGCGCGGCAGGGCGCCCGAAGAAGTGCGGCGCGGTTTGCCGTGGGACCGCAGCGATACCCAGAGCCGCTACCTCGAAGTCGAGGCGCACGGTCTGCGCGTGGCCTGCCTGTACCTGCCCAATGGCAATCCGCAGCCCGGCCCGCGCTTCGACTACAAGCTCAAGTGGTTCGCGCGGCTGATCCGCCATGCCCGCAGCCTGATCGACGCGGACACGCCGACGGTGCTGCTCGGCGACTTCAACGTCGTGCCCACCGACGAAGACATCTATGACCCCAAGGGCTGGCGCAAGGATGCGCTGTTGCAGCCGGAAAGCCGGGAAGCGTGGTTCAAGCTGCTCGACCAGGGCTGGGTGGATGCCTTGAAGCAGGTCCACGGCGATGCGCGCATCTACACGTTCTGGGATTACTTCCGCCAGCACTTTGAACGCGACCGCGGCCTGCGTATCGACCATCTGCTGCTCAACCGCGTGCTGGCACCGCGCCTGCGCGACGCCGGCGTGGACCGCTGGGTGCGCGCCTTGCCCAAGGCCAGCGACCACGCGCCGACCTGGATAAAACTGGCGCGCTGATTTTCACCTGCATCCCACTTCGCGGCGGGTAGCCTCGAATCGTTCCCAACTCGATCATTTCCCAAGGAGTACGCCAATGAGCGACGACAAGCGCAATGCCGGTCCCGCCGACCGCAGCCGCATCAACCTCTCCGAGGATTACGAAGTGCGTTACTGGACCGAAGCGCTGGGCGTGAGCGAAGCGCGCCTGCGTGAAGCCGTGCAGGCGGTCGGCTCGTCCGCCGAAGCGGTTCGCGAACATCTGAAGAAATAAGCCGGCGCGCCGTGAGCCTGACCGAATACCGGCGCAAGCGGCGCTTCGACCAGACCCGCGAACCGGAGCCGGGCAAGCCCGCTCCGCGCGGCAAGCGGCCGATCTTCGTGGTGCAGCTGCATCACGCCAGTCGTCGACACTATGACTTCCGCCTGCAGGTCGGCGACGCGCTCAAGAGCTGGGCCGTGCCGAAGGGGCCCAGCTACGACCCTTCGGTCAAGCGCATGGCGGTGGAAGTGGAAGACCATCCGCTGGACTACGCAGGCTTTGAAGGCGAAATACCGAAAGGGCAGTACGGTGGCGGCCACGTCGCCCAGTTCGACCATGGCGTGTGGTCCAGCGAGGGCGATGTGGAGGCGCAACTGGCCAAGGGACACCTGCGCTTCGAATTGTTCGGCGACAAGCTCAAGGGCGGTTGGCACCTGGTGCGCTCGGGGAAGCCGGCACGCCAGCCACAGTGGCTGCTGTTCAAGGACGACGACGCCTACGCCAGCAAGATCGAAGCCGACGACCTGCTCGCCGACGTCACCGCCCCGCCGGAAGCCGACGCCAAGCGCGCCGGCCGTGGCAAGACCCACAAGAAGAAGCTGGAGACCGTGGCCCCGGTCAAGCCGCTGCGCAAGCGCGACTGGGCCAAACTCGCGGCCAGGCTGCCCGGCGCGCGCAAGGCCAAGCCACCGGAGGCGTCATTCGAGCCGCAGTTGGCGCGACTCGGTGATGCCCCACCGGAAGGTGATGACTGGCTGCACGAACTGAAGTGGGATGGCTACCGGATTCTGGTCACGATGGCCAGGCAACAGGCTCAGCTGTGGTCGCGCAATGCCTTGCCATGGACGCAGAAGCTGCCGGATATCGCCAGCGCGATCGAGGCACTGGGCCTGACCTCGGTGGCGCTGGATGGCGAACTCATCGCCGGGCAGGGCCGCAAGGAAGACTTCAACCTGTTGCAGTCCACGCTGTCGGGCGAGCGCGCCGGGCGCCTGGTGCTGACCCTGTTCGATCTGCTGCATGTGGACGGCATCGACATCTCCGCCGCGCCGCTGCGCGAGCGCAAGGCGCTGCTGCAGGAGTTGCTGGAGAACCAGCGCAGCCCGCACCTGGCCTTCAGCTCGCACATTGATGCCGACGGCGCCACCGCCTACCAACTGGCTGGCGAACAGCATTTTGAAGGCATCATCTCCAAGCGCGCCGATCGCGCCTACCACGGCGGGCGCAGTGACGATTGGCGCAAGACCAAGCAGCTGGCCAGCGACGAGTTCGCCGTGGTCGGCTACACCGCACCGCGCGGTAGCCGTAGCGGCTTCGGCTCGCTGCTGCTGGCCAAACCCGACCCGGAGCATGGCTGGCGTTATGTCGGCCGCGTCGGCAGCGGCTTCACCGATGCGATGCTGGAAGAGATCACCGCGCGCATCGGCAAGGCCGGCGGCAGCAAGCCGACCGCGCACGTCGGCACGACTGACACCGATCTGCGCCGCGCCACCTGGTTCGCGCCGCGCTTCGTGGTGGAGGTGTTCTATCGCGGCATCGGCCGACAGGAGCTGCTGCGGCAGCCGTCGCTGAAGGCGGTGCGCGAGGACAAGAAGGTGGAGGACCTGCGCGACAGCGATCGCGCCGCGCCAGTCGCCAAGGCGGGCAAGCGGACGACGAAGAAGGCGGCGGCCACGACGGCGAAGACCGCGGCCAGGACCGCGCCCAGGCCTGCCACACGCGGTGCCGCGGCGCCGGCACGCTCGGCGCGTGCGCGCCTCAATCCCGCCAGTGATTCGGATGTCCCCACCTTGAGCAGCCCGAGCAAGGTGCTCTACCCGGACGATGGGATCACCAAGCAGCAGGTGTGGGACTACTACCGTGCGGTGATGCCGCAGCTGCTGCCGGAGATCATCAACCGGCCGCTGTCGATCATCCGCTGCCCGGCCGGCACCGGCCGGCCCTGCTTCTTCCAGAAGCACCACACCGCCGGGCTGGAGCGCGTGGATTCGGTGAAGCTCAAGGAGGAGGGCGGCAACGAAGCCTGGTACCTGGTCGCGCGCGACGAAGCGGCAGTGCTGGAACTGGTGCAGTTCAACGCGCTCGAATTCCATCCTTGGGGTGCGCATGCCGAAGACCCGGACCGCGCCGATCGCGTAGTGTTCGATCTGGACCCCGGCCCCGATGTTCCCTTCGCCGAAGTGCGGCGCGCCGCCACCGATATCCGCAAGCTGCTTGCGCAGCTGGAACTTGAGTCTTTCCTGCGCGTGTCAGGCGGCAAGGGCCTGCATGTGGTGGTGCCGCTGAACCCGGGCTGCGACTGGTCGCTGGTGAAGCGCTTCGCGCATGGCTTTGCCGATGCACTGGCGCAGTCCGAGCCGGACCGCTTCCTGGCCACCGCCAGCAAGCGGCTGCGCAACAAGCGGATTTTCGTGGACTACCTGCGCAACGGTCGCGGCGCGACCGCGGTCGCCAGCTACTCGCTGCGCGCACGGGCCGGCGCACCGGTGGCGATGCCGCTGGCCTGGTCGCAGTTGCCCAAGTTGCACCGCGCCGATGCGTTCCCGATGGACGAAGCTCTGGCCAGCCTCAAGCGCCGGCGCAAGGATCCGTGGGAAGGCATCGAACGCCTGCGCCAGAACCTGGCGCGCTGGTCGGAGTGAACCGGGGCCGGCCCACAGGGCGCCGGCCGCGTGGCCGCATCAGACTTCGCGCAGGCGCTCGAACTCCAGGCGGCTTTCGATCGGCGCGGCGACCAGATTCTGGTGAACCCAGCCCGGGAACAGGTTCTCTTCGCTGCCGTTGAAGTTCTCCGGGTTGAACATGTAGGGCAGGTGCGACCAGCAGCGGTAGCCGAGTTCCTTCAGGGTACGCACGTCCTGGATGGCCTGTTCCACCGCCGGGCCCAGGCGCAGGTACAGCACCGGGCGATGCTGCCGCAGCGTTTCGTCGGCGCCTGCCAGCACCGACGACAGCGTGCCGGGAATATTGATCTTCAGCAGGTGCAGGGCTTCCAGCCCGAGGCTGTCGACACTGATGCTGCGCACCCGCTGCGGCTCGGCGCCCGGCGGCAGCAGTTCGACGCTGCCGGCGTTCCCGCCCAGCCACGCGGTATGCGTGTAGGTGTTGAGCACACCATTGAGGGCAAGATTGGCGCAGGCGCGCTGCAGGTTGAGGCGATGCGGCTCGACCACGTGCACGCTGCCGCTTTCGCCCACCGCGCTGGCCAGCCACAGCGTGTGCGCGGCGAACTCGGCGCCGAATTCCAGCACCGTCTCGCCGCTCTGCAGGAAGCTGCCGAGCAGATCCAGCTCCTGCTCCATCCATTCGCCATAGCGCATCAACGAGCGCGTCACCGCGTTGTCTTGCGGCAACAGTGTGCTGATGCCGTAGCGGATCGGGGTCAGGCGGCGCTCGGTGGCGTCTTTCTGCGCGGAATTTTGCGTGTCCATCGTGTTCTCCTGGTAATGAGTGAGAGGTCAGCGGGTGCCGCTGGCCAGGCGAAGTTGCCGGTGCTGTTGCTCCCAGGCAGCGCGGTCGCTGTCGGCAAGGCCGCGGGTCCATGCGGCATCGGCCTGCCGCCACGCCGGCAGGACATCGCGCGGTTCGGCGCCGGCTTCCCAGGCCGCGGCGCTCAGGCGCGCGGCATCGACCATGTCGTCGCGAACCAGCGCGGCCGCGGCACGCAGTCGCAGGGTTTCGGCCGAAGGTGGGATGTCGGCGTCGGCCAGCCACTGCGCAACCAGGCCGATCTGGGTCAAACGCGCCGGTTCGGGCTGCAGCCGCTGCCAGCAGAGCAGGGCGGTGAGCAGGGTGCGGAACGCCGGTACGCGAGTGGGCGCCGCATCTGCGGCCACGCTGGCATGGGCCACCGCTTCGCTGTAATGCGCCTGCGCCGCGGCTGGCGTTTCGGTGGACGCGCGCATCAGCGCAAGCTCCGCCTGTTCCAGGGCTACGCCGGCAGGCGCCGCGAACTCGCTGTCACGCAGCGCCGCCAGCACTTGCGAGGCATCGTCGAGCAAGCGCTGGCGGGCACCGCCGCGCTCATGCGCGGCACGCATGCGCAGATAGTGGGCACGGGCAAACGCGATGCCCTGGCGTTCGTCCGCAGCGGCCGGCGTCTGTTCCAGCCGCACGAACACCGCCTCGGCTTCCGCCAGGCGCTGGCGGGCGGCGGGCCCTTGCAGCAGCCGCGCGCCATCGGCCAGTACATGCACCCACGCCAGCCAGGGCGCCGCGCTGCTGGCCTCGGCAAGCGGTTCGCGCGCGCGCGCGGCCAGTGCGGCATGGCCGGCCACGCGGGCGGCCACGGATTGCGTGGCCAGATAGCGGCGCTCGGCCTCGATGCTCTCGGCCAGCCACTGGTCGCGCGCGTAGGCTTCGCCCAACTGCTCATGCCCGCGCTGCAGATGCGCGACAGCTTCGGCATGCAGGCGCGTGCGCGTGGCCAGTGTCGGCGCCTGCGCCGCGTGCAACCAGGCCGCTTGCGCGTAGAGCCGGCACCACACTGGCGCCGCATCGGCATGGCGCGGGCCACGCGCCAGCACGGCATCCAGTTGCGCGAGCCAACTGGCCCGCTCGGCGGCCATGCTCTGGGTCGCCAGCACCGCCAGCGCGTTCGCCCACTCCAGCAAGGCCGAACCACTGGCGCGGGCCGCATCGCCAAAGCCCTGCGCGTAAGCCTGCACGGCGGCCGCCAGATGCGGCTTGCGGCGGGCGGGAACATCGGCCTCGGCCTGGCGCAGATGACAGCGCCCGATCATGCGCGAGAGCGTGGTACGTCGGGACGGGTCGGCCGCCAGTGCCTGGGTGAAAGCGTGTGCGGCTTCGACTGCGGCCGGCAGTGGGTTGTCGTCGCCCTGGGCGAGTTTCCACGCGCACCAGCCCGCCATCGCCCAGGCGGTCGCCGGTGCCTGCGCGTCGAGCAGTGGCCGCAGCAGTTCCAGTGCTTCACGCGGACGATCCTGCGCAGCCAGGCGCCGCGCTTCGACAAAACTCGCTTCGAGCGCAGGGCGCGGCTGCGCGCCGACCGACACAGCGTCTTCCATGGCGCGCGTGATCATGGTGGCTTCCAGCGCCACGCGGGTTGCGGACGGCGGGATGGCCTCGGCTGGCGCGGCGGCCGCCGTGACCATGGCCGGTCTTGCTGTGCCGTGGACGCCTGGATCGGCGCCGACATGCACGCTGACCCGCGGCACGGGTTGCGGGCCCAGCGCCGTGCCGCGCAGCGAAGCTACATGGGTGACGAAGCCGGCGGCGAGGGCGGCCACCGCAGGCGTGGATGCGCTGGCTGCGGGGTCTGTCGGCGGATTCTGCGCGGGCGCTGACTCGGCGGTGATGGCCGGGTCACTCTGGATGGAAGCGGACGCTCCCGGAGCAGACGCTGGATCGACCGGCTGGGGCACATCCGTTTCGGCCGGCAACGGCCGCGCCGAAGCAGCGCTGTTGTTTTCGACGGGCGCGGCTGTTGCCTCGCGGGTCGCATTCACCAGCCATGGTGGTGGAGTCAACGCGGGTTCCGCGGCCGGATCGGCAGCAGCACGCTGCGTCTTCCCCGGCTGCCATACCTGCAACGTGTTGCGACGGACGCGGCGCCGCCTGCGTCGCAGCCACATGAGCAGGAGCAGCGCGAGCAACACGCACACGCCGAGGAATAGCCAATGACGCAAGGGCATCGACGACAGCGATGGCGCCGCTGAAGCGACAGGCGAGTTTCGGAGCATGGGAAGTTCTCTGCCGGATCGGGCGCGCGGCTCGCCGAGGGCGGTGTCGTGTACCGGGAAGGGCGGGGCGGAAGTTGCATGCGCCGACGCCGGAACCACGCCCGCCGGATCGAAAACAGGCGCGGCAGCGACCTTCGTTTCGGGTGAAGTGGATGAGGACCAGGCGGCGCTGTCGCCTGCATGGAGCGCGGACAGCGGCTCGTCCGTGGCTACCGTGTTGAGCGCAGCCGCGGGCACAGCGGCCAGTTCGCGGGACGTTGCCGGATTGCGCGTGGCGCGCCCCGCCGCCGAATGGCCCCGCGCGGCATCTGGCTGGCCTTGCGCTGGCCGCGAGCGGTGGGGTGCAGCGCCGCCTGCCATGCGAGTGCTGGTTGATGAAGTCGGGGGTGACTCGCTCAACCGGGGCGGCTGCGCACCCGGCTTGAGGCGTGGCGCCGTCAGTCCTCCGGGGACGGGTCGGTCGCGTTGCCGGCTCTCATCCGACAGCAGGCAGCCGCTGGCAAATAGCGTCCAGGCCAGGCAGCCCAGCCCTTGCCACCAGCGTGACCCAGCATGGGCGGACGTTCCCATGGTTCAGGCCCGCAGTGTGATGGTGTCGCGGCGCCGCGGTGCGGCTCCAGCCACGCGACGCGCACGGCCAAGCGGCCCGGTTTTGCCGTGGGCGGCTTGCACGCGATGGAGGCGGTTCGCACTCATGATCCGGCCAGCGTAAAAAGCAGGCCATGAAAGGCCGCCGGCCGGTAGGGAGGCTATGGGATTAATCCAATGGCCTGCTCGTCGATATCGCGATAAGGCGAGTCACGCGGGGCGGGTCTGCCCGAGGAGACCCGTTCGCGCGCTTGACGTGGGGCTGTCCGCTGGGGGGCTTGGCATGAGGATCGACAAGGGCATCAGCATCCTTGAGCCCACCTGGTCGGGCGGCCGTCGACACCCAAAGTAGCCCTTCCGCGACATGGAGGTCGGGGATAGCTTCTCACGAAATCGACACTACGCAAGGGCCGAAAGTTTGCATCCCGGAAGGTCCACGACGCCGGTAGCCTCCAAAATGAGTCCTTTGACCTCGGCGTCCTTCTAATATTGGCCGCTCTCATTCCGCTCGAATAGTGGCTTGTAGCCTTGGCGCAACGCCTCTGCTGCAACTATGCCTGACGCTGCTGGATTCCGAAATCGTTTATAGCGCTCGGTAGGAGCGCCGTCCGTGCCAAGAAATCCGATGCGCTTCAGAAATGGTATGACGGATTTGGCGTTTCCGCCCTTCATTCCGAGCTTCGTCGCAAGGAAGTCTTGTGTAACCGATCTGGAGTCGCAGCAGCCTTAATCTTCTCAAGGACCTTTGTAATACGCCGTACGACATGACATACGGCAGCTTGTCAGTGGCCATCCCCTATTCCTTCATTCCATTGACCCGCCTCAATTCTGCGCCCGCGATCACGGAAATGGCAAACGCGGGTTCTTCCTAAGGGGGTGGCCTACGGGGTTAGTGACACCGCAACGTTCCTCGTATGGGTGCATTCAAGAAACCATGTTTATGTGCATCTCTGCCGCGCCTAGACCAAGTCCCCGCCAAACTTTACGAGAAGGCGACCCAACGCTTGCGCGCTAGTGTAGGAAGCGTACGCGCGCACGCTGTCATCCTTCTCTTCTGTTGCAAAGTCGGAAACAGATTTAAAGCAGAAGAGCAAAGGAGGGTGACGCGACCAGGAACGCGCCGCGTAGAGTGCGGCGTAAGCCTCCATCTCGATCGCTATCGTTTTCCTGTTCACCCCTACAATCCTGGAGACAATCTCGGAATCTGACACAACTGGCGAACCTGTGGCCATGGGGCCCAGACGTATGCTTAGGCTTGCTTGCGATGCTTTCCCAGCAAACGAGCGCTTCAGCAGGTCTAGCCATTCTCGATCATTCTGGATCAGTTGCATCTTAGAAAGAACAGTTTCCGATGCACCTACCGAATTGAGCTCCGGAAGGAATGCATCCTCAGACTTACCAACCAGCTTCCCCGCCTCCCAAGCAAACGTCTCAGTCGCAACTATGATGTCGCCAAGATTCGCCTCGCCCTTAACGCCGGCGCATATCCCAGTCATGCCAAAGACCTTGGGCCTCAGCTTCGATACAATCTTGGACGCCAGCACCGCAGCCGGGACAGGCCCCATCCGTAGAGCGCAGACTACGGCGACTGACAACTTCTTCCCCTGCAGATCAAGAATGCCAAGGTGGTAGTAGGTGCTCGAATCGAGTTCGATTGGCTCCGACCATCCGTAAGGGAGTTGTAGAATCGCATCTCGCTCATCAGCGAGAGCTGTCATCACCGCGACATCGACAACACTCGATTCACTCGCTTGCAGCGATAGTAGTTGGATATGGCGAACGAAGGCGGAAATCTTGTCGAGCCATTCGGAGCTGGCAGCGTCTGCATATATGAGCTGCCAGAACCTCTTCGCGAAATCCTCTTCGTACCGCGACGACAAATCGGCGTATCCGGTTACGCCGATGACGTAGTGTGGCTTCGTATAGAGATCGTAGTCCTGAAGTTCCCTCAGCAGATTCGCACCGGCATCCTCGAATTGCTTTTCATCTGGATAGTTCGGCAGCGCAAGATCAAGAACGAGGATGTCGAACAATTTGCCTGTGAGTAGCTTCTTTGCCTCAATCACACTCGCGGCGAATGCCAAAGAGTGCTCTCCGGCATCGAGGATGGCGCCAACGATCTTCTCACGCTTCGACGGACTATCCTCCACGACAAGAACGTTCAGTGTCCTCATCGCGAAAGTCCTTCGAGTAACCGAGAAAGGTGATCCTTCCAGCCATCCGATCCGCCGCTGTATTGAACAAGGCCTACAAACTGGGCCCCATGGTCCTGTTCGAGCATCGACTTTACGTCCTCCAACTCCAAAGCGTCGTTTCCTTCACCAAAACTTAGAAACTGAGTGATTACGATAACCGGGACATGCAGGTCCAGGCCGTCCAAATGGCGAACGACGGTTAGCCCCCCAAAGCCCTGAGGACGACCACCAGACTCACTCGGGCTTACGTCATAGGTTGGAAGCGACATATCGAGAATTACCAGATTGAGATCTGCGTTTTCTTCGATAGTCTTGAGGGAGCTCACAATAGAACGTGCGGTAACGATTCGCGCCGAGGAGACCCGTTCGCTAACCAGGTTCGCGACGTTCTGGAGTTTAAACTCGTCATCCTCAACAATCAGAATTTTCATTCTCTTCGTCCTCGACGATGGCTTCCCTGATGGGAATCTGGAATTTGACTCTGAACCCCTCAGCTTCGAATCCGAACGTCAGGCTCTCCTCGGGTTCGCTTGCCGACTTCTCGGTCAATCTCATCAACTTGAACAGTCCTGTTCCACCCTCACCGAACGCCATCTTGCTGTACTCGCCGGACTGCATCTTGGCTCGAATCTCTTCCAGTCTCGCCCTCGACTCTTCGGAGTCGCACCCGTGAGCGGCTTCATTTAGGACATCAAAAACAAGCTTCTCACTCGTCAGGGTAACCTTTACGGTTATCGCGATCCTCCCTTCGATACCTGAATGAAGATAGGCGTTGTCGAAGACGATGAAAAGTGCATCCGCGACGAGAAACGCTCCTGAGTGCGGTGTGAAGTCAGGAATGTCGCCTTCCGCATCAATCGTTACTACTGGCAGGAACGCCGGGCGCGTGTTGGTCGTCAATCGCTCGCCCATTCGAATGATCTGTTCGATCGAGTATCGACGCTCGTGATCTCCCCGGTCGAGGGACTGGAACCAGTCGCTTACACGATCGGCCGCGAAGCTGAGGCTGGTCCTTGCACGCTTAACCGCATCGGCCACTGGAGACAACGCTCCCCCACTGTCCAGAGCATCGATTGCCTTAAGCAATTCGTCGAAATCCTTGTCGACGGTCGCTTTGAATGTTCGCGAGATGTACAGCCGCACCCGGACCAGATCAGGATCAAGCGAAGCTTTAAAATGGGCAATGCAGACTTTGGCAAAGTCTTGCACATCTGTTGTGTCGTCGACGCTCCCTTTGAGCAAATTCATCAAAAAGGCATTTACGCTAAGGTCGAACGAACCATTTGGTTTCGAGTCGGACCTGATCTGAAGCAGCTCATCTACTAGGTAAGTCACCTCTACGTCGAACCTATCAGAAAACCTGGAGAAGGCGCTGTGGAATGCCTCCTTCACGCCATTGCCCAGGCCTTCCAGCAGGCTGTCCCAGCGCGAGATCCTCTGATATGCACCTGGCGCAGACTCCCGCAGGGCTATCGCGCCAGCTTCTTCTAATGGCCCGCGAAGATGACCGGCAAGGCTGCCGTGTCTAATTCTGAGGCTGAGGTAAGAGTTGAGTCCGAACTGCGTTCCGTGCAAGAACTCCCTGAGAAGTCGCTGCGCTAGATCGATCAGAAGTCTATCGGCCTCTGTCTTCGGCTGCTCGAGAAGTGCCTGCGGTACCGCGGCATCTCGATCCGTATGCATCGAAAGGATGGCCGTCTTAATCTCGGCGAGGTCCGGCAATGAGGTATTCCGAAGCGATCTATAGCGCGAAAAATCTTCTTCAAGATTCTTTTGCGCCCATTCGACGAGCCCCTCCTGATTCACGAACAAACGACTGCTGTCGAAGTTTCGAATCCCCTCTTCCAACTCGTTCGCGTAAGTGATCTGCCGGATCTCCTCCAGATATCGGGAGGACCTTTCAGCGTCGATCGTCACAAGGGCTTGGCAGATCTTCATGCGCTCCATCGAAAGATCCCTCGAGCTCGAAAGATTCACGTTTACTTCCATTACCTGTTGCGTGCAGACATCGCTGAGGAAGCGCCTTGTCACCAAGCTATAACGCGCCCCCTCAACCATTTCAGAAAACCTAGCACAGCCAAGCTCTCTGAGCTGCTGAAGCGCAATTTGCTGGAGATTACGGCTGAATCGTTGCGCCTCATGGCCCGGAAGGAAGTCGGCACTGGCGTAGGACATCGCCAATGCCAGGTGGGCCTTCTGACGCACCTTCTTGAGCTCCAACCAGGTTTTATCGCGCAGCACATCCGCCAGTGGAAACTCGCTGCTTGCGCCTGGGATCTCAACAATACAGTCGACCGCCAACTCGATCGCGGCTTCCCACCTACCGTTGGCCATTTCCCAGGCGAACCGATACTTCGTTGCGGCTACTCGATCGAGGATATCGCCGCGAGCAAGTCGCTCACATGCAAGTTGTACGGCCGCTTCATCACCCACGTCGAAAGCGCGTTCGAGTTCCCTAAGCAGCGCTTCGTCCGAGAACAAACCCAATGCGGCGGGCTGAGACGAACTCAGTCGCCCAGCAATTGACCTGATCTCGCTCACCCTCAGCACATCGCGCGCCGTTATTGCACGAGCAATTGCTTCAGTGCATCGAAGCACAGTCAGGAAGGAAAAGTTACGGCACGTTTTCTCCAGAGCCGCATATCCTTCCGAAGAATCACCGACACGATGGAGGACGGATGACAGCTGACTAATGCACTTTTCGCGCAGATTCTGCGGGTCAGAACTGGGAGCGCCGGAGGAAGCACTAGAGAGAACCAGTTTCAGGCCATCCATCGCGTCAAGCGAATCGCATGCAGCTACCGCGTGAATGCGAACAACCGCGCGCTGATTCGCGCGAGTTACAGCATTTGGCTGCGTTTCGATCATGTCGGATGCAGCTTCGAACAGATCGATGCACGAGCCCGTGCTGGCAGTCACCAATAGGTCAGCAATGTTTGTTTCGCCCGTCGGCACGATCCCTAATAACGCGTACCGTAAGTAGGCCTTCCATGGAAGCGGTACATCCCAGCCGTCGATAGTGTCCATGGCTCGATGTCGGAAGCCCGCCATGCTTACAGCATCTTCGTTTCGCTGGCTCGAAAGATGTGCAATGGCCCGGAGCAGGCCTGGATTGCCGGACAGAATCTGGCTCGTATAGTCCTTCTGAGCATCTTGACCATTGACGAGCTGAAGAAGGGCGACTTTGGCTTTCACGCCCCAAGCGGAGAATCCAAGGGTCCGCTCAATTCGCTCAATCAGCTCGAGCGCGCCCTTGTCATCACCCTCAAGAATCAAGGCCTGCGCTGATGCCTTCTCTTGCACAAAGGTTCGCAGCTGTGCGGCATTCCGCTCGATGATCAGGGACACCCATTCGAGCTCGTGGCGTAGGTCGAGGGCATCGGGCGGCTCGTGCGACAGCAGGATCGGCAGATCGCGGCTAAAGACGGGGAGCAACGGATACCTGTGCTTGCCCGGCACGCGATACGCCGTTGTGACAAGGGACCGGTATTGACCGATGGATGCTGCCTTCCGTGCCTCGGCCAGCGCGGACCAACCCCTGCCATGGCTGATCGACGCCCTCAAATGATTGACGAGGCGAACCCCACTGTTAGCGGATGACATGTTTGACTTCCTTTTCGGTATCGCCTCGTGACCGCTTCTCTATTGAGATGCGTTCTTGGCGCAAGTGAGCGGGACTTAAGATTGCTCAGCCCATGTAGGAAGAATAGCGCCCCGGCTCTATGAGCGTGACCGCCTCGGCATCATCCTGCACACACAGTGCCGCAGGTGCTGAAGTCCCGCGCGGCGACGCTGTAATTCCCCAAAAACTCCCCAAAACACTTAGGGCCACCTTTCGGCAGCCCTAAGTGCTTGTTTTATTTGGCGTCCCCACGGGGATTCGAACCCCGGTCGCTACCGTGAAAGGGTAATGTCCTAGGCCTCTAGACGATGGGGACGCATTGACTGTTTGCCATCCGGACAGGCCTGTTGTCCGAAGTTGGTGGAGCCAGCCGGGATCGAACCGGCGACCTCTTGCATGCCATGCAAGCGCTCTCCCAGCTGAGCTATGGCCCCACGACGCTGCGAGCCGCCTATCATAGCGGCCTGCCTGGCACTTGGGAAGAGGGGCCCTGAGCGGACAATAAAAAACCGCGGACCCGTCACCCGTTCAAAGGCGGTGAGAGGAGCTGGCCGGGGACTGCGGAAGCACCATAGCGGACCTCCGCAGTCGCGTTCTCGTCGAAAAGACCGAGGATGTTCAGTACACGGGCGAACCACAGCCCCCAAACGCAAAGAGCCCTGACAAGTCAGGGCTCTTTGGCTTCACTCCTCGCGGAGTTGAAAGGTGGCGTCCCCACGGGGATTCGAACCCCGGTCGCTACCGTGAAAGGGTAATGTCCTAGGCCTCTAGACGATGGGGACGCATTACTGCCTGCGATCATTCCGGACGGGCCTGTTCGTGTCCGAACTGTCCGAAGTGGTGGAGCCAGCCGGGATCGAACCGGCGACCTCTTGCATGCCATGCAAGCGCTCTCCCAGCTGAGCTATGGCCCCACGTCGCTGAGGACCGAAATCATATCCGCGGGTTCACAGGGGCGCAAGTTTTTTTTAACGCCGCCGGACATCGCTGCTCACTGCACCAGCGTCTGTATCGCACGCGCCGGAATCTGCACCTGCGCCGACTCCGTGCCGACGTAGAAGTTGTAGGTAATGGCCTTGTCCGTCGGGTTCATCACGATCGTTGCCAGGCGTCCGTCCGCGTTGACGAAGCCGGTGGCGAGCAGGTTGCTGCGGCTGCTGGCGACACTGACGCGTCTGGCCTGCGGGCGCACGAAACGCGAGAAATGGCCGATGTAGTAATAGCTCGGCGTATAGATCAGCTCGCCGCTGCGGGTGTCGGCGTGCAGCGGCGCGAAGCACCAGTTGCCGACATGGTTGGGGCCGCCTTTTTCGTCCAGCAGCACGTTCCAGTCGATCCAGGCAACCACGCCGTTGTTGAAGTCGTTGATCATGTTGCGGCCATAGCGCTCGCCGTTGGCCCAGTCCTGCAGTCGCGACGGGTCGTACTTCTCCACCGAGGCCTCGGTCAGCAGGATGGGCTTCTGCGGATAGGCCGCGTGGACCACGCCGACGTTGTCGAACATCGGATCAAAGCCGGCCCAGGTTTCGTACCAGTGGAAGCCCATGCCCCACGCATACCTGGCCGCTTCCGGATCGCCGAAGATCACCTGCGCGCGGAACGGCATCATGTCGCGGTTGTGGTCCCACACCACGATCTTCTTGTCGCCGTAGCCGGCCTTGGCCATTACCGGGCCAAGGTGGTTCTTGAGGAAGTCGCGTTCCTGCTCGGCGGTGTAGAGCATCGACTCCCACTTCTGCACGGCCATCGGCTCGTTCTGCAGGCTCACGCCCCAGATCGGGATGCCCTCGGCCTCGTAGGCGCCGATGAAGCGGGTGAAATAGTTGGCCCACGCATCGGCATATTCGGGCAGCAGCGAGCCGCCGCGCAGCATGCTCTTGTTGGTCTTCATGAAGGCCGGCGCGCTCCATGGGCTGGCCAGCGTGGTCAGCTCGCCCCCGGCAGCGGCCATGGCACGCTTGAGCAGCGGAATGCGGTATTGGCGGTCGTGCTCGATGCTGAAGGTCTTCAGCGCCTTGTCGCCTTCCTTGATGTAGGTATAGCTGGCCGAGCTGAAGTCCGAACTGTGGATGGTGGTGCGCGCGAGCGTGTAGCCGATGCCTTGCTGCGGGTCGTAGTAGGCCTTGAGGAACTCGGCCTGCTTGTCCTGCGGCAGTTTGGCGAACACTTCCGCGCTGGCGTCAGTGATCGCGCCGCCGATACCGAGCACGCTCTGGAACTGCCGGGCCGGGTCAACGAAGACCGAATTCTCCACCTCGGTCAGGGCATGGCCGGGCTGCAGCCGAAGGTCCTGTCCACGCGTCAGGCGCAGCTCGGTGCCGGCGGCGGAGGTGTACACCTGCACCGCCGCGCCAGTGCCAGCGGCGGGCGCAGCAGCAGCGGGCGGGATCAGCGTGGCGCCGAGCAGGAGAGCGTAGAAAGGGGTGGAACGCGGCATCCGGGCACCTCGGGTGGGGAATGACGAGCGGGCGGCAGCGCTGCGCCACCCGAGCGGGGGAGCGGATGATTCAGTGCGCTGCCCTGGAGCTCGCTGTTTAGCGGCTACCCGCGGCGAAGTCCAGCCGCGCTGCGGCAATGGCCGCCGTGCTTGGCAAGCCCGGCGGGGATGCCTACGATCCGGGGCTGACCTGAGTGACGCCCGGATGCGATGCACGCCTTGACCGCCCTGCTGCTGGATGCCGCGATCTTCATTGGCCTGGCCTGGGCCGTGTGGCGCCTGTCCGGGCGGGTGTTTCCGTTTGCCATCGTCCCGATCGCGATCGGCCTGGCCATCGCCGCGGCCGGCGGCTTGCCGGCGGCGTGGGGGGTGCCGTCGGCCAGCGGCCAGAACTTCGGCTGGCTGGGGGTGCTGTTGCTGACCTTTGCCGCGGGCATGGAAACGCGGCATTCGATGAGTGCCGAGGGCACTGGCGCCGAGCGTGGACCTTCCAGCCGGCGAGTGTTCGCCAGCGCCGGCATGGCGATGCTGCTGCCATTCGTCGCCGGCGCGCTGCTGGCTTATTACGGACTGGCCGGCATGCCGCAGTGGCAGGCGCCCCATGGCGACCCGCTGCTCGGTGCGCTGGCCGTGGGCCTGTGCGTGGCGGTCAGTGCGCTGCCGGTGTTGATCGGCATCGTGCGTGAACTGTCGCCGGCGCAGCGGCCTTATGGGCGCATCGCGGTGCGCATCGCGGTGATTGACGACGCGGTGCTGTGGATCGGCCTGGCGATCCTGTTGCTGCTGGCGCAGCAAGGCGGCAGCGGTTTCGCTTTCTCCAGCTCGCAAGCCTGGGCACTGTGCGTGCCGGTCGTGATGCTGGCACTGGGCCGCCTGCTCGGACGCTGGACGCCGCACCCGGCGCTGTTGCTGCTGTTGCTGCCGGCCTATCTGGCGGCGGGCGCCTGGGCCAGCACGCAGTGGGGTCTGCACGAACTGCTCGGCGCGTACTTTGCCGGCACCGCGTTGCCGGCCGCCTGGCTGCGGCGCGTGCCGGTCGAGCGCGTGGGCCGCTTCGCGCTGATGGTGATGGCGCCGCTGTTCTTCGGACACAGCGGTTTGAAGGTGCAGGGCGATGCCTTGACCTGGACCACGCTGCAGATTGCCGGGGTGGTGCTGCTGGTATCGGTGCTGGCCAAGCTGGCGGCAGTGCTGCTGTACCCGCCGCAGCCCGGCGCCAGCCGCCGCGACGCGCTGGCCATCGGCACGCTGCTGCAGTGCAAGGGGCTGATGGAGATCGTCGCCGCGACCATCCTGCGTGATGCCGGGCTGATCTCCGAATTCGCCTTCGCCGTGCTCACGACGTTGGCGGTGCTGTCCACCCTGATGACCGGCCCCTTGTTCCGCTGCGTGCTCCGGCGCGCGCCGGCGCGCACTGCTGGCGCCGCGGCCACCTGATCGCGACGCGGCGCCAGGCTGAATTCGCGCCGCGGGGAACGCCGACGGCATAGCCACCAAACCGTCACGCGGCCGTGACAGCCCTGCACCCCATGCTGACGCGTCCGTCACGCAGGGAGCACCGGCCATGTCGTCGAACGTGCAAGCGATGTCGCGTACCCAGCTGACGGCCATGGTCGTCGGCGGCATGATCGGAGCGGGAATCTTCTCGCTGCCTCGAACCTTCGCCAATGCCACCGGCCCCTTCGGCGCGGTGATCGCCTGGCTGGTGGCCGGCACCGGCATGTACATGCTGGCGCGGGTGTTCCAGTTCCTGGCCGAGCGCAAGCCGCAGCTGGACGCAGGCGTGTTCGCCTATGCCAAGGAGGGGTTCGGCGACTACCCCGGCTTCCTCTCGGCCTTCGGCTACTGGATCGGCAGCTGCATCGGCAATGTGTCGTACTGGGTGTTGATCAAGTCCACGCTGGGTGCATTCTTCCCGATATTCGGCGATGGCAACACGGTCGTGGCCATTGCGGTGGCTTCGTTGGGCATCTGGTCGTTCCACTTCATGATCCTGCGCGGCGTGCAGCAGGCCGCGGCGATCAACAAGATCGTGACCATCGCCAAGGTCATTCCGATCCTGGTGTTCCTGGTCATCGTCGCCTTTGCCTTCAAGATGGACCTGTTCCGCTTCAACTTCTATGGCGGCGACCTGACCAACGGGGTCTTCGAGCAGGTCAAGGCGACCATGCTGGTGACGGTGTTCGTGTTCCTCGGCATCGAAGGCGCGAGCGTCTACTCACGCTATGCGCGCGAGCGCCGCGATGTCGGCGTGGCGACCATCAGCGGCTTTCTGCTGGTCACCACGCTGATGGTGCTGGTTACGCTGCTGCCCTATGCGATCCTGCCGCGCGCGGATATCGCCGGCTTGCGCCAGCCATCGATGGCCGCGGTACTGGAGGCCGTGGTCGGGCACTGGGGGGCGGTGTTCGTCAGTGTCGGCCTGATGATCTCGGTGCTGGGCGCGTATCTGGCCTGGTCGTTGATCTGCGCCGAAGTGCTGTCGGCGGCGGCACGCAGCGGCGACATGCCCAGGCTGTTCGCGCGCGAGAATGCCAACGGTGTGCCCTCGGCCGCGCTGTGGGCGACCAACATCGTCATCCAGCTGATCGTCATCACCACCTACTGGTCACGCGACGCATTCTCGCTGATGCTCAACCTGACCAGCGCGATGTCGCTGATCCCGTTCCTGCTGGTGGCCGCCTATGGCGTGCAGATCACCCGCCGCGGCGAGGGCTACGCTGCCGCGGGCGGCGACCGCAGTCGCGACCTGGTCCTGGCGGTACTGGCCACGATCTACACCGTGTTCCTGCTGTACGCCGGCGGGGTCAAGTTCATCGTGCTCTCGGCGGTGCTGTATGCGCCGGGCAGCCTGCTGTACTTCTGGGCCCGGCGCGAGCAGAACGCACGCATCTTCAACAAGGCTTCCGACGCGGTGATACTGGGGCTGGCGGTGATCGGGCTGGTGGTCGGCATCTACTGGATCGCGACCGGCTACATCGAAATCTGAGCCGCCGGCAACCAGCCGCGGCGACACGCAAGAGGGGAAGCCCGGGCCGATGAGCTCGCTTGCACCGAACCGGCAGCTGTCGCTGTTCGAGCTGACCGCGCTGGTGATCGGCTCGATGATCGGTTCGGGCATCTTCGCGCTGCCGGCCGCCTTCGGCCGCACCAGCGGCGTGTATGGCGCGCTGGTGGCCTGGCTGATCGCCGGCACCGGCATGCTGTGCCTGGCCTTGGTGTTCCAGTCGCTGTCGCAGCGCAAGCCGGCGCTGGACGCCGGCATCTATGCCTATGCCCAGGCCGGCTTTGGCGACTATGCCGGCGTGCTGTCGGCAATGGGTTACTGGATCGGCTGCTGCCTGGCCGACGTCGCCTGCCTGATCCTGATCAAGGCCACACTCGGCCAGTTCTTTCCGGCGTTTGGCGATGGCGCCACGGCTACCGCGATTGTCTCGGCGTCGCTGTTGCTGTGGGGCTTCCACTTCCTGATCCTGCGCGGGATCAAGCAGGCGGCGCTGCTCAACACCATTGCCACCGTCGCCAAGCTGGTGCCGATCGCGGTGTTCCTGTTCGTGGTCGCAATGGGCGCGCAGCGCGATGTCTTCACCTGGAACGGTTGGGGCGGTGAGCCGCCCGGTGCCGGCACGCTCTGGACCCAGGTGCGCGGCACGCTGCTGGTCACGGTGTTCGTGTTTGTCGGCATCGAGGGCGCCAGCGTCTATTCGCGCTTTGCGCGCCGTCGCAGTGACGTCGGCTGGGCCACGGTACTGGGCTTTCTCGGCGTGCTGTGCCTGCTGGTACTGGTGACGGTGCTGTCGTACGGCATCCTGCTGCGGCCGGAGCTGGCCGCGCTGCGCAACCCGTCGATGGCGGGGGTAATGGAAGCGGTGGTCGGCCCATGGGGCAGGGTGTTTGTCAGCGTGGGCCTGCTGATCTCGGTGTTGGGCAACTATCTGTCGTGGTCGCTGCTGGCCGCCGAAGTGCTGCACTCGGCCGCGCTCAACGACGCCATGCCGCGCGCCCTGGCGCGGGAGAACGCCGCAGGCGTGCCGGCCGCGGCGCTGTGGCTGACCAATGCGGTGATCCAGCTGTTCCTGCTGGTCACCTGGTTTGCCGAGTACGCCTTCACCCTGGCCTTGAAGATGACCAGCGCGATGACCCTGGTGCCGTACCTGCTGGTGGCCGCTTATCAGCTCAAGCTCGCCGGAAGTGGCGAAACCTTCGAGCACGCCGCGGGCGCGCGCCGGCGCATGGGCGTGATCGCGATGATTGCCACGGTATACGCCGCGGCGATGCTGCTGGCCGGTGGCAGCCGCTATCTGCTGTTGTCGGCGCTGCTGTATGCCCCAGGTTCGCTGCTGTTTTTCGTGTCGCGCAAGGAGCGCGGCAGTGCGCCGCTGAATCGTTATGAGTGGGCCGTCTGCCTCGCGCTGTGCGTGGCGGCGCTGGCGGCTCTGTGGGCCTTGATCAGCGGAAGGGTGCGGATATGACCGAGCCGGCGATTGCCGACACAGTGACGCCCCGGAACAGGCTGCGGCGGCTGGCGCGGGATGCGCGCCTGCGTCTCGGCCGCCGTCCCGGCATCGCCGGCATGTTGTTCGGCACGCTGTTCTTCATCTGCTCGCTGTCGCCGGGGCTGATACCGCGCGGCTCGGTTGCCCAGGGCCTCCTGTCGGGGTTCTGCCTGGCGGTGGGCTACGCCCTCGGCGCGTTGCTGCAATGGCTGTGGACCTATCTGCAGCTGCCGCAGCTGTTGCGCCATCCGCGCCTGCGGCATTGGCCCACTGTGCTGCTGGCGCTGTGCGGCGTGGGCTGGATCGCCACCGTGTGGCTGGCCCGCAGCTGGCAGAACAGCGTGCGCGCGGTGATGCAGATGCCGCCCATCGACGAAGCCTACTCGCTGCGGCTGCTGCTGGTGGCGGTGCTGACGATGCTGGGCCTGCTGTTGCTGGGCCGCCTGTTCGCCTGGGTCGCGGCGCTGGTGGACCGGCGCGCGCAGCGCGTGCTGCCGCCGCGGGTTGCCAATGTGATCGGCGTGGTCGCCGCGGTGGTGCTGTTCGCCCTGGTCGCCAATGGGGTGATCCTGCGCGCGGCCCTGCATGGCATCGATGCCTCGTTTCGCCAGGCCGATACGCTGACCCCGCCGGATCGCGAGCAGCCCACCGCGCGCGGCCGCACCGGCGGGCCCGGCTCATTGGTGGACTGGCAGCACCTGGGCCGGATGGGTCGCGACTTCGTTTCCGGTGGACCCACCGCGGCCGACATCGCCGCGCACGGCGGCCCGGCGATGCTGCCGGTGCGCGTCTATGTCGGCCTGCCGGCGGCGCCCGATGCCGCGGCGCGCGCACGCCTGGCCCTGCGCGAGCTGCAGCAGCAAGGCGGGTTCTCGCGCTCGATGCTGGTCATCATCACCCCGACTGGCACCGGTTGGGTCGATCCGGCTGCCATCGACAGCCTCGAATACCTGCAGCGCGGCGATGTAGCCAGCGTCGCCGTGCAGTACTCCTACCTCTCCAGCCCGCTGTCGTTGATGATCGAGCCGGGCTACGGCGAGGAAAGCGCACGCGCCCTGTTCCAGGAAGTCTATGGCTACTGGCGCAGCCTGCCGAAGGCGCAGCGGCCGCGCCTGTACGTGCATGGGCTGAGCCTGGGCGCAATGAATTCCGAACGCTCGATGGACCTGTTCGAGCTGCTCGGCGACCCGATCGACGGCGCGCTATGGAGCGGGCCGCCGTTCGAGGCGCGGCAATGGCGCAGCTTCACCGCCGGGCGCAATCCGGGTTCGCCGCAATGGCTGCCGACCTTCCGCGACGGCCGCTTCGTGCGTTTCATGAACCAGCACGGCACACCGGTGCCGGCGGCCACGCCCTGGGGCCCGACGCGGGTGGTGTACCTGCAATACGCCAGCGACGCGATCACCTTCTTCGACCCGCATGACGCCTGGCGCAGCCCGGACTGGATGGCACCACCGCGCGCCTTCGATGTATCGCCCGACCTGCGCTGGTACCCGCTGGTGAGCATGTTCCAGCTGGCCATGGACATGCTGCTGGCCGACAGCGCGCCGATGGGCTACGGCCACGTGTTCGCGCCTTCGCATTACATCGATGCCTGGCTGCTGGTGACCGGCGCGCGCGACTGGTCGCCGGCGCAGCTGCAACAGCTGCGCGAACAACTGGACGCGCGGCGGCGCGCGCAGATCGAGGCGTCGCGGCGCGTGGACTGAGGGAGGGCCACCGGCTCAGCGCGCGGCGGGCAATGCCTGCAATGTCTGCGCGGCGATCGCATCCAGCCGCGCCTGGCGACCATCGCTGCGGCGCACGGTGCCGCGGTTGGTCGCGCTCCACAGCACCTGTGCCGACTTCGGATCAACCGCTTCCACCTGCAGTGCGCCTTCGACGTAGCTCACCCGGCGCATGTCCAGCACCAGCGAACCATCGTTGCCCGGTACCACCAGCTGCGAGCAGCCGCTGCTGGTGCACTGGATCGCGTTCATGCGCGTGGCGCCACTGCCCGCCGCCTCCGTGGCCGGCACCATGCGTTCGGAATCGCGCACGCCGACCCGGTAGGCGGCCACCCAGTCGGCATCGGCAACCTGCTCCACGCGCTGGTACCCGCGTGCGGCCAGCGCGGCGTCCAGCGCGGTGCGCAGGCGCTGACGGAAGGCCGGATCGAGGACGCGTGGATCGGCCTGCTCGGTGTATTCGTGCGGCATCGGCACCCAGGCATAGCGCGGGCCGGGCAACTGACTGGCCGGCACCGTGACCCGCACGCTGGCCTCCGGCGTGGCGGCGGCGCCGCGCTCGGCACTGCTGGCACAGGCGCCAAGTCCCAGTGCGGTGGACGCGCAGGCCAGCGCGAGGACGGTGACACGCAGGATGCTGCGGCGACGATGAGCGGTGGTTTGGCGCATTGCGGACGTTCTCCGTTCGACAGGCGATGAGGGCAGGGTGGGGCGGCGCGATGGAAGCACGGCGGGGTCACGGCTCCGGACGAACCGGCGGCAGCGGCGTACGCGCGGCGATGCGGTCGGATATCGCCAGCACCAGCGCCGAGAGCATCAGCGCGCCGTGGATGGCGGTCATCCAGGCCAGCGTGCCGCGCTCGGGGGTCGCGCCTTCTTCCAGCTTCATGAAGATGCGCAGCAGGGCGATGGCCGAGATCGCGGTGATCGATCCCATCAGCTTCATCTTCATGCCGCTGAAATCCACCGTGCCCATCCAGGCCGGGCGCCGCTCCCCGCCGGATTCGATGCGCGCGACGAAGTTTTCGTAGCCGGCCAGGGTCACGATCAGCAGCAGGTTGGCCACCAGCGACAGATCGATCAGGGCCAGCGCCATCAGGATCGCCGTGGTCGGAGTGAAGTCGAGCAGATGTGCGAGGCTCCACACCAGTTCGCGCACGAACACGAACAGCAGGATCAGCAAAGCCAGTGCCAGGCCGAAGTAGAACGGCGCCATCAGCCAGCGCGCATCGAACAGGCTGCGCGACAGCACCCGCTGCAGCAGCCGGCCACCGTTCACCGCGCGCTCCGCGGCGACCCCGGCGCGATGCCGGGGCCGTCGGCGCATGACCGGGGCCGGTGCATGCCGCTCAAGGCGAAGTGCCGTCCGCGGGCATGTCGCCTTCCGGCTCGGGCTCGACGCCGGCCGGGCGGTCGCTGAATTGCGCCTCGCGCATTTCGCGCTGCTCGTCGCGCAGGCTGCTGCCGTCCAGCGGGCGGATACGGCTGATGCGGCAGCCCGGCGCCACCGGCGACACGCCGCTCGGGCTGCGCACGATGACGCTGTCAAAGCGCGCGTTGACGGTCCCGAAGGAGTTGGTGATGGTGATCGACGGCGCGGTCAGCAGACCCGAACAGCGCGTGCGGAACTCGAGCAGGTGACCGCGGCTGGGGCTGCTCCATACCGCCAGCACCTGGTCGCTCAGCGGCGTCCAGTCGGTGCGACGAACGACGCGGTTGAGCTGGAACGAGGGCACCGGCGCGCCGGCATGGCGCTGGTACAGCTGCAGGCGCTCGGCATTGCTCATCGAAGGAGGGGAACTGGCACAACCGGCCAGCGCGGCGAAGGCGGCCACGGCCGCCAGGCACAGGATCGAACGCATGGTGCTTCTCCGTCAGCATGGACGCGCTCGCCGCCGCGGTTCGTTGCGGCGGCGGACCGCAACGAACTGCATGCTCGGCGGGATGTCAGGGAAACTCAGCGAGTGATGCGGGTGGTCACGCCATCGCTGGCGACCTGGACGCGATCACCCACGCGGTAGTCGGCGGGGTTGCCATCCTGCGTCACCGCGATCGTGCGCCCGGACTCCAGCCGCACGGTGATCTCCACGCCCGCGCGTGCCGATCGCGACATCGCGTTGCCCGCCGCGCCGCCAGCCACCGCGCCGGCGACCGCGCCCGCGGCATTGGCACGGCTGCTGCCGCCTATCGTGCTGCCGGCAATGCCGCCCAGTACCGCGCCGGTACCGGTGGCCACGCCACGCGAGTCGTTCTGGATCGTCACCGCGCGCACGTTCTGGATCACGCCCCATTCCACGCTCTGCGCCCGGCCCACTTCTGAACGGTTGAACGTGCTGGGGGTGCTATGGGTGGCGCAGCCCGCCAGGGTCATCGCCGCCACGAAAAGGACGCCCGCGCCTGCAAGGGATTTGGTGCTCATCAGACTCTCCATATCTCAAAGTGATGGAAATCGATCCGACCCCGGGGCGGCCGGCTCCCCCTGACACGCCGAGCGTCCGCAGCCCGCAATAACGCCTTTGCGTGTCAAGCCAGCGTGAATCCCCAATCAGCACGCCAACCCGCTCAGCAATGCACGAAAGTCAATAAAAATTCACGCGTCCGCGACACGGACGCGCATTTACTCCCCGCTCATCATCTTCGCGTTGCGTACACGGGGGCATCGACGCAACTCTGCCGCTGTCGCCGCGATGCGCGCCGCATCGCTTCACCAGACGTACCAGCTATTCAGCCGGCCACCGTCCCAGAGCCTCGCCGCGCGGCCATCCGCGCCGCCGCCCTTCGTACCGCCGGCGCCATCCGCAGTTTCCCAGCAAGGAGAGCGGCAATGTCGAGCGCAACCCCGTACGGCGTGCATTCCGAAGTCGGCATTCTCAGGAAGGTCATGGTCTGTTCCCCTGGCGCGGCGCACGCGCGCCTGACCCCGCGCAACAAGGACGACCTGCTGTTCGACGACGTCCTCTGGGTGGACAACGCCAAGCGCGACCACTTCGACTTCATGGCCAAGATGCGCAACCACGGCGTGGAAGTGCTGGAAATGCACAACCTGCTGGCCGAAACCATGGCCTTGCCCGAGGCGCGCACCTGGGTGCTGGACCACCAGATCAACGCCAACGAGGTCGGCCTGGAGTTCATGGCCGATGTGCGTGCCTACCTCGACAGCCTGAACCCGCGTGAGCTGGCCGAAACTCTCATTGGCGGCCTGAGCGTGCTCGACCTGCCCGACGATTTCGCCAGCCCGACCTTGCGCGCGGTGCGCGAGGCGCCCGACGTGGTCGGCTACCTGCTGCCGCCGCTTCCCAACACCCTGTACACGCGCGACACCACCTGCTGGATCTATCAGGGGGTGACGCTCAATCCGCTGTACTGGCCGGCGCGGCACGAGGAGACCATCCTCACCACGGCGATCTACCGTTTCCATCCGGACTTTGCCAACGCCGGCTTCCCGGTCTGGTACGGCGACCCGACGGTGGACCACGGCAACGCCACCCTGGAAGGCGGCGACGTGATGCCGCCGGGCAACGGCGTGGTCCTGGTGGGGATGAGCGAGCGCACCTCGCGCACCGCCATCGGGCAGCTGGCGCAGTCGCTGTTCAAGAACAATGCCGCCCAGCGCGTGGTGGTCGCCTCGATGCCAAAGCTGCGCGCGGCCATGCACCTGGACACCGTGTTCACCTTTGCCGACCGCGACGTGGTCACCGTGTACGCGGGCATCGTCGACCAGATCAAGACCTTCTCGCTGTACCCCAGCGACAAGGCGCCGGGGTTCGAGATCGTGCCCGACAAGGGCCATTTCACCGACGTGGTGGCGCAGGCCCTGGGCCTGAAGAAGCTGCGCATCGTCGAGTCCGGCGGTGGCCACTACGCGGCCGAGCGCTCGCAGTGGGACAGCGGCAACAACCTGGTGGCGCTGGCGCCGGGCGTGGTCGTGGCCTACGACCGCAACACCACCACCAACACCGCGCTGCGCAAGGAAGGCATCGAGGTGGTCACGATTGTCGGCGCCGAACTTGGTCGGGGCCGCGGCGGTGGCCATTGCATGACCTGCCCGCTGTTGCGCGACCCGGTCGATTTCTAAGGGCGGGCTGCGCGGGCACAGGGGCTTGGCGCAGGTCCGCTCAAGCGGGCCTGCGCGGATTGCCGCCGCAGGACGGGCGGCAGGTGCGGCGAACACCGCCGCGTCGGGGACAGGAGCAGCCGGAGGCGAGCGGATGCGATCCAAGTGCTTGGCAGGGATCCTGTGCGGTGGCATCGCGTTGCCGGCGTTGATGGGTTGCAGCGGCCGGGATGGTTCCGACGCGGCGGCGGGCATGCCGGCACCGGTGGTGGCGGTGGAAGAGGTTCACGCCAGCGTGGTACCGAACCTGATCGAACTGCCGGGCCGGATCGAGGCGGTGCGTTCGGCACAGGTGCGCGCGCGCAGCGATGGCATCGTCGAGCGCCAGCTGTATGTCGAGGGCACCGACGTGGCTGCCGGCGCGCCGCTGTTCCAGATCGACACGCGCGACCTGCAGGCCCGCCTGCAACAGGCACGTGCGGCACTGGCCTCGGCGCGGGCCGCACGCGGGCAGACCGCCGGCCTGCGTTCGCGGCTGTCCACGCTGGTGCAGCGCAAGGCAGTCAGCGTGCAGGAGTACGAATCGGCGCAGGCGTCCTTCCAGCAAGCCGACGCCGCGCTGCTCGAAGCACAGGCCGCGGTGGATCGCGCGCAGCTGCAACTGGACTTCGCCACCGTGCGCGCGCCCATCGCCGGGCGCGCCGGCCGTGCCCTGGTCAGCGAAGGCGCCCTGGTCAGCGCCGCTGGCGCGACGCTGCTGACCCAGATCGACCAGCTCGACCCGGTCTACGCCACGTTCCAGCCTTCCAATGCCTCGATGGCCGAAATGGACCGCAACATCGCCGCCGGCCGCGTGGTCCTGGACGACGGCAAGCACGTCAGCGTCACCCTGATACTGGAAGACGGCTCGCACTATCCGGTGCCAGGCGTCGTCGATTACACCGAGAAGGCCGTGGACCCGGCCACCGGCAGCCGCACCCTGCGCGCGCGCTTCGACAACCGCGACCGCCGCCTGCTGCCCGGCCAGTTCGTCCGCGGCATTCTCGCGGTGGGCACGCTGCGCGATGGCATCAGCCTGCCCGAGCGCGCAGTTGCCATCGGCGAGGACGAGGCCAGCGTGATGACCGTCAACGCCGAGGGCGTGACCGTACGGCGGCCGGTCACCCTGGCCGGGCAGGCCGAAGGGCGCTGGATCGTGCAGTCCGGGCTGACGCCGGGCGAGCGCGTGGTGGTGGATGGCTGGCACAAGGTGCAGCCGGGGCAGCCAGTGCGGGCCCAGGCTGCGGCAAAGGCCGCGCCCGGGCCATGAGCGGCTACTTCGTCTATCGCCCGGTGCTGGCCTGGGTCGTGGCGCTGTTCGCGATCCTGTTTGGCGGCATCGCCCTGCACGCGCTGCCGGTGGAGCAGTACCCGGACGTGGCGCCGCCCGCGCTGAGCATCTCGGCCACCTTCGTCGGCGCCGACGCGCAGACCCTGGACCGCAGCGTGACCTCGGTGATCGAGAACGAGCTCAACGGCGTGGACGACTTCCTTTTCATGACATCCACCAGCCGCGCCAACGGCACCGCGCAGATCCGCGTCACCTTCCGCAGCGGCACCGACCTGGACCAGGCGCGCGCGCAGGTGCAGGACCGCCTGTCGCGCGTGGAGCCGCGCTTGCCGGAGGAAGTGCGGCAGATGGGCGTGCGCGTCACCCAGTCGAGCACCGGTTTCCTGATGCTGATCGCGTTGCGCTCGGAGGGCGCGCGCCGCGACGCGCTGGCGCTGGGCGACTTCGCCGCGCGCAATATCGCCGACGAGCTGCGGCGCCTGCCCGGCGTCGGCGACGTCTCCTTGTTCGGCTCCAGCTACGCGATGCGCATCTGGCTGGACCGCGAGAAGCTGGTCAGCCATGGCATATCGCCAGCCGAGGCGATCGCCGCGATCCGCGAACAGAACGCGCAGACCGCCGGCGGTGGCCTGGGCCTGCAGCCGCTGGGCCCAGGCACCGAAACCACCGCGCAGATCGTCATGCGCGGCCGCTTCAGCAGCGCCGAGCAGTTCCGCCAGATCATCGTGCGCGCCACCCCCGGCGCGGCCATCGTGCGCCTGGGCGATGTGGCCCGGGTCGAGCTCGGCAACGACAACTACGCTTTCAACCTGCACCTCAACGGCGAACCGGTCGCCGGCCTGGCGGTGTCGCTGACCACCGGCGCCAACGCGCTGGCCACCGCCACCGCGGTACGCGCGCGGATGCAGGCACTGGACGACACCTTCCCGGCCGACGTGCACTGGAGCACGCCGTTCGACACCACGCCTTTCATCACCGAGTCGGTGCGCGGCGTGGTGCGCACGATGGTCGAATCGATCATCCTGGTCTCCATCGTCGTGCTGCTGTTCCTGCAGAGCTGGCGGGCGCTGTTCCTGCCGACGCTGGTGGTGCCGATCTCGCTGATCGGCGCCTGCCTGGGGCTGCTGGCCTTCGGGCTGTCGATCAACCTGCTGTCACTGTTCGCGATGGTGGTGGCGATCGGCATCCTCAACGACGATGCCATCGTCATCGTCGAAAGCGTCGAGCGCATCATGCGCGAGGATCAGCTGCCGCCGCGCGAGGCCACCGCCAAGGCGATGGGCCAGCTCACCGGGGCGATCATCGCGACCACGCTGGTGCTGCTGGCGGTGTTCATCCCGATGGGCTTCTTTCCCGGTTCGGCCGGCGGCATCTACCGCCAGTTCGCGGTGACCCTGAGCGTATCGCTGGTCGTCTCCACCATTCTGTCGCTGACCCTGGCCCCGGCGATCTGCGGCGCGATGCTGCGGCCGCCGGGTGCGCCAGGGCAGGGCAGGGGCGCGCGCTTTTTCGCGGCGATCAACCGTGGCCTGGAGCGCAGCAGCGCCGCCTATGCCGGCGTGGTCAAGCGCATGCTCGGGCGGCCGTGGCTGTGGGCCGGGGTGTTCGTGCTCGCGGTGGGGGTCACCGGCCTGCTGTATGCGCGGCTGCCGGGCGGCTTTTTGCCCGAAGAGGATCAGGGATATCTGTTCGTGGCCTACAACGGCGCGCCGGGTTCCACGGTCGCGCGCACGCAGCAGGCGGTAAGCCAGGCCGAGGCGATCCTGCGCAAGCAGCCGGAGGTGCGCAACGTCGCCACGGTGATCGGTTTCAGTTTCTTCGGCCAGGGCCAGGGCGTGGGCATGTCCTTTGTCGACCTGCACCCCTGGGCCGAGCGTCGCGGCCGAGGTCAGGGCGCGCAGGCGTTGGCGCAACGCATGAACGCGGCGATGTTCGGCATCGCCCAGGCGCAGGTCTTCGTGCTCAACCCGCCGGCCATCCAGTCACTGGGGAATGCCTCGGGCTTCACCCTGAAGATCGAGGACCGCGGCGGCGCCGGCAATCGCGCGTTGCAGGCGGCGGCGCTGGCGCTGGCGCGGCGCGCCGCGGCCAGTGATCTGGTCAGCGGCGTGCGCCCGGAAGGCATGCCGATGGCGCCGCAGCTGTTCGTCGACATCGATCGCACGCAGGCGCGCGCGCTTGGCCTGCAGCTCTCACAGGTCAATCAGGCGCTGGGGGTGATGTTCGGTTCCGCCTACGTCAATGACTTCATCCACCAGGGCGACGTGCTGCGGGTGTTCGTGCAGGGCGAGGCGGCGCAGCGCATGCGCGCCGAGGACGTGGCCGACCTGCGGGTGATCGGCGCAGGCGGGCAGGCGGTGCCGTTCTCGGCGTTTGCGCGCACGCGCTGGACGCTCGGCGAGCAACAGGTGGAGCGCTACAACGGTTTCCTCTCGGCTACCGTCTCCGGCCAGGCCGCGCCGGGTGTTTCCAGCGGCGCGGCGCTGCGCGAGATGGAGCGGCTGGCTGCCGAAGTGCTGCCGGCGGGCATGCGCATCGAGTGGACCGGCACCGCGCGCGAGGAACAGGAAGCGGCCGGGCAGGTCGGCATGTTGCTGGGACTGGCGTTGCTGGTTGCGTTCCTGCTGCTGTCGGCGCTGTACGAAAGCTGGACCACGCCGGTCGCGGTGCTGCTGGCGGTTCCGTTCGGCGTGCTCGGCGCGGTGATCTTCACCGGCGCGCGCGGGATGTCGGCGGACGTCTATTTCAACGTCGGCCTGGTCACGATCATTGGCCTGGCGGCGAAGAACGCGATCCTGATCGTGCAGTTCGGCCTGGAAGAGGAAGCGCGCGGCGTGCCGACGGCCGAGGCCATCCTGCACGCGGCCCACCAGCGCCTGCGTCCGATTCTGATGACCAGCCTGACCTTCATCGTCGGCATGTTGCCGCTGGTGTTTGCCGCCGGCGCCGGCGCGGCGAGCCGCCAGGCAGTGGGCACCGGCGTGCTCGGCAGCATGTTCACCGCCACCGCCTTCGGCATCTTCTACACGCCGCTGTTCTACTTCCTGCTGCGACGCCGTGCCGCCGTACGACGTGCTAACGCGGCGAGGGCGGAGGCCGTGCCATGAAGCGGGCCTTCGCCGCTTGCGCGTTGCTGACGGCACTGGCCGGCTGCAATCTCGCGCCCACCTACACGCGGCCGCCCGCCGCCGTGCCCGAACAGTTCCCGCAGGCCGAGGCCACTGGCCAGCGCGCCGCCGAACTGGAATGGCAGGCGTTCTTCGCCGACCCGGTGCTGCGCGAGCTGATCGCGCTGGCGCTGGACAACAACCGCGACCTCGGCGCCGCCACCGCGCGCATCGAACAGGCACGGGCGCAATTCCGCATCCAGCAAAGCCAGCGCCTGCCGAACCTGGACGCCAATGCTTCCGGGCAACGCCTGCGCACGCCGGTCAGCGTTGCCGACGGCGCGCAGCGGGTCACCGTGGACAGCTACGGCCTGCAGGTCGCGGTGCCCACTTTCGAGCTCGACTTCTGGGGGCGGGTGGCCAACCTGTCCGAATCGGCGCGGCGCCAGTTCCTGGCCACGGTCGAGGCGCAGCAGGCCTTCCGCCTGTCGTTGATCGCCAATGTCGCGGCCAGCTACTACGCCATGCGTGCCAGCGAGGAAGGCATCGTGCTGGCGCAGCGTTCGCTCGACAGCCGCGAACAGACGCTGGAACTGGCGCAACTGCGCATGGATGTGGGCCTGACCTCATCGGTGGACTACCACCAGTCCTACGCGCTGGTCACCCAGGCCCGCACGCAGCTGGCGCAGCTGCGCCGCAATCGCGAACAGGCGCTGCATCTGTTGCAGTGGCTGGTCGGCGTGCCCTTGCCAGATCCGTTGCCGCCGGGGCTGGCGATCGAGGACGCGCGCCAGCTCGCGGCGCTGGACTCCGGCCTGCCTTCCGAACTGCTCGACAACCGCCCCGACATCCGCCTGGCCGAACACCGGCTGCGCGCGGCCAACGCCAACATCGGCGCGGCGCGGGCGCTGTACTTCCCGACCATCGCGCTCACCGGCGCCGGCGGCTATGCCTCCAGCAAACTGTCCGGCCTGGTGTCGGACAGCAATCGCGTGTGGTCCTTCGGCGCCGGCGCGGTGCTGCCGCTGCTCGACTGGGGCCGCCGCCGCGCGGTGCTCGACATGGCCCGGGGCGAGCGCGACGAGCGCGAGAGGGCCTACCAGTCCACCGTGCAGAACGCATTCCGCGAAGTGGCCGATGGCCTCAGCGCCGCGCAGCGCAACGCCGAGCAGATCGAGGCGCAACTGCGCGCGGTGGAAGTGCAGGGGGCGCTGGTCGGCACCGCCAACGATCGCTACGAAGTCGGCCTGACTCCATATCTGGAAGTGCTCGATGCCGAACGCAACCGCTTCGCCGCCGAACAGACCCTGCTGCAGCTGCGTGCCGCTGCGCTGCAGGATCGCGTGAACCTCTACACCGCACTGGGCGGCGGCGACGTGCCGGCGTCCGCGCGCCTGACAGGAGAGCCGCCATGACCCTGCTGGTCAAGCCACTGCGCCACTCGCTATGCCTCTTGCTGGCAGCGGCAGCCACCGCGCCAGCGCTGGCGCAGGCACAGACCACCGACGCGCAGCGCGACGCGGAGATCGCCCAGCTGCGGCAAACGGTAAGCAACCTGATGCAGCGCATCGAAGTACTGGAAGCGGAGCGGGGCACCACACCGCCAGCCGCAGAGGCTGCTGTCCGGTCCCCGGTCCCTGGTTCCCCCGGGTCCCCGCCGTCGCCGCCGCCGTCAGCCCCGCCCACGCCGCAACTTCCCTCCCTGGCGGCCCTCGACATCGACGCCTCGCCACTGCCGCCCCACGACACCTTCGACGAGGACGAGCAGAGCAGCAGCCGTGCCGATAACGACGCAGCACCCGGCGACAACCTGGAAGGCTTCTTCCTCGTGCCCGGTGCCAACACCTGGCTGCGCCTGAGCGGCTACGCCAAGCTCGACGCGATGATGGACGACGATGACGCTGGCGACAGCGACATGTTCATCACCTCCGACATCCCGGTGGGCGCGCAGCACGGCGACAGCCGCTTCAACATGCATGCGCGGCAGACCCGCTTCACGCTGGAGGCGCGGCGCGAGACCAGCGCCGGGCAGCTGCGCTTCCTCCTGCAGAACGATTTCTTCGGCTCCGGCGGCAGCTATGGCTATCGCCTGCGCCACGCCTGGGGGCAGCTGGGCAACACCTATGCCGGCTTCGGCTGGTCGGCCTTCATGGACCTGGACTCGGGCCCGGACACGCTGGATTTCGCCGGCCCGGGCGCGGCGCCGTCGGCACGGCAGGCCAGCATCCGCCAGTACTTCCCGCTGGCCAACGGCAACCAGATCATTCTTGCTGCCGAGCATCGCTCCGGCGAGCTGCGTCTGGCCGATGCAGATGCGCGTGAACGCATGGCGGCGCCGAATGTCGTACTCGCGGCACGCCACGAGGCCGACTGGGGCAACGTGCAACTGGCCGGCCTGCTGCGCTATCTCAGCTACGACGCCAGCGCGCGCAGCGACAGCACGCTGGCCGGTGGCGCGGCACTGAGCGGTTCCTGGGGCGCGGACAGTGGCGACTACCTGGTGTACGGCGTGCTGGCCGGGCAGGGCATTGCCGCCTATGTCGGCGACCTCGGCGGGCTCGACCTGGATGCCGTGGTTGACCCCGCCGGCAGCTTGCAGGCATTGCGGGAATGGGGCGGCTGGATCGGCTACACCCACCTGTGGACTGGCCGCTGGCGCTCGACCCTGACTTACGGCCGCCTGTACCTGGAACGCGACGCCGCCCTCGACCCGTCGGCGTTCCGCCGCAGCGATTACGCCGCCGTCAATCTGATCTACGCCCCGGCGCCGAGCTGGAGCTGGGGCGTGGAGCTGCTGTACGGCAAGTTGCAGCAACAGGACGGCGAAGACGGCGACGCGATGCGCCTGCAGACCTCACTCAAGTACGACTTCATCCGCTAGGAGCAGCGACATGACCACCGCACCCGCCGTTTCGCCAGCGCAGCATTGTTCTCCGGTCCGGCGTACGCGGGCCGCGCGCGGCGCGCTGTGCCTGGCGCTGCTGGCCTGCGCGGCACCGGCGATGGCGCAGGACGCGATGCTCGGCAACATCCTCGAAGACCCGGGCAGCGGTGCCGCTGGGCTCGGCTTCCTCGGCCGCGTCGAATCCTCGCCCTATCGCGGCGCCGACGCCCGCACCGACCTGATGCCGCTGTACCTGTACGAAGGCCAGCGCTTCTTCCTGCGTTCCAACATGGCCGGCGTGCGCGTCAGCGGCGACCATGCGGCCGGGCTGGAGCTGTTCGTCGAACGCCGCCTGGAAGGCTATCCGGAAGACGAACGCCCGGACATTCTCGACGGCATGGCCCCGCGCAACTCCGAAGCCGACATCGGCGCGCGCTACTACGGCGAACGCGGCGCGCACCACTGGGACCTGAGCGTGCGCCAGGACGCGTCCAGCAACTCGCATGGCACCGAACTGCGCGCCGCCTACGGCTACCTGTGGCAGAACGACCGCTGGAGCGTGCAGCCGGTACTCACCGCCGCCTGGCGCAGCGGCAAGCTCAACGACTACTACTACGGCGTGGACCCAGCCGACGTTACTCCCGAGCGCGCCGCCTACGACGCCGGGGCCGGCTTCAACCTCACCGCAGCGCTGTATGCGCGCTACCGCATCCTTCGGCACTGGAGCCTGCTCGGGGGCGTGTACGCGACGCAATGGTCCAGCGAGGTCGGCGACAGCCCGCTGGTGGACAGCCGCACCCAATGGGGCGGCATGCTCGGCGCCGCCTATGACTTCGGCAGCGGCGACGTGCGCTGGAACAAGCCGCAGACACCGACCTACGTGAAGCTGTTCTATGGCCGCGACACTGGCGAGGGCTGCCACCTCGTGCGGATCATGACCTTCAAGTGCGCCAGCTTCAACGAAGAGAACCCCACCGATATCTGGGGCATCCATGTTGGGCGTCCCTTCGTTTCGCGCCTCAATGGCTGGCCGCTGGACCTGGTCGGCTACGCCGGCGTGGTCCGGCACCTGGAACGCGGCCACCAGCCGGACGCCTGGCAGGTCGATGCCTACATGAAGGGCTACTACTACGGCTTCCCCTGGTCGCACCGGGTGATGAGGCGCATTGGCTTCGGTTTTGGCCTGTCCTATGCCGAGCGCGTGCCCTATGCCGAAGTGGTGTCGCAGGCGCGGCGCGAGCGCAATACCTCCAAGCTGCTCAACTACCTGGACCCGAGCATCGACGTCAGCCTCGGCGACATCTTCGGCAGCGAACGCTGGCACGAGCTGTACTTCGGCGTCGGCGTCTCGCACCGCTCGGGCATTTTCGGCACCGCGCAGATGCTGGGCACCGTCGATGGCGGCTCCAACTATCTGTATGCCTACATCGAGGCCGCGCTATGAGCCTGCGCGCGCCATCACTTCCCGGGCCGGCCACGGCTCGTCCACGTCATCTGGGGAACACCATGTTTACGCATGCTCGCCTCCGCACTTCGCTGTCCACCTTCATTGCTGCTCTGGCCCTGGTCTTTGCCTGCGCCGCGGTGGCGGACGCGCCGCCGCAAGCCGCACCCGCGGCGATGGCCGCGCAAGCACCCGCGCCGGCGGTGCTGTTCAACAACGTGCGCATCTTCGACGGCCTGGCCGGGCACCTGTCGGCCCCCAGCAGCGTGCTGGTGCGCGGTCACGTCATCGAGCGCATCGGCGCCAGTGGCAGTGTCGAGGCCGCCGGTGCGCGGGTGATCGACGCTGGCGGGCGCACGCTGATGCCCGGGCTGATCGATGCGCACTGGCACAGCATGTTCGTCGGCGTGCCGCTGCAGGCGATGATGAGCGCCGACTCGGGCTACCTCAACATCGTGGCCGGCGTGGAAGCCCAGCGCACGCTGATGCGCGGCTTCACCACGGTGCGGGACGTGGGCGGCGCGGTCTGGGGCCTGAAGGGCGCGATCGACAGCGGCGCGGTGCCCGGGCCGCGCATCTTCCCTTCCGGCGCGATGATCACCGTGACCAGCGGCCACGGCGACTTCCGCGCCATGTCCGAGCTGCCACGCGCGGTTGGCGCGCCCGGTTCGCGCCATGACGTCACCGGTGACAGCGCCATTGCCGACACCCCGGATGAAGTGCGCGTACGCGTGCGTGAACAGCTGATGCGCGGCGCCAGCCAGATCAAGCTCACCGCCGGTGGCGGCGTGTCCTCGCCACACAGCCCGCTGGATGCGGTGACCTTCAGCGAGCCCGAGCTGCGCGCCGCGGTCGAGGCCGCCAATGACTGGGGCACCTACGTCACTGTGCACGCCTATACGCCGACCTCGATCCAGCGCGCCATCCGCGCCGGCGTGACCTGCATCGAGCACGCCAGCCTGATGGACGAGGACACCGCGCGGCAGATGGCGCGCGCCGGCATCTGGCTCAGCACCCAGCCGTTCCCGCCGGAACTGGCCGATGGCTTCCCGCGCGGCTCCGACCAGTGGCAGAAGGCGCAGGAAGTCTTTGCCGGTACTGATCGCACCTATCAGCTGGCGATCAAGTACAAGCTCAAGACCGCCTTCGGCACCGACGTGCTGTTCTCCAGCCAGCTCGCCAGCCGTCAAGGCGCGATCCTGGCCAGCCTGTCGCGCTGGTATAGCGCGCCGCAGATCCTGACGATGGCAACCAGTGACAATGCGGCACTGCTGCGCCTGTCGGGCAAGCGCACGCCGTATGCGGGACAGCTCGGGGTGGTCAAGGAAGGCGCGCTCGCCGATCTGCTGCTGGTGGAAGGGGACCCGCTGCAGAACATCAACCTGGTCGCCGACCCCGAGCGCAACTTCCGCGTGATCATGAAGGATGGAGTGATCTACAAGAACACCCTGTAGGCGCAGGGCCAGGGCAGGTTCTCCTGCAGTACTACCGGGGGACACCAGCGCTGCCACATTGATGCAGTTTTGCGGCTGCGCGCCCTTGCACGGGCGCCTATGATCGGGCAGATGTCGCCCCCACGCACGACCCCGGCCAGCGCACGCGCACATTTCGTTACAAACGCGAAGTGTGCCTGCGGCTGCGCGACATCCTGTCGCAGCAGCGATTCGCAAGGTGCCGCAGCGAGCCGCTGTTATTGTATCCACGCGGACCGCCCCGATAATTGCGCGGCCATGTTCCGCTTTCTCGCCCGCACTCGATTCGTCTTCGCCGCGCTGCTCATTGCCGCGCTGGCGCTGCTGCCTACATTGGAGGCGGCCGCGTGTGCGACCGAATCGGCGGGTGAATCGGTGTCCCTGCAGACCTGCGCGGCCCCGGGCAACGCCGCCTCTGCCGCGCCAGATGGCCCCGGCGGAGTCGATCCAGGCACCTGCCTGACCGGTCACAACCATTGCCATGATGGCGGCGGCGTGGTCTCCACCGCACCGCTGAGCCCGCCGGCCTTTCGCATCCCGCAACTGCCCGCCGATGGCGGGCGCGTGCTGGCCCTGTCCGATATCGTTCACGGCTTGATGCGACCTCCTCGACGCTGACGTGTCTTGCCCCTGCCTGGTGCGGGGGTCCCCACATCCGTTTCGTTCAAGGAGTTCCTGCATGTCCAGTTTGCTTGGCCGGTCGCTGCGCGCGGCCGGGCTCGCTGTGGCCGCATGCCTGGCCGCGCCCGCATGGGCCGCGCCGGAAGGCATGGCTACACGCCCCACCTATGAAGACCTGATCGCGCGTCTGGACCAGATGCCCGCGGCCATCGAAGCCCGGGCCCTGTCCGAGGCCGCCGATGCGCGCGCCCGACAAGCACGCGCGTTGCTCAATCCCTCCATTGCCGTCGGTGTCGACAATGCCTATGGCAGTGGCCCCTATGCTGGCCGCAACAGTGCCGAGGACTCGCTCGCGCTGATCCAGCCACTGGAGCTTTGGGGCAAGCGCGGCGCCCGCATCGCCGTGGCCGACGCCGCTGCCGGCGCTGCCGGCCTGCGCGGCGAACAGCGCCGCTGGATGACCGCCGCGGTCCTGGCCCAGGCCTATTCGCTGGCCGAAGCCAGGGTCCGGCGCTATGACCTGTCCGCCGAAGCCCTGTCGCTGATCGAGGCCGATGCCCGCGCCATTGATGCGCTGGTGCGCGAAGGCCGGCAACCGAAGCTGCGGAGCATCCAGGCGCAGAGCGAGGTGGAAGCCGCGCGTGCCGCGCTGGACGAGGCCGGTGCGCTGAAGAGTGGTGCATTGGCAAGGCTGGGTGCCGTGGCCCTGGCCGATCAGCCGCTCGAAGGTGTAGGCAACAGCTTGCTCGAACGCGTCCCCGCGACGCTGCCGGCGACGACCGGCGAACCGCTGGCGGTGCGCATCGCCGAGGCCGATCTGGCTACCGCCAGCCGCCAGATAAAGGTGGAAAAGCGCCGTGCCCTGACGGATGTCAGCGCCTCGGTGGGCGCGCGACGCTTTCGCGCCACCGACGAGCGCGCGATGAACATCGGCCTGACCTTGTCGGTGCCGTTGTTTGATCGCAACCGCGGCAACATCAGTGCGGCCTATGCCGAAGAACGCGCCGCCGAAGCGCGGTTGCTGGCGCAACGCCAGCAGGTGCAGGCCGATCGCCTGGCCGCGCAGGCGGCGCTCGCCGCCTCCAACACCCGTACCCGCGCTGCCGACAGCGGCGTGACCGCGGCCGAGGAAGCCTACCGTCTGGCTCGCGTCGGCTTCGACGCTGGCCGCATCTCGCAGCTGGAACTGCGCAGCGCCCGTACCGCGCTCATCAGCGCCCGCAACGTTGCCGTGGACGCGCGCATGTCGCGCGTGCTGGCCGAAATCGAACTGGCGCAGCTCGAAGGGCGCGCCCCCTTTGTGGAGACACCATGAACATCAAGAACAACCGCCTGTGGGTCGGCGTGGCCCTGGTCGTGGCCCTGGCCGGAGGCTTCGGCCTGGCGCGGCTGACCAACGGCGCCTCGCGCCCACCCGCGGCAGCGGCAGAGGAACATGCCGACGGTGCCCACGACGAGGCACAGGCGCCCGGCAAGGCAGGCGAGGGCACGGCCAAGCAAGGCGCCGCTGGCGGCGACGAAGGCGTGATCGTCCTGACCCCGCAGCAGATCGCCGCGTCCGGCATTGAAGTCGTCTCGGCTGGCCGCGGTGGCGGGCACGAGACGCGCCTGAGCGGGCGCGTGGAATCGGCCGTGGGCGCCCGTGCCTCGGTGGCGGCGGCCGTGGGCGGCCGGGTCGAGCGCGTGCTCGTGGCACCCGGCTCGGTGGTCAAGGTCGGGCAGTCGCTGGCGGTAGTGCTCAGTGGCGAAGCGGCGACCATGCGCGCCAATGCCGATGCCGCGCGCGCCGAAGCCGAAGTGGCGCGCCTGGCCTACAAGCGCGATCAGACGCTGTCCGAGCAGGGTGTGGTGGCGCGCCAGGAATACGAAGCCTCACGCGCGCGTTCGCTGGCCGCCGACGCCACCGTGCGTGCGGCGCAGGCGCGGGTCAAGGCGCTGGGCGGGCCGGATTCGCTGGGGCGCATGAACATCACCAGCCCGGTCGATGGCATCGTCGGCGTGGTCCAGGTGACCCCGGGCGGCTTCGTCAATGCCGGCGACCTGGTCGCCACCGTGTCCGATCCGGCGAAGACCGAGCTGGTCTTCAGCGCACCGCCGGCCCTGGTCGATCAGGTGCGTGCCGGCACGCGGATCGAAGTGACCGGCCCGACCAGCAGCTTCAGCGCCACCGTCATTGGCGTGGCCGCCGACGTGCGCGAGCAGAGCGGGGTGGCGATCATCCGCGCGCGTGCCGACGCCGGTACGTTGCCACCGGCCGGTGCACCCGTCGCTGGCGTGGTTGTCGCGACCGATAGCGTGGCCGCGATCACCGTGCCATCGGACGCGGTGCAGACCGTGGCTGGCAGCGCTGCGGTATTCGTCGCGACCGACAAGGGCTTCCGCGTCACCCCGATCCTGGCCGGGCGCCGCGCTGGCGGCAACGTCGAAATCCTTGAGGGCCTCAAAGGCGGCGAGCGCATCGCCTCTACCAATGCCTTCCTGCTCAAGGCCGAACTCGCCAAGGGCGAAGCCGAGCACGGGCACTGAGGAGCGCACGCCATGTTCAACCTGATCATTACCAAGGCGGTCCGCTTCCGCTGGACGATGGTGCTGCTGGCCGCCGCGATTGCCGGCTACGGGCTGTTCCAGCTCGGCCGGCTGCCGATCGACGCAGTGCCGGACATCACCAACCGGCAGGTGCAGATCAACACGATTGCCGTCGCGCTGGCGCCCGGACAGATCGAGCGCCAGGTCACCTATCCACTGGAAATCGCCCTGGCCGGCATTCCCGGCCTGACCAGCACGCGCTCGCTGTCGCGCAATGGCTTCTCGCAGGTCACGGCGATCTTCACCGACGAGACCGACATCTACTTCGCCCGCCAGCAGGTCGGCGAACGCATGCGCGAGGTGCAGGAGGATCTGCCCGACGGGGTCACGCCGCTGATGTCGCCGGTCACCACCGGCCTGGGCGAAGTGCTGATGTGGACGGTGGACTATGCGCCGTACGATCCGCGCAACCTCGCCAAGCCCAATCAGCCCGGCTGGCAGGAAGGCGAGGTCTACCTCACCCCGGAAGGCAACCGCCTGACCACGCCGGTCGAGCGCGCCACGTACCTGCGCACGGTGCAGAACTGGATCATCGCCCCGCAGATGCGCAATACGCCGGGGCTGGCGGGCGTGGACACCATTGGCGGCTACGTCAAGGAGTACGCGGTCACGCCCAATCCCGAGCGGCTGGCGGCGTATGACCTCGGCCTGGCCGACCTGGTGCTGGCGCTCAAGCGCGCCAACGTGCAGGCCGGTGCCGGCTTCGTGCAACGCGCTGGCGAAGGTCTGATCGTACGGGCAGATGCGCTCGCCCTTGGCACCGATGATCTGGCCAAGGCGCCGGTCGCCAACCGCAATGGGCTGGTGGTGCGGGTATCCGATGTCGCAACCGTCGGCATCGGCCATGCGCCGCGGCGCGGCGTGGCAACGCGCAACGGCCACGAAGCGGTGCTGGGCACGGCGCTGATGATTGCCGGTGGCAACAGCCGCACCGTGGCGCAGGCCGCGGGCGAGCGCCTGAAGGTGGTGGCCAAGTCGTTGCCGCCCGGCATTGTCGTCGAACCGGTCATCGACCGCAGCGAGCTGGTCAACGCCACGATCAAGACGGTGGCCAAGAACCTGACCGAGGGCGCGCTGCTGGTCATCGCCGTGCTGTTCCTGATGCTGGGCAACTTCCGCGCCGCGGCCATCACTGCGCTGGTGATTCCGCTGTCGTTCCTGTTCGCGGTCGTGGGCATGAACCGCTTCGGCATCAGCGGCAACCTGATGAGTCTGGGCGCACTGGACTTCGGCATCCTGGTGGATGGCGCGGTCATCGTGATCGAGGCCACGCTGTTGTTGATGGCCAAGCAGCAGGCACAGCTGGGGCGGGCGCTGAACGTGGGCGAGCGGCTCAGTGCGGTGGTGCAGGCAGCGAGCACGATGGTGCGGCCGGCCGCGTTCGGCCAGCTGATCATCCTGCTGGTGTTCGCGCCGATCCTCACCTTGCAGGGGGTGGAGGGCAAGACCTTCCAGCCCATGGCCGCGACCTTCATGCTGGCTCTGGTTGGCGCCTTCATCTTCTCCTTCACCTTCGTGCCGGCAATGACCGCACTGCTGGTGCGCGCGCCGACCGCCAAGCCGGGCAGGCATGGACATACCGACGCGCCCGGGCATGAGGGCGAACACGAGACCTGGCTGATCCGCCAGGTGCGGCGCGGGATAGAGCCGCTGATCCGCCGTGCCGTCACCCGGCCGCGTGCGGTCCTGGCGGGCGCCGTGGTGATGCTGGCGGTGGGCGTGGCCACGTTTGCCTCGCTGGGACGCGAGTTCATGCCGACCCTGGACGAAGGCAACCTGGCGATGCAGGCGCTGCGCGTGCCCTCGACCTCGCTGGAGCAATCGCTGGCGATGCAGCTGCAGCTGGAAAAGGTGATCGCCAAGGAACCGGAGGTGCGCACGGTGTTCTCGCGTACCGGTACCGCCGAGGCCGCGATCGATCCGATGCCGCCGAACATTTCCGACAGCGTCATCGCGCTCAAGCCGCGCGCCGAATGGCCCGATCCCGCCCTGTCCAAGGAGGACCTGATCGCACGCCTGGAATCGCGGGTGAAGGACCAGGTCGGCAACACCTATGAGTTCAGCCAGCCGATCGAACTGCGTTTCAACGAGCTGATCTCCGGCGTGCGTACCGATCTGGCAGTGATGGTGTTTGGCGATGATTTCGACCAGCTGCAAGGCGTGGCCGACCAGATCGCGCTCAAGCTGCGTGCCACCCAGGGCGCCGCGGACGTGCGGGTGGAGCAGATCTCCGGCCTGCCTACGCTGACCGTGCGCATCAACCACGGCGCCGCCGCCCTCTACGGCCTGACCGCCGCCGATGTCAGCGATGCCCTGGCTACCGGCGTGGGCGGTGCGGCGTCGGGCAAGATCTTCGAGGGCGACCGCCGCTTCGACGTGGTGGTGCGTTTCAGCGACGATTCGCGCAACGACCCGGCGCAGCTGGCAGCGTTGCCGATCGCGACCCCGAGCGGCACGGTGGTGCCGTTGTCGTCGGTGGCGCGCATCGAGATCGCCGAAGGTCCCAACCAGATCAGCCGCAACAATGGCAGCCGCCGCGTGGTGGTGCAGGCCAACGTGCGCGGTCGCGATCTCGGCGGGTTTGTCGAGGAAGCGCAGGCGGCGGTGGATGCCGGGGTGACGATCCCGCCCGGTGTGCATCTGACCTGGGGCGGGCAGTTCGAGAACCTGCAGCGGGCCGAGAAGCGCCTGGCCATGGTCGTGCCGGTGGTGTTCCTGCTGATCGGCACGCTGCTGTTCATGGCCTTGCGCAGCATCAGCGAGGCGGCACTGGTGTTCGTGTGCGTGCCGTTGGCGCTGGTGGGCGGTGGCCTGGCACTGATGCTGCGCGGGATGCCGTTCTCTGTATCGGCCGCGGTCGGGTTGATCGCGGTATCCGGTGTGGCCACGCTAAACGGGCTGGTGCTGATGCAGGCCATCCGTGAACGCCTGGATGCCGGCGACGCGCCACTGGAAGCGGCCGCGGCCGGTGCGGCCAGCCGTTTGCGCGCGGTGTTGACCACGGCGCTGGTCGCGATCGTCGGCTTCATTCCGATGGCCTTGTCCAGCAGCGCCGGTGCCGAAGTGCAGAAGCCGCTGGCGACGGTGGTCATTGGCGGCCTGCTGACCGCCACCGCGCTGACCCTGCTGGTGTTGCCGACCTTCGCGGCGCGCGCGCATGCCTGGCGGAGCCGGCACGCAAACGCGGTTTGAGTGAGAAACCGGGTGGCGGCCTCTGTCGGCGCCACCCGGATACGCGGATGCCCGGTCAGGCCCCCGGATCGGCCGGGCCCAGGTTGTTCGCGATCAGCAGCTCGTCGATGCGCGCGCGTGCGAGCACGAGTTCATCGGGCGGGGTGTGGTCGAGCACTTCGTCGCAACGCAGCTGGAAGTGCAGCCAGAAGTCGTCGGGGTGATCGGCGCGCAGCTGCGGCAGGTCCGCGGCGAGCCGGTCCATCAGCGCGCCGGCTTGGGGGTTCAGGGAATTCATTGCTTGCTCCTGGGAAAGGATCAGAACCAGCGCTTGCGCTTGCCTATGGCAACCGCCACCAGCGCCATCGAAGCCATCATCGCCACGGCCACCCAGAACCCCAGCGTCTTGCTGGCGAAGAAGTTGGCCTCGAAGTTCATGCCCAGCGCACCAGCCACCACCGCCAGCAACCCGGTGACCACGGTGACGAAGGTCAGCAGCTTCATGCGCTCGTTGGTCTGCAGTTCGGTCTGCGTGCTGAACAACTGGAAGCTGCCGACCACCAGCTCGCGCGCGTTTTCGACCACGTCCATCGCCCGCTCGTAGCGCTCGTCCAGGTCGCGCAGGTGGCGGAACACCTGCTCCTCGCCGTCGGGCACGAAGTCCGGGCGCGACAGCCCATCGAACACGCCGCGGTGCGGCGCGAGCATCCGCCGCAAGCGCGAGGCGGCCTTGCGCAGCTGGCGCAGCTGCGGCAATGCCGAGCGGCCGGGCGGCGTGTCCGAAAGAATGCGCGTCTCCAGGCGCTCGATCTCGATCTCGAAGGCCGCGCCGGCGGCGAAGTACGTGGACAGGTGCCAGTCCAGCAGCGTGGCGACGAAGCTTGCCTCGCCGAGGCAACCGATGTCGGCCAGCGCATCCTCTTCGTGCGCCTTCAACTCGGCCAGGAATTCGATGCGTGCCTCGTGATGGGTGACCACCACGTTCTTGCCGCCAATCAAGGTCAGCACGGTCCCGGTATAGTCCAGTTCCTCGCCAACCTCCACCGAGACCACGCGGGCCGCGAAATATTTGCGGAACTTCCACAGCCCCGGATAGGTTTCCAGCGGGCGCCGCGGGCGGATGTCCTGACCCAGTTGCAGCGCCTGCCATACCGCATCGACAACCTCATCCGCGGCCGCATCCAGGTCCACCCAAAGCAGCTCGTCATCCTTGGGCGGGGTATCCGGCAGTTCGTCCAGGGTCAGGGCACGCGGCCCGTCGCGACCGTACAGGGTCAGGCTCAGGCCGGGCGTGGGGGTAGTGCTGCGGGAGGACGAGGCGGCTTGATCCATGGGCGGGCTGCGCGGGAAGGTCCGTGCAGCTTCACCCAGGCCGCGTCGACAGGCCGTGCACTGGCCCTGGCCCGCCCATCGCGGCCAGGGCCGGCCCGGCCCACCGGCATCACGCTGCTCAGAACTCCGTCGTCTGCTTGCTGCTGCCGCCGCCCGGACCCATACCCAGTTCCGCACCGGTGGTGGGGTCGCCTTCCAGCACCGAGGCAGTCCGCAGCGCCAGTGCCTCCAGCGCCTCGGACTGCGATTCAGTGAGCGAGCCGACACTGGCCATGCCATCGCCTCCATCCAGCGCGGCCTGCTCGTCGCGCGCGGAGATCACGTTCCACTGCGGGCCGCTGTTCCAGGGTCCATCCATGTCGCCGTCGCCCTGCGACATGTCCATGTAGAGGTCGGTGAACTCCGGGTCGCCCGGCAGCTTGCCCGGCGGGAAGTTCGGCTCGATCGAATACAGCGCCTTCTCGAAGGACTTCTGGTGCGCGACCTCGCGCGTCATCAGGAAGCGCAACGCGTCCTTGATGCCCGGGTCGTCGGTGACGTTGATCAGGCGCTCGTACACCAGCTTGGCGCGGGCTTCGGCGGCGATATTGGAGCGGAAGTCGGCGGTAGGGTCGCCAATGGTGTCGATGTACGCCGCTGTCCACGGCACGCCGCTGGAATTGACCAGCGCCGGGCCGCCGCCATACAGGATCGCCTCGGTATGGCTGGTGCTGTTCTGGGTCAGCGTGCGCATTTCCATTACGTCGATCATGCCTTCGGCCAGTTCGCCTTTGACGCCCTTGTTCAACATGGCGACGATCGAACCGATGATCTCCAGGTGGCTGAGCTCCTCGGTGGCGATGTCGAGCAGCAGGTCCTTGCGCCCCGCGTCTTCCTCGCCCAGGCCCTGGGTGAAATAGCGCATGGCCGCGGCCAGCTCGCCCTGCGGGCCACCAAACTGCTCCAGCATCAGCGTGGCGAGGACGGGATCGGGCCGCTCGACCCGGACGGTATACATGAGGCGCTTGTTGTGCATGAACATGGAAAACTCCGGTGCAGCAAACACTGCGTTGGGTGGGTACGTCCGGCGACGGCGCGTGACCTGCCGAGGTGATCGTCCGATCGGGGATGACGGCTGATGCAGCCGACGCGACTAACGTAGAGCCGGACTCGTTAGCGCTCGCACGGCGTCGGGTGAGCGTGGCGCGAAGGCGGCGCAGTCAGCGCGCCGACCTTCGCGCCGCCGTGCTGCGGGTTTCACGGCGTGCTGTCCCGGTGCTGGCTACGGTGCGGGCATCTCTTCCGGTTGGAGCCGCATCATGGCCAGGCATCGCCCTCTCGATGAACAGGTAATCGTCATTACTGGCGCGTCCAGCGGCATCGGCCTGGCGACGGCGCTGCGCGCGGCCGAGCAGGGCGCCAAGGTGGTGCTGATTGCCCGCAGCGCGCAGGTGTTGAGCGAGCTCGAACAGACCATCGCAGAGCACGGCGGCCAGGCCCTGGCGCTGGTCGCCGACGTGTCCGACCGCGCGCAACTGGAGCAGGCATTGGCGCAGGCGCTGGCGCGCTTCGGCCGTATAGACACGTGGGTCAACAACGCCGGCGTGGCGATCTATGGCTTGCTGCCCGAGGTCGAGGAGGCCGACAGCCGGCGCCTGTTCGATGTGAACTTCTGGGGCGTGGTCAACGGCTCGCTGCTGGCCCTGCCGCATCTGAGCGCCAGCGAAGGCGTGCTGATCAACGTCGGCAGCGAGGCTTCCGAGGCAGTGGTGCCATGGCAAGGCATGTATTCGGCGAGCAAGCACGCGGTCAAGGGCTTTACCGACGGTCTGCGCATCGAGATCGAGCAGATTCTGCGCCGCCCGGTGGAAGTGGTGCTGATCCAGCCGACCGCGGTGGATACGCCGTACCCGGAGCACGCGCGCAACTACATGCCCGAGGAACCCAAGCTGCCGCCGCCGCTGATCGACCCGGTGCGCGTGGCCGACACCATCCTGGAGGCGGCGCAGCACGGTGGACGCGACATCAAGGTCGGCGCCATGGCCAGCGCCAACGTCGCGATGAGCCGCTGGATGCCGCGCCTGGCTGATCGCCTGTCCGCCGCACGCGGCCATACGCAGCAGCAGGAGCGCCCTGCGTTGCAGCCGGAAGGCACGCTGCATCGGCCCGGCGAAAGCGGCCGCGTGCATGGCCGCCCGCCGCTGTGATCGCGCCGCGCTGAGCGAGGCCTGCTGAGCGAGGCCTGCTGAAGCCGCATCGAGATCCCTATTGCCCGCCAACCTTCCAAGGAGAGCCCGCATGTCCACCGCGTTGACCCATCCCCTCTGGCGCCTGTCGCCCATCCCGGAGTTGTTTGCCGCGCAGGCCCCGGCACGTCCCGACGTGCTGGTGATCGGCGCCGGCATCGCCGGCCTGGTCACGGCGCTGAACTGCGCGCAGGACGGCCGCAGTGTTGTCGTGCTCGAACGCGAAGGCCATGGCGCTGGCGAGTCCGGCCGCACCACCGCGCACCTGGCCAATGCGCTGGACGATCGCTATACCGCCTTGCAACGCCTGCATGGCGAAGACGGCGCGCGACTGGCCGCCGCGAGCCATGCTGCCGCCATCGACTGGATCGAATCATTCGCCCAGCGCGTGGATGGCCAATGCGGCTTCCGTCGTGTGCCCGGCTATCTGTTCACCTGCCACGGTGATGTCACCGGACTGCGCGACGAAGCGCAGGCCGCGGCCAAGGCCGGACTGGACGCGCAGTTCCTGGAAGAGGGGATCCCCGGCTTGCCGACGCTAGGCCCCGCGGTCCGTTTTGAACGCCAGGGCCGGGTCGACATGGGGTTGCTGCTCGATGCGCTGGCACGCGCCTGCCTCTCTGCTGGCGTGGTCTTCGTCCGCGGCTTCGCCGTCGACGTGAGCGGCGGCGAGCCGGCCTCGGTCACCCTCGACAACGGTCAGGTACTGCAGGCCGGCGCGGTGGTGGTCGCCAGCAACGTGCCATTCCACGAGCGCGTCGCCATCCATACCAAACAGGCGCCGTATCGCAGCTATGTCGTGGCCGGGCCGGTGGAGCGGGACACGGTGCCCGACGCGCTGATCTGGGATGACGGCGATCCCTATCACTACGTGCGCCTGGCCGAGGATGCGCAGGACGGCTCGCCGATCCTGATCGTCGGCGGCGAAGACCACAAGACCGGGCAGAGCGAGGACACCGAAGCCTTCGTGCGCCTGCAGGAATGGACGCGCGCGCGCTTTCCCGGCGTGCAGCGCTTCACCCATGGCTGGTCCGGGCAGATTCTGGAACCGGCCGACGGCATGGCCTTCATTGGCGCCGATCCGGGCGGCGAGGACAACGTCTATGTGGTCACCGGCGACTCGGGCAACGGCGTCACCCACGGCACCCTGGCCGGGCTGCTGCTGTCGGACCTGATCGGCGGCCGCGACAACGCCTGGGCCGCGCTGTACGCGCCGGACCGCAAGATCATCAAGGGCGCCAGCGAATGGCTGCGCGAGAACGCCAACGTGGCGGCGCAATACCGCGACTGGGTGGCGCCCGGCGACGCGGGACTGGAAACACTGGCGCGCGGCGAGGGCACGGTGCTGCGCCGGGGCATGCATCGGGTGGCGGCCTATCGCGACGGCGAAGGCACGGTGCATGCGTTCAATGCGCGCTGCCCGCACATGGGCTGCGCGGTGCGCTGGAGCCCGCAGGAGAAATCCTGGGATTGCCCGTGTCATGGTTCGCGCTTTGCGGCCAGCAGCGGTGAAGTGCTCAATGGCCCGGCGAGCTCGCCGCTGTCGCCGTGGGATGAGCCATTGCAGCGCTGACGCTGCAATACGTCCGGCGCCAGCCGGCCGCAACTCAGCGCCGTGCGGCCTGCCAGGCGGCGCGGCGTTCCAGCAACGCCACCAGCATCACTGCGCCTGCGGGCAGCATCACCATCAGCAGCACCGGCAGCGGGCGCGGCGCCCATTCGAGTCCTCCTGCATGGCCGGCGCGCTGCACCTGCAGCGCATACCAGCCCAGGAACAACACCGGCGCGGCATCGAGCACGCTGTGCACATGCTGTTCCAACGGCACGATGGCGCGCCGGCCGTAGGCAGTGCGCGTGTCCAGATAGCCGAGCACGGCATGCAGCGCTACCAGCGCCGCCGCGCACGACCACGCTGCCCAGGTCGGTCGCAGCGACCACCAGATCAAGGTGGCCGTGCCTATCACCACCAGTTGCGCGAGGTGGAAGCGGTTCTCGGCCAGGCCGGAGGTATGCGGCAGGTCGCTGCGCCGATGCAGCCAGAAGTCGAGCAGCCCGGCACCGATCCAGAACAGGAAACCCGCGTAGGCCAGCCGCTCGTTCATGTCAGCGCTCCTCGCCCGGCGCCGCCGCCAGCGGCGTCTCGCTATCACTGTCGTCTTCCCGCGGCGGCGCCAGCCCGAACTCGCGCAGCAGTGCGGCGATCTGCACCTGGTTGCGAACCAGCGCGGCATCCAGCGCCTGGCGCAGTTGCACGTCGTCGCGGCGCACGCCCATCGAGATGTCGAAGGCCATGGGCCATTGTGGCCCGTCCATCCACGGCGTGACCTCGGCCAGACTCAGCGGCAGCGCCTGGCGCTGGGCGAAATAGGCCGCGGTCGGGCCCCAGACCACCGCCACATCGATCTCGTCGTGCGCCACCGCCTCGGCAATCGTCGCCTGCGGGGTCTGCTCGGCGTAGTTGCCGTACACCATATAGCCGCGCACGTTACTGACGATGCCGCGCCGCGACAGCGCGTGTGCCGGCGGGGTGTTGGCGCCGTCATCACCGACCAGCTGCACGCCGATTCGCGCCTGCGTCAGCAGCGGATCGTCGAAGGAATGTATCCGCGCCCAGCGGCTGCCGGCGCGCGCCAGGAACACGTAGCTGGCCCGGTAGTAAGGCCGCGTCGTCGCCAGACCCTCGATGCTGCTGGCGATGCCCGGAACGATGTCGCAGCGGTTGGCATTGAGCGTGTTGCGCAGCGCGCCGCGGCGCTGCGCCCACCAGGTATAGCTGACCTGCGCCTGCATGTCGTGGGCGAGCAGCTGCACCAGGCGATTCTCCAGGCCCTGCTGCTCGCGGTTGGAGTAGGGCAGGTTGTTGGGGTCGGCGCAGACCCGCAATTCGCGTGCGGCCAGCGGCGCGGCGGCCAGCGCGAGCAGGATGCAGGACAGTCGCAACATCGCTCTCATGGTTTCACCTCCAGTCCCCACGGCCGCCCGCCCAGCGCAATGGTCCGCACGGGCTTGTTCGTCACCATGTCGATCACGGTCACATCGCCCGACAGCCCGCCGGTCGCATACAGGCGCTTGCCATCGGGCGACAGCGCCACCGACCAGCTACGCTGCCCGACCGGGAAATAGCGCACGATCCTGCCGCTGGCCGGCTCGATCTCCACCACCTGGTTGCCACGCCCGAGCGCAACAAAGGCGCGGTCGTAACGCGGCGTCAGCGCGATGCCTACCGCCTGCGCCGGCAGCGGTGCGTGCGGGTCGGCGGTGATGTCGATGGTGCGCACTCGCTTGCGCGTGCGCATGTCGAACACGGCCACGGTGCCACGCATTTCCGACGACACCCACAGCCAGCGGCCGTCGGCGGAGAACACCGCATCGCGCGGGCGGGTGCCGACTGGCACGCTGTCCACCAGCTTGAGCGCGACGGCATCGATGAAATGCACCACGCTGGCGGTCTCGGAGGTGCAGATGATCCACTTGCCATCCGGGCTGGCCGCCATGCCTTCGGGTTCGGCGCCGACCTCGACCTCGCCGATGATCTTGTTGGCGGCGCGGTCCACGATCGACACCTTGGCGTCGTCCTCGTTGGCGACGTAGACGCGGCTGCCATCGGGGCTGAGTGCGAAGCGTTCCGGATCCGGCCCGGACAGCAGTGGCGGCAGGCGCTTGCCGTCACGCGTATCCAGCAGCGCGATCTGGTGGTCGTTACTGGTCGCTACATACAAGGTGCGGCCATTGCCCGACAAACGCATGCCGCGCGGACGCTGCCCCACTTCCCAGCTGGCAATGCGCTCGCCTTGCGGCATGCGCAACACGTGGATGCGGTTGGCCTGTTCGTCGCTGACGTACACGGTGTCGGCGCGCGCAGTGGCCGGCAGCAACCCCAGCGCCAGTAGCGGCACCCAGGCGCGCTGCGGCCGCTGCAGCCCGCGCGCCAGCATCCAGATTCCCGCCGCGGCATGCACGAGACCCCCGGGCACCCACATCAGCAGGCCAGCCAGTTGCTGGTCTTCGGCCGGGCTCAGGCCGAAGGCATCCAGCCCCAGCGCGCTGTAGCCCGCATACCAGGGCCCGCGCGAGAACGCCATCAGTGCACCCAGCGCACCGCTGACCAGCGAGGTGAAGAACAGGCAGGCGACCACCACGCCGGCGCGGCGCGCGGGCGCGGTCAGCATCGCCCACCAGAACAGCAAGGCCGAGCACAGGAAGCACAGGTGCTGCACCACATGCCAGCCGGAATGGGACAGGGCCAGGTCGAATGCGACGGGCACATGCCACAGCCACAGCACCGCGGCCTGCAAACCGGTGGCGACCAGCGGCCGGGTCAGGGCACGCCACGGCAGCACCACGACGGCGCGGGTGCCCAGCCGCGCCAGCCACAGCCGGGGACGATGGCCGAAGGCCCACAGCCATACGCCGATCGGCCGCGACAACACCAGTAGCGGCGCGGCCACCAGCATCAGCAGTTCGTGCTCCAGCATGTGCGCGGCAAAGGCGCGTTCGCCCGCCGCATGCAACGGGCTCACCAGTGAACCGGCGAGCACCAGCCAGCCGGCGGCAAAGCACACGGCCTTGCGGTCCAGCCCGCGGTGCTGGCGCATGCGCCGGCGCAACCGCAGGTAGCCCAGCGCATACAAGGCCAGGCTCAACAGCAGCGGAGCGAGCACCCACGGGTCGAAGGTCCACGGCAATCCCTCGACCGGGCCGGCGCCATGCGCCAGCGCCAGACCCGGCCAGGCCAGCGTGCACAGGGCCAGAACGCTCGACAGGCAGGTGCGCACAGCGACACTCACGGGCAGGACGGCAACAGCAGCACGGCCAGCATCTGCCACAGCACCGCGATCGCCAGCACCGCGCAGGCCAGCCAGCCGAGTTGCACGATGAAACGCCGGTTGCGGGCGGCGGCGGGCGCCAGGCCAGCCAGCGTCGCTTCGCTCAGCGCAGTGCGTGATACCAGGCAGCCGGCCGCCATCCACAACAGCGCCAGCGTGGTAACCGCCCAGCCCAGCGCCGGCCGGCCCCATTCGCAACGGAAGCGCAGCAGGTCGGAGAGGAACTGGTGGTGCAGCGCTTCGGCCGACAGTGCTGCGGCCAGCGCGGCCCACGGTGTCCACTTGCTGGGCTTGGGCGCGCTCATATCCAGCGCGGGCTCCAGTAGATCACGGCGTACAGCACCACCCAGCTCCAGACGATGAAGTGCCAGTACAAGGCGTTGTCGGCCACGTCCGAATAACGCCGCCCGTCCATGGGCTTGAGCCAGGCCATTACCGCCAGTACGCCGCTGTCGAATACATCGGTGGCCAGGTGCACGGTATGCAGCACCAGTAGCGCCCATACGATCGAGCCGTACGCGTTCTGGTCCCAGCGCACGTTCATCGCATGCATCTCGTAGCCGCGCAGCGCCAGCAGGGCCACACCGATGGCCGTGATCAGCACCAGGCTGATGCGCACCGGCCACAGCGCCTGCGCCTTGCCGGCGCGGGACACCCAGACATTCACCCCTTCGCTCAGCACCGCCAGCGCAGTGAGCACGCTGGCCCAGAACAGCGGCGGCGGCGCCACTGGCGGCCAGTGGTGCTCGTTGTGCACCAGGAAGTAGTAGGCGCCGATGGCAAGCACGAAGCCCATGCCCTCGATCAGCATGAAGCCGGTTACCGCCCACCAGCTCAGGCTGGTCGGGCCGAACGAATAGTCCTCCAGCGCCGAGACGTCGCCAATCTGCTGCGGGATGCGGCTCATCACGGTTCTCCCAGGCTGGGTTCGGAAGGCTTGGGCCAGAACCACGCGGTCAGGGTGATCGCGACCGGGATCGCCCCCCAGACCACGCCCCACTGGTCAAAGATCGACCACACGAACAGCACGCTCAGCGACAGTGCCGCCCATAGCGGCCAGATCGTCGGGTCGGGCATCGCCCAGCGGCTGGTGGGATGCGCATCCACTGGCGAACTCAGCAGCACTTCGCGGCGATCCTCGCGCACGCCGGTCAACACCGGCAGGGTCTGCCGCGGCTCGCCATTCGCATCGGCCCACAGCGGATGGCGGCTTTCGACCACCGGCGTCCAGGCAAAGTTGTAGGCCGGTGGCGGACTGGCCACGGCCCAGGCCAGGTCCGGCGCCGCCCACGGATCGGCCTCGGCGGTGGGCGCGCGGCGCAGGGCGCGCCAGGCGTTGGCGATCATCAGCACGAAGCTGATCGCCATCAGATAGGCGCCGATGGTGGCGAGCAGGTTGTATGGCCCCCAGCCCAGTCCTTCCTGATAGGTGTAGACGCGGCGTGGCATGCCGATCAGGCCCAGGTAATGCATCGGGAAGAAGGTCAGGTTGAAGCCGATGAACAGCAGCCAGAAATGCCAGCGCCCGAGGCGCTCGCTCAGCATCCGCCCGGTGATCTTCGGGAACCAGTAGTAGAACCCGCCCAGCAGCGGGAACACCGCGCCGCCAATCAGCACATAGTGGAAGTGCGCGACCACGAAGTAGGTATCGTGCACCTGCACGTTGAGCGGCACCGCCGCCAGCATCACCCCGGTCATGCCGCCGAGCACGAACAGGGCGAAGAAGCCGAGCACAAACAGCAGCGGCACCTGCAAACGCGGCCGTCCCGTGGCCAGCGTGGCGATCCAGCAGAAGATCTGGATGCCGCTGGGCAAGGCGATCAGCATGCTGGCCGCGGTGTAGAAGCTGTTGCCCATCGGCGGCAGGCCGGTGGCGAACATGTGGTGCACCCACAACCCGAACGCCAGAAAGCCGGTGGTGACCAGGGCCAGCACCATCGCCGTATAGCCGAAGATCGTGCGCCGCGAGAAGGTTTCCACGATCGCCGAGATGATCCCCAGCGCCGGCATGAAGATGATGTAAACCTCCGGGTGGCCGAAGAACCAGAACAGGTGCTGCCACAGCAGCGGGTCGCCACCTTCGGCCGCGTTGTAGAACTGGGTGCCGACCAAGCGGTCGGTGATGAGGAAGGTGCTCGCCAGCATCACTGCGGGCATGGCGAAGATCACCATCAGACTGGTGATCAGCATCGACCACACGAACAGCGGCATCCGCGCCAGGGTCATGCCCGGCGCGCGCATCGTCATGATGGTGGCGACCAGCTCCACCGCCACGCACAGGCCGGCGACCTCGGTGAAGGTGATCATCTGCGCCCAGAAGTCGGTGCGCTTGCCGGGCGAGTATTCCGGGCCGGACAGCGGCACATAGCCGGTCCAGCCGGTCTCCGGGCCGACATCGAGCAGGAAGGCGCCGAAGATCATGATCCCGCCAAACAGGTACACCCAGTAGCTGAAGGCATTGAGGCGCGGGAACGAGATGTTGCGCGCGCCGACCATCAGCGGCACCAGGTAGACCGCGATCGCTTCCATGATCGGCACCGCGAACAGGAACATCATCGCCGAGCCATGCAGCGAGAACAGCTGGTTGTAGCGATCCGGGCCGATCAGGCGCAGCTCCGGCCAGGCCAGCTGCGTGCGCATCAGCAGGGCGAGGATGCCGGCCAGCAGGAAGAACACGAAGGCGGTGACGAGATAGCGCCGGGCCACGCGCTTGTGATCCACCGTGGTCAGCCAGCCGATCAGGCCGGGCCGGTCACTCCAGGTGTGGGCCAGTTGCGCGGGCGTGTCCGGGTTCATTGCAACCCCATCAGATAATCGGCCAGCGCGGCGCGGTCCCGCTCGCTGAGCGGCACCGCCGGCATCAGGTTGCCGGGCTTGTAGTGCTGCGGATCGCGCAGCCACTGGTCGAGCGCTTCGCGCTGCATCGGCAGCGCACCGGCGGCGAGGCTGCGGCGGCTGGCGAGGTGGGTCAGGTCCGGGCCGAGCCGCGAGCCGGCCACGGTGCCGCGCACTGCATGGCAGCTCAGGCACGCCGAGCCCATGAACACGCTTTGTCCGTGCTGCGCCAGCGCCGTCGACGGCACGGGCGCCGGCAGGCGCTGGCGCTGTTGCCAGGCAGCGAACTGCGCGTCATCCACCACGTGCACGTCCAGCGCCATGTGCGCATGCTGCAGGCCGCAGAACTCGCCGCACTGGCCGCGATAGGCGCCGGCGCGGCGTGGCGTGACCAGCAAGGCGTTGGTGTAGCCGGGAATCAGGTCTTCCTTGCCGGTCAGTGCCGGCACCCAGAAGCTGTGGATCACGTCGCCCGAGCGCAACTCGATGCGCGCGGTGCGATCGCGCGGCAGCCACAGTTCGTTGGCGGTGACGAACTGCTGCTGCGGGTCGTCGGACAGGTATTCGACCTGCCACCACCACTGCTTGGCAGTGATGCGCACTTCCAGATCGGGATGGCCGGCATGCAGCTTCTGGTCGGCAAGGAAGGCGATCACCACGAACCAGGTCAGTAGCCCGACCACCAGGATTGACCACGCCACCAGTGCCTGCCGCCAGGCCGGGTCATGCCGCGTGCCTTCGGCCAGGGCCTCGCGGCGGCGGCGCGCGCGCAGCAAGGCCCAAGCCAGCGCCACCAGCACGGCGAGATAGAGCACGCTGCATACCGACACCATCACCCACCACACGTGATCGATGGCCTGCGCCTGATCCGCGGCCGGGTCGAGCACCGACTGCACGCCACGGCAGCCGCTGAGAACAAGCAGCGTGCAGACCGCTGCCAGCAGGGCCAGGCAGCGCAGGGGCTTGGGCACGGCGCTCACGGCGTGGGTACCGTCGGCGGGTCGCCGCCGCGCGGTGGCTGCGGCGGCAACTGGTTCAACGGTGGGGTGGCGTTGATCGCCTCGCGCCGGCTCGGCGCAGCGGCCATCGACACATTGCCGGCCAGCGCGCGCACGTAGGCGGCCAGCTGCCAGGCCTGTTCGTCGGTCAGGCGCTGGCGCCAGGCCGGCATGCCGTTGGGGCGGCCATCGATGATGCTGGCGTGGATCTGATCGATGTTGCCGCCGTAGCGCCACTGCTCATCCATCAGCGCCGGGCCGATGGCACCGCCGCCATTGCCGTGGCAGCCGTTGCAATTGAAGCTGCGATACCAGCGCCCGCCCTGGTTGATGTGGTAGGCGTTGGCCTCGAAATGCGCGCCAATCGCACTGACGGCGGTGTCGCTGCCGCCGGGCTGGAATTCGGTCAGGGCAGGGCGTGGATTATCGCCCGCGGGCGCGGCGTGATATTCGCGACGCTCGCGTTCGCAGCCGGCCACTGCGAACAGCAGCAGCACGCCGAGCAGGCGCTCAATGCGGCAGTGCGAAGACATAGAGGGTTCCGCCGGGTGTGGTGCGCTGCTTCAGGTCGGCCACGGCGTTGGCCCAGCCGCCGCCGGCGGTCGCGTCGCGCGAGTCGAGGTTGTTGACCACAATCGTGCCGGCCCAGCCGCCCACGCCGGACAGCACCGCGATGTATTGGTGGCCGTCCGGGCCGGTATAGGTCACCGGCTGGCCGATGATTCCGGAGTCGGCCTTGAACTGCCACAGCGTCTTGCCGCTGCGCGCATCCACTGCCTTGAACCAGCCATCCATCGTGCCGTAGAAGACCAGCTCGCCGACGGTGGCGAGCGTGCCGCTCCACAGCGGCAGGTCTTCCTTCACCGTCCATGCGGCGCGGCGTGCGACCGGGTCCCACGCGGTGAGCACACCGCGGTTGCCGCCGGGCCCGGCGTACATGCGCGACTCGGCGCCGAGGTAGGGCGTGCCGGCGATGTAGTTGACCTCGTTCGGCTGCCAGTCCATGCACAGGTTGTTGTGCGGAATGAACAGCAACCCCGCCTTCGGTGACCACGCCGAGGGGTTCCAGTCCTTCATGCCGGTGGAGGCCGGGCAGATGTTGCGCGACACCTTGCCCACCGCCGGCTGCTTGTCCGGGTTGTATTGCGGGCGCCCGCTGCGCAGGTCGATGCCGGTGATCGCATTGACGTGGCCGAAGGCATCGGCCGACAGCACTTCGCCGCTGGCCCGGTCCAGCACGTAGACAAAGCCGTTGCGTTCCGGGCGCACGATGACCTTGCGCGGCTTGCCGTTGACTGGCAGGTCCACCAGCACGCTTTCGTTGATCGCGTCGTAGTCGAACACGTCGTGCGGACTGAACTGGTAGAACCAGCGCGCCTGGCCATCGTCCGGGTCGCGCGCGAACATGCCGGCGGTCCACTTGTTGTCGCCGGGGCGCTGCTCGGCGTTCCAGGGGCCGGGGTTGCCGGTGCCGTAGAAGATCAGGTCCAGTTCCGGATCGTAGGAAATCCAGCCCCACACCGTGCCGCCGCCGAGTCGCCAGGCATCGCCGGGCCAGCTCGACTTGCCCAGGTCGCGGCCCTGGTCAGTGGCGTAGTGCGGCTTGAACGCAGGGCCGATCAGCACGTCGCTGTCCGGCCCGGTGCTGTATGCCTTCCACGCCAGCTTGCCGGTGGTCGCGTCCAGCGCGGCGAGCCAGCCGCGCACGCCGAACTCGCCGCCGGCATTGCCGACCAGCACCTTGCCCTTGACCACCATCGGCGCCATCGTGATCGTCTCGCCGAGGTTGATGTCGCCCAGCTGCACGCGCCAGTTCGGTTTGCCGGTGGCAGCGTCCAGCGCAATCGTGCTGCCGTCCAGCGTGTTGAAGATCACCTGGCCCTGCCAGTACACCGCGCCACGGTTGACCACGTCGCAACAGGCCACGCCCTGCGAGGCCGGTGCCGGCTTCGGTTCGTATTTCCACTTCAGCGGCGCGCCGGGCTTGCTCAGGTCCAGCGCGTAGACCACGTTGGGATAGGGCGCGACGATGTACATGGTGTTGTCGACCACGATCGGCGCCGCCTCCTGGCCGCGATCGACACCGGTGGAGAAGGTAAAGGCCACCTTGAGCTGGCTGACGTTGCCGCGGTTGATCTCGCCCAGTGTGCTGTAGCGGGTGTTGGCATAGTCCAGCGTGGCCATGGGCCATTGGCCCGGCGCAGGCGGCGCCGCTCGCGCAGGCGATGCGAAGGCCAGGCAAAGCGTTGCCGCGGTGCAGGCCAGACCACGCAGCTGCCTGAGGATGAGGTACAGACGCGGCCGGTTCACGACTGGGCCAAGGCGCGCGGAACGAGCGCCGCGCGTGGCCGGCGAGAAAACTGACGCATTAAGACGAACTCCGTGGTACATCTTCGGCCAGTGATTCGCGCGATGCGCGGTGTGTTGCGAGCGCCGAGACTGTCACCGCGCACGTCGGACTGACGTGAACATTCGCGGCATCGGCAACGCGATGCGCGCGGCCTTGCTTCGGCGACACTGACGGCGCCCGGACGCGCGCTTCACAGTCGCTTTAGCGCCGCTTTGCCACCGTCCCACTCATCCTTCGCCGCGACAGGATCCAGGGCAATGCCAGCCCAAGGCCAAAGGCCGCATACACCACGCACAGGTCGGCCGGGCGCAGGCGCGTCTCGAAGCCCGGCGTCAGCCGTCGAGGCACGACCTTGTAGTCCACCACGTAGGCCACGGCGGTGGTGGCCGCGGCCAGTGCCAGCACCGGCGCCACATCACGCCGGCCCTTGCGCAGGCGTTCAAAGCTGCTGGCCCAGAACAGCGAGCTGGCATGGTGGATCACATAGCCCACCAGCGTGTGGCGCAGGCTCCAGCCATCCTTGCGGTGCGCCTGGCGGCCCCACACCCATTGGCTGGTGGCATTGGTGCCCGCCGGCACGGCAGCAGCGCGCCGATGGCTGAGCCAGGACACGACCGCGCTGGAGCACAGGCTCGCCCAGGTGCCGGAGACCAGACTGCGCCGCAGCGCCATGCGCCAGCGCGGCCACTGCGCGTGCTGGTGGCGGGCGCCACTGGCCTGATCGGCGAGGCGTTGGTCGCGCGGCTGGAGCGGGATGGACATGAGGTGATCCTTGGCGTGCGGGATACGGAGGCCGCCGCGTTGCACTGGCCGGGCCGGCGCTGCCTGCGGCTGGACTACATCGACATCGGCGATATCACCCGCGAACTGGCCGGCATCGATGTGGTGGTCAACGCCGTCGGCATCTTTGCAGCGCACGGCGCCGCCAGTTTCGACGCCCTGCACGTGAAAGGGCCGTGCAGCCTGTTCGAGCAGGCGGCGCGTGCCGGGGTGGCGCGCATCGTGCAAATCTCCGCACTGGGCGCCAGCAGCGACGCGGTCACGCGCTATCTGCGCAGCAAGGCGCAGGGCGATGCCTGCGCGGCGCGCTTCCCGCGAAGCGCGGTGATCGTGCGCCCATCGCTGGTATTCGCGCCGAGCGGTTCCAGCAGTGCGTTGTTCCTGCGCCTGGCCGCGCTGCCGTGGTTGCCGTTGCCCGGGGCAGGGCGGCAGCTGGTGCAACCCATCCACCTCGATGACCTCGTCGATGGCTTGGCCGCATTGATCGTGCATCCAGCGCCACCTGGCGTGGTCGATGCAGTGGGGCCGCAGCCCCTGCCGTTTGCCGACTACCTGCGCACGCTGGCCGCGCCGCTGCAACTGCGGCCACGTATCCTGCCGGTGCCGATGGCCTGGGCGTTGGCGGCGGCGCGCTTCATGCAGCATGTGCCCGGCAGCCTGGTCACGCCCGATGCATTGGCGATGCTCGCCCAGGGCAGCCACGCTGATCCGGCGCCGTGGCAGTCGTTGCTCGATCACCCCGCGCGCGCGCCTTCGGCGTTCATTGCCGACGGGCAGATGCCTGCATTGCGCGAGCGCAGCGTTTTTGCTGCGCTGCTGCCATTGCTGCGCGCCTCGGTATCGCTGACCTGGCTGGTCACCGCCTGGGTTTCGGCCTTCGTCTACCCGCGTGCCGAGAGCCTGGCCCTGCTGTCACGCGCGCAGGTGCCGGATGTCCTGGCGCCGTGGGCACTCTATGGCGCCGCAGCGCTGGATGCCTTTCTTGGCCTGCTCATGTGGCTGCCCCGCTGGCGGCGGCTGACGTATCACGCGCAGTTCGCCTTGATCTTGTTCTACACCCTGGTGATCAGCCTGTGGCTGCCCGAGTTCTGGGCGCATCCCTATGGCCCGGTGCTGAAGAACCTGCCGATGCTGGCGTTGATCTACCTGTTGTTGAAGCTCGATACCCCCCTGCTGGAGAGGAAGGATGGACCTGGTCGTCGTTAAAACCCTGCACATCCTGTCGTCCAC
>Ga0196970_1000059_pt1 | contig 179126 bp, 179 predicted proteins | sample S1v_513CmetaG_FD_148672 | JGI IMG/M metagenome (GOLD analysis project Ga0196970, IMG submission 148672) | Soil microbial communities from Anza Borrego desert, Southern California, United States - S1+v_5-13C | ecosystem: Environmental > Terrestrial > Soil > Desert | place: USA: California... | reverse complement strand
CTTTGCCCGCAGCTTGCCCAGCGAACCCTTCACGGGCAGGCCGAGCGGCTTGTTTTCGGGCTTCCCCGCCGGGCTGGGCATTGGCAGGCCAGGTCCTTTGGCCCCCGGCTTGCCAGGGCGCTTGCCCTGCACCTTGTCGAATCGCTTGGCAAATGGGATCTCATCGGGCCTGGCAAAGCGCTTCTGGCCCGGCTTGTTCTCTTGCCCCTTCGCACCCGGCTTCGCAAATCTCTTCAGCGGCCCCTTGCCGCCAGCGGGCTTCCGGGCGCCCGGCCCACGCTCGTTCTGTTCGTTATCAAAGCGGCCCAAACACCAACGCCCCTTCCTCCGACCGGTTCGCTCCGGACGGGCTCTCCATCTGTTCGCCGTCCTGGGGTAACCTCCCTCTGTGGCGCGCCAAAAGAGTCCAGCAGATAGTCGTAGGCTTCCCCCAGGTCGTCTCCACAAATCCACAACAAATTGGACACAAGGTAGTCACACCCCTTTCAGGTTCTCTTCAGGTTTTTCCTGCAGAATGAGATCAGAGCCAAGGACCCGAGCGAAAGGAATGTGATCAGTATGAACGCCAAGAACCGGTTTGTTGTGATCGCAGGCTCCGCCCTTGTTGCCGCTGGTCTTCTCGCCGGTGCGGCCTTTGCCGCCGGAACCGGCACAACCCTAACGGTCCCCTCCATGGCAGATCGGATCGATCAGGCGGTGACCGCTGGTCGGCTCTCCCAGGCCGAGGCCGATGTGCTGAAGCAGGTCGATTCCCTACGGGTCTCCACCATGACGAAGCTCCACGAAGATATCCAGGCGGTGATTGACCAGGCCGTCGCAGACGGGAAGATCACCCAGGAGCAGGCCGACAAGCTGCAGCCTTACGGCGGATCTCGCGGAATGGGCATGGGCCCCGGCGCCTTCAACCAGGACGGCACCTGCCTCCTGACCGATGAGGAGCAGAAGGCCCGGCTGGACGAGGCGGTTGCGGCTGGCCGGCTGACCCAGGAGCAGGCCGATGCGATCCTGAACGGTGAGACGCCGATGGGCCCCATGGGCGGTGGTATGGGCGGCATGGGTGGCCGTATGGGCGGCGGAATGCATGGCGGCATGGGTGGCGGCATGCGTGGCTTCATGAACCAGCAGCCCTCCGGCAACACCAACTAGCACCAGAACCGTCCCTGGGAACCTATCGCACCTGTTATGCGTCTTTCCTCCTGTGAAATGGAGGGGACGATTATGGAAACAGGGAGCATTCTGATCCTGAACGGCACGTCCAGCGCCGGGAAGTCCACCCTGCTGAAGGCGCTGCAGGCTACACTGCCCGAGATCTATCTGGACGCCGGCCTCGACAAGTTCATCTTCATGTTGCCTCGGCCTTACCTGAACCAGCCCTCGCTCTGGGCAGAGGTCATGGAGCCGACCCGCTCCGGCCCCGTTGGGCTGCGGCTGATCAGCGGCATGCACCGGGCGATCGCCGGACTCGCTCGCTCCGGTAACTTCGTGGTGGCGGACCACGTGTTGATCGACCCCCGCTGGCTGGCCGACGCGGCCGCCACCTTCGCCCCCCTGCGCGCCTACCTGATCGGGGTGCACTGCCCGCTGGAGGTGGTGGAGCAGCGGGAGAAGGACCGGGGCGACCGGACCTTGGGCCAGGCTGGGGCGCAGTTCCACCTGGTGCACGCCCACGGCTGCTACGACTTCTCGGTCAACACCGCCGAGGCCAGCCCCGAGGAGTGCGCCAGGCAGATCGAGCAGTTCCTGGCGGCAAACCCGGAGCCCAGGGCCTTCCGGGAGTTGCGCCAGCGGGTGTAACCGGCCAGCGAGATAACGCCACAAGTCAGGGGCGGCTGTCACCATGGGTGCAGCCGCCCCTCGTCATGCCCCGGTCAGGAGGCGGTTCGCCCGCCCGCCTGTTCGGAAACTGAACGTACCGTCCAGACCGGAAACGGGGCGACCGGCCAGAGCCCATCCACCTCGTTGGCATGCATTTTGCATCAAATGAAATGCGAATGTTGGGGAGAGGGGTGGCACCGTGCGAGCGGTTGTCTTGGAGGGATTTGGGGGGGTCTCAAACCTGGTCATGCGGGAGGTGGATGCACCAACCCCGGGTGCTGGGCAGGTTCGGGTCCGGGTGCGGGCCACCGGTCTGAACTATGCGGATGTGCTCTGGCGGCACGGTCGCTATCCACGTGCCCGGGTGCCCCACGTGCTGGGCTACGAGATCGCCGGCGAGGTGGATGCGGTCGGGGAGGGTGTCACCGGCTTCCAGCCGGGCGACCGGGTCTTCGGGACCGCGGCGGGGGGTGGCGGCTACGCCGAACGCTGCCTGGCCCCCGCAGAGATGCTCATGGCGATCCCCGACGGCCTCTCGTTCGATGAAGCCGCTGCTTTACCGGTGGTCTTCGGCACAGTCTGGTGGGGGCTGGTGGGCATGGGGCGGCTCCAGCCCGGGGAGTGGGCGCTGATCCACGCAGCGGGCGGCGGCGTGGGCACCGTGGCGGTCCAGTGGGCCAAGGCGCTCGGGGCGAAGGTGGTCGCCACCGCCGGCTCCGACGAGAAGCTGGCCAGGGTGAAAGAGCTTGGCGCTGACGTGCTGATCAACTACCGGTCGACCAACTGGGTCGATGGACTGAAGGAGCAGGTCGGCAAGGTGGACCTGGTCATGGACTCGATCGGCGGACAGGTGCTGGAGGAGTCGCTCGGGGTGCTGAAGCCCTTCGGCCGGCTGATCACCTTCGGCTACGCCAGCGGCGAGCAGGTCCAGGTCGATCCCATGCGGCTCTTCGGGCGGAACCTGACGATCTCGGGGCTCTGGCTGGGCGCCATGCCGCCACAGGCCGTTCGCCGGTCACTGGAGGAGAGTGTGCAGGTCATTGCAAGCGGCAAGGTGAAGCCCGTGATCGGCCACACCTTCCCGCTGGAGCAAGTGGCAGACGCCCATGCGCTGCTGGAGGGCCGCGGTTCATTCGGCAAGGTGATCATCCGGCCATAGAGGGGGGGAGCCCACATGTACCAGACGATTCCGGTCCGGCCCGGCGAGGAGATCGACCTGCTTGCCGTGGAGGCATACCTGACCGCCAGCCTGCCTGGGTTCCCCGGGGGGCCGCTCCGGCTGACCCAGTTCGGCACCGGCGCCTCGAACCTGACCTACCTGCTGCGCACCGAGACCGGGTGGGAAGCGGTCCTGCGGCGCCCACCGCAGGGTCCGGTGGCGCCCAAGGCGCACGACATGAGCCGGGAGTGCCGGATTCTGCAGCGGCTGAACCCGGTCTTCCCCCTGGCGCCGAAGCCCTACCTGCTCTGCGAGGACCCAGCGGTCATAGGCGCCCCGTTCTATCTCATGGAGGCCCGGGAGGGCGTGGTGCTGGACAAGGTGATCCCCCCGGAGTTGCAGGGGCGCACACTGGACTTCCGGCTGATCTCCGAGCGGCTGGTGCAGACCCTGGTGGAGCTTCATTCGGTAGACTGGCAGGCGGCGGGGCTGGCCGAGATCGGCCACCCGGAAGGCTACCTGCAGCGGCAGGTGGAGGGCTGGATCGGCCGGTACCAGCGGGCGAAGACCGAGGAGGTCCCCGAGGCCGACCAGATCTCCCGGTGGATGCTGGAGCATCTGCCGGAATCGCCCGCCCCGACAATTGTCCACAACGACTACAAGCTGAACAACGTCATGCTCGATCAGACCGACCCCGGGCGGATCGTAGCGGTCCTCGATTGGGAGATGGCGACGGTTGGCGACCCCCTGACCGATGTGGGGGGCCTCCTCGCCTACTGGCTGGAGCCCGGTGAGGAAGTGGAGGGGATCCTGACCTCGGTCACCACCCTGCCTGGCTTCATGAAGCGGGATCACCTGTTGGAGGTGTACGCCCGCAAGAGCGGGCGGGACCTGAGCCAGATCGGCTACTACCAGGCCTTCGCCCTCTTCAAGGTCGCTGTGATCGTGCAGCAGATCTACTACCGCTGGGCGAAGGGGCAGACCCAGGACCCCCGCTTCGCCTCCCTGGGGCGCATGGCGGTCCACCTGCTCCGGCGGGCGGTGGCGGTGGCCCGGTAGTGGGGTTCTCCCAGTGGCTGTTGGCTGCGCAGCGGTGGCGCACCTCGCTCTGGTCGCAGGGTACCGCCGCCTCCTGCGCCTGGGCATGTAACCCCCACGAGCGAGGAATATACTTCCATTCTATCATGGGTCTGGGAAGAAATGCAAGCCCTGCCTCCTTGCAGGAGGCAGGGCCTCTTCGCACTTCGGGTGCAGTGATTAGAAGAAATCCGCCAGATAGGTCTCCCGCTGTGGGAGGGCTGCCTCCCAACGGCGGATCGCCTCGTCGCTGCCGGATAGGCGACCCCCTTCGCGCAGGAATGAGGGCCGGGCGGCGCCAATCATCATGGCACTCAACGCCCTGATCTCGCACCGAATGGGATCCCCATGGCCGGTCGGCTCACGCCGGATTCGCGTCGCCCGCCCTTCGGAGTCGGTTTGCCAGAGGTAGGTCCCGTTGTTCCAGGGGGCGTGGGGATCGGTCAGGTCGAGGCTTAGCTCCGTGGCGGGACCCGCGAACCGGTATGCGGCGATGAAACGCTCGAGATCGACGACACGGAACATGAAGTAGGCATTCACCTCCTGCTTGACCCTCGGGTCTTCCAGCAGGTAGGGGAGCCGGTCCGAGACGGGCAGGGTGAGCGAGATGCTCTTGGCCATGGAGTCGTGGTTGGCCAGGAACTTGAGCAGGGCCGACCGGCTGGTGCCGTCCAGCCAGACCGCCTCATGGACCTTCAGCTCGTCGCCGCTCACGTTGTAGAGAAGGTAGCCGGCGGGCGTGCCGTCAGCGCCTGTGTAGACCGCAGCCTGCCGCTTCAGGCGCAGCACCGAGTTCTTCCACCACCGCTCGTCCCGGTCCAGCATGCCATTGTAGCGGGCGGCATAGGGCCGGTAGATCTCGTTGAGCAGCGCCCATTCGGCCTGGGGATCGACCCGGCGAATCGACCCGCCGGCGGGGATCTGGAAGGCGTGCAGATGGCTGATCTGCCCAGCCGCAAGGGTGTATGTCTTTCGCTCGGTCAGCATGGACCAGCCATACCTGGCGTAGAAGGGGTACGAGAAGGGGGAGAGCATGGAGACCGTCTCGCCGCGCTCCCGCATGAGTTGGAGCCCGTGCTTCAGGAGCGCTTCGACCTTGCCGCTGCGCCGGTGCTCGGGCCAGGTGGCGACCCCGGCGACTCCGCCCATGGGGATCGCCTCGCCCCCTACAAAGAGCTTCAGCCGCAGAAAGGTAGCTTTCGCGGCCAACTGCCCGTCCTCAAACCAGCCCCAGGTCAGGGAGGGGTCTGTCCTCTGCTTACTCCGCTCCAGCTCCTCCGGGGAGAGTTCGTACTGAAAGGCAAACTGGGAGAGCCGGAAGGAGTCGTCCAGTTCCTCGCTACGCAGGCTGCGGATCTCTGCTGCCAAGATTGTTCACCACTTTCTCAGGAATCCTACTCACCCTTGGGTAGACGGTCGCCATTGGGGTTTGGTTCCCGATCGATTCGGGGTGCTCGCTCTTTCAGAATCCGAAAGATCTTACTTTTTTATCCAGAGGAGAAGGAAGTTGGTGGATAGGCGCAGAATCTTATGACCATGTCTCGTGGGGGGAGATCGGCGCCTCCTGGGGACAAATTCGGAAGGGGAGCTGGTCAGTATGGGGCTCGTTAAGATCACCGGCTTGACGCAGGTTAAGGCTTTGGAGGAAAAGCGGATCCTGACCGATCATCCCAGCATTTCGATCTACGACGACTACCGGGCTCGCTTCAAGCATTATGCCCTGGCCTTCGCTTCGATCACCGGCCTGACCGACCCGGAGCTGGTGCAGAAGGTGGCCACGGCGGCGGGGCAGCTTGGCAAGGCGGAAGAGGAGCCCTGGACGCGCGAAGACGGCGACAGGATCATCGCCGCCGTAGGGAATCCACCGCCTCCCAGCCACCTGCTGATCACCCGAATCGAGGGGCGCGCCACCCTGGTCTTCCGGAAGGCGGCCGAAGGGTCCGAGGGGGTTCGGAAAGTGACCTATGTGAAAAAGTCGGGGCAACCCTCGGTGGCGATCAAGAAGCTCTTGCGGGACGAGGGGATCACGATTCCGAAGGGCATGTGCCTGAGCGTCCCCGTGAAGCTGGGTGAGGATGACGGCAAGCTGGTCGTCGTGGCCGACCTGAGCCGCCGGACGCTTTCGCCGACCAGCGAGACCGCCGCCGACCACCGGGATCTCGCAGGGAAGGTGGCGGGCGAGTAAGCGCAGGCCGACGGGGCGCCATACGGTGGGCATACACCACCCATCGCGTGAGCATACACCAGCCATACACCAGCCATACAGGGAGCATACACCAACCATACAGTGGGCAGAATGGCCGCCCACCTACCCCCAGAGCCCATCGTCCCCACGCCGTACCGCCCCGCTCCGCTCCAGGTAGCGCAGCACCGCCAGCACCTCCGAGAGCAGAAAGCGCAGCTCCCTAGGCTCTACGGCCCCCGGATAGAGGAGCCGCGTCACGGCGAAGGTGCTGAGCCGCTGCCCCAGCAGCAACCCCCGCACCCGCTCCGCAAAGCCCAGGTGATAGGTGGACATGGCCTGGACCGATTCCGCAAACCCGTCATGCGTGGGGTGACCGTGTCCTGGCAGCAGGAGCGAGTAGTTCAGGTCAACCACCTGGGCGAGGCTGCGCAGGTAGTCCCCCAGCGGGTCCCCGGCATCGCCCGGGTGGCACCAGACGTTAAAGGCCGGGCTGGTGAGGATCTGGTCGGCGGCGAAGAGCCAGCCCTTCTGCCGCACCCGGAGCATGACCTGGCCGGCGGCGTGGCCGGGGGTCAGGATCGGCTCCAACTGAAGGTCGCCCACCCGCACCACGTCGGGCAGCGGGGCGAGGGCGGGCGGCAACGTCTCCTCGGGCCGGGGGGGCGGGGCGCTGATCCGCTCTCGCAGGGCCGGATCTGACACCCCTTGCTCCGCAGCCCAGGCCGCCGTCTCCGCGGGGCCCGGGTAGCGGCGGGCGATCTCGATTGGGTGGCAGAGGACCTGACCGCCCCACCGCTCCTGCACCGGGCCGGAGCCACCGGAATGATCCGGGTGCCGGTGGGTGAGCAGCAGGTTGACGCCCCCTTTGGGGACGCCGATCGCCTTCATGGCCCGGCCCAGGGCGCGGAGGGAGGGTCCCCAGTTCAGCCCACAGTCAATCAGAAGCCACTCGCCCCGGCTGTGCACCACGTAGGCATTGACGAAGGGTACATCCCACGGTAGGGGGAGGAGGATCCGGTAGAGACCCGGCTCCACCTCCCAGGCGTTCTCGAAGAGTGGCCGCTCAACCAGGACTGCCATGGCCTAGGACTTCGGCCCGCCGGCCACATAGATCACCTGGCCGGAGACGAAGGAGGACTCCTCCGAGCAGAGGAAGGCGATCACGTTGGCCACATCCTCCGGTTGGCCCACCCGCTGGAGCGGGATCTGGGAGGCCGCCCCGGCCTTCATTTGCTCGAAGTCGAGCCCCATGCGCTCCGCCACCGCCCGGGTCATGCGGGTCTCAATAAAGCCGGGCGCCACGGCGTTCACGTTGATATGAAACCGGCCCAGTTCGATCGCCAGGGTCTTGGTGAAGCCCTGCAGACCGGCCTTCGCTGCGGCGTAGTTCGCCTGTCCCCGGTTGCCCAGGGCGGAGGTGGAGGAGGTGAAGACCATCTTCCCGTAGCTCTGGGCCACCATGTACTTCTGGGCTGCCTGGGCGCAGAGGAAGGAGCCCTTCAGGTGGGTGGAGATCACCCCGTCCCAGTCCTCATCGGTCATTTTGTGCAGGAGGTTGTCCCGGGTGATCCCGGCGATTGCCACCAGCATATGCAGGCCGCCAAACTGCTCGGCGGTCCTGGCCATGGCCGCCTCCACGGCCGCCCGTTGGGTGACGTCCAACTGGATCGCCACCGCCCTGCCGCCGGCAGCCTGGATCTCGCCCACCACCTCTTCGGCGGGACCCAGGTCCATGTCGGTCACCGCCACGGCGGCGCCTTGGGCCGCCAGGGTCTTCGCCGTCGCCGCACCGATTCCGCGCCCGGCGCCGGTCACGAATGCCACCTTGCCATCAAACCGTCCCATCTGCACAACCTCCTATGTATTGCTGCCGGGCAGGTAGACCTCGCCCTCGCCGCTGGTCACGATCTCGCCCTTCTGGTTGACCGCTGTGACCGCCAGGGAGACCAGCGCCCGGCCATCGGGCTGGGGGGTGATCGACCGGACCGTCCCCTTGCAGGTCAGCACATCGCCCAGCCGGACCATGGCCGCAAAGCGGACGCTGAGCCGCCGCACGTTCTCGGCGCCGGCCAGGCCGGTCAGGAACTGGCCGAGGAAGCCCATGGAGAGCATGCCGTGGGCGATCACATCGCCCAGTCCGACCGCCTTTGCGGTCTCCACATCGGTATGGATCAGGTTGTAGTCGCCGGAGGCCCCGGCGTACTTGAGCAACTGAACCTTCGAGACCGGCTCCTTCACCAGGGACTCGACCTCGCCGCCTACGGTCAGAGCGGTGTATGTCAGGCTCATGCGAGACACCTCCTAGTGAATGATCACGGTGGTCTTGCCGGTGAAGACCAGGCTGCCGTTCGGCTCTCGCCCCTCCAGGGTGGCGACCACAAAGGTCATCTGCCCGAGCCGCCCCTCTTTTACGAAGAGGTCAGTGATCGTCCGGGTGCAGAGGATCTCGTCGCCGGCTCGCAGGGGTCTCTCGTAGACGTACTCCTCATTCCCGTGAATGAACCGGGCGGGGTCCACGTCAGCCAGGCCGGGAATCCGGACCCGGAAGGTGGTGGGGAAGGTGGGGGGAGCGATATCGCCCCGCTGATAGACCGGGTCGGGGTCGCCGATCGCTTCGGCGAACTTGCGAATCGCCCCCCGCTCGACCGTGAACCGCTCTACCTCGGACTGGGTGCCGATCAGGCTCTTGTCTAGTGCCATTGGGCTTTGCACCTCCTGCCCCCCCGTCTAAGCAAGATGAGTGCCAACCCCCCGAGTGGCGGGGTAGCTGGCACTCACGGCGCGGGGCGTTCACTCTCTTCAACACCACGTTCAGCTTTTGGACACGGGCTTTGAGGGGGGAGCCCATCCATGTCAGAGCGAAAGGCCAGGGGTAAATGAACGAGGCGGCACACCGTTGCCGGTGCACCGCCTGCCTGATTACTCATCCGCAATATCGGCGTTGGAGTATACGTTCTGTACGTCGTCATGCTCCTCCAGCAGGTCGAGCAGCCTGATCAGCTTCTCAGCGCTGTCGCCGCTCACCTCGACGGTGTTGCTGGGGACCATGGCGGTCTCGCCCTTCTCCACGGGGACCTTGGCCGTCTCAAGGGCCCGCAGGACCGCATCCAGCGATTCGGGGGCGGTGGTGATCTCAAAGTAGTCCTCGGCGGTCTCGATATCCTCGGCGCCTGCATCCAGCACGATCATCATGAGATCATCTTCGCTGATCGCGGTCTGGCTCCGATCGATCTCAATGACGCCCTTCTTGGCGAACATCCACCCCACACAGCCGGTCTCGCCCAGGCTGCCGCCATTCTTCGTGAAGATGTGGCGGACATCGGCCGCGGTCCGGTTCCGGTTGTCGGTCAGGATGTTCATCATGATCGCCACGCCGTTGGGTCCATAGCCTTCGTAGACGATCTCCTCGTAGCGGGTACCGCCCTCCAGCCCGGCGCCACGGTTGATCGCCCGCTGGATATTGTCGTTGGGCATATTCACCTTGCGTGCGGCAGCGATCGCCGTCTTCAGGCGGATATTGGCCTCGGGGTCCGGCCCGCCCTCCTTGGCTGCCTTCATGATATCCTTGGTGACGCGGGAGAAGGTAGCGCCTCGCTCCTGGTCTGCCTTACCCTTGGAGTACTTGATATTCTGCCATTTCCGACCCAACGGAGAAGCCCCCTCCGACTAAGTGTGCGGTCAGCATTGTAGCATGCGGGATCCCATTGCCACAAGCCTTTCCGTGAAACCGGAGGGGATTGGACCCCAGGCTGTTTAGAGAAATGTTGGTATCTGGGTGACAATCCCAGGCACAAGGGGTATACTGAGGAGGGGACCAACCTTATCCAAGGGGGACTGAGAAATGGCGCACAGCGACATGATCGAAGTCGAGGGCGTGATCGTGGAGCCACGCTCCAACGGGTTTTTCACGGTCAAGCTCTCCCTGGAGAACGAGCCCGAGGTGATCGCACACCTGGGCGGGAACATGCGCCGGAACTTCATTCGGGTGGTGTCCGGCGACCGCGTGACAGTGGAACTGAGCCCCTACGACCTGACCCGCGGCCGGATTATCTACCGGTACCGCAACTAAGCAGTGCAGAACCGACGGAGCGAATGCGCTTCGCCCCGCCCGTTTTGCCCTGGTTAGCCACCACAGAGAGGGTCGGGCGATCGCCCGGACCCTCTCTGCTGGCTTCTCAGCACCTCGCCTGGTCGGTACAGCTAGAAGTTGACGCTGTCGATCCGGTCGATCAGGGTGGCTCGGGCCAGACCCGCTGCGTTGACCGTGTAAACGACGCCGTTCTCGAAGGCGACCACCTTCTGGTTTTCAATGATCACGCCGTCCACGATCAGGCTAGCTGTGAAACCACCACCCCGCAGGTCTTCCAGCAAGCCTCGGATGACGTTGTTGTTCATCTGCGCGTATGCTCCTTCCCATAGGCGATTGGAGCGAGACCAGGGCGCGGCCCGCCCACTAAATAGGGTATGCGTTCGACTCCCAGGTGTCACTCGCCCCGGCTGTGGCATAGAGAGGCAGCAGGGGGAGGGGGGCGCATGGCAGACCGGAGTGGGCGGGGGCGGGGCCACTTCACCTGGAGGGGGCCGCTCCTGCCCAGGGTGCGACCTGTACATAGTCCGGCAGGGCGGGGCGGTGCCGGGATCGATCACATGGCCGAACTGCTCCACGGGCTGCGCGGGCGGGAGATCATCGTCCAGGTGGAGTCGGTCCGGATTGCCGGCCGGCTGATCACCGTGGATCCGGTGGTCATGGTGGGCGCCGGCGGGCGGGCCGCCATGATCCGAATGGAGGCAATTCGTGCCGTTGAGTTCTAGGGCGGCTTTGCGCCGGGGGCTCTCTTACAGTATAATCTCTGCGAGCATGAACCCCCTGGAGGTCGTCACATGTCCGAGAGGCTTCAGTTCGACTACAGCAAGGCTGCAGGTTTTCTGGCAGAGCACGAGATCGGCTACCAGGCTGCCGCCGTGAAGGCAGCGCACGAACTGCTACATAGCCGGACCGGTCCCGGCGCAGAGTTCACAGGCTGGCTGGACCTGCCGGTCGCCTACGACAAGGCGGAGTTCCGGCGAATCAAGGAGGCGGCCGCCCGGATTCAGTCCGATTCGGATGTGCTCGTGGTGATTGGCATTGGTGGCTCCTACCTGGGCGCTCGGGCGGCGATCGAGGCGCTGCGCCACTCCTTCTACAACCAGCTGCCGAAGGCGAAGCGGAAGACGCCGGAGATCTACTTCGCCGGCAAGGAGCTGAGCCCGGTCTACCTGACCCACCTCTTCGAACTGCTGGATGGGAAGGAGGTCTCGGTCAATGTCATCTCCAAGTCGGGGACGACCACCGAACCGGCTGTCGCCTTCCGCATCTTCCGGGAGTACATGGAGAAGCGCTACGGGAAGGATGGCGCCCGGAAGCGCATCTACGCCACCACCGACAAGGCGCGCGGGGCGCTGAAGCAGGTGGCGGACACCGAGGGGTACGAGCAGTTCGTGATCCCTGATGAGGTGGGCGGGCGCTACTCGGTCCTGACCGCCGTGGGTCTTCTGCCGATCGCGGTCAGCGGGGCCGACATCGACCAGTTGATGTTGGGTGCGGCCGATGCCATGGAGGCCTACAACAACCCGGACCTGGCGACCAACCCCTGCTACCAGTATGCTGCGGCTCGCAACGCCTTCTACCGCAAGGGAAAGACCAACGAGTTGATGGTGACCTACGAGCCCGCCCTCCGGATGACCGCCGAGTGGTGGAAGCAGCTGTACGGCGAGTCGGAGGGGAAGGACCAGAAGGGGATCTTCCCGGCATCGGTCGAGTTCACCACCGACCTGCACTCCATGGGCCAGTACGTGCAGGACGGCCTGCGCAACCTGTTCGAAACCGTGGTGCGGGTCGGTCAGCCCAAGGTGGATCTGGCGATCGGTGAGGACCCGGCCAACGTGGACGGGCTCAACTTCCTGGCGGGTCAGAGCATGGACTTTGTCAACCAGAAGGCGTTCGAGGGGACGCTCCTCGCCCATACCGACGGCGGTGTGCCCAACCTGGTCCTCACCCTGCCGAAGCTGAATGAGTTCCACTACGGGCAGATGATCTACTTCTTCGAAAAGGCCTGCGCGATCAGCGGCTATATGCTGGGGGTCAACCCCTTCGATCAGCCGGGTGTGGAGGCGTACAAGAAGAATATGTTCGCCCTCCTGGGCAAGCCGGGCTTCGAGGCGCAGAGGGCAGCGCTGGAGGAGCGGCTGAAGGGGTAGGGGAGAGAGGCGGCGTGGAGGCGATGCACTCTACGCCGCTTCCCTTTTTGGCTTGCAGACATTCCCGCGGGGAGGGCGGGAGCGTCCAAACAGCATGGGGGAAGGGGGTGGTTCGGTGGGACCGATCTACACGCATCGCGAGGAGTTCCTGCGCCTGGCCCGGATCCACCGCTACAACGCGCTGGGCGTGGGGATCGTGCTGCTGACAGGGCTGTTGCTCTTCGCCGAGCCGCTGCGCGGGGTGCTTGCGCCGGTGCGGGTCCCCATGAAGCAGGTCCATATCTGGGGCGGACTGCTCCTGGCGGTCTTCGCCGCTGGTAGCGCAGGCGCCTGGGGCGCCTTCCTCTTGCGCCCCGCGCTCCACGCCGGACGCCGCACCAACCTGATCCTGACCGCCCTCTGGCTGGCGGGCTGGACCGTGACCGGCCTGCTCATGTGGCTGCGGGGCGAGATTCCCTTTGCCTGGGCGAGTGCGGCAACCACCCTGCACGGTTGGCTCACCTGGACTTCACTGCCCTGGCTCCTGCTCCACACCGCCTTCCGCCTCGGCAAGGTCAGGCGGCTGGGCGAGCGGATCGAGATCGCCGGCTGGTTGGCCCACGGGGCGACCCGGCGCTCCTTCCTCTGGGCGGTGGCTGGGGCCTTGGGCGTGGCGGGGGTCTGGCGCTGGCTGAACAGCCGGTCGCCGGTGGGGCAGATCGCTGCCGAGGAAGCAGAGGCGGCGGAGCCGCCGGTCGATCCGGCCACCCTCGCCGGCGGGGGCATGGTGGGCCACTTCCGTACCTACTTTGTGAACCAGACGATCCCGGCCTTCGATCCGGAGCGGTGGCGGCTGCTTGTGGGGGCGAAGAGCTACACCTGGGAGCAGTTCCAGGCGCTGCCCCAGACCGAGCTGGTCTGCAACTTCCACTGCGTCACGGGCTGGTCGGTCATGTCGATCACCTGGCTGGGGGTCCGGCTGAAGGATCTCCTGGCCGATGCCCAGGTGCCGGAGTCGCCGGCCCTGATCTTCTACTCGGGCGACAAGGAGTACACCGACTCGCTCACCTGGGAGCAGGCGCAGGACCCCGACGTGATCCTCGCCGTTCAGATGGACGGGCGCCGACTCCCCCGGCTGAATGGCGGGCCGATCCGGCTGATCGTTCCCGCCATGTACGGGTACAAGTCGGTCAAGTGGGTGGAGCGGATCGACCCGCACGATGATCCGGGCTACATGGGCTACTGGCAGTTGCGCGGCTACAAGGTGGATGCCCGACTGGAGCGGGGGGAGCCGGTCAAGGGCGGCGACGCTGAGCTGTGGGGCAACCACGAGCCCGATTGGTATGAGGATGCAACTTCGTAGGAGGAATCACTGTGGATCAGAGCGGCTATGCGGAGGCCGCAACCCTGCGGTTCACCGAGTTCGGCGGCTTCGCACCGGTGGATGGGGCCACGCTCCCCACCCTGGTGATGGAGTGGGCGGAGCCGGTGCTCCAGCGGGCGGAGCGGGGGCTGGTCACGACCGTGGCCTTTCTCCCGATCGCCTGCGGGTCGCTGCTTCCGGCGCTGCAGACCGAGTTGGTGGCCTACCTGGAGCAGGCAGCGGGAGCCGCCCGGGGTGAATCGTTGGGGGTCATGCTGCTGATCACCGAGCGACCGCTCACCCGGGAGGTGTACGACGGGCTCCAGTCGCTGGTCTACCAGCGGGGGCGGGTCCGGTTGGTCCCCTGGGTGGTGGACCTGAGCCGGGCAGCCCTCTTCACGCACCAGGGGCCGCCCTTTGGCATAGACCCCGACCTGCTCATGCTGGCGGACCCGGTACCCGAACGGGCCGCTGCCAGGGTTACGGAGCGGGCAGCGCAACGGGAAGTCCGGCGGCCCTGGCTCACGATCGGACTGGTTGCGGTTCTCGCACTGGTCTGGTTGGCGATGACGGTAACCGGAGGGTCGCTGCTGGCCACGGAGAGGACAGATCTGCTCCACGCCTGGGGCGCTGCCACCCGACCGACCCTGATTCTGTCCGGGGAGTACTGGCGCCTGTTCACCGCCGGCTTTATCCATATCGGGCTGGTCCACCTGCTCATGAATGGGGTGAGTCTCTGGTGGCTGGGGCAGTTGATCGAGCGGTTCTATGGTCCGGCCCGCATGCTGGTGATCTACCTGGCAGCCCTCGTGGGCGGCTCGGTCGCCAGCCTGGTGCTCGGGCCACCGATCGTCCTTAGCGCTGGCGCCAGTGGTGCTGTCATGGGGCTGATGGGCGCCCTGGCCTGGTACAGCCTGGTTGGACCGAAGAACTCGGGCATACGGCAGGTGCCGATCCTGATCCTGGTCTTGTTCAACCTCTTCTCCGGTGTGATCTTCGGCGTGAACGTGGACAACTGGAACCACTTCGGCGGGTTCGTGGCGGGGCTGGTTGCAGCCGCTGCCACCGGGTATCCCGGCCAGCCGGGCCCCAGAGGGCGGAGGCTTCTGCTGAACGGCCTGGCCACCCTGGTCGTGCTTGTGGCAACCGCCCTGCCTGTGACCGGGCTGGTCGCCCTGCCGGGCCACTCCCAGCGGTTGGTCAGCGCCCTGGAGGCGTATGACCGGGGGGAGATGGCGGAGGCGGAGGCGGGGTTTCGGGCGGCGATCAGACAGCAGCCAGATGAGCCGACCCTGTACAGCGCGCTGGCGTGGAGCTACTACTACCAGTCGAAGTATGCCGAGGCGCAGAGCGCTGCGGCGGAAGCGCTGCGGCTTGACCCGGCCGATGAGGGGGCCCTCGAACTGCAGCAGCTCCTGGGTACGGAAGAGAATCGGTAAACGAAAGGCGCCCCCGATTGCTCGGGGGCGCCATGGCGTCCTTGTGGAAGGAACTAGCCGCGGGCGGGGCGGCTCTGCGCCAGGTTGACCGTCAGGACACGGCCATTGTACTGCTGGTTGTTCCAGCTCTCGATCGCCTTCTGGGCGTCGGCCTCTTCCATGTCGACGAAACCGAAGCCACGGCTGCGGTTGGTCTCACGGTCCAGGACAATCTTCGCCCGCTTCACTTCGCCATACTGGGAAAACAGCTCATGCAGATCCTCATCGGTGGTAGACCAGGGAAGGTTCCCAACAAAAACGCTGACAACGGCCAAAGCAGACAGCCTCCTAAACCAGAAATCATGGTACCGTTGGTAAATATACTATGTAACCGTGCATAACCCTTCCTACCTTCTCGTTTTTCTTTTCTGAACATACACCCTTGCGGGGTTACTGCGTTCTCCCATCTGCCCCCGAGGGTCTCGCAGGGGTCCCCGAGGGTTTCACAGGGGTCCCCGAAGGTCTCGTAGGGGTCCCCGAAGGTCTCACAGGGGTCCCCGAGGGTCTCGTAGGCGTCCCCGAAGGTCTCATAGGCCTCCCCGAAGGTCTCGCATGCCTCTCCGAGGGTGACTACCGCAGGAAGAAGCCTCCGACCAGCAGCGAGCCCAGGACGCCCCAGATCGGCGACAGCTTGAGGTAATAGACCGAGATAAAGTAGAGGGCAGCGATCCCAAAGGGGAGCCAGCTAAAGCTCCCTGTGCCCTTCGGCTGAAAGGCATAGCCTGCGAAGTCCCAAGCCAGCATGGCCAGCATGACAAAGACCACGGGACGAATGCCGGAGACCATTCCCTTCAGGTACGGACTGTCCTTGAACTTGACCAGAATCCCCGCCAGGAGGATCATGGCCAGCCCCACCGGGATCGTGACAGCGACCAGTGCTGCCAGAGCGCCTGGGACTCCCGCTGCCTTGTAGCCAATGTACATGGTCAACTTGGTGGCGATTGGGCCGGGCAGGGCGTTGCCGAAGGCGAGGGCGGAGCCGAACTCCTCCTTGGTCACCCACTGGAAGACATCAACAGCCTCATGCTCGTAGAGCGGGACGATCGACGGCCCGCCGCCGAAGCCTAGCAGTGTGGCACGGCCGAAGCCGATGAGCAGGTCCAGGAGCGTCTTGAGCATGGGGTCTCAGCAACCTTTCTCTGAAGTTCGGGCGGTGGGGTAGATCAGTTTGTTCACCACGTTAGCATAGCACAGGGTGTCGCTAGTTGCCATCGGTCAGGAATTCGACTTGCTGGAAGTCGGCGGTCAAATGCAGACGGTGCCCCATGGAACGTCCGGCGAAGCTGTAGCGGACATCCGCCAGGTCGACCAGGTAGCCGTCGGGCTGGGGCGCATAGGTGATCAGCGGGAAGGCGAACTGGTCAAAGAAGGGCTTCAGGTCCGGGAGCGCTCGAACGGCGGCGGTTACCTGGTCCTCCCTCTTCGGGATCACGCGCACCGCGGTCACGGGGCCGAACGGAACCGCCTGGCCCTGTTCATACCGGTCGCCCAGGTCAACGGTGTAGCTCCAGGCCACCGGGTTGAGCAGCGGAGCCGCGACCCGCAGGTTGGCGACGGGCTGATCGGCATAGGCCTGCTCCACCGCCTGCTGGACCATGGTGTGGGAGAGGCCCCGGTAGCCCACGGCATAGATCAGCAGGTAGGCGAGCGCCCCGGTGATCCACCGCCGACGCAGAAGCGGCTTGCGCAGACCCATGAGCACCGCGACCAGCAGCGGCAGGGTGTAGAACGGATCCACAATCGCCACCCAATCCAGCCCCACCCGGGCGTCGGAGAAGGGGAGGAGGAGCCGGGTGCCCCAACCGGTCAGCCAGTCGTTAAAGAGGTGGGCGACCAGCACCGCGATCAGCGACCAGCCGAAGAGCGTGGCGAAGCGAGCCTTGCGGAAGAGCGCCCGGGTCAGCCCGGCAGCGATCAGGGCAATGACCGGGGCAGCCACCAGGGCATGTGTGATCCCTCGGTGATAGACATATTCAGCCAGAGGGCCGCCCCCGAAGATCAGGCCGGAGAAGACATCGATATCGGGCAGCTCCCCAGCCAGCACACAGGCGATGATCACCGCGCGGTCGGTCTCCGTGGGGGTGGGGAGCAGGCCGGTCTCGGGCCCGCCCTCCCGTGGTCGGGCCATACCGATCGCCGCAGCCAATAGTCCATGGGTCAGGTTATCCATACGCGCACACTCACCTCATGCTCCAAGAGTTCTGCCTCGTTCTAGTGGCCCCCTTCTGTAATTAGCAGGTGAAAAATGCAGAGCGAGCGAACTTCTGGGGAAGTGAGGTGAGATTGATCGCATGCACCGCGTCAAGGTACTGCACATGGCCGACATGCACCTGGAGTGGCCCTTTGCCGGCATGGGTGTCGATTCCCATCGCGGGCGGCTTCGGCGCGAGGAACTGAAGGAGGTTTTCGCGGCATCCGTCGACCTGGCGATCCGTGAACAGGTTGACCTCTTCTTGATCGCGGGCGATCTCTTCGAGCACGAACATCTGACGCGCACCACGGTCCGGTTCCTGGAGCAGCAGTTTCGCCGCATGGACGGAATCCGGGTCTTTATCAGCCCGGGCAACCACGATCCGCTCCTGCCCAACAGCTACTACCGCTCCTACCCCTGGCCCGCAAACGTACATATCTTTGGGACGACGCCGGAGCGGGTGGACCTGCCTGACCGGCCTGTTTCGGTTTACGGCTGGGGCTTCGGCTCCTGGGAGGTGACCGAGTATCAGCTCGGTGGCCTGAAGGTGGCCGACCCTGGGCGCATCAATATCGTGGTGGTCCACGGTGGCGATGAGCGCTATCATCCCTTCACGCCGGCGGACCTGGCTGCGATTGGGGCCGACTATATCGCCCTGGGTCACATCCACAAAACCGACGTGGTCCTGCAGGAGGGGGGCAGGGTGATCGCCCGGTATGCCGGGAGCCCGGAGGGGCTCTCCTTCGGCGAGCCTGGTCAGCACGGGGTCTACCTGGGCACCATTGAGAAGCAGGCGAATCGCATGGAGTTCGTGGCGACCGGGCGGCGGGAACAGATCAGCCTCTCGGTCGATGTGACCGGTGCCACGACCACCGAGGAGCTGGTCGAGCTGGTCCGGTCCGCAGATAGCGAAGAGCGGCGGCTGCAGCACTGCTACCGCATTGCCCTGACGGGCGCCCTGGACCCGGAGCTGGTGATCGACCTGCCGGTCCTCCAGGAGCAGCTGGCCTCGCAGTTCTTCCTCCTGCGCCTCGCAGATTCGACCCGCCCGGACTTCGACCTGGCGGCGATCGCCCGTGAACGGTCGGCCCGCGGGCTCTTCGTCCAGCGGTTGATGGCGCTGGAGTCGGAGGCGGCAGACCCGGGCGAGCGGGACCGGATCCGGCGGGCGCTGCAGATCGGTCTGGCGGCCTTCCAGGAGAGGGGGAGCGGGCGTTGAGAATCGACCGGATGCTGCTCACCGCCTTTGGCCGTTTTCACGGCCGCTCGCTGGACCTGCAGCCTGGGCTGAATATCGTATACGGCGAGAATGAGTCCGGGAAGACGACGATCCAGAAGTTCCTGCTGGGCATGCTCTACGGCTTCAAGCGCCGGTCGCTCCGCCGTGAGTACACGGAGGATGCCACCCGCTACCGTCCCTGGAGCGGCGACGAGTTCCGCGGCACCCTGGTCTACACGCTGGATGCGACCGGCCGCTCCTACCGGGTGGAGCGGGTCTTCGACCCGAGCCGGGAGTCGGTCCGCCTCTACGACGAGGTGACCGGGGCGGAGCTGACCGGCTCCTTCCCCATGGACCGGCGCAAGGAGTTGCTCTTTGCGGAGGAGCAGTTGCACCTCTCGCAGGATGTCTTCACCTCGACCGCCTGGGTGGGCCAAATGGAGGTCGGACGGCTGGAGATGGGCAAGGAGTTGGTGACCCGGGTCGCCAACATGCAGGAGTCTGGCCGGGAGGATCTCTCGGTCCGCAACGCGCTCCGTTCGATCGATGAACGGGCGCGCGAGATCGGCACGGAGCGGGCGCCAACCCGTCCGTACGCCCGGGTGATCCGGCTGGCGGGGGAGAAGCGGGCGGAGTTGGACCGCGCCCGCAGGACTCGGGAGCAGACGCTGGAGTGGGAGGCCGGGCTCCGGGAGGCGCGCGAGATGATCGCCCAGGTCGAGGCGGACCTGGGCGAGGCGCAGCGGCTCCTGGGCTGGGCGAACCTGCTGGAAGCCATGCACCGGCAGGAGCGGATCGCCGCCTCCTCCGCCCAGATGAACAGCGCCCGGCAGCGGGCGCGCGAGCTGTCGCCCTTCGCCTTCTTCCCCGCAGAGATGCGCACCGGGCTGCGGGAGGCGGCAGCGCAGATCGCCCAGGCGGAGGCGGCGAAGGAGCGGGTGCGCCAGAGGCTGGTCGAGGTCCAGGAGGCCCGGGCGACGATCGAGCGGAAGCTCGGTGGGTTTGCCGGTCTCATGGAGCTTGGGCCGGACTCGGCCACCGAGGTTGCGGCCGCTGCCCGCATGGCGGAGAGCAGCACGCTCCGCCTGCCGGGGCTCCACGAGGAGGCGGCCCGGCTGGAGGAGCTGATCGCCCGGATCGAGGAGGCGATCGCCCCCCTGGCGGCCGCGGCGGAGGCGGGCGAGGAGGCACTGAGCCAGATCGAGCGGCTCGAGCATGAGATCGGGCTGATCCGCAGCCGGGCGAATCAGCCGGAGGTGGACCGGCTCCGGGGCGATGTCGCCCGGCTGGAGCGGGAGCGCCGTTCGGTGGGGGGCTCCTTCTGGCTGGTGGTGGCCCTTCTGCTGCTGGCTGCAGCCGGGGCGCTCTACCTGGTGCCTCCCCTGAGCGCCCTGCTGCCATCGGCCTACCTGCTCCCGGCGGTGGGCGGGGTGGCCGCACTGGGGCTCCTGGCCCTCGTCCCCTACTGGCTGAGCCGGCGCGCTCTTGCCATCATCCGCCGTGATTTGGACGAGGCCAGGCGGATGTTCCGGACTGCGGAGAGCGCCCTCTCCGACGACCAGGAGCGAGCCCGGCGGCTGGAGAAGCAGCGGGACATGATCCTCCGGGGGCTGGGGATCGTCTCGGTGGGCGAACTGCGGAACCAGCTGGTCCGCTATGAGCAACTGACAGCCCGGCGCGACGGGCAGCGGTTGCGGCTGGAGTCCCTGCAGACCGAGATCTCCCGGGCCGAGGAGGAGGTGGCGAGCCAGCGGGAGCGGCTGGGCGAGATCCTCGGCGCTGCCCTCGGGGAGGATGGCGCGGGGATCAACCTCGGCGACGGCTCGCTGGCCCGGTTCCAGGAGGCGATGTCGCAGTACCAGGTCCTCAAGTTCGAGCTGGACTCGCTGCAGCGGGAGGCCTACGATCTGCAGGGCCGGATCGCTGAGGAGGAGGGCCGGATCGCCGTGGCCCGGGCCGAGCAGGAGGCGATCCTGGCGGAGGCTGGGGTGCCAGACCTGGAGAGCTTTGAGGATTCCTGCCGGAAGCACGAGGAGTGGCGGAAGGCGGAGCGCGAGGCGGAAGGGCTGCGGGTCGCCATGACCAGCCTGCTAGGCGGGGAGGACGGCACCCAGGCCGCCGCCGAGGTGGAGCGGCTCCGGGCGCAGGTCGTGGGCGAGCCGCCCAACTCCCTGCCGCCGATCGCTCTCCTTCAGTCCGAGATCCGGCGGCTGGAGGCGGAGCGGGCCGACTGGCAGGTCCGGGCGTCGGACCTGGCGGCTCGGGTGGAGACCGCCCAGGGGGAGATCAGCGACACCGCCGAGCTGGAGCGGGCGATCCAGGCGCTCCAGGAGGAGCGGCTGGAGATGGACCGGGAGCTCTCGGCCCTTGAGTTGGCCCGCTCGGTGATCACCGAGGTCTCCAGCCAGATCCACCGGGAGTTCGCACCGCGGCTGAATCAGGCCATGGGCCAGGTGGTCGCCCGCCTGACGGGCGGAAAGTACCAGACGGTGAAGATCGACGAGGATCTGACAATCCGGGCGATCGCCGAGGGGCAGCGGACGGTGGAGATCTCGTCGCTCTCCGGTGGGACGATCGACCAGTTCTACCTGGCCCTTCGGGTGGCGATTCTCGACATCTTGACCGAGGGACAGGAGCGGGTGCCGCTCTTCCTGGATGATCCCTTTGTCCAGTACGACAGCCAGCGGCTGCAGGCCGCCATGGAGTTCCTGGCCCGGCTGGCGGAAAACCGGCAGGTGGTGCTCATGACCTGCCACCGCCGTGAGGTGGAGATGGGCCGGACATACAATGCCAATATCATCGCACTCAACGACCTATCACTTGGAACGGAGCGGGAGGCATAGCCTCCGGCTCCGCTCCGCGGCAATGGAGGGGAGACCATGGGGGATCTCTGGGCGCTCGTCTGGTCTTATCTGTACGTGGGCGGGGTGGTTCTGCTGGGGGAGGGGGCTAGCCGGCTCGGCTTCTCCCGGGACCTCTCGCGCAAGATCATCCACGTTGGGGTTGGGCTCTGGATTATCGGGACCGTGCTGCTCTTTCAGAGTCCGTACCTGGCGGCGATCCCGGCCGGGACATCGATCCTGATGAACTGGGTGATCCACCGGAAGCGGCTGCTGAAGGCGGTGGAGGCAGCGCCGGAGAACCTGGGGACGATCTGGTTCCCGGTCTCCTTCTCCCTGCTGATCCTGCTGGCCTGGCACACCAAGGCCGCCCTGGTGGGCGGGGTGCTGGCCATGACCTTCGGCGATGCCCTGGCCTCCACGGTGGGGATTCGCTGGGGGCGGCTGAAGTTCCAGACGCTGGGCGGGTATGTCAAGTCCCTGGAGGGCTCCGTGGCCATGCTCCTCGCCACCTTCGCCACCGTGCTGGGGACGCTGCAGGTCTATCTCGGCGGGATGGACTGGGGCTGGAAGCTCGGCCTGGCGGCGCTCACCGCTGTTCTGGCCACCTGTGGCGAGGCGCTGGGGATCCGCGGGCGGGATAACCTCTGGGTGCCCCTCGGAACGGGTCTGGTGCTCTTCTACGGGATCAACTGGCTCCAGCCCGAGTGGGTCGCCCCGCTGGGCCTGGGGGCGGTGCTGGCGGCGCTGATCGGCGTGCTGGCCTGGCTGAAGGGCTCTCTCAGCCCGAGCGGGGTGCTGGGTGCGATCCTGACGGGGACGCTGCTCTTCGGCCTGGGCGGCTGGCTGGGCGGCCTGGCCCTGATCGGCTTCTTTGTGTCGTCAAGCCTGCTGTCGAAGCTCTTCCGGCGGCAGAAGGCAGATGTGGAGGCCGACTTCGCCAAGACCGGGACCCGAGACCTCGGGCAGGCGCTGGCTAACGGGGGCGTGGCGGCGGTGGCGGTGGTGGCCTTCGCCGGTACCGGCAATCCAGCCTTCCTGGGCGCCATGCTCGGCGCCCTGGCGGCTGCGAATGCCGACACCTGGGCGACCGAGCTGGGGGTGCTCTCCCGCCGATCGCCCCGCTTGATCACCACCTTCCGCCCGGTGCCGCCCGGGACCAGCGGGGCGATCTCGCTCCACGGGACGCTGGCTGCCCTTGGTGGGGCGAGCCTGATCGCCCTGATTGGCGCCCTGATCGATTCGCACGGGTGGGGTGCCGCGGTGGGGATCGCCGTCGCTGGCCTGGCGGGGTCGCTGCTGGACTCGCTCCTGGGGGCAACGCTGCAGGGGATCTACTGGTGCCCGACCTGCGGGAAGGAGACCGAGCGGCTGGTGCACAAGTGTGGCACCCCCACTCGGCTTCACCGGGGCCTGGGCTGGATGAGCAACGACCTGGTCAACCTGCTGGCGACGCTCCTGGGGGCGGCGATCGGCTACCTGGTGGCCTAAAGGGTGGGGGCTGTCCTGCCCTGGACGTCGCGTCGCCCTTCCTCGATCCGGTTTTGCCTCTTGCGGGGCTGAGGCGGTGGCGGCTCACTCCTTTTTTCCAGGTGACCAGGGGAAAGGCCGGCGGGAAGCTGACGAAGGAGATCCACCAAGAAGGATTTTCCTGATTTAGTGTTGAAATTCCTTCCTTATCCAGCTCGAAATGCGGCAACCAGCGTGGCAGATGGATCGTCCAACTGGTAAGTGCCTCAGATCTGGAAGCTCAGGGGGGATTCCGGTGATCGATCAGGCTCGGACCCGGCGCCGGCTCGTGGCGGCGCTCCTGCTCGGGACCCTTAGCCTGGCTGGCTGCAGCTCTACCAGCAGCCCAACCCAGGCGCCGCCAGCCTCAGCGGAGAGCCCATCGACCCAGCCGCCCCCCGCATCCACCACGCCGCCGCCCCCGGCAGAGCCGCCGAAGCCGGCACTCCCTGCCTGGGTCACCCCGGTCACCGATACGAACTTCGCCGCGGTGGTCAAGAAGCACAGGCCCAACGAAATGGGCAAGGTGCTGATCCTTGAGTACCACCACTTCGGTGAGGAGGAGGACCGGTGGACCCGGACCTACGAGAACTTCCGCAAGGACCTGGAGACGCTCTACGCCAAGGGCTTCCGGGCTGTCAACCTGGGTGACTACCTCGCGGGCGAGATGAAACTGCCCGCCGGGACATCGCCCGTGATCTTTACGTTCGACGACTCGCCCCGCAACCAGTTGACCCTCGTTGAGCGAGACGGCAGGCTGGAGGCAGATCCGAAGACCCCGGTCGGCATTATGCTCCAGTTCGCCAAGGAGCACCCGGACTTCGGGGTGGCCGGCACCTTCTTTGTCAAGTTCACCGACTGGCCCTTTGACGAGGAGGCCAACTGGAAGGAGAAGCTCCAGTACCTGGTGGCCAACGGCTTTGAGGTCGGCAGCCACTCCTACACCCACGACGACCTGGCCGCCCTCGACAGCGAGGGGGTCCAGCGCTCTCTGGCCACCCATGTGAAGCGGATCCGGGAGGCGCTGCCCGACTATGACGGCTGGGCGATCGCCCTGCCCTTCGGCAACATGCCGGAGGACCCGGCCCTGGCGGTCGCCGGTGAGTACGAGGGGACCCGGTACAAGCACCGGGCCGTTCTCCTGGTGGCCGATTCGCCGGTCCCGTCGCCCTATGACAAGCGGCAAGACGTCTACGCGCTGCAGCGGACCCAGGCGATCCAATCCGAGTTCGACCGCTGGTTCAGCTACCTGGAGCGGTATCGCTACGTGAGCGATGGCGACCCCGAGACCGTGGTGATCCCCGCCTCTTACCAGGAGCATATCGACCCGGAGAGGATCAAGGGCAAGCGACTCCGCACCTACCCCGACACCGACGACTAGGAGGCCCCTGCCGTGAAGGTCGCCCTTGTGCAAATGGATATCGCCCTCGGAGAGCCCAACGTGAACCGCGAGCGGGCTGGGCGCCTGATCCGCCAGGCCGCTGCCATGGGCGCCAGACTGATCCTGCTCCCCGAGATGTGGACCACCGGCTACTGCCTGCCCCAGTTGGCGGGCGGCCATGCCGACCGCTCCGGCGAGCCGACCGGCGGGCTGTTGGCGGAGCTGGCGCGGGAGACCGGCACCTATCTCGCCGGCTCTGTGGCCGATCAGCGGCGTGGCAATCTCTACAACCGGGCGACGGTCTACAGCCCGACCGGTGAGCGAATCGCCGCCTACGACAAGGCGCATTTGGTACCGATGATGGATGAGCACCGCTACCTGACCCCTGGCGACCGGCTCTCCCTGACCGAGATCGATGGCGCCAGGACCGGTCTGGCGATCTGCTACGACCTGCGCTTCCCCGAGATCTTCCGCTCCCTCACCCTGGCGGGGGCAGAGTTGCTCCTGGTGCCCGCGGAGTGGCCAGCCCAGCGGCTCCACCACTGGCGGACCCTGGTGACCGCCCGGGCGATCGAGAACCAGTGCTTCGTGCTCGCCTGCAACCGGGTAGGCGATGATGGCAAGAACCGCTTCCCCGGCCACTCCATGGTCGTGGACCCCTTTGGCGAGGTGTTGGCCGAGGGGGGCGAGGGGGAGGAGATCCTCCTGGCCGAGATCGACCTGGCCCAGGTGGCAGATGTCCGGCAGCGGATTCCCTCACTGAAGGACCGGCGGCCCGACCTCTACGACCCGACCACCGGCGCATAGCAGAAGGCCCGCCCCTCACGTGAGGGACGGGCCTGTTTTGACCGTGCCGCTAGAATAGGCGGATCATTTGGATCGCACCGGTGGATACGGCGCCCACCAGTAGCCCGGAGACCGCTACCCCCAGCCCGAGGGCGATGAGGGAGAAGGCGAGCGGGACCCGCATGAGGGAGGCCAGGGCTGCACCGGACCAGAGGCCGGTGCCCGGGATCGGAATGCCCACGAAGATCGCCAGTCCGAGCCAGCCGTACTTCCGCACGACGGATTGATGCTTCTCCACCTTCCGGTCGATCCGCTCGAGCCACCGCGAGGCCCAGCGGGACTGCTGCGCCAGGCGACGCAGCATGTACATGATCCCGAGAATCATGGGCACCTGGACCAGGTTGCCGGCAATGCCGAGTCCGATGGCAACGCCGGGCTTTAACCCATCCATAATGCCGAGCGGAATGCCGACACGGAGTTCCAAGAACGGAATCGCAGATATCGACAATACCTTGATCGCAGCATACAGATCCAATGGAAATGCCCCCCGTAGAGTGCCCTTGGCGTGTCCAGGCCTTGCAAATTACCGGTCGACGCCAAGGTATCGCCGGCGCTCCGGTCACCCCGGAGCCGATTTGCTCACTCAATGCTAGCATCTCATTGCCCGGTAGTCAAACCACTTTGGCATAAGATAAGACACGAATGCCCGCCCACTTGGTTCGGAGGGCGGGCACCTTTTTGCTGGCGACATCGACCCAGTTAGCGTATCACACGGATATGGCCGTTCATGTCCACCCCGTGGGTGCGGATCAGATCATCCAGCGAGACGAACTTGTAGCCCTGTTCCCGGAGCGTCCGCAGGACGGTGGGGAGCGCCTGGTCGGTCTGCTTGCAGGAGTCGCTGGCGTGCATGAGGATAATCGCTCCCGGGTGCGCCAGCCGCACGGTCCGGTTGACGATTACGTTGACGCCGGGGTTCTTCCAGTCCAGCGAATCGACCGACCAGATCACGGTGGCGTAGCCAAGATCCTTGGCTGCCTGGACCGACTCCTTGTCAAAGGCCCCGTTCGGCGGGCGGATATAGGTCGGAGCGCGGCCGGTCAGGTCCTGCAGGATCGTGTGGGCGGCGGCGATATTCTTGGCGGCCCCCTCCCGCCCGAGGGTGTTCAGGTCCACGTGGGCCTGGCCGTGGGACTCGATCTCGTGACCGTCCGCCTGGATCCGCTTCACCAGCTCTTCGTGGTTCTTGGCCCAGGGGCCGGAGAGAAAGAAGGTCGCCTTGATCTTCTCCTGTGCGAGCACATCGAGCACCTTGGGCGCCATTTTCTGCCCCCAGGAGATGTCGAAGGTGAGGGCGACCACCTTCTCCTCGGCCTTGGCGGAGTAGATCGGACGCAGGTTGGGCTGCAGGGAGGCGTTGGCCGGCGCATCGCTCTCATGAGCGGTCAGGGCCGGTCGGGTAAACCCGGTGCCTAGAACCAGGAGCGCCAGGGCCAGTGCCACGCCAATGCTCCGGCGGGTCCGCCTGACAAAGCGGCTGTCGTTCATGCTGTCCCTCCTCGCACACTCAGTCACCCGCTGTTAGTATCTCCGGCCCTGACTGCACCCACTCGGCCCACACGGAATCACCGGATATGACCATTGCGATGACCGTTTCCATGTGGTATAGTCTTCTCTACGCTGATGAAGCGTTTGCTGGGGGTAGATCCGGTCCTGGTGGCCGGCACGGTCTTCAAAACCGATGTGCCGTAGTGATCCTGCGGCGGGTGGGTTCGATTCCCACATACTCCCGCCAGAAAGCCCACGTGGGCACAGCCGCTCTTGGTCATAGGACCGAGGGCGGCTTTTCTTGCGCCCTCACGCCCGCTCTGCCGCGCCCATGTCCCTTCGATCCCCGGAGCGGTCGCGCTCATTCCCGCTCGTTCGCGCCCTGTCGCGCCCATTTCCCTTCGAACCCCGGAACAGTCGCGCTCATTTCCGCTCGTTCGCGCCAGCGCACGCTCAGTTCCCTCCGAACTCCGAAGCGGTCGCGCCTGCGCCCCCTTTTTCGCGCCCATTTCCGCTCGTTCGCGCCCACTCGCGCGGAAGGGGCCGCCCCGATCGCTCGGGACAGCCCCTTCGCTCAAGTCGGCTCCGGTGGTGGCTGGCGCCAGGGTGTACCCACCAGGTTCAGGACCCAGCGGTCTAGCCCCCAGTAGCCTGCGACCTTCCAGGCCAGGATCAGCAGGACGGAGATCAGGAAGAGGACCGGGTTCGTGCTGGCGGAGCCCGCCAGCATGAAGTTGAAGTTCATGAGGGCGCCGCCGAAGGCGGCAAAGCCCGTCAGGAGACCGACGATCAGGGCGACCCCCACCAGGACCTCGGCCCATGCAATCAGGGGGCCGAACCAGGTGTAGGCCTCGGCGTTCAGCATTCCCTGCAGGAAGTTCCGGTACCAGTCATAGGTAATCGGCGGCTTCCCCGTCTCCGGGATCCGGACCGCGTTGGTCCAGTAGCCCTTCAGTGCGGCTCCGCCCTGTACCCAGGCGGGGTTGTTCACCTTGCCCCAGCCCGACGTGAGCCACTGGTACCCCAGGTAGAAGCGGAGCACAGCCCAAAGCCAGGCGAACTGGGTGGTCTCAAAGAGGCGGCTGGCGAAGGCGGGGCTCTGTAGAATCCGATACTTGTCAGCCACAAAACTCCTCCTCTTAGCGGAAGGATTCCAGGATCTTGTACCGGTCGGCCGGGGGCATGTCGATCGGCATGTGGGCGATCGGGATCTCCGAGACGGCGGGGAGCGCTTCGTGGTAGACCGGACGCTCCTCCCGGTAGACCACCCCGAGGACCAGACCGTCGTGCTCGCCGACGACTCTGGCGGCCCCGTACTTGTCCGTGGGATCGTAGCCTTTGACCTCGTCCAGGTTGACCAGGTGCTCCTTGAACCACTCGTACGTGTTCACCTTGTTAAAGGTGACACAGGGGCTGAAGACGTTGATCAGGGAGAAGCCGCGATGCCGGATTCCCTCCTCGAAGAGCCGGGCCAACCCCTTCGGATCGCCCGAGAAGCCCTGGGCGATAAACGAGGCACCGGCCGCCAGGGCGAGTTCCAGGGGGCGGATCGGATCTTCCGCCGAGCCGTTGGGCGATGTCTTCGACTTGAACCCCTTGCGTGAGGTGGGCGACATCTGGCCGGTTGTCAGCCCGTAGATATTATTGTCCATGACAATGTACGTAATGTCAATGTTTCGTCTCATTGCATGGAGCGAGTGGTTGAGGCCGATGCCGTACCCGTCGCCGTCGCCACCGGTCGCCAGGACCGTCAGGTTGTGGTTGACCAGTTTGATGCCGGTCGCAGCGGGGACCGCCCGCCCGTGCAGTCCGTGGAAGCCGTAAGCCTTCAGGTACTGGCTGGTCTTGCCGGAGCAGCCAATGCCCGAGGTGACCACCGTCTCGTGCGGGCTCTTCCCCGTTGCCGCCAGGGCTGTCTGGATCGCCTGCAGCACGGCAAAGTCGCCGCAGCCGGGACACCAGGTGGGCTTTGCGCCGCGGAACTCCTGCGCTGTGGCCATGCTCTATCGCACCTCCTGGAGTTGATGGATCTCCTGAATCACCCGCTTGGAGCGCTCGTAGACCTCGCCCACCGTCAGGAGGATCCCGTCGTACCGCAGGTGCACCTGGATCCGGTCGTGGTGGGGCACGTGTCGCTTCAGCAGCTCGGTCAGCTGGCCGTGGCTGTTCTGCTCCACGATCAGCACCCGCTTCGCCGCCGCGACCGCCCGGGTTACCGCCTCCTTCGGGAAGGGGTGAAGGATCTTCACATGCAAGTGCCCCACCTTCTGCCCCTCCTCCAGGAGCCGGTAGTGAGCCTCTTCCAGCTGGGCCCGGGTCGATCCCCAGCCGATCAGCAGGAGGTCCGGGTCGCTCTGATCGGCGGGTGGATGGTACTCCAGCCCGATCTGGTCGACCGGCAGCAACGTCATCTTCCGATTCCGCTTGTCCATTTGATGCTGCCGGTTGTGCGGGTCCTCAACCTCCTCGCGCGACTCCTCGCTCGACTCGTTGGAGAGCAGGGTGTAGGAACCGCCGCGCAGCCCCGGGTAGGAGCGCGGGGAGATGCCGTCCTCGGTCACCTCGTGGCGCAGGAAGGGCTTCTCCCCGAGGCTGTCCAGGTAGGCCTGGTCGACCAGCTTGCCCCGGTCCACCTTCCACTCGCCCACGAAGGCGAGGTGCTGGTCGGGGATCGCCATTTTCGACATGCCGAGGAAGAGGTCGCTGAGGACCAGCACTGGGCATTGGAAGCGCTCCGCCAGGTTGAATGCCTCCGCCCCGTAGTAGATGCACTCCTCCACGGTGGACGGCGCCACCACGATCCGGGGGATCTCACCGTGGCTGCCGTAGATGGCGGTGTTCAGGTCGGACTGCTCGGGCTTCGTGGGCAGGCCGGTGGATGGGCCGCCGCGCTGCACATCGATAATCACAAGCGGGGTCTCCGAGATGCCTGCAAGGCCGAGCGCTTCCATCATGAGGGAGAGGCCGGGGCCGGAGGTGGTGGTCATGGCCCGCACGCCGGCGTAGTTCGCAGCGATCGCCGCGATGCAGGCTGCGATCTCATCCTCCGCCTGCATGACCTTGGCGCCGTACGTGGGCCAGTGGGCCGCCGCCCAGTAGAGGATCTCGGTGGCGGGCGTGATCGGGTAGGCGACCTCGAAGCGGCATCCGCCCATGAGGGCGCCGAAGGAGGCGGCCTCGTTGCCGGAGATCAGGTAGTGCGGCTGCGGGGCCGGTGCGGGCAGCCGTTTGGCGATCCCGGGGTACTGCTGCTGGCAGTACTCGTAGCCCTCCTTGATCGCCTCCTTGTTTTTCTCGGCGATCTCGCTGCCCTTCTTGCTGAAGCGATCATCGATATAGTCGAAGAAGGGACCGGGCTCAAGCCCCAGCACAGCGGCGCTCACCCCGAGGGCCACCATGTTCTTCATGATCACGTTGCCCAGCCGCTTGGCGGTCTCGCTCATGGGGACCTTGATCACCTGGAGCCGCCGCCCGGTGGTGAAGGTGGGTTCGAACTTCGCATCGTGAATGAGAATGGCGCCATCCACCAATTCGTGTTCGTTCTCTTGAATGGAGAGTTGATCAAAGGCGATCAGGATATCGAGCGAGTCGCCCTGGTAGCGCACGGGCTGGTCGGCCACCCGGATCTTGTAGCTGGTGTGGCCGCCCTTGATCAGCGACATGAAAGAGCGGTAGGCGAAGAGATAGTGGCCGAGGGTGTTGAGCGTGCTGGCCAGAACCTCTCCGGTGGTGTCGATGCCCTCGCCCTGCGCCCCGCCCACCTTCCAGGTCAGTTGTTCCATGGGCTCACCTCTTGCGCAAAAGATGGTTCGCGATCTGAGCCTCGTTCCTTGTTCCCAGGTAGGCTTCCACAACTCAGCCTTCCGTAAACGGTTTTCTCCGAGCCAGCGCGGTGCAGGCTATTGGCAGGAGGTGTTTTCATGGCAGATGGAAAGCGGCCGCCGCGGCGGGCCTTCATGAATCAGAAGCAGTTGCGCGAGGGGGCCCATGGCCAGGACGTGACCAACCTCTCCGGCGACGGCGCCATGGACGACCGGGTTGATGACGAGGGGCCGGCCCAGGAGCCGCACAACGCAATGCAGATGCACCGGCAGTTGGGCGGGCCCTTCATGCATCCCATGCACGACGCCGCAATCGATGAGCAGTTGGAGCCGGCTGAGGAGTTAGCGCCGCCGGAGGAGAACCGGAAGGGGTAAGCGCGGAGAGCCCGTGGCGGATTTGCCACGGGCTCAGCTTTCTGCTTCGGTTAGTGTGCCGGTATGAGGGAGATGGCGGAGTGGAGTAACTGCCAGTGGCCTGACCGCACCCGGATCAGCGGGAGATTGCCGAGCCGGCAGGCCGCTTCGATCTGCGCCAGCTCTTCAGCCGGGCTGTCCTCCAGTTCGAGCACGGCGACCGGTCGGAGGCTCCTGGTCTGAACGATCGACAGGAGCGGGCGGAGCCGGTGTGTGGTGGCTCGGAGATTCTCAGGCAGCGCTGCAAGCGCCTGCGGTTCCAGCAGGTAGGTGAGGCTGAGGCGTGGCGCCAGCAGGGCGGGCCGCCCGCGCAGTAGATCGCCCAGCCGGTCGTAAAGCTCCCGCTCGGCCTCGCTGAGGCAGTCGCCGGGGGAGTCGGGCGGGCTGAGCAGCTCCGCCACCTGGTTGCGCTCGGTGTGGAGCAGCCCAAAGCGCTCTGGCTGGAGGCCTGGGGGCAGTGGCCGGACGTTTCCGCCCTGGGTCTCAAGCCGGTCAGCGTGGGCGACGAGGGCGGCCAGGGTCTCGTCTGCGCCGGCGAGTGTGGCCCGGTGCCCGACGACGATCAGGAGATCGGTGGCCTGGCTAGCGGCCTGGTTGATCATCCACCGGTTCTTCTCCAGCCAGTCGAGCATCTCCGGGGTTGCGCCCTGCGCCGCCACGAGGGAGAGGAGGACCGCCCTGCGCGGCTCCAGCGTAAGCGTCTGCATGGTAGCCACCCGCACCTGGCGGAGCAGGTTGGCCCGGTTGGTGTCGCTCTCCACCTCGCTCAGGCGGGAGAGGAGCTTGGCGATCAGCATGGCCTGCCCGCGGAACGGGGTGACAACCACCAGGTCCGCCATGCCCTGGGCGATCGCCTGGGTGACCAGCCGTACGGCGCGCATCGCCTCCTGGGGGTTCTGCGCCTGGCTCATTGCCTCAGGGGCGGGGAAGATCGTCCGACCGTCGGGGACATCATCGAAGCGGAACCCTGTCAGGGGTAGCTCCCGTTCGGTTGCCGGCTCGTCCGGGCGCATGGCGATAATTGAGCCATAGAACTGTTCGGCCGTGTATTGGAGGATCGAAGGAGCCGACTGGTACTGCCGGTTCAGCCGGATCACCTGGTCGGCGCCGACGACAGCCTTGGCCCGGTCGAGCACGGAGATCTCTACGTAGGCGAAGGGCGCAAGGTTCCGCCCGTTCACCTGCCCCAGCAACCGGGAATCCTCCTCGTCGCCCAGGTAGCTCCTGTGCTTGGGGCCGAACTCGTCGCCCAGGAGACAGACCCGCTTGGCCCGGTAGAGCACCGGCAGGAATGAGGGGATCTCTACGGTTGAGGCGTCATCCACAATGAGAAGGTCGAAGAGCTCCGGCTCGTTGGGCACCGACCCGGCCACCAGGAGCGTCTGGCTGAGGGTGACCGGAAACGCTTTCAGCAGTTCGGCGAGCTGGCTGCGGCCCTGCACCCGTCCCGTGCCCGCCGTGGCGAGGAGCTTCTCCTCCTGCTCGATCATCGTCTGGATCTGATCCACGGTGGGGCGGAGCTTGTCGGCGACCTGAAGCCAGGCCCCGTTCAGCCGCTTGCGGTCCACGGCTATCTTGGTCTGCTGCACCTGCTGTAGGGATTGGGCGATAGCGGTTGGCGTGCGGAACCGGGCCCGCAACCCCCTGGCGTGCATGAGCCGGGCGCGGGCCAGCAGCAGGGGAAATGCCTGCTCCAGGTGAGAGAGCGATTCTGCGAGCGAATCCAGGTCGCCGTCTGGGGTGCAGAACTCCGGCAAGCCCAACTGCTTGATCGATGCGCGCACCTGGTTGAGCAGCATCATGCCCCGCAGCTTTCCGCCGATCGAGGCTCCGTCTGCGGTGGCCCTGCCGGTGAGGCGGCAGACCAGTTGGCGAATGCCGGGGAGCTGCCCGGGTGAGAAGAGCCCCGCCGTTTCGGGGGTGATTCGCTCAGCCAGTGCCCGGATCGCCGGGAGGAGGGGGTGGCCGTGCAGCGACTCTTCGACCCGGCTGTTCAGGATGCTCAGCTCTGCGATCAGCGCCTCCAGCCGGTGAATCTCCTGGATCTCGGCGTCGAGCCGGTCGATCTCCTGCCCGAGCCGCAGGCTCTCGCGGGCCAGGCTCTGCGGGTCTTCGCTGAAGTAGCTGAAGGTGCGCAGTGATTCGACCACGGTGCGGGCGTGTTTCAGCGATTCGAGGCGCGCCTCGCGACCGCCAGCTCGCCAGACGCCCGGGTAAATGTTGTCGGTGGTGAGGGCGCGGAAGACCCGGTCGAGGGCGGCGGCGTCCTGGTTGACGTAGAGGACGCGCTGGCCGTCGGCCACGGCGCTTGCGATCAGGTTGATCGCTGCCTGGGTCTTGCCCGAGCCCATGGGGCCGGTCACGACCAGGAAGGGGGCGCGCCGGCGCTGCAGCACCTGGTCCTGTCCGGGATCGCTGCTGACAATCGTCAGACCGGGGGTCGGTTTGGGCTGGTTCCCGACTCCCTGCTCCCCGATAAAGATGCGAATGGTGTCAGGCAGCCGGTCTTTCCGCAGCTGCTCCATGAGCTGGAGCTCTCGCATGGGCCCGCGCCCGGCCGCGCTGGCCTCGGAGCCGAAGAGGACCGCGCTGTAGGTCACATCCACCTCGAGGAGAAACTCTTCCAGCACGGCGTCGGGCCCCTTTGATTTCGGGCTGCGCAGTTGCCGGAGCAGCTCGTCGACCTCGGCGTCGGTCAGCCCGGCCTCGGTCCGGAGGAAGTGGCGGTTGACGAGCAACTCGGCATTCCCGCGCTGGAGCACGACCGTGTTGGGCGCCGACCCCGGCTCTAATCGGACCTCGGTGTAGCAGAGCGGAACCAGACCGCTCCCCCGGCTGACAAGTGGATAGCCGTAGATGAATGTCCCGCTGATCCCTCTGCCCCGGCGGTTCAGGTACGCAAGGACAGGTTGCGTATGGACCGGTTCGGTCAGAATGGTGGTGACTGCTTTGTGTGAGATCAGGTGCTCGTCCAGGTCGCGGAGCAACACAAAGGTAGCCGGGTCCTCGGGGACCCGGATAGAGAACTCTTGCTCACGTTCCAGACAGGAGCGATAGTATTGGACCAGGCTACCCCAAAGGGTGCCCGGGGGCTGTGCGGGAGGGCGGGTGAGGGACATGGTATGAACCTCCTCGCCCCAAGATGGGGCAGGATCTGTTTTCAAGGATTGCGGCAGGTTCGTCTAGTTTTGTTCTGGGTGACCCGCATAAGTTCCTCCCCGGTCATCGAACATCTTTAGGTGGCCCATATCGGGTCGGTTTGCCGTGACAGAACGAGGCTTGTATAATGGGGAGAGATTCCCAGTGCAAGCGGAGGCAACAGCCGTGAAAGATTGGCAGCAGAAGGTGCTCCGTGAGATTCCGCCCGTGAATACCGTACTGGATAACCCGGTCGTCCGGGCGCTCCTGACCCGGCATGAGCGCTCGCTGGTGGTGGAGGCGGTGGGCGCTGCGCTCTCGGACCTGCGGAGCGAGATCATGGCCCTGGCCGATGAGGGTGCTGCGGCGGGCCTGGACCGGTCTGCGCAGGGGTTGGCCAGGCGGGCCGAGGAGCGGTTGGCGCAGCGCCTCCGGCCCCGCCTGCGGCGGGTGATCAACGCCACCGGCGTGGTGTTGCACACCAACATGGGCCGCTCGCCCCTCGCGGAGGAGGCGGTCCATGCGATCACCGCTGTGGCTGGACGGTACAATAACCTCGAACTTGACCTGTCAACGGGAGAGCGCGGCTCGCGCTACGCCCACGTGGAGGAGCTGCTCTGCCAGCTCACGGGCGCCGAGGCAGCGCTGGTGGTCAACAACAACGCCGGCGCGGTCCTGCTCATGCTCTCGGCCCTCTGCCGCTCCCGTGAGGTGATCGTCTCGCGGGGTGAGCTGGTGGAGATCGGCGGGGCCTTCCGGGTGCCCGATATCATGGAGCAGGGCGGAGCCCGGCTGGTGGAGGTCGGCACCACCAACAAGACCCACCCCCGCGACTATGAGCGGGCGATCGGGCCGGAGACCGGTGCGCTCCTCAAGGTGCATACCTCTAACTTTAAGATCATTGGCTTCACCGAAGCGGTCGAGACGGAAGAGCTGGCCGCGATGGCCCACCGGCACGGGCTCCCCTGTCTGGTCGACTGGGGTTCCGGTGTCATGGTTGACGTGAAGCGGTTTGGGATCAAGCATGAGGCCACCATGGATGAACTGATCCGCATGGGGGCGGATCTGGTGACCTTCTCCGGGGACAAGCTGCTGGGCGCTCCGCAGGGGGGCTTTCTGGTCGGGCGGAAGGAGCTGATCGCCCAGTGCAAGCGTCACCCGCTCACGCGCGCCCTGCGGGTGGACAAGCTCACCCTGGCAGGCATAGAGGCGACGTTAAAGCTCTACCTGGAGCCGGCGAAGGCGATCGAGCGGATTCCCACCCTGCGCATGCTCTCGCTCACCCGTGAGCAGATCGCACCCATGGCCGAGGAGCTGGCCCGCCAGTGCCGGGCCGTGGGAATCGACGCCCAGGTGATCGACGGTCTCTCCCAGGTGGGAGGCGGTTCGCTCCCCGGGGTGGACCTGCCGACCCGGCTGGTCGCAATCGCCCATGGGGCGCCGCATCTTGTGGAGCGACGGCTGCGGGAGGGCGACCTGCCGGTCATGGTGCGGATCCAGGCGGGCCAGATACTGCTTGATCCGCGCACACTCTGGGCCGAGGAGATACCGTTGGTGGTATCTTCGCTACAGGCTGCCATCGTCTAATATGGCGCGAGGAGACTCGTTCCCGAGGAGGTGAGCCGGATGACCAACCTGCTGCAGGACGACAAGCCTGTCCGCCTGACCCAGTACTCCTCCAAGGCTGGCTGAGGCTGCAAGATAGGTCCGGGGGACCTAACCGAAGTGCTCCAGTTCCTGCCGAAGTCCCTCCCGAACGCCAATGTGATCGTTGGCCTCGACTCGCCCGACGATGCCGGCGTTTACAAGGTGTCTGATGATGTCGCGATCGTGCAGACGGTCGACTTCTTCACCCCCATCGTGGATGATCCATACTGGTTCGGCGCGATCGCCGCCGCCAATGCGCTGTCGGATGTCTACGCCATGGGCGGCAAGCCAATCACGGCGCTGAATCTGGTCGGCTTCCCGATCAGCAAGCTCGACAAGCGCATCCTCGCGGAGATCCTGCGGGGCGGGAGCGACAAGGTGAACGAAGCGGGGGCCGCCCTGCTGGGTGGTCACTCGATTGATGATCCCGAGCCCAAGTTCGGTCTGTCGGTCACCGGTGTCGTCCACCCGAGCAAGATCGGGGCGAAGGCTGGTGTCAAGCCTGGCGACCGGCTGGTCCTGACCAAGCCGATCGGTATCGGTGTGATCACGACCGCCATCAAGCGTGGAATCTGTAAGCCCGCCGATGCCGATGAGGCCATTCGCGTCATGGCCACCCTGAACAATGTGGTTGATGTCCTGGAGCCCTTCGCTATTCGCGGCCTGACCGATGTCACCGGCTTTGGCCTGCTCGGTCACGCCTCGGAGATGGCCCGCACCTCGCAGGTCGGGCTGCGAATTCACGCCAGCCAGGTGCCGGTGCTGGCCTCGGCCCACGGCTATGCCGAGCAGGGCGCCTTTCCAGGCGGCTCCAAGGCCAACTACCGCTTCCTGACCGGCCAGGGCCATGTCGAGTTTGACCAATCGGTCCCTGATTTGCTGCAGTTGATCCTGTGCGATGCCGTTACCTCCGGCGGTCTTCTGATCGCTGTGGCCCAGGAGCGGACGGAGGCTCTTGTCGCGGCCCTACAAGCCAAAGGGACGCTCGCTGCCGCTGTGATCGGTGAAGCGGTCGGCGAACATCCCGGAAAGATAATGGTGATGCCCTGATGCGGATTGAGACGGTCCCTGGGGTGAATCTTAGCCCCAGCGCGTCAACCTGTGCCTACCAGAACAACTTCGCCAAGATCGCCCCGGCCTATGAGTACGACTGGTCGCTGCAGGAGTCCTATGCCCGGCGCGCCGCCTTCTTGAACGGTGGCGGCTTCACCGGTGACCGGGGCGCCCTGTCGGCGGCACTGTACCGGTACAATCAGGCACTAGGCGCCGATGAGGCGGCCCTGGCCAATGCCCAGTTGCTTGCCCAGCCTACTACTCTGGTTGCAATCACCGGTCAGCAGGCCGGGATCTTCACCGGCCCGGCCTATTCGATCTACAAGGCGATGACCACGATCCGCCTCGCCCGCCGGCAGAGCGAGCTGCTAGGGGTCCCCGTGATCCCGGTCTTCTGGATCGCCGGGGAGGATCACGACTGGCACGAGGTCTCCTGGGTGATGATCCCCTCCGGCGACACGACGCACCGGCTCGCCCTGAAGGAGCACTTCGAGCAGGAGAAGCGCTCGGTGGCCCTCGCCCCGGCGCCGGCCAGCCTGCCCGAGGTGATCGCCGAGTTTGAGCAACTCATGCCCGAGACCGAGTTCAAGGCCGAACTCATGGAGCGGATCCGCCAGGCGGCCGGCGGCGCGCCCGCCCTGGGTCCCGAGGCATCTGGCGGCCAGCCCTCGCTCTCCGACTGGTTTGGCCGGCTCATGGCCTGGCTCTTCCAGGGGACGGGCCTGGTCTTCCTGGATTCCGCCGACCCGGCCCTCCGGCAGATTGAGGCGCCCTTCCTGGCCCGGGCGATCGAGTCCGCCGAGCAGGTCGATGCCGCCTTCCTTCGTGGGATTGAGCGTTGGGAGAGCCTGGGGTTCAAGACCACGGTTGAGCGGCATGCCGGCAGCCTCAACCTCTTCACCTATGTAGATGGCGCCCGCCTCCCGCTCATGGTGAGCGGCGACCGGGTCTGGGTCCGGGGGCATGAGGGGCTGTCATGGTCACGCCAGGAGGTCCTGGACATGGCCGAGACCCACCCGGAGCGCTTCTCCACGAATGTGGTCCTCCGTCCCGTGGTCCAGGGGTACATACTCCCTGACCTTGTCTATGTCGGGGGCCCCGGCGAGATCAACTACCTTGGCCTCTACAAGGACGTCTACCAGACCATGGGCCAGCAGATGCCGATCTTCTACCCCCGTGAGGGGTTTACCCTGGTGGAGCCGCCCCTGGCCCGCATTATGGAGAAGCAACAACTCTCGTTTGATGATGTCTTCCACCACCTGGAGGAGCGGAAGCAAGAGTTGCTGGAGCGGGAGGACCGACTCGGGATCACCCGCCTCTTCGAGGAGTTCCGACAGGGTTTTGGGGAGCGTTACAGCGAGTTGACCGGCGTCATTCTCCAGCTGGACCAGCACCTCAACCAGGTGATCGAAGAGAACCGCAAGCAGATCGAGCACCAGATCAACAAGCTGGAAGAGAAGGCGAAGCACCAGCATCGGAAGAACTGCGAGGTCTCCATTCGCCAGTTTGATCGGCTGAGGGCGCACTTGACCCCCCATGGGTTGCAGGAGCGGTCCGTCTCGATTCTGCCCTACCTGTTCAAGTACGGTCCTGACCTGGTTGCCCGCCTGATTGAAGCGGTCCCGCTCGAAGAGCGATGGTCGCACCGGGCCATCTACCTCGGCGAATAGCGTGCGTTTGCGGGACCGGGGAGAGTTTCCTCGGTCCCCTTCGATTTCCCGCCGATTTCCGCGACATCTCGCCCCCGCTTTCCGTCCTACTCATGTATAATGGACACGTTTGAGGCGCGGTTTCCCTCCATTCCGCTCTTGTGCAAATGGGTAATTTGGTCCAAAATGGGAGTAACTCCTGCAGTCTGATACAGTGCGATTGCCAACCTGCCTGACGGGGTAGACTTACCACGGACTGATCCATTCGTGGGGGTGCATCGCGTGAACTACAAGGTGGCAATCGTTGGCGCGGGGCGCATGGCGTCGATTCTGGCCCATCGCATTCCGGGGAGCGTGCGCAAGGTGATCATCGCCCGCCGGCGTTCGGAGGCTCTGGCCCTGGCCGATGAGGTGGGGGGAGTTGCCTCGGAACAGATGAGCACCGTGCGCGGTTGCCGTCTGGTCTTCATGGCGATCCCAGGCAGCGCAGTTCCAGCGGTCTTGCAGGAGATTCAGCATCACCTTTCGGAGCAGACGCTGGTGATCAATATGGCCACCGATCTGGTGACCGATGAACTGGCCCAGGAGTTCCCTAGCATTCGCCTGGCCTCGGCCAAGATGATCGGACATCCCCGAGAAGTTGAGCTGGGCAGCCCTGGCGTGGTGATCCTCGACCAGGTGGAGCCGGCAGAGACGGAGCTGTTGATCCCGCTGCTAGAGGGGATCGGCCCCGTGATCCTGGGGGATGAGCGCAAGGTCATGCTGGCTAACACGGCGATCGTTGAGGAGATGGTCCGGGCGGAGGCCAGCCTGCGCCAGCGGCTCCAGGAGATTGGACTTGATCGGGACTTGCTGCCTGTTGCGGTGAGCGCTGCTGCCCCCGGAGTGCTGCGGGCGGTAGCACGGGGCGAACTGGGCCCGCTCGCTCCGGTGGCCGTGCACAAGATAGGATCCGAGGGGACCGCCATAAGCCGAGTCTCTACTTAGGAGGTTGCCCGATTGTTTGACCGTCGCGCCCTTCGCCGATTTGGGGTCATGACGCTCTGCACGCTGGTAATGACCCTGCTTGCGGGGATAGGACCCTCCCCCGCTCTGGCCGCCCCTCCGCTGGAGTTGGAGGCGGTCTCTGCCGTACTGCTCGACTATGCTACCGGTCAGGTCCTCTTTGAGAAGAACCCCGACCAGGTGATCCCCCCTGCCTCGTTGACGAAGTTGATGACCCTTCACCTTGCCTATAACCGGCTAAAGGAGGGGGGCATGAAGCGGGAGGACCTCGTTCAGGTCTCCAAGAACGCCTGGTCCGCCAACTTCGCAGACTCCTCGCTCATGTTCCTGGAACCCGGCCAGAAGGTGACGGTGGGCGAGGTTATGCGGGGGGTTGCGATCCCCTCGGGCAACGACGCCGCTGTGGCGCTGGCTGAGCATATCGCTGGTTCGGTGGACGCCTTCGTCAAGATGATGAATGACGAGGCCAAGAACATGGGCTACACCCATATGCATTTCGTCGACCCCCACGGCCTCAGCCCGCAGAACCAGGTGACCGCCAGCGAGTTCGCGGACTTCGCACGCCGTTACATTCAGCTCCACCCGGAAGCGGTGGCGGAACTCCACAACCAGAAGACCTTCGCCTACCCCCAGTGGGAGAACCTTCCGGAAGATCGGAAGCAGGTGACAGCGAAGGAAGGGTACCAGCCGATCACCCAGGAGAACCGAAACGGTCTGCTCGGGACCTTCGAGGGTGTTGACGGCCTGAAGACCGGCTTTGTTGATGAAGCCGGGTTCAATATCGCCCTGACCGCGAAGCGTGGCGAGATGCGGTTGGTAGCGGTGATCCTGGGGGTTGGGCAGGGCAAGCCCATTTCGATCCCCGAGGGCACCGCCCTTCGCGAGGCTGACGGCGCCGCCCTTCTGAGCTGGGGCTTTAACAACTTTGTGACCGAGAAGCCGGCGCTCCCCGAGACGAAGCCGGTGCAGGTGTGGAAGGGCGCCGCCAACGAGGTGGCGATTGGGCTGGAACAGGAGGTCTTGCTCACCCTCGAAAAGGGGGCGCAGCAGTCCTTGACCGCCACGGTCCACCAGGACGAGTCGGTGGTCGCCCCGGTCGCCAAGGGGCAGAAGTTGGGGGAGTTGATCTTCGCCGCGGACGGCAAGGAGATCGCAAAGTTCCCCCTGGTGGCGAAGGACGAGGTCGCCCAGGGCGGCTTCTTCAAGCGGATCTGGGACTCGCTCCGTCTGCTCGTGCTCGGCTGGTTCAAGAAGTAAGAGAGACTCTTCCCGAGAAACAAGAAGGCCGACCCCCGCAGTGGAGGTCGGCCTTGTTCTTTCTGCTAGTTGGGGCGCACGACCAGGTCCTTGGTCTCCCGGGCGATCATCAACTCTTCGTTGGTCGGGATCACCAGGACCTCGACCTTCGAGTCGGGGCCGGAGATCCGGCGCTCGCCCTTCGCCTTGTTGGCGTCGGCGTCGAAGGTGATGCCCAGGTAGCTCAGGTTCTTGCAGAGCGTCTCACGCACGAGGCGGGAGTTCTCGCCAATGCCGCCGGTGAAGACGATCGCGTCCACGCCGTCCATGGCGGCCACGTAGGCGCCGACATACTTACGCAGCCGGTACTCCATCATGGCGAAGGTCTCCTTGGCCCGCTCATCGCCGCGAGCCATCTCCTCCTCGATCTGCCGCATGTCACCGGAGATGCCGGACACGCCTCGCATGCCGCTGTGCTTGTTGAGCATGGAATTGACCTCCTGAATGGAGATCTCCTCACGGCTCATGATGTATGAGATTACGCCCGGGTCCAGATCGCCGGAGCGGGTGCCCATCAAGAGCCCTTCCAGCGGCGTGAAGCCCATGGAGGTATCAACCGACTTGCCGTTCAGGACCGCGCAGACCGAAGAGCCGTTGCCCAGGTGGCAGGTGATGATCTTCAACTCTTCCGGGGCCTTCCCGAGGAAGGCGGCAGCCCGCTGCGAGACGTACTTGTGCGAGGTGCCGTGGAAGCCATACCGGCGGATCTTGTGCCGCTTGTACATGGCGTAGGGCAGCCCATACAGGAAGGCGGTCCGCGGCATGGTGGCGTGGAAGGCGGTGTCGAACACGGCAACCTGCGGGGCCTTGGGCAGTAGGGCCTCGGCCGCGAGGATGCCAGTCAGGTTGGGCGGGTTGTGGAGGGGGGCGATGTCGAACAGGGCGCGGAGGGTCCGCTTGACCTCATCGTCGATGATGACCGAGCGGGAGAAGGCTTCACCGCCGTGCACGACCCGGTGGCCCACCGCCGAGATCTCGTCGGGGCGCTCAAGCACGCCGTGCTCCTTGCTGGTCAGGGCGCCGAGCACCTTCCGGATGCCGGTGGTGTGATCGAGGATCGTCCCGATCTCCTTGATCTCAGGCTTGCCGCCGCCGGCGTATTCAAAGATCGCATCGTCCATTCCGATGCGCTCCACCTTGCCAATCGCCAGGACCTGCTCGGTGGCCATGTCGAGTAGCTGGTACTTGATCGAGGAGGAGCCGCAGTTGAGTACTAGGATCTTCATCGGCCAGTCCCCCCGTTCTTGATCCGGTCACCGTCGGCGTCGTACTTGAAGAAGCCCTCCCCGGTCTCAACACCGAGGTTGCCCGCACGAACCAGCTTCCGGAGAATGGGGGCCGGACGGTACTTCAGGTCGCCGTACTCACGCCAGAGGCGCTCGGCCATGATCAGGATCGTATCCAGGCCAATGCGGTCGGCGATCTCAAGCGGACCTCGGGCCATTTCGAAACCGAGCCGCATGGCCGTGTCGATATCCTCTGCGGAAGCCACACCCTCCATGAGGGCGGTGCAGGCCTCGTTGATCAGCGGGACGATCAGCCGGGTGGTCACATACCCCGTGGACTCAAACACCTCAACGCCGGTGCGGTCCAACTGCCCGATGAGGTTCATGACCTCGGCCACCGTCTCGTTGGTGGTCTTCAGGCCGCGAACGATCTCGACGACGCGGGTCTTGGAAATCGGGGAGAGGAAGTGGCACCCGATCACGCGCGTCGGCCGATAGGTTGCAGCCGCCATCTCCGTAATGGAAAGGGTAGAGGTGTTGGAGGCCAGGATAACCTCCTTGCGGCAGATCTGGTCCAGCGTCCGGAAGATCTGCTTGTCCTCCTCGATCTCTGCGACCATCGCCACGATGACGAAGTCAGCCTTCGACAGTTCCGTGAGATCGGTGGTGAACCGAATGCGTGACAGAATGACACGCTTCTCCGCCTCGGTGATAGCCCAACGCTCTATCTCACGCTGCAGGGCGACCTCCAAACACTGGCGGGCATGTTCCAACTCCGAGGGAGTTCGGCCCACCATGACCGCCTCAAATCCCTTGGTGGCGGCCAACTCGGCGATTCCTCGCCCCATTGCACCGGTGCCTACGATACCCCAGGTATGAACCGACATTCCTCACACTCCTAACACGACGGGCTGGGATTCCGTTCCTCATGATACCTTCAAACGGCTGGGTTTCCTAGACTTCGGTACGGAAATAGTGCGCGTACACTACCCATGTACTAGGATATCCGCGAAAGGGTATTCCTTTTAATCAGGTTCGGCCCTCCCACCAACTCCCATGTGCCACTGTGACGCCTCCTTATGTGATTGATGAGTCGTGGAAGTGTTGCACATTTCCTCTTTCGAATCGACACAATCCGAGTATAGCTCTTGATGAACGTAGGATTGTCAATTTATACTATTCCTATAGTTTGTGATTGTCGGTGATGAGTCAGGAGGCGATGATGGTGGCCGTGGCGCTCTATGTGGGCAACCTTCCGTGGTCGATCAAGGAGGAGGATCTGATCACCTGGGTCTCGGCGGTGGCGCCGGTCAAGGCGGCACGGATTATCCTGGACAAGGAGACGGGGCGGTCCAAGGGGTATGGCTTCATTGAAATCGCCCAGGCGGATGCCGATCGGGTAATTGAGTCCTTGAATGGGGCGCTCCTGGGGGGGCGGACAATCACAGTGGGACCCGCGAAAGCCCGACAACGATAGGCGGAAAGGTCTGACCGGCAGGTCGGACCTTTTTTCGCCTCCTTCGCACCAGCCGCCGCGGGGGTACATATCATGACCAGTAGGAGGCGGAGGTATCTCCGTCACCCAGTTCCCCGAGTGCGGGCCGCCACATAGCCAGCCGATACGCGGTTCCGCCCGAGGATCCCAACGCTACGGAAGGGGGAAATCGCGCGTGGCAGATCTTCTCTGCACCCAGCTCTTGAAGCTGCAGTGCTTGGTGTGCGAGAACACCGGCGAGGCCAGCATCGAGTCTCGTTTCAAGTTGCCGCGCCGGGCGAAGAAGATCGCCGAGATCCAAGCCCGCATCGTCGATCTCGCAGCGGAGGTTATCGACGGCCAGGTGATGGTCTCGGGCATTCTGCACAAGCAGATCTTCTTTGTGGGCGAGGATCACCATGTACATCATGTCCCGGAAGATGTGCCGTTCACCGTCTTCGTCGACTGCCCTGGGGCGGTACCAGGCCAGCAGGCGGAGGTGAAGGCGACCATCGCCAAGCTGAGCCACAACCTCGAGTGGTGGTGCCAGGAGGTGGTTCAGCGGGCCATCCTCCAATTCGTGGTCCGTGTGACCGAGGACTGCCAGGTCAACGTAGTCCTGAACCCGAGCGGGCCTCTCGTCAAGGCCGAGTGCGTGATCGGGGAGACGACCAAGGCGGTCACGGTGGAGAACTGTGTGGACCTCGATCGCAGGGCCAAGAAGATCCGGGACGTACAGGTGATGCTCGAAGAGGTGACCGCGGAGGCGACTACCGACCAGGTCATGTTCCAGGGGACGCTGGTCAAGAACATCTTCTTTATCACAGAAGAGGATGTGGAGTTCTTCCAGGAAGAGCGGATCCCGTTCTCGGGCATCGCCGACGTGCCGGGCGCTGAGCCGGGCGACAATATCAGCTTGCAGGCCCAGATTCTCCGGGTCGACAAGGTTCTCTCCAACGGCGTCCAGCTCCGGCAGCGGGTTGTGCTCTCCCTTTTCGTGAAGGTAACCCGGACATGCGAACTGAACGTGGCTGAAGACGCGAACGGCCCACAGGTCATGGCCTCGCGGGTGATCTCTACCAACGAGCGCCAGGTGCTGGTGGAGAATGTTGCCGACCTGAACCGGCCTGCGCAGAAGATCCAGGAGATTCAGGCCCGAGTAGAGGATGTAGCCGTGGAGGTGATCCCCAACAAGGTGATCGTGACGGCTACACTCCACAAGCAGATCTTCTTCGTGGGCGACGACGACATGGTCCGGCACCAGGGCGAGGATATTCCTTTCACCACCTTCGTCGACCTGCCAGGTATCGACCCGGGCGATATGGTCTCGATCGCACCCGTTGTCGAGCATGTCGGTTATGACCTGATCGACAAGGTCTGGGTGGACTGTGACACACGTCCGGAACGGTCCGGCGATGACTCTGGTGACGACCGTGGCGATGAGGGGGAGGACGACGAGCGTCCCGCCTTCCGCCGCCTAGTGCAGCGCACCGTGATCCTGCTGATCGTGACCGGCAGCGAGGAGCAGCCGATTCGCATAGCAACGGCGCCACTACCTGAGGTTGCGCTGGCGCCCGTGGCCACCTGCTGAGCTAACCGCCCACCGGGCCAGGGCGCCGGGAGGCTGTACAGCGGTCCTGGTGCCGGATGCGGAACGCAGAAGGGAGGCATCCCGTTTGGCGGGTGCCTCCCTCCATTTTATGATGCCGGTTCGGACGTGGTGGCAGGCGCCTCGGGGGCGCTCTGCTCCTCCTCCCACTCGCGGAAGTCATCCAGGTCGTGGCGGAGGCCGGAGATCACGAAACCGAGGACAGTGGCGTCGTCGAGCAGGCCCAGGCCGGCGATCAAGTCGGGCACGGCGTCGGCCGGGCTGACAAAGTAGATCAGGGCCGCCACAGAGAGAACGATTGAACGGACAGGGATCCTGGTGTACCGCCTGGTAGCCCAGGCCTTCACGAGGCGGAAGAGGGTCTGCAGGTCGGACCAGACCTTGTCCAGGGCACTTTTGTTTCGCTCCGCCTTGCGGAGGGCCCGCTCACCTAGTTCGACCGCCTTCTGAGGATCCTCTCGGTACTGCTCGGCTCGCCGCTTGAACCGCTCGAAGAAGCGGCCAGTCAGCCCGTTGGGTTGTTGCGACATGGCGTGGTCCCCCCATTGGCCGTCTGTTCGTCCGACTGATTCGGCGTGTGTTGGGCAATCACCTGCACCTGACCACACTAGACCTCGCCACCCATAGTCTCTCTCAGCAGCCACTCCTCGAAACCGTGGGCCAGGCCGAGCGGGTTGATCCACCGGGTCGCCTCCAGCGTCCACGGGTTGTAGTCCCACTCATGGATCAGCAGGGGAATGCAGCGGCCAAATTTGGCGAGCACCAGACCGGTCTCCTGAAGTTGGCGAGCCACCGCTACAAATAGGTCAAGCAGTTGTTCGCGGACACGTTGGTCCCAGTCGGTATACTCCTCGGCATCCTCTTGCTGGATCATTCGCTCGATCTCTTCAGGGCTGCGGTAGAGGCCAAGGCCGCGCAGCCAGTCGGCCAGCAGGCGATGGAAGGCTTCATCTGCCAGGGGTGCGTACTCCTCGGCAGTCAACCCAAGGGCCGTCATGTAGTCCTGCTCCCAGAGGGCGAAGTTCCAGCGCGCCTCCTCCGGGTCCTCACCCTGTTCGATCGATCGACTCAGGTGGTGATTGGTATTGTAGTAGAGCCATAGTTTGACTCTGTGGGGGCCACTATCAAAATCGATATAAAGGGAGAGTATATAGATCTCATTCAGCCGTGGGTTCTCGAAGAGCAAGAGCCCCTCCGCCAACCTGCGGTAGAGATAGTCTGGAAATTCCTCCATTCGATCCACCTCACCCGTGTGGAACTGACGTGCATTTCCGCACATGGGTGTCATTCGACATGATTACTCAAATTTCCTTTTCTTGTGACTTGCGGATTCACTGCTTCATAACGGGAGCGTGGCAGACGTATCGATAAGCGGGGGTGGGATGCGTGCTCTCATACCGGGCCAGGTTGGCCGGCCCGGCCCCGCGGCTGGTTGGGCTCAGGGTGGGGCCACTGCAGGCCGCACCCCCAGGGGAGTTTGGGCCGCAGCGGGCCGCGGTCATTGTTCGGTATACCCTGCTGCACGACCCCGTTGTGCGCAGCCACCGGGGCTGGCTCTACGCCTGGGGCTCACCTGGGGCCCAACTCCAGGTGGTGGCCTACCAGGTGGATGGGTCCGAACTCCTGCTCTCCCTTCGCCCTGTTACCCCCCGAGGCGCCCCTCCGCAGGAGGTCGTCGACCGGCTCCACCTGCCCTTCCGTTTCCAGGCCTGGGGGGTTGGCAGGCTGCTGGGGGGCGACTGCTCCCTGCGCCTCGCATGCCGGAGGGATGCAAACGGCCTGTTGCTTTCGGGCGCCGTGCGACTGCTCTTTCAGACCGACTCCCGCCCGATACGGCTGATGATCCCCTTCGTTCGATTTCTCAGCGGTGCCGCCGACAGCCGGGAGGATAGCCGGCAATGGCGGGCCAGTGGGAGCGTTCTCTCCCTCAACGCCGAGGTGGCTGGAGATGGCACGCTCACCGGGGCGGTGGAGCTGGGGGTCTGGTGCAGGGGGCGCCCGTTTGAACCCACGCCTGGTTCGGCTTCAGGTCCGGCCCAGTCGGTGGCGGCCTGGCGTGAGGTGGCCGGAGCCGTAGGGCGGGTCCGGGCAGAGGTGCCTGGCCCGGCGCAGATTCTGGTCCACGGTGAGGTTGACCTGGACCTCTACTGGGCGGATCGGAGCGGCAAGAGCCGTTGGGCGGGTCGGGCGCTTCCATTCAGTGGTCTGGCGCAGCTTGATGGGGTCAGCGAGGGGGACCGGGTGGAGGCGGTTGCCCAAATCGAGCGGCTTCGGCGCATCGGCGATGGCGATTCCGCTCGGGTCATGCTCCTGCTGGCGGTGGGGCTCACGGCGACTCGTCAGGTAGTCCAGCGGGTGGATGGCCGCCTCTGTCGCCTGGAGGAGGTGGTGGGCCAGTGCGTGGTCACCTTCCCTCTGGACCAGCCGCTATGGGTGGAGGCCAGCGCGGCGCAGCCGCCCGCATGGAGGCGTTCCCTGCATATCGCCCTTCGAGGTGCTTCTGTGGAGGGGCGGTCGGTGCGGCTGCCGTGGCCGCTGGGCGGGCTCTTTGGCATCACCTGGAGCCCGAAAGCGGGAGGCGTTCTGTTGGCTCGACCGAGGCGGGGGCGGCTCCAGGCCGTGCCGATTCCCGACCTATCGATTCCAGAGCTGGCAGCAGGGGTGGCGGCGATCACTGCCTACGGAAGCCAGGACGAAGGGGAAGGGCCACGGCAGGTCGAATTCCGGGTCGAGTGGCAGGAGTAGGCTGGCCCAAAAGAATCGGCCGCTGCCAGATTTCGTTGCTGGACAGCGGCTTCGACCCATGGTACAATTCATCTTGCTCGCTTTCCGGTCGCTTAGCTCAGTTGGTAGAGCACGTGCTTTACACGCATGTGGTCGGGGGTTCGAGTCCCTCAGCGACCACCAGAATGAAAACAGGTCGGGGTAAATCCCCGGCCTGTTTTTCCTTATCTGTCTACAGTTTGGTGAAGATCTCCGGCCCGTTTTCGGTGATCGCGATCGTGTGCTCATACTGCACGCAAATGGAGCCATCCACCGTGCGGGCGGTCCAACCGTCGCGGTCCATGCGCACTCGGTAGTCACCCATGGTGATCATGGGCTCGATTGCGATCGTCATGCCTGGACGCAGGCTGTAGCCGGTGCCGGGTGTACCATAATGAGGCACCTCTGGGGATTCGTGCAGATCCTGCCCGAGGCCATGCCCAATAAAGTCCCGGACCACACCATAGCCGTGGGATTCCGCTAGCGTTTGGATCGCGTGGCCAATATCGCCGATTCGATTGCCGGGCACCGCCGCGGCGATGCCGGCAAAGAGCGCATCGTGCGTGACGGACATTAGCTTCTGAATCTCCGGGGAGACCTGTCCGACCGCATAGGACCAGGCGGAGTCCCCGTGGTAGCCCTTGTAGTGTGCCCCGATATCGATCGTGATCACGTCGCCCTCCTTGAGGCGGGTGCCAGAGGGGAAACCATGGCAGATCACGTCATTGACCGAGGCGCAGATTGAGCCAGGAAATGGTGAGTTGGGCGGACCGTAGCCCTTAAAGCTAGGTGTGGCACCCCGCTCAGCAAGGAACTGTTCCACAAAGCGATCCAGTTCACGGGTGGTGACGCCGGGCTTCACCCGCTCGGCCAGCGCGGCGTGGCACTCGGCCACGATCCGTCCCGCCTCGCGCATGATCGCGAGCTCCCGTGACGACTTCAGCTTGATCAAGAGATGGCCCCCTACTTGAGCACAGACTTCCCCACCATCCTACCTTATCCGTCCCGTTTCATCCAGCGGGCGACGGCAATCTCCCGGCGGAAACCGAGGCGGCGGATCAGTGAGACGCTGCTCTGGTCATCCAGCGAGACAGCGATGCCGATCTTAGCGGGCCGCTCCGCCCAGAGTGCCTCCAGGGCGGCCGAGACCAGGCGGGCGCCCATGCCCTGGCGCCTGGTGCCCGGGTTGACACAGAGGTGCTGGATCATGGTGGAGGGCTGATCGAGGTGGACCAGTCCCTGAACCTGACCTCCATCCTCCAGGACAAAGGTGGTGGAAAGCCAGGCAGCCCAGTCAAACCGGGTGGCGGTATCGGCCTGGTAGCAGAGCCGGTAGAGCTCCTCAACCCGGTCCAGGTCGGACGGGTTCGCCTTTCTGACGGTACCGTTCTCCGACTGAGTCTCCTGCCGTAACTCGCCTGGGTAGATCCAGCTAAGTAGCGTCTCGGGGTATTCGGTGTCGAGCTGGTAGCCACGCCATTCGGCCCAGGCGGCCCCGGAGCGGTTGCTGAGGCCGATCAGCATGAAGTAGCTCGTGGCGCCGTGGTGGCGGGCCATGGACTCGATCCGGGAGGAGAGCCAGGCACCGACCCCGTGCCCCTCCGCCGGAACGAGCGGCCCATAGATCGCCGCCTGACCGTCGCCGACCAGGGTGTAGCCGGCGAAGCCAACCGGGCGCCCGTCATCTTCCTCGGCTACGATAAACTCCGCCTGCCGCTGATGGGAGACGGTAGCGGAGACCTCTGCTGCCGTTTCCCAGGAGGGCATGCCCACCTGGGCACGCTCCGCGGCATCATTGGAGAGCTTGGCAACCCACGGGTAGTCACCGGGAACCATCGGCCGAATGATCGCCATGTGGCTCCACCTCTTCTGTTCGGAAGTCTGGGACCATAGTTGTTCCCCACCGCTTTCCAAATTCCTTCTTTTTTGTGGCGCACTCTGCAATAGATCGGTCGGGAGGAGTCTCCCTGACGGTGGACGAACTATACCCTCATGCTAAACCATATTGCGGATTATCATACCCATACCAGCCGCTGCGGCCACGCGGTTGGCAAAATGGAGGCGTACGTCGAGGCGGCGATCGCTGCCGGGGTGCGCGAGATCGGGTTTTCTGACCATATTCCTATGTACTGGTTGCCGGAGGAGAGTCGGGACCCGGGCATTGCCATGCGCATGGAGGAACTGGAGGAGTACGTCGCTGACGTCTACCGACTCCGTGACCGCTATCGGGAGATCCCCATACGGCTTGGGCTGGAGGCGGACTTTATCCCCGGGCGGGAGGAGGACCTGGTCCGAATCCTGGAGCGCTACGAGTGGGACTATGTGATCGGGTCGGTCCACTTTATCGGGGAGTGGGATTTCGACAATCCGGCCAAGGTCAACCGCTACGCCGAGTGGGATATCTCCGATCTCTATGCCAAGTTCTTCACCCTGGAGCGCATGGCAGCGGAGTCGGGCCTTTTCGACATCCTGGCCCATATTGACCTGATCAAGAAGTTTGGCCACCGACCCTCGCATGATCTGGGCCGGCTCTATGCCGATGTGGCCGAGACGATCGCTCGGGCTGGGGTGGCCATTGAGCTTTCGACAGCCGGGCTGCGCAAGCCGGTGGGGGAGGTCTACCCAAACCCGGCGCTCCTGGCCGAATGCGCCAGGCGGGGCGTGCCGCTGGTGATCTCCTCGGACGCACACAGCCCGGAGGAGATCGCCTGGGGCTTTCATGATGCCAAGGCGCTGGCGATCGCTACCGGTTTCCGGCAGGTGGCCAGGTTCGAGAGACGGCAACGCTTCTTCGAGCCGTTGGGTTGATTGGAAACGAGCGGGTCCTCCGGTCTGGAGGCCCGCTCGTCACGTTTAGGCAGGCAGAGGGCGCCCGCCTAGACGCCCCATCCGCCCGCTGGGTAGGCGGCTATGCCGGGAATGCCGGCCGTGGTTGGGTACGCAGAGGGAACAGTGGCGACGGTCGTCACGGGAACGGCATACTCGTAGACCCGATAGACCGTGGCGTTTGCTGCCGGATATGCTGCGGCGCCCGGAGCAATAAACAGGTCGTCAGCCCCGGCCTGGGCGCCGATAAACGGCGAATACGCCGGAGTCTTGCCCCACTTTCCGTAGTTCAACGCGGTGCACCTCCTCTCGTACAGTCTATGGACCGGGCAGGCGGGTTGTGCGGGTGGGCCTCGTGTTCTTTCCGCTCCGCAGGGCAGACTAGAGCTTCGAATTCGGGGGATGCATGAGTTTCGGGATCATCGGGTGGGACCAACCCATCATACGTCCAATCCCAGTGGTTAGCGACAAGGCCTGAGCTTACCGTGTGACCAGTAGCCTAAAGGCCCGGGCGATCCCGATGCGCTGACTCCCCTTCCCTCGTTGCGGGTCATCGCCTCCGTACTCGGCTACCCTGCGCCGGTTGAGGCAACCCGTTGAGGGTTGAGCTTGGTAGCGCCCAAAAAGTGAGCCCCTTCCCCATCGGGTCTGGGGAGGGGGCTTCGCCGCTGGTTGGCTCAGATTAACGGATCATAGGTCCGGTAGGTATCCAGCAGGGCGTCATCGATCAGGTCTCGCTGCTCCTCACCGACGTGGAACCGCTGGGTGGTCTCCTCCGGGGCGCCTGCGCCCTCGGGCGCGTAGGCGACCAGCGTGACACCGATCTCGTTCTCCAGCGATTCGATCTTCATGAGTTGCTCCTCAGAGAGCCGGGCCAAGTGGTATGGCGGCATTCTCAACACCTCCTCCACGAAGCAGGATGCCCTGGGGGCGGGGGTAGAATAACCGTAGCAGACCGAGAGGAGGACGCCTTCGTGCTGCAGACCAGACTCTGTGACTCGCTGGGGATCCGTTACCCGATCATTCAGGGCGGACTCGCCTACCTGGCGCTGGCCGATCTATGTGCGGCGGTCTCCGAAGCCGGTGGGCTGGGGCAGATCACCGCTGCGACCCTGCGTTCGACCGAGGCGCTCCGGGCGGAGATTCGGGCCGTTCACGCTCGGACAGCGAACCCCTTCGGCGTCAATCTTGCGATCGGACACACCGCCCTGGAGCCCTATATTGACGCCGCCCTGGAGGAGGGCGTCCGGATCTTCTCCATCACGGGAGGCAACCCGGAGCCTTACATGAAGTACATGGACGCCCGGGCGAGCGGTGTCAAGAAGGTGATCCTCGTCGCCGGTGTGAGGGCCGCCCAGAAGGCCGAGGCGCTAGGGGCGGATGCGGTCATCGCTGTCGGCTATGACGGTGGCGGTCACCTCGGCCGGGACGATATCGGCACCATGGCCCTCATCCCCCGTGTGGTGGATGCGGTCAAGATCCCCGTTGCCGCCAGCGGCGGGATCATGGACGGCCGCGGCCTCATGGCCGCTCTGGCCCTGGGGGCGGAGGGGATCGAGATGGGCACCCGGTTCGTGGCGGTGCAGGAGTGCGTGGCCCACCAGGCCTACAAGCAACTCCTGATCGAGGCCAGGGAGACCGATACGGTGGTCATGGAGCGGTCGATCGGCCGACCCGCCCGGGTCCTGAAGACCGGCGGCGCCGAGCGGGTGCTCCAGGCCGAGGCGAACGGCGCCTCCCTGGAGGAACTCCTACCTCTGATCTCCGGGAAGGTGAACGCCAGGGCCGCGATCGAGGGCGACATGAGGGAGGGGTTCGTCTACGCGGGCCAGGGAACCGGTCTGATCTCGGATATCCCCACGGTCGCCGAACTATTTACGCGGATGCTGACCGAGGCCAAGGAAATTCGTCAGCGGTTGGATCGACTCACCTAGCGAAGACGGGGCCGCCCTGCTGGATGCAGAGCGGCCCCGCACTGTTTGCGGAAGCGGGCGTTGGTCGGGTAATGAGGCTACCGCCCAGCCAGGGTCGCCAGCGCCTGAATCGCTGTCTGTGCGAACAGGCTGGCTCCCAGGTGAATCACGGATTCATCCACCGTAAACTTCGGGTGATGCCAGTTCTCCGGCGTGCCGGTGCCCAGCCAGACGAAGCAGCCAGGCGCCAGCCGCTGGTACTCAGCGAAGTCCTCGCCGCCCATGGTCGGGATCGCCTCCACCACCGGCATCCCGGCGGCAGCGGCCGCAGCCCGCATGAGGTCGGCCATGGCAGGGTCGTTGGTCACGGCGGGTGGCCCCTCGATCCAGGAGATGCTCGCCCTGGCGCCGTAGCCAGCGGCTACATCGGCCACGATCCGGCCCAGCAGGTCCCTCATGCGCTGGCGGAGCTCGGGGGTGAAGGTCCGGACGGTCCCCAGCAAGGTCGCCTCAGGAGGGATCACGTTGTGCGCCGCCCCCGCCTGGAAGGAGGCCACGGTGACCACAGCCGATTCCAGCGGCGAGACTGAGCGTGAGACGGCCGTCTGCAGCGCCATGACGATGGCCGAGCCAGCCACCACCGGATCCACCGTCGCCTCGGGAATGGCCGCATGGCCCCCCTTGCCGGTGACGTGGATCGAGATCAGGTCAGCGGCCGCCATGAGCGGCCCCGCCTTGATCCCGACATGTCCCGCCGGGACATCCGGCTTGTTGTGCAGACCAAACACCGCCTGCACGCCCTCCATCGCCCCGGCGGCAATCATGAGCCGGGCGCCCCTCGTGTTCTCTTCTGCTGGTTGGAAGAGGAAGCGGACCGTGCCGGTGAGTTGCTCCCGCATCTCCTGAAGCAGGAGGGCCGCCCCGAGGATCACCGACATGTGGAAGTCGTGTCCGCAGGCGTGCATCTTCCCAGGAAACTCGGAGGCGTAGGGGAGGCCCGTCTCTTCCTGGATCGGCAGGGCATCAATGTCGGAGCGCAGGGCGATTGTCGGCCCGGGCTTCGCACCCCGCACCTCGGCCACGAGGCCCGTGGGTAAATCGAGCGGTAGGATCGTCAGCCCGGCCTCGGTCAGCCAGCGGCGGAGTTGTGCGGTGGTCCAGACCTCTTCCATGGAGAGTTCAGGGTGGCGGTGCAGGTCGCGCCGGATCGCAACGAGGCGGGGGCTGAGGGACTTGGCACGGTCCAGAATCGACACGGTCATGGTGCAGAACCCCTCCTTACTGGGGGAGATTTCGCCCCGCCCCGCACCGGTCCCTGCGTGGGAGGAGGGGCTAATCGGCGGTCCACTCAGCCAAAGCAAAGCAGTCATGACGACACGGCGTCATGACTGCGATCGGGACATGCCCAAGACAGGGGGGACGAGGGGGCGGCTCTCTGCCCCCCGACCCGCGCTAGTGCACCTTTCCGTCGGAGACCATCTTGGTGACCATGGAGGCCAGGGCGTGCTGCTCCTGCTGGGTGCCACAGTCCCAAAGCTCCTTCAGCAGCCGCTGCTCCCGGTTGCGGGGATCCACCTTGTTGGCGAGGAAGGTACCAATGCCCTGCGCAGCGTTCGCAATGGTGGCTTCCGATGCGCCGGAGCTCTTCGCTTCATTCACCCGCTCAGAAAGGAACTGCTTCCACTGCTCAAAGGACTCGAGGACGGGGGTGTTCGGGGAGTTGGTATCCATCTTCCGCAGACCTCCTGTACCGTTGTGACGGATGGTGTAACGGACCTCATGGAGTAGTCTGCGCGCAAGACCGTGACCTATTCCCACCCCTGGACAAAAAGCTCCCGGTACATGGGGAACTCCTTGAGATCGATGACCAGTTCCGGTCGGGGATCGAGCAACGAATCGAAGTAGACAGTCAACCCATCGCCCTGGTACGGCACGAACCCCTCGGCGTCGGCCGGGGCGCCGGCCTTCACCTCCGGCGGCAGCGGCCCCGAGCAGCACGAGGAGAAGACCAGGCTCGAGACGGTTACCGCGGAACTCTTCTGCTCGGCTAGGAAGGACCGGGCGACGGGCGTCAGCGTGATCTTCATGAGCCGTTGCCCCCTTTCACTGGGCACACCGGGTGTGTGCGTAGGTGAAGTTCCGCCGCCCCAGCCGGACGGCCCTTGACCCGGCGAGGATCGGACGCTTGCAGATCTCGCACGCCATGTCAGACGGAATGACCACCGTCTTGCGGGGTTCGGCGGCCCCCGTGGCTGCGATCGTCGGTCGCGGGGTGGGCTCGGGTTTCCAGTCGACAATTCGCTCTGCTGCCAGCCAGCGAAGGGCTGCCTCCTTGTCTGGGGCAACCACGTAGACCTCTTGGATCGCCGAACCGTTTTTGGCAAGCAGCCGAAGGCCCGTGTCCGTATACCGCTGGAAGGTGATATCGAAGCCTCGAGAGTTGAGGGGGCTGATCGGCCCCGGGATGATCGAGGTGACCAGGTCCGATGCCGCAATGCGCTCCAGCGCGGGCCAGAGCTCCTCGATGACGCTGTGCTCCCGCTTGATCTTTCCCGCTCGGTACTTCTTCACCCGACTCCCGCCCTCGCGTGCCAACTTGGGCGGCCTTGCCCTCGGCAGTGGTCACCCTCACATGAATTTAGACCCGCCTGCCCTGCCAGAGATATGGGCGATTCTCCGATCTCTCGTCCAGCGAATCACCTTCCAGCAAAAAGGAAGAGAGTAAGCTTCTGTAGAATCGAGAAAAGACGCGGAGAATGGTGACAAATGGAGGGGATTGTCATGCCATTGCGACCGGAGCTTCCCCCTGGTATGGGGCTCCCTCGCCGAAGCGAGACGCCCATGCGCTTCCCACGCTTGACCTTTCCCATGGTCGGCGGGGTGGCTGAGCCCGTTGAGGCAGTGGTTGACCAGGTACAGGCTCAAGTCCAGAGCACCCCTGAGGAGGGATCCAACATGGAGATCATGCGCCCGGCCACGACGGCTCCCGTGAACCCTGTGGTAGCGCCCCGAGACTGCACCCGTGTGATCGTCTACGGGAAGGCAGGGTGCCCCGCCTGTGTCGAGGCGATCCAGGACCTGATCGACCGGCAGGTCTGCTTTACGTATCATGATATCTCGCGCGACGAGCAGGCCAAGGCCCAACTCCAGGCGATCTGCGGCGATGCGGCGATGGTTCCGGTGATCATTCAGGTTGGCGTACGCGGCGGGTGAATGGTCTGAGCACCGGCGTGACCGGTTCAGTCTGCAGGAAGGTCGGTCCTCCGGGACCGGCCTTTTGTTATGATGCCCCCGGGCGGCGGCGCCTCCGTGTGCCCTCCGCCGCCGCGAGACGTGCTCGCAGCTTGGGAACCCCCCAGAGGACATAGCCGGAAACCAGCAGGGCAGATCCAAGCAAGGCGCCCAACGCCCCGAGTTGGGCAGGAATGTCAGCCTGCTGGTCCGGGTTCGGTATGAAGACCAGTACAAAGAGGAGGCCGTAGAGCACCACTACCACCCAGGGGAGAAGTTGGCCGCCCGGCACCCGGAACTCACGGGCCGCCTGGGGCATCGTGCGGCGGAGACGGATCACCGAGGCGGCCATCATGACGAAGATCATGCACTCAATGGCGGCCCCCAGGAAGATAAAGAGCTTGTAGGAGCCGCTCCAGAGGACATAGATCGCCATGGCGGCAGAGAGGCCGTAAAGTGCGAGAATTGAGACCCACGGCGTCGCCCAGTCGGCGTGGAGCCTCGCCAGGACTCTGGGTGCGGCGGCGTCACGAGCCATGGCGTAGAGGAAGCGCGAAGCGGTCATCAGCCCCGCATTGAAGCTGGTGATTGAGGCCAGGGCGGAGACCAGGGCCACCAGGAGCACCCCGGCCCGGCCAAAGGCCGCCTGGCCGAAGAGGATGTGTGGAATTGGGCTGCCCGCCAACTCCGCCTTAGGGACCCAGGTTGCCATGCCCACGTGAAGGAGTCCATAGGTCAGCGCCAGGAGGCCCAGCCCGATTAACATGCCCTTGGGAATGAGCCGAATATCGGTCACCTCTTCAGCCAGTGGGGTCACCCACTCGAAGCCCAGGTAGAGGAAGACACCGAGGGCCACAGCCTGTGCCAGATTCAGCCCGGAGCCCAGTTGCAGTGGATCCGGCACAACTGGGGCACCGGGTTTGAGCAGAGCCCATAGGGAGAGGGCGCCGATCGCGACGACCATGAGATAGGTGGACCAGTCCTGAGCCCGGCCCGAAAGGCTGATCCCCCGGATATTAACGAAGGCCATGAGGGTGAGAAAGGCCAGCACCCAGAGCCCCTTGGGGACTCCCGGGAGAGCGAAGGCCAGTACACTGGCCAGTATGTACGCCTCGCTGCCCACGATCAACACCGTGATTCCGACATAGAGCGTCGCACAGATCAGGGCCGCCCGCTCGCCAAACGCCTTTTCGATAAAGAGCTTGATCCCGGCCGCCGACGGAAAGAGTCCTACCAGTTCCGCAAAGCACCAGGCGGCCATGACCGAGATCAGGCCAGCGACCAGGATCGCCAACCAACCAGAGGAGCCCGGTAACGACAGGCCCACCTGGACGTTCGCCGTCAGAGAGACGGTCGCCATTGCCAATCCAGCGCTGGTGGCGACCACCGTGGGCAGTCGGACCGCCCGTCGCAGGGTACTCACGGCTTCACCGCCCCCTTTACTCCGGCCAGATGATCATGGTGATCGCGTCCAGCCGCATTACGTCCTCGGGGACCGCCTTGACAATGATCTCCCCGCGCAGGTACTTGCGAGACGGATTCAGATCTCCCCAGAACATGTCGCAGAGGTCCTCGCTGGTGGCCTGCACAACGACGTCGGGTTCCCCGGTCTGCCCGGCAGCGAAGCCGACGATCTCACCCTCGACCACCTCCATGGTGAACCAGTCGGTGGTGTCGGTGGCATAGAAGTGCAGCCGCTTGGTCCAGTCCCTCTGCATGCGGCGGAGCCGCTCATTTCTGTTGCACTGCACCTGATAATCGGCCAGTGCCTCCAGAATCTCCTGGCAGGTCGCCATTTGGGCTCACTCTCCTTCGCTCAGGCTTGGCGGGTCGGGCGTCGCCGCAGACGCCTGTTCTCTGCCGGATCGTCGGCTGAGGCCCCGGTCTCGATCGCTTCCATGGAGCGCTCCAAGGCCTGGAGAACGGCATCCACCTCCTCCGGGGTGATCACCAGAGCAGGCTGGATGCGCATGACCGATGGGTCATTGCCGGTGTAGATCGCCAATACACCGTTCCGAGCGAGTTGGTAGGACATGCGCGGCCCCATCGACTGGTCCGTGAACTGCAGGCCGAGCATGAGGCCGCGCCCCCGGTACTCTTGCAGAACTCGCGGGTGCCGTTCCTGCAGGCCGGCGAACCCCGCCAGGAAGCGCTCCCCCATTGCCCGAGCGTGGGCCGGAAGCTCCTGTTCGATCAGGTAGTCGATCATGGCAAGGCCTACGGCACAGCCCAGGTCGGCACCGCCGAAGGTGGAGAGATGGATAAATGGATTGGCCACCAGGAAGTCGCCGAGATGCTTTCGGAATACGGCTGCAGTAATCGGGTACAGCCCGCCGCCCAGCGACTTACCCAGGGTCATAATGTCCGGCACGACTCCCTCCTGTTCACAGGCGAAGAGGCTGCCCGTGCGGCCGAAGCCGGTCTGGATCTCGTCCAGGATCAGAAGGGCCCCTACCCGGTCGCAGGCGGCTCGCACCGCCTGCAGATAGCCAGGGGGAGGAAGGTTGATCCCGCCCTCGCCCTGAATCGGCTCCAGGATGACGGCAGCGGTCTCCTCGTCGAGCGAATCGACCAGAGCGTTGATGTCGCCAAAGGGGACGCGCTCGAAGTGGTCGAGCAGCGGGCGGAATGGTTCCTGGTAGGCGTCTCGCCCAATGGCTGAGAGGGCGAAGCCGGTGTGACCGTGGTACCCCTTCCAGGCCGAGAGAATCCGGGGGCGCCGAGTGTACCCCCGAGCGAGCTTCATGGCGAAATCGACAACCTCCCCACCGGAGGCACCAAACATGGTGTAGTGCAGGTCGCCTGGGGTGACCTCCGCCAGTCGTTGCGCCAGGTCGGCCTTCGCCTTGCTGCAGAGCAGGAAGTTGCCGAGATCCAGCTCCGTGAGCGCTTCGGTCAGCGCCCTGACCAGGTGCGGGTTGCGCCGGCCAGCGTTAAAGGAGCCGGCCGAGGTGACGCAGTCAATGAAGACCTTACCGGTCGCGTCCCAGACACGGGCCCCTTCCCGGCGCGTCTCCACGATATCCAGTCCGGCATGGGCAAGAATCCGTGCCTTCATGGGATTGACGTATTCGGCGAATCTCTGCAGAGCGCCGCTCTGAATCTCCCACCCTTCCACAGGACGACCTCCCCTCATATCCATAACACGTTTTCGCTGGCGGAAAAGATCGATCTTTCTGGTGCCTACTTTACGCCGGATGCGGCGGAATAGGCCCCCAACTGGCTGTGAATCCTACTGTTGGCGACTTTTTCATAGGGGCGAACCAGGTGGATGTCGTCATAGGAGGGGGGAGAGGACGCATGGGTACGAAGGTGAAGGATAACCCGGCTGATGGTACGGCCTTCGAGTTCCTGAAGGCAGGTTGGTGGATCTTCCATTTGATCGCCATTCCAAGTATTGCCTATCTCGGGTACCTATTCTGGCCGCGGTGAAGCACAGGAGCCTCCAGTGTGGGGCTCCTGTCCTGTCGCCCGCCGCCTCAGGCCCAGGCTCCCAGGCGGCCAGCCACAGTGCGCCTCAGGCGGCCAATCTGGTTGAGAATGGCCGGCCAGTTCCCTCGGGTCGCATACTCCAAAGCCTGGCTGGCGAAGCGGGCGGCCTCCTCGATCTGACCGACCTCCAGGGCGTTCTCCCCCATGATCCAGGCAGCCTCGCAGAGGTGCCGATCAGTAACACCTGGGCGGTCTGGGGTGAAGAGCTCCTGGCAGAGTCGGCTTGATCTGGCAATCTCCTTGACCTGCCTATGGTAGAGCGCTTTTCGGCAGATCAGATCGGCCGAGAGGTGGGGGGCAGTGTGCGTAGCCAGATACCCCTCTGCTTGCGCAAGGTAAGGCGAAGCCAGGTCAGGGGCGCCCCGCATGAGGCAACACCAGGCGGCCTCCAGGGCAATCTGCGCCCCGTGGGATCGGTCACCACGACAGGCTGCTAGAAGTGACGCCCGCTCCAGCGCCTGCAGAGACAGGTCCCACTGCCTGCGCTGCTGGTGCACCGTCGCCAGAGCGCGATAGGCTTCCCCTTCCCACCGCTCCAGCTCGCTGAAGGCAGATGCGAGCGCGAGGAAGGCACTCAGGTTTGCCTCCGCCCCGTAGCCATCGCCGATCGCGACCAGGGCAGAGCCCAACTCAAAATGAACCCGCCCCTGGGTCAATCGGTCATCTACCTGCCGGGCCCGATCGAGCGCTTCTTCCCCCAATCGGCAGGCAGCGTAGTACTCCTGGAGTGATCGCGCTGCGTGGCAGGCCATCCACAGGACATGGGCCTCTACCCCCCGCGGAAGAGAGCCGCCCTGCAACAGCCGCTCCGCCTCTTTGCGCACCTGGTGGAATGCGCCCGTCTGTAAGTAACGCTCCATTCTCGCCAGTGGCAAAACCGTTCCCCCCATACTCAAACTGTCCCAGGGACCGGGGACCATCTTCTCGCAAACCCCTGCCACCAATGGTAAACATCGGAAGGCGCTCTTGTCTACATTGATTTCCGAGCAATCGTTCGACGGTATCCGGGTCGAATGTCGTCGAAAAAGGAGGAGCCAGAGCGACAAGCGCTCTGGCTCCCTTTGTGGTACGCCCGGCATGGGCGGCGTCTCATCCGGTGAAAGTCCGGTGTGGGTCAGGCAGTCCGACCCACTAGCCAGAGGCAAGGGTGTCCGTCGCGAGGCGGAATCTGAAGGAAGCCCGAGGCAAAACCACGGCCCAAGGAACACGAACCGTATAGGAGGCTGTGCCACCTGGGTGAGTTGGCCACACACAACGAAACCCGAGACTGTCAAGCGGTGGTGGAGTAGATGCGGTGGGCGCGGGGTGAAAGATGTCGTTCTTATCCGGGGAGATCTGCCGGGAGGCCAGCAGAGCTGGTAACCCGAGTCGCAAGGCTCGGCTGACCCGGCAGAAGTCAGCAGCGGCCGTCGTACCGGCAGGGGGATGCTCCGACCGGGAAGGGCAGGGCCAAACGTTAGGAAAGGGGTGGACCCGATGCGTTCGCGCAACGAGCGAGGACAGCAGAAAACCCCGCAAGGGGCCTGGCTGCCGGAAGAGACGGTGAAGCCGCAGGGTCCGGCAGGAGGGCAGAGCGAGATGCCGGCACAAATCGGGGGCACACCCCGCGGGACCGCTTCAAGCGGCCTGATGGAACAGGTGGTGGCCAGAGAGAACATGCTGGCCGCCCTGAAACGGGTGGAGCAGAACAAAGGCGCCGCCGGTGTGGACGGCATCCCCAGCCAAGCGCTTCGGGACCAGATCCGCACCGAGTGGAGCCGCATCCGCGAGGAACTGCTTCAGGGGACCTACCAGCCGAAGCCCGTCCGCCGGGTCGAAATCCCGAAACCCAGCGGCGGCAAGCGGATGCTAGGGATACCCACCGTGATGGAACGCCTGATCCAGCAGGCGCTCCTGCAGGTACTGACCCCGCTCTACGACCCGACGTTCTCCCCCAGTAGTTATGGCTTCCGACCAGGACGCAGGGGACACGATGCGGTCAGGGTGGCCCGGCAGTATGTGGAGGAGGGGTACGACTGGGTCGTGGACATGGACCTGGAGAAGTTCTTCGACCGGGTGAACCACGACATTCTCATGGCCCGAATCGCCCGCAAAGTGGCGGAAAAACGGGTGATCCGGCTGATTCGCAGCTACCTACAGGCCGGTGTCATGGCAGATGGCGTCGTGGTGGCGACAGCGTAAGGGACACCGCAAGGTGGCCCTCTCAGTCCACTGTTGGCGAATATCCCGCTCGATGACCTGGACAAGGAGCCCGAACGCCGGGGACTCCGCTTTGCACGCTACGCCGATGACTGCAACATCTATGTGCGCAGCCGCCGGGCAGGCGAACGGGTCATGACCAGCGTCCGCCGATTCCTCCAGGAGCGACTCAAGCTCCGGGTGAACGAGGAGAAAAGCGCAGTGGACCGGCCCCGGAACCGCAAATTCCTCGGGTTCAGCCTCTTTAGGAACCGAGGAGTGCGCACGCACTGAACGCCTACCTCCGGGGGTGGACAGGGTACTACGCCCTGGCAGAGACCCCCAGGTGTTTTCCGAACGCTGGAAGGGTGGCTCATGCGGCGGCTCTGGGCATGCATCTGGGTGCAGTGGAAGCGGGTCCGGGCCCGAAGGCGGGAACTGCGAAACCTGGGACTCCCGGATTGGGTAGCCCGTGAGTTCGCCAACAGCCGCAAAGGCCCGTGGCGAATGGCGGAAGGCCCAATGAACAGAGCCCTGGGCGGCGCCTACTGGCGCGCCCAGGGTCTCCTCAGCCTGAGTGAACGCTATGAAGCGACTCGTGAATCCTGGCGAACCGCCTGGTGCGGCCCCGCATGTCCGGTGGTGTGAGAGGACGGGGGCTAGCCGCCCCCTCCTACTCGCTTTCTTTTCGCTGGCTGGACTCATCCAGATTTTTTTACGGGCCGGGCTCAAAGGCTGTAAGATTATTGGATGAGATGGGCGGTTTTGGGGTCTTGTCGGCTGGTTTACAGCAAAAACCCGAGTATTAGCCGAAGACCAACCCTCGTCATGCAGAAGTTTAACAAGAAAACACCGCACGGATGTTAAAAACCTGGAGGAGACCCTCTCTGGCTGGGCGAACTGTTCACCTTGGGGGGGATCGCCTATGGAGAATCAGGTAGCCAACGTGCCCATAGCGCTGCTGTTGAGCCCGGATCTGTCACCCGCGGCGAAGGTGGTGTGGATGATCGCCAGCCTGCGGTCCGCGCCGGAGGCGGGAGCCGGGTCCAGACGGGGATGCCAACCGGATTCCGGCTCCACACCGGCCCCTGGGACGATTCGCACGGGGTTGCTTGTCGCTGACTCGGGCCTGTCCCGCCCGACCGTGCTGACAGCGCTCGCCCAGCTGAAGGCAACCGGTTGGGGGGAGAGAACCGCCCATGCCTCCGCCCCCTCGGTCCCCGTGCCGGGTCTGCTCCTGCGGGACCACCGGCTTGCGGTGACCGCCAGACTGCTCTACGGTCACCTGCTGATTACGCCGGGATTCAAGCACCCGTCTGGGCGCTTCACCAACCCGCAGCTGGCGGAGCAGGCGCAGATCAGCCCGACCACGCTGGCCAAGGCTTTGGATCAGTTGGTTCGGGCTGAGTGGCTGAAGCTCAATCGGGCCCACCGGCTGGCGCCAACCTACTTCGAGCTCACGTTCCCGGGGTTCGAGCGGAGCCAGGCCCTTCTGGCGGATGCTCAGAGACGGCTGGGCAGGGCCACATACTTCGGCGAGGGGCTGATGCGAGAGTACCTCTCGCTCCTGGTGGACTCCGACCACTACGAGGATGACGCCGCCCCCGGCTTCCTGGTCAACCCGCGAACAGGTGAGCGCTTGGAGTTGGACCGGTTCTACCCGCCCAGCGTGGCCTTTGAGTTCCAAGGCCCGCAGCATTTCCGAGCCACGGGCCGATTCTCGGGGGCGGAAGTGGCGGGGCAGCGGGAGCGGGATCTGATCAAGCTCGGCCTCTGTGTCAGTAGGGGAATCACCCTGGTGGGAGTCCTGCCCGAGCACCTGACACTCCAGGGAATGCGCGACGCAGTCGGGCGGTTGTTGCCCCTGCGAGAACTCACCGGTTACGATCTGGTGATCGACTACTTGGAGACGGAAAGCAAGGCCTACCGGCGGGCCGCGGCCAGGTTCTAGGCACGGGCCAGCGGAGAGCAGCGCGCCTCACAGCAGCCGGAAGAGGGAGGCCATCTCCTTCATGTGCGCGTCGCCGACTCCATGGCCCCAGTTCCAGAGGACCAGGTCAACGGTCCGAACCCGCTCGCCCACCTCCTGGGCAGTCCGCTCCACCAACTCCTCCGGCGTGAGCAGCAGATAGGCTGCCAGCCGCGGGACGGGGCCGGTCCGCACGACTACATCCCACCCGATGTTCCGGGCCAGGTGGTACCGGCTGGTCTCCCCCACCCAGGGAAGGGTCTGGAGCCAGGCCAGCACCTCTTTGACCGGCTTCGCTGCAAGCCGGGCCATGAGGCCGGGCTGCCGCACCAAGTCATCCGCAAAGTCGATGATGGCATTGATCTTGCGTGGGTTCTTCAGGACCTCCAGGGCGGCGACCCGGGTATCGACCGGGCGGGCGGCTACCGGGGTCGGGTCCCACCCGCAGAAGGCCTCGCTCATGCGTGGCCAGAGCTTCGCTGTGACATGGGCGGTCATGCCGCAGGAGACGACCACCCAGCCATACTCCGCAAAGAGATCCCGGTCAGTCCGGTTGGCCGGGGTCTCGCCGCGCCAGGTCTCCAGGGTCTGGTCCGGCGAGGGGTCGGTCGCCCTGAGATGGTCAAGGGCGTGGTCGTACAGGGCGCGGTAGTTCACGGCGTGTTCATCCTCCATCGGGTGGATCGGGGCGATTGGGGGGGAATCCTAAAGATTTCTCGGCCCGATTCGCGATCTCCTACGCTTCTCCGTGTCGTTTCCTTCGTACCTAGAAGGAAGAGGGCCGAATAAGCCGAATCTCTTTCTATTCATCCGCAGGGGGTTCAGCCATGCTGCTTGTCCCGGTGACCGAGTTTTCACCCCGGGTTCTGACCGACCTGTGGAACGACGCCCTGGGCGACCGCTTCCCCATGCGCCCCGCCCTCCTGGAGCGGAACCTCTTCCAGGACCTGAACTTTCTCCCGGACGCCTCCTTTGTCGCACTGGAGGAGGACGAAGCGATTATCGGCATGGTGGCGGCGAAGCTGAACCGTGAGTTCATGGGGCTACCGTTGCCCCGCACGGGGCATATCAACAGCCTGGTCGTCCACCCCGCCTTCCGCCGGCAGGGGATTGGCACGGCGCTACTACAGGCGGCGGTCGACCGGCTGACGAGCTATCAGCCCAGTCAGATCCTGCTGGGCCAGGACCCGTTCCATTTCTTTCCCGGCATTCCGGCGGATGATCCCGCCGCCCTGGCCTTCTTCGCCAAACAAGGTGCGACGATCGCCGACGGGGTGCACGTGGACCTGATCCGGGATCTCGCCAGCTACGTGCCGCCAGGTGTGCCGAATGGGGTTGAGATCCGGCCGATCCGGGCTGATGAGGCCTGGCAGATGGCCGAGTTCCTCCGGCTGAACTTCCCGGGCCGGTGGCAGTATGAGTATGCCAAGTTCCTCTATGACGATGGTGACCCAGCTGATTATGTCGCCGTTTTCGCGAACGGGGAGATCGAAGGGTTTTGCCATATCTACACCCCCGAGTCCAAGTGGATCGGACCCTCCACCTACTGGGCGCCCCTCTTTCCGGAGGAGCGGTTCGGTGGGGTCGGACCGCTGGGGGTGAGCGATCGAGTTCGAGGGCAGGGGCTCGGTCTCGCCGTAGTTGCCGCCGGGGTCGAAGAGCTGAAGCGGCGCGGGGTTACCCGTGCGGCGATCGATTGGACCGACCTTGTCGGCTTCTACCGCCGCCTTGGCTTCGCTGTTTGGAGAGAATATCGCCAGGCCGTTCTGTAGGCGGGTCGGCGCACGCACCAGGAGGGGATAGCAGTGATTGAGAAACAGACGATGCGGTTTGCGGTGCTGGGCCTGGGGACGGTCGGCACCGGTGTCATGAAGCTGTTGCGGGAGAACTGGGACATTATCCACATGAAGACCGGCCTCAACCTGGAACTGGCCAAGGTTCTGGTTCGGGACGCCTCCAAGCCCCGCCCGGGCATGGAGGACCTGCCGCTGACCACCGATATCAACGATATCCTGAAGGACCCGACGATCAAGATTGTCGTGGAGTTGATGGGCGGGGTAGAACCGGCCCGCTCCTACATGATCGAGGCGCTGAAGTGGGGCAAGACGGTTGTCACCGCCAACAAGGATGTGGTCTCCGCCCACGGCAAGGAGCTCTACGCCGCTGGTGATATCGGCGATGCGGAGCTCTACTTCGAGGCCTCGGTTGGCGGCGGCATTCCGGTAATCCGACCCATGAAGGAGTCGCTGGCGGCCAACCGGATGCAGAAGGTGATGGGCATTGTCAACGGCACCACCAACTACATTCTCACGCAGATGACCCAGCTGGGCCGCCCCTACGAGGAGGCGCTGCGCGAGGCGCAGGAACTCGGCTACGCCGAGCCCGACCCCACCGCCGACGTGCAGGGGTTTGACGCCGCCCGGAAGCTGGCGATCCTCTCATCCATCGCGTTTATGTCCCGTGTTACGCCGGACAAGGTCTACACGGAGGGGATCACCCGGATCACCCCGGTCGATATTGCCTACGGGAAGCGGTTTGGCTGGGTGGTGAAGCTGCTGGGGATCGGTAAGGAGGTGGACGGCGCCGTGGAGGCCCGGGTCCACCCGGCCTTCATTCCGGCGGAGCACCCGCTGGCGGCCGTCTCGGGCTCGCTGAACGCCATTTTCGCCGTGGGTGACCCGATCGGCGAGACCATGTTCTACGGGCGGGGTGCGGGCGCTGGCCCGACCGCATCTGCCGTGGTTTCGGACCTGATCGCCGCCGCACTCTCCAAGCGGACCCCGGGCCGCCGTGCCGGCGACGCCTGCACCTGCCTCTTCCACAAGCAGGTGCTGCCGATCGAGGAGACGACCAGCCGCTACTACCTGCGGCTTCGCTGCCCTGACAAGATCGGCGGCCTGGCGGAGATCGCCGAGGTTTTCGGGGAGGAGCAGGTCTCGATCGCCCAGGTTCTCCAGGGGAGTGGCGGTCCGGACCATGTCGACAAGACGGGCGAGGCCGAGTTGGTCATGGTGACGCACTCGGTGAAGCACGCCAACATGGTGGCCGTGGTCCGCCGTCTGCAGGGGATGCCCGACACGGTCTACGCCGTGGAGAATGTGATCCGGGTGGAGGCCTAAGCCATTGCTCGCTGCCACCCTTCACGGCTTCCTGCTGGCCTTCGGCCTGATCCTGCCGCTGGGCGCACAGAACACATTCGTCATGACGCAGGGAGCGCTCCACCGCCGCTGGGTGGGGGCGCTCCCCGCTGTGCTGACCGCTGCGATCTCCGACACCCTGCTGATCACGGTGGCCGTCTCCGGCCTCTCCCTGGTGGTGCTGACCATTCCCTGGTTCGAGGCCGCCCTCTCCTGGGTGGGCGTGCTCTTTCTCGCCTACATGGGCTGGGCCACCTGGCGCTCGGAGGTCGCCACCGCTGACGAGGCCGGCGGTGAGCGATGGCCAGCCCGGCGGCAGATCGCCTTTGCGGCTTCGGTCTCCCTGCTCAACCCCCATGCCATTCTGGACACGGTGGCGGTGATCGGCACCAACTCTCTGCAATATACTGGATCGGCGAAGTTGGCCTTCGCCGTGGCCTGCATAGGGGTATCGTGGATCTGGTTCTTCGCCCTGGCCACGGCGGGCTACCTGGTGGGGCTGGCGGCGTCGGGCGTGAGGCTGCGGCGGCGGCTGAACCAGCTATCGGCCCTGGTCATGTGGGCGGTGGCGCTCCAGTTCCTCTGGTCGCTGCTGGTGTAAGGACTCATGGATTGGGGCGCCGGGCCAGCATGACCGCCCGGCCATCCGGGAAATCTTCGTGTAGGTAGAGCATCTCGGCCCTCTCCCCGTAGACCCTGGCGAGTTCGCCGGGGTCTAGCTTGTAGGTGGGGGTGACCTGGGAGCGCTTGTCGGAGTCCAGGAAGGTGTCCAGGAAGAGGAGGCCGCCAGGGCGGAGGGAATCGAGCAGGGGCAGGAGCAGCGGCCGGTGCAGGAAGTGGGCAACGACGATCAGGTCGAAGGCTTGAGTGGGGAGTGCTGTCAGCTCCAGATCCACCTCGCGGGTCTGAATGCTCGTCAGCCCTTGTCGCTCCGCCTCGGCTCGCAGCTGGGCGAGCGCCTTGCTGCTGATATCCCAGGCCTGAACGACGGCGCCCTGTGCAGCCAGCCAGAGGCTGTTCCGGCCCGGCCCGCAGGCCAGGTCCAGAGCAACCATACCGGGCTTAATCCGGCCGGTGAGGTGGGTCACCAGGCGGGGGTTGGGGGTCAGGTCGTAGTCGCCCGCTGCATAGCGCTCGTTCCAGCGCTCGCGGTCGGACTCAGACATTCGGCTCACTCCTTTCGGGTGACGAGGAGATTTTCGTGTGGACAGCGAATCCAGGCGGCGGGAGGGATCATGTTTGACGGTAACGAGGGGAAAGGGTACGAGGCGAAGCGGTCGGTGGATTGTGACCGCAGTTGTAGCGCTGGTCGTAGTGATGCTCGCAGCCATTCGAGCGGCAACGATTGAGCCGCGGCCGCCCAAGGAGTTCCTGAGCAAGACGCCGGTGGTCATCGCCCACCAGGGGGCATCGGGCGTGGCACCATCGAACACCATGGAGTCGTTTCAACTGGCAATGGAAATGGGTTCAGACATCCTGGAGTTGGACGTTCATCTCACGAAGGACAATATTGTGGTGGTTAGCCATGACGAGACCATCGACCGGTTGACCAACGGCTCTGGATACATAAAGAGCATGACCTTGGCTGAGCTTCGACAGTATGACTTTGGATATGATTTCACCCCGGATGGTGGCAAGACCTTCCCCTACCGCGGGAAAGGTGTCACGATTCCGACACTCGATGAGGTCTTTCAGGCATTCCCGGGGGTGTTGGTCAACATTGAGCTGAAGCAGGAAGAGCCGCCCATGGCGCAGCAGGTCTGGGAGTTGGTGCAGAAGCACGGCAAGGAGGACGAGGTCCTGATCGTCTCCTTCCACAGCGACCCCATGGAGCGCTGGCACGCCCTGGCCGGGGAGCGGGTGGCGACTGCGCCCCCGGTTGACGCCATGTACGGGTTCGCTGCCCTCTACCTGACCCACCTCGACTGGCTCTTCAGCCCCAAGTTTGACGCCTTCCAGGTGCCGGTCTCGCAGAAGGCGGGGCCGATCACCCTCCGGTTTGATACCGAGCGGTTTATCAACCTGGCCCACCGGTTGGGCATGGATGTCCACTACTGGACGATCAACGAGGAGGAGGAGATCCGCCGCCTCTACGCCCTGGGGGCGGATGGGGTTATGACCGACTTCCCGGATCGGGCGTACAAGGTCCTGAAGGAGATGGGCAAGCGACCGTAGCCCGCACGGGCGATGGTTAAGGGCGGGTCCCAGCGCGGTGCGCGCGTGGCGGCTGGCGAAATGGGGCAGACTAGGGGCGTTCGGAAAGGAGGCCCTCCCATGCTGCTCAACTTCGCCAGCCGCTTTGTGATCTGTCCCCTTGTGGTCCTGCTGGGCCAGGTGATTGGCTCTGTCCGGTTCGCATCCACCACGCAGATTCTCTCGGTCGGTCTGCTGCTGGCAGCGCTGTCGGTGGTTATGGATCTCTTCATTCTGCCGGTGGTGGGCAATGTCACGGCGACGGCCACCGACCTGGTTGCAGTGACTCTCTTTCTCTGGCTGGCCGGGCAGTTGGCAGCCGGGGCAGTGGTCACGCTGAGCGGGGCGCTGGTGGTCGGGATCATGCTCGCAGCGACCGAATACGCCACCCATGCCTGGCTACTGGCACTCGATGCCCAGAGGCGCCGGCGCCCGCTCCGGTAGGGACCGCAAAAAGGCCCGGCGCTGGGGTAGCGCCGGGCCGTCTGCTTATAGCTCCACCTCATCCAACTGGAAGAGCCCCTGGCTCTTCATGAGGTTGATCAGCTTGATCGGGTACTGGGGATCCGTGGCGTAGCCGCTACGCTTCAGCCCCCAGGCGCCCAGGACCGGGTCGGTCATAACCGCACGGAAGGGGGCGTACCACGAGCGGGTCAGCAGGAGATCCTTGTGGTCGTTCCAGTTCTCCTGGACATTGTTGTAGGCCCGGAAGTTGTCATCCACCGTGTATGAGACGCCGTTGTAGACCTCCCAGGTGGTGGAGATGATCGAACCGGCGGTCCCCGTCCCCTTCATGCCGAAGAGGTTGTAGGAGAACTGCCCGGTGTACTTATCCACCGGGACGAACTGGCCCCAGCCGGTCTCCAGAATCCCCTGGGCGACCTGGAGTGCCGCTGACATGCCGGTCTCCTGGTGGGACTTGAGCGCCATGGCCGAGGCGAAGGCCTTGAACTGGTCCTTCTCCACGATCGGTCGGGCCTTGTGGACGGTGCCCAGGAAGGCCTGGAAGGTGACGGGCTCCGAGGAGAGGACCCACTGGCCGTTCAGGAAGGCCTGGGCATAGATCGTCTTCTGCCCCCCGGAAGATGGTGTCCAGGCCAGCGCCTGGCCAGGGGAGCGCTCGCCCAGGAGCTTATCCTGGCCGCCCTCCCGCAAGAAGAACTTGAACTTGTCGGCGGGCAGATTGGTGGTCGCCTTCAGCGTGACCTCGCCGGTCACCACCTGCTTGGGCCCGACCCCGGTCAGCCAGATGCTCGGCGTGGCGTTGATCGTGAAGTTGATCGGGCCGACTGTGCGCTGGGTGCCCAGGTTGTCGGTCACCTGGACGGTCATGGTATGTGGTCCGTTGGCCTCGGGGCCAAACTTCCACCAGTGGTTGTTCTCCGTGGCCAGCACCTGGCCATCCAGCAAGATGCGGACGGAGGCGATCTCGTAGTTGGCCGCCACGCTCAGGGTGGCGGGGCGGGTGAGGACATCGCCCTCCTCCACCGCCGTGAAGACGGTCCGGTGGCCCGAGTTGACGGTCATGGCAACCGGGTCCGACCGATACTCTGTCCCGGCCCGGTCGTAGGCGAGCACCTGGATCTGCTTCGCCCCGTTGGAGGCGATGGGCGGGTACCAGGTGAACGGGTCGTTCGGCCCGACTGTGGCCAGATCGGTTGTCTGGCCGGTGGCGGTATCGATCAACCGGTAGACGACATGGGTGGCGGCGAAGCTGACCTCATGCCCGAAGGTGAAGGGGCCAGTGACCGCGCCGCCTGGGGTGATCCCGGTTACGGCGGGCCTGGTGTTCGGCGCAACCTGGACCGGGACGGGCTCGGAGTACTGGAACTGGCCATTGGCCGTCTTGACCGCTGCGACAATCAGCCGGGTGCCCGCCTGCGTCGGGTCGGGAACATAGGTGTAGGTAGCTGCCGGGTCGCTGCCAGCACCGATCAGCCGCCCCTTGCGGGTGGCGGGGTCCATGAGGTAGAAGCGCACCTGGCTCCCGGTCAGACCGACCGCCTTCAGGGCGGTTGGACCGGTGACCACCTGGCCGGCTCTGACGCCATCAACCGAGAGGGGAGGGGTGTAGGGCAGCGGCTCCTTATCGGTCTCAATGACAACGGAGCGGGTGGCGTTATCCCAGGAGATACGGGCGCCTAGAGCGGTAGAGATGAACCGGATCGGCACGTAGGTGCGATCGCCGATGATCGTGGCCGGGACATCCAGCACGGAGGCGCTGGTGCAGTCCGGGCTCAGGCAGGCCAGGCGACGGTCAATCTGCAGTTTCACGTAGCGGCTGCCGCGGGTCGCCTGAACGGTCCGGGTCGTGCCATCCCAGTGCGGGGTGACACCCATGGCCTCAAAAACGCCCCGGAGGGGGACGAGTGTCCGATCGTTCAGAATGACCGGGGCGGGGTTCAGGTTTAGGGTCTGACCATTCAGGACCACCTGAACCGGCGCGGCAGCGGAGGTCGACGGGGCAGGTAGGAGCGAGGCAGCCAGGGTCAGGCTGGTCAGGGCGACCAGCCACGGGCGAGTGCGCATGGTCAAGCTTCACCTCCGCAGGTTCTGTAACCCTTGGACGAGTTGGGAGCGCACTTCGTTTCGATCCAAATTATAGGAAACCCTTTCCGCGTCCCCGCGGAGCCGCTTGGCGGTAGGCGACCAGGGCGCCCAGACCGATCAGCAGCAATTCGTACCAGGTGAGTCGGCGAGTGAGCGGGACTCGGGCGAGGGCCGGAAGCCAGAGCAGGGCAAAGCCAACGAGCGATGCGAGGATCGAAGCCGTGGCGGCCACAACACCGAGGGCGGTCGAGCTGTGGCGCCCCGCTGCACGGTGCACAGTCCAACCGGCGGCGAGCCCAATGAGAACGCTGGTCAGACCCGAGATTTGCTGCATGACCAGGGTGACGAGCAGCCAGGCACCGGCGGCGGCCAGTGAGAAGAGGAGGCTCGCTGCCAGGGCTTTGAGGTACTCCCCGGTCGACGGCGGCTGACAGGCGCAGTACTCCTCTGCCGGGGTTAGCGGGGGTCCAGGGTTGGAACGATCACGCATGGCGCACCATCCTTCCAACAGGATTTACTGGGTGATTCTGTTAATGCCAGGTGATCCCCTGCAACCTGTTGGGGAAAAGCTCCTCGTCTTGGCGGTTGGAAAGGAGGAGGACGGCGCTCCATGTCGTATCTGAATCCGCGCTGGTTTACGAGGGTAGCCTATGACCGAAGCAAGGTAGAAGAGGTGTGCTCATGAGACGCTTTCTATTGTCAGCCCTGAGTCTTCTCCTGATTGTGACCCTTGCGGCTTGCGGGGGTGGCGGCGGGGGCGCCGGCGACGCGAAGAACAAGGGTCCGCAGTTCGGTGAACTGACCGTAACCATGGAAGAGATCGCACAGACCGATAAGCAGTGGGGCGGCTCCATGGTGATCACGAATCCGACCGAGAAGAACCAGGTAATCGAGTACTCTGGTCCGTGGCGATACACCATGGTGGTCACCCAGGGCGAAACGGAGATCCTGCGTATGGGTTTTGATCCCCGCGACGCCAATAAGCCCGAGATTGTAAACGTGGGCAAAGGGGTTGCCAAGAAGCATGTGGTGGTCTGGACCTATGTAGACCAGAAGGGGAACAAGGTCCCGGCTGGGACCTATAATGTAACCGTAGAACTGCACGCCGCCACCGCCCCAATGGAAGGGCAACAGGTGAAGGGTGAAGTGACTTCGGGCAAGGTGCTTGGTCCGTTCAAGGTGACAGTCAAGTAGGTCGAACGGTGCGGCGCCGGCGGGAGACCCCCGACCGGCGCCTTTGCGTGGCAAGATGAGACCAGGGCATGATATTTTATTCACGAAATAGGAATGTTGCGATGTGTGCCCAATCTTCTCTGATATGGCTCTTACAGGGGGATGGCTCACACATGGAGATGTGGACGGGAGACTGGCTGGGGCGGAGGGCCCTGTATACGCCAGAGAAAGAGGGGTTGGTGGTGCTGCCGGGGGCGCTACATGCGGGCCTCGGAAAGGCAGGGGAGGCGCCCCTCCGGCTCACCTTTGACCAGTGGAACCGCCGGGCGAACAGGACTGCGCACCTGCTCCGGTCTCAGGGGGTTGAGCGGGGCGACCGGGTGGGGGTACTCAGCCAGAACTGCGTGGAGATGCTGGACCTGCTCTTTGCCTGCGGGAAGCTGGGAGCGATCTATACGCCCTACAACTGGCGGCTGACCGCTGGTGAGCTGATCCCCATGGTGGAGGATGCCGATCCGAAGCTCCTCTGCTATGGCCCCCAGTTCGAGGCGGTTGCCGGGCAGATGCCCGTGCCGAAGCGGCTGGCCATGGTCGAGTTCGACCAGGTGCTGAGTGGCTTCCCCGATACGCCGCCGCCGGCTGTGCCTGTGGACCTGGAGGACCCGTGGATGATCCTCTACACCGGCGGCACGACCGGCCGGTCCAAAGGAGCGGTGATCAGCCACCGGCAGGTGACCTGGAACGCCTGGAACACGATCGCCGGATGGGGGCTCTCGCCCGATGACCGGGTGCCGATTCTGACGCCCTTCTTCCACACCGGCGGTCTGCACGTATTCACCACCCCGCTGGTCCAACTGGGCGGGACCTCGGTGCTCATGGGGCCGTTCGACCCGGCGCAGATGCTGGAGACCATCGCGCAGGAGCGGCTGACGATCCTCTTCATGGTACCGACCATGTACCAGATGGTCATGAACCACCCGAACTTTGCGGCGGCGGACTTCAGCCGGATCCGGTTTATGATCTCGGGCGGAGCGCCCTGCCCCTTGCCGATCTATGAGGCCTTCTGGGCCAGGGGGGTCTGCTTTAAGAGTGGCTACGGCATGACCGAGGTGGGACCCAACTGCTTTGTCCTCCCCGACCACGAGATCAGGCGCAAGGTCGGGTCGGTCGGCTTCCCGATTTTCCACGCAGGCATGCGGATCATGTCTGATGATGGTCGTCCCTGCGAGGCGGGGGAGATTGGGGAGTTGCAGATCACTGGCCCGCACCTCTGCTCGGGGTACTGGCGCAACCCGGAGGCCTCGCTCCAGGCGAATCCTGACGGCTGGTTCCGCACCGGTGATCTCGTCTACCGCGATGATGAAGGCTTCTACTACATCGTCGATCGAAAGAAGGATATGTTCATCTCCGGTGGTGAGAATGTCTACCCGGTGGAGGTGGAGGCGGCCCTGTACCAGCATCCGGCGGTGGCAGAGGCGGCGGTGATCGGTGTTCCGGACCCGTTCTGGGGGGAGGTCGGGAAGGCGGTGATCGCCCTGCGACCAGGAGAGCGGCTGACAGCCGAGGAGTTGATCGCCTTCTGTCGGGAGCGGCTCGCCCACTTCAAGGTGCCGAAGCGGGTGGAGTTCGTGGAGGCGCTGCCAAAGAGCGCCGCCGGGAAGATCTTGAAGCGCGCATTGCGAGAACAGGCAGGATAGGGGAGGAAAAGCAGCAACGCGGGTGGAACCTCTCCCGTGCTAACCATGTAAGGAGTGATCCTTTGTGTTCGGCGCGGATCAGGTCTTCACAGCTAAGCTCATCCCCCCTCGCCCCCGCCGTCACACCCTGGTTCGGCCCCGACTCCAAGGGCGGCTACTTGAGGCGTTGGAGGTTCCGCTGACGATTGTCCACGCGGGCCCCGGCTACGGCAAAACCACCACGCTGACCTCGTTCCTGGCTGACCAACCGGCGCAGGTAGTCTGGTACGGGATCTCCGAGGGGGATGCCGACCCACTCCCATTCCTGCTCCACTTGATCTACGCCTTGCGAATGGGGAGTCCGCACCTGGGGGAGAAGGCGCTCTCCATTCTGCAGGAGGGCGAGGGCCCCAGCCGACTCTGGCAGCACGCGGTCTCAGCCTTTCTCAACGACATGGTCTTCTCCAGTCGGCAGGAGACCCTGATCGTGCTGGATGACTTCCACCTGGTGGACGAGGTTCCGGCCATTCGCTCGATCGTGGAGCACATGGTCGACCACCTGCCCCCCCAGGTGCACCTGCTTATTGCCTCCCGGCGCCGCCCCCCTCTGGCCGGCCTGCCGAAGTGGCGGGCTCGGGCGGAGGTATTGGAGGTTGGCGAAAGCGACCTCGCCTTCTCGCCCGAGGAGGTGGGGATGCTCTTCCGCGCCCAGTACGGGCTGGACCTGACCGATGCCGAGTGCCACGAGTTGGCGGATCGGACGGAGGGGTGGATCATCGCCCTCCAGCTTGTCTGGCAGTCCATGCGCAAGGGGTCCACCATGGCCGATGTCCGGGGGCGCCAGACCGAATCGCAAGATGCGCTCTTCGCCTACCTGGCCCAGGAGGTGCTGGAGCGGCAGAAGCCCTACGTCCGCCGCTTCCTGCTGACCACCGCCGTGCTCCAGAGGCTCTACCCGCCCGCCTGTGACGCCCTCATGGGCGAGCCGGGCAGCGAGCAGACGCTGGCGGCCCTGGAGGAGAGCGGGCTCTTTATCCATGTGGCAGCCGAACGGACCTATCGGTATCACCAGCTGTTCCACCAGTTCCTGCGGGGGCAGGCACGGCGGGAGCCAGAGAGCTGGCGCTCCCACCACCTGATCGCCGCCCGGTTCTTCGCGGACCGCGGCGAATGGGACGAGTCGGCGCTGCACTACCTGGAGGCCGAGGAGTATGACGATGCCGCCCAGGCCATCGCCGGGGCGGCGGTTGGCCTGCTGGAGGCGGGGCGGGTGGAGGCTCTCCTGGGGCTCCTGGAGCGGCTTCCTGTGGAGGCCTACGAGCAGCACCCAGAGCTGATCCTGCGTTGGGGGGACGGGCTCCGTCTCACCAGTCGCTTCGACGAGGCGCTGGTCAGCTATCGGCGGGCAGCCGACCTCTACCGGGCCCAGGGCGATGACCGAGGGGTCTGCCTGGCGCTTCAGGCCCAGGGGCGAGTCTATTTGGACACGATCCAGCCCGGGGAGGCCGAGGAGCTCCTGAAACAGGCCCTGGTGATCTCCGAGGCGCTGACCGAGGACGAGCGGGCCCAATTGCTCGGCCTCATGGCGGAGAATGCCACCAACCGGGGACGCCCGGAAGATGCAGCCCATTTCGCTCGACTGGCGGCTGAGCAGGCGCCGGTCCGAGAGGACCTGGAGATCCGCGCACTCCTGCGCACCGGGCGGCTCACGGCCGCCATGGGCAACCTGGAGCGGCTGGAGCGGGAGGGAATGGCCCACGCCGCCCGGAGCCACCGGGAGGTGCCCTTGTTGATCTCCCTGCTTGCCTCCCTGGCCGGGGAGCAACAGCGGGCGCAGACCTCGGCGGAGGAGGGGATCCGGCTTGGTCGGGAGAAGCGGTCCCCCTTTGTGGAAGGGGTCGGGCTGATCCGGCTGGGCCATGCCTTGCAGCTAAACTCCCTGATCTCCCTCGAAGATGTGGCGGCCCGCTACCATGAGGCGATCGCCTTTATGGACAGGCTGAAGGTCGTACGGGGGAAGGCCGAGCCGTTGGCTGGGCTCGCCCTTCTCTACGGCCACGTGGCCGGCGACTGGACCCAGGCGGAGCGGTATGGGCGAGAGGGTGCCGAGATTGCCCGGACCAGCCGCGATCTCTGGTTCTATGGCTTCTGCCTCCTCGCTCTGGGCAGTGGGGCGCTGCAGACCAACCATCTTGAGGCCGCGCCTGGGTACCTGAGCGAAGCGGCCGACGTCTTTGCCGAGGCCGGCGACGCCAACGGCCTGACCCTGACCCGGATTTGGCAGGCCTTAATGGCCTACCGGCAGGGAGACTGGACCAGCTTTGACCAGTTCATGAGCCAGGCGCTCTTCGGCGCAAAGACCGGCGGTTACGGCTTTCTCTTTACCCGGCGCACCCTCTACGGGCTCCGGGATCATCAGGCGCTGATCCCGCTCCTGAGCGAGGCTCAGAAGCGAGGGGTCCGGGCGGACTATGCCGGATGGCTCCTCTCAGAGATGGGAATCGCCAACCCAGAGCACCACCCGGGTTTTACCTTGCGGATTCGGGCCATGGGTTCCTTCGCCGTCTGGCGCGGCAACCATGAGATCACCGCCAAGGAGTGGCAGCGGGAGAAGGCCAAGCAGCTCTTTCAGGTGTTCGTGACCAATCGGAAGCGGCTGCTGCAGAAGGAGCAGATCATTGACCTGCTCTGGCCTGGGGCGGACTCGGCCACCGCCTTCCGCGACTTCAAGGTGGCGCTAAACGCCCTCTGGGGCGCCCTGGAGCCCAGCCGGGCGGCACGCTCCGGGTCGTTCTACGTCTTGCGGCAGGGCTCGGCCTACGGCCTCAACCTCGCCTCGGGCTTCTGGCTCGACGCCGACGAGTTCGAGTCCCTGGTCACCCGAGGGCTCTCGCTGGTCGGCAAGGGGCAGACGGCGGCGGCAGCCGACGCCCTCCGCCGGGCGCTTGATCTCTACCAGGGCGACTTCTTGGAGGACGTCCCCTACGAGGACTGGGCGCTGGAGGAGCGGGAGCGGCTGCAGGTCCTCTACCTGCGAGCGGCGGAGACGCTGGCGCAGCAAGCCGTGCGAGAGGGGGACTACGAAGGCTGCATCCACCTGTGTGACCGGATTCTCGCCCGGGACCACTGCTGGGAAGAGGCATTCCGGCTCCTCATGGTCAGCTACTACCGCATGGGCAACCGCTCCATGGCCCTGCGCACCTACGACAAGTGCGTGCAGAACCTGGAGAGCGAACTGAGCATTAAGCCCATGCCTGCGACGCAGCAACTCTACGACCGCATTCGGAGCAGCGCCGAGCCCACTCTCCCGCGGTAAGAGTTGGATCTGTAACTCTCTTGTGACTGATCGGGTGGTAGGATATCTCCAGGTGCCTGCACGGATAAGGAGGAGTCAACGAATGCCTGTCGTTACGCTTCCAAGCGGCCTGAACATCTTCTACCGGGAGAGCGGTAGCGGAGATCGGACTCTGCTGTTGATCCACGGGAACGTCTCTTCATCGATCTGGTGGGAGAAGGTCATGGCCCTGCTCCCCGCCGGCGTAAAGGTCTACGCCCCTGACCTGCGCAACTGTGGTGACAGCGGTCACACCGAGCCCAACTGGTCCATGCATGATCTTGCACACGATATCTTCCAGTTCACCCAGGTTGTTGGCATTCGCCGGGCGACCGTGGTCGGCCACTCCCTCGGCGGCGCTGTGGCCCAGCAGTTGACCGTGGAGCATCCCGACCTGGTGGAGCGGTTGCTACTGCTCAATTCCGCTGAGCCTGCCGGTCTGCAGACCTCCGACGCGGCCTACGCCCAGATTGAGGCGATCAGGAACAACCCGACTGTGGTGAAAATGGCGCTTGTCGCCATGGCCCCCACCGCCCCGAAGGACGAGTTCCTGACCACGATCCTCGAGGAGTCGGCCACCAAGTCGACCAGCGGCTGGATCCAGAACGGCCGGGCGCTCCAGACCATGAACCTGGTGGCCGATGTCGCCAAGATCAAGGTTCCCGTCCTGATCATTCGCGGCGCGCAAGACGCCCTGGTCACCGCGGAGATGATGGAGCGGGCGCACAAGCAGATCCCCGGCTCCGTCCTGGAGACCTGGCCCGAGGTTGGTCACTCCGCCAACGTGGAGGCGCCTGAGCGCTTCACCCGTCGGTTGGTGGAGTTCATGGGGCTTTAGCGTTCGCACACACCATGGCGGCGCAGGCATAATGCGGCCACCACCACATATGGTAGGGAGGGTCAGCCGTGCTGGTACCACGGCTGACCCCAGAGAGAGCTCTTACTGTCCGGCAGGGTGGGAGGGCTCTTTTGCTGTCTCTCGCACGGGTGCGGGCGGCGGGACGCTCAGGAACTGGATCACCTGAGGGGTCACCGGCGCGGGGCAGGGGGCCATGGCGACAGGGGGAGCGGTCTCAGGGAGCTTGGCTCGGGCGGTCCAAAGGTTGACCACAGCCGTGGAGACGTTGAAGACCGCCGTCGCTAGTACGATCGCACTGACCAGGGCACCAGGCTTCTCTTTCCGCATGGAACCGTTCACCTCCAGTTGATTCCGCGGGACCGACGGACGTCATCTGGTTATGTTTAGAACGCTGCATCTTGGTCAAGGATGGGGATGGTTGCGGTACCCATCCTCTGGTTCTTCTCTATGCACGGCCCAGAAGAGTTAGACCGAGAATAAAGAACATTGGCCAGCCGATGGTACCGGGAGCAGAATCTGGGCACAGGTTGTGAGACAACAGGCCCAATCGATGAGGTGGTGCGGTTTCATGCGCTTGGTGCGACTGAATGAGGCGGCCCGCATGCTCGGCGTAGACGGCGACACCCTCCGCCGCCGGGCCAAGGACCGGGAGTTCCTGGAGATCTACGGCTTTCGGCTGAACGTCTACCGCATGGATGCGAAGGCGAGTGCCGAGCGCCGGTTCGATGCTGACGAGATTCGGGCCCTACTCAGCCGGATGGCCAAGTCCACCCATGGCTGACTTCATGACGACCAGGGAGGCGGCGCGACTGCTGAAGGTCGATCCCCGAACCCTGCGCAAGTATTCCTGCCGCCTCACATACCCGAAGCGCCGCGGTGTCTACCGCGGCGCTCTTATCATTCTCCGTCGCACGCCCCATGTGCGGTAGTGCGAACGAACTATCAGACGGGGGAACGGTTGGACCAAAGCGTCAACTTCAGCGGGAAACAGGCATCGGTAACCTGATTGTAACTCGCCTGCAACCCATAACGTATAGCATCAGATCTGCAGGAACCTAAATGTACCAAGGAAGAACCAAGGCAAATCGGCGAACGGATTCCGCTCCGCTCCGCCAGTAAGTGAGGTGCTTGGAATGTCGCAGAACCGCCCGTACGTGGGTGTTGTCAGCACCGGTATCTACATTCCAGAGGGTCGGCATACCGCTGCCTACATCGCCCAGGAGTCCGGTGTTCCCCAGGACGTGATCGAGAAGAAGATGGGCTTCACCCAGAAGCCGATCGCCGGTCCTGAGGACGGAACCGCCGCCATGGGTATCAAGGCCGCTCAGCAGGCGATCGCCCGCGCAGGTATCGACCCGAATGAGATCGACCTCGTCATTTATATCGGCGAAGAGTACAAGGAGTTCCAGCTCTGGACCGCTGGCATTAAGACGGCCTTCGCTGTTGGCGCCCATAACGCCTGGGCTTTTGACTGCCAGCTGCGCTGCGGCACGTGGGCCCTGGGCATGAAGCTGGCCGAGGCCCTGGCGGTCAGCGACGACAAGGTCAACACGATCCTGGTCGCTGGCGGCTACCGCAACGGCGACTTCATTGACTACAAGAACCCGCGCGTCTCCTTCATGTATGATCTCGGCGCTGCCGGTGCTGCCATGGTTCTGAAGAAGAACTACGGCCGCAACCGCGTGGTCGGCTCCTCCTTCATGACCGACGGCTCCCTCTCCGAGGTGGTCGGCGTTCGTGGCGGTGGCACCAAGGCTGGCCTGCGCAACTTCGACGAGTCGCTCTACTACCTCGATGTCCTCGATCGGGACACCATGAACAAGCGGCTGGGCGAGGTCTCGCTGCCGAACTTTATCAAGGTGATCAAGGATGTCTGCACCATGGCAGGCAAGGAGACCAGCGATATCAACTACCTGGCGATGCTCCACTTCAAGCGCTCTGCTCATGCGGATCTGCTCACCCAGCTCGGGGTGCCCCTGGAGCGCTCGATCTACCTCGAGGAGTATGGCCACATGGGCCAGATGGACCAGATCATCTCGATCCACCTCGCTCTTGAGGCAGGCATGATCAAGGACGGCGACCTCGTTGTTGGCGCCAGCGCCGGTGTGGGCTGGGCTTGGGGTGCGACCGCCATCATGTGGGGGCCGGTGGAGGGCTAACCCTCCCGGACTTCATCTATATCAACCTGACTGCGGGCTATCCGGGCGCGCGGCCGGGTTGGCGCGTCCCTTTTACCCGCAGACAGGAGGCGTACCACAGTGACTTCCAAGTGGCAGCAGATGTACCGGGAGAAGCTCCTCCCGACCACGGAAGCGGTCAAGAAGATTCGCAGCCATGATCGCGTCGCCTTTGGCATGTGTGCAGCGGAGCCCCAGGGCTTCCTCAAGCAGGTCCACACCATAGCCGACCAGGTCGAGGATGTCTCCCTCTTCTTCGCCCTCATGATGGGCAACTACGACTGGGCCAAGCCCGAGTATGCTCGCTCCTTCAAGCAGGAGACCTGGTTCTACGGCGCCGCCGCTCGGCAGGCGCACAAGAGCCACAGCGGCGCCTCGGTGATCCCCAACAACCTGCACCGGGCTGGCAAGGACCGCTATGAGACCGCCCCGCTGAACATGCTGGTCCACAGCGTCTCGCCCATGGACGAGCACGGCTACTTCTCCATGTCCCTCTCCGCCTGCTTCGAGCGGTGGGTGCTGGAGTCGGCCGACCGGGTGATCGTTGAGGTCAACCCGAACACGCCTCGGACCTTTGGTGACACCCTGATCCATGTCTCCCAGGTTGACTGGATTGTCGAGACCAACGACCCGGTCTTCACCATGGGCAATATCGATCCGGGTCCGGAGGAGCAGGCGATCGCTGGCCATATCGCCGACATGATCGATGACGGCGCGACCATTCAGCTGGGCATTGGCGGCATTCCGAACGCCGTCGCCACCTTCCTGAAGGACAAGCGGCACCTGGGTGTCCACACCGAGATGATCGTCGACGCCATGCTTGACCTCTACGAGGCAGGCGTGATCGACAACAGCCGCAAGAAGCTGGACCGCTACAAGTTCGTGGGCTGCTTCGCCGCTGGCTCCCGTCGGCTCTACGACTGGCTGAACAACAACCCGTCGATCGAGATCCGCGACGGCAACTACACCAACGATCCCTACGTCATGGCCCAGCAGCCGAAGATGACCTCGATCAACACCGCAATCTCGATCGATCTCACCGGTCAGGTCTGCTCGGAGTCGATCGGCCCTGTCCAGTACTCCGGCACCGGCGGGCAGCGCGACACCCACGTGGGCGCCTGGATGTCGCCTGGTGGCAAGGGCATTCTCTGCCTCCGCTCCACCGCCAAGAACGGCACCGTTTCCACGATCACGCCGATGCTGGCTCAGGGATCGGTGGTCACCATGACCCGTAACGACGTGGATTATGTCGTCACCGAGTACGGTGTGGCCCACCTGCGTGGACTCTCGGTCCACGACCGGGCTGCACAACTGATCAAGATCGCCCATCCCGACTTTCGCGAGCAGCTGACCGAAGAGGCGCTGAAGTACGGCTGGCTGCCCCGGACCACGTTCCCCGTCACCCGCTAAGAACCCATGGGAACATGCGCTGGGACGTGGGGGACCCGGCGCCTGTCATAGTCTCCGCACTCTCGACAGGAGGTCCCGCCCATGAAAAAGACCATGGCTCTGCTACTGGCTCTTTCGATGGTCCTGCTCGCAGCCTGCACGAACAAGCCCGCTGAAACCAAGACGACCGGCACTACCACCGAGCCTGCTAAGACCGAGGCTCCCGCCAGCAAGGACCCGATCAAGGTCGGCCTGGTTGCTGCTCTGACCGGCCCCAGCGCTGAGTTGGGCAAGGGCATTGAGATGGCCGCCAAGCTCTACGAGAAGACGATCAACGCCAAGGGCGGCATCCTTGGCCGTCCGCTCCAGATCATCATCCGCGATGATGCCTCCAACACCCAGACCGGCCTGAACGCCGTCAACGAGCTGATCCAGAAGGAGAACGTCGTCGCCCTGATCGGCCCGACCGGCTCCGGTGTCGTGAAGGCGACCCTGGGCGCTTCCCAGGCCGCTGGCGTACCGCACCTGATCAACAACGGCCAGGACACCGAGTTTGGCTACAACTACCCGCATGCCTTCCAGTTCGCCATGCCGAACCGGACCCAGGCGAAGATGCTGGCCCAGTTCACCCAGAAGAAGAACCTGACCAAGGTTGGCATTCTGAACGCCAATGACGGCTACGGCAAGCCCGGCGCCGCCGACGTGGTCACCGAGCTGAAGGCCCTCAACGTTGAGCCTCTCGGCCAGGAAGAGTACAAGGCCGGCGATGCCGACATGACCTCCCAGCTCGTCCGCCTCAAGGACAAGGGCGTCAACGTCATCCTCTTCTGGGGCATGGGCAACGACGCTGCCACCATTCGCAAGAACATGGCCACCCTTGGCTGGGACGTGCCGCTGGTCGGCCCGAACCCGCTGGTCATGAAGAACTTCCGTGACCTGGCTGGTGCGGAAGCGAAGAACACCTTCTCGACCTACGAGGCTACCTTCATTAAGGCGGAGCGCAGCGCTGAGGCCCAGGCCTATGAGAAGGCCTGGAAGGCCGAGTACCCCTCCGACACCCTGTTCTTCGGCACCGGTGAGAAGGCTCACTTCTACCTGGCCATGGGCGCTCAGACCTACGACGCCCTCAGCGTGCTGACCGACGCGATCACCCGTGCCAACAGCACCGAGCGGGCCAAGATCCTCGAAGCCCTCACCGCCACCCAGAACTTCAAGGGCATCAACTCTGTGATCTCCTTCTCGAAGGATAAGCGGGTTGCTCTTCCCGACGAGGCGAACATCCTGGTCGAGATCAAGCCCGACGGCGTCTACGAGATGAAGTAGTCGAACCTCAGGGGAGAGATCCGTAGTGCTGCTGTTGTTTCTCATCCTCGGGATCACATGGGGCGGTATCTACGCTCTGATCGGTCTCGGGTACAACACGACCTTCTGGACCTTGAAGATCCTGAACTTCGCGCAAGGCGAGTACCTGATGGCGGCCGTGCTGCTCACCATCGGCTTTAACCGGTGGCTGCATCTCCCGTTCCTTCTGGCGGCTCTCCTGGCGCTGGTGGCAACTGCAGTACTCGGTATCCTGCTGGAGCGCCTGGCCATTCGGCCGGTGCTCCGGCAGGACCCCTCCTCCCACAGCTGGGTGGTCACCACCCTGGGAGCGGGCATTGTGCTGCAGAACATCGCTGTCCTGCTCTTCGGCACCTCCGAGTACCCCTTCCCCAAGATCATGGAGGGTGTATTCATGCTCGGCAGCGTGCGGATCGAGCGGCAGCTGGTTGTCACCTTCGCGATCACCTTGGTGCTAGTACTGGTCTTCGATTACTTCATTAACCGCACCGTGCTCGGCAAGGCGATCAAGGCGGTCGCCTTCGACCGGAGGGCTGCGGAGGCTCAGGGGATCAACTCCGCTGGCATCGTGACCCTGTCGATGATCCTCATGGCCGTCCTGGCCGGTGTGGCTGGCCTGTTGGTCGCCCCCATGATCTCCGCCCACCCCTACATGGGGACGCTGATCGGGATCAAGGGCTTCGCCGCAGCCATTCTCGGCGGCATGGGGTCACCGCTTGGCGCCATCGTCGGTGGTTTGATCGTCGGTATCTCCGAACAGCTCGTTGGCGGTTTTGTGAACCCCGGGCTGAAGGATGCGATCGGTCTGGTGATCCTCTTTCTGATCCTGGTCTTCCGGCCTCAGGGCATCTTTGGCAAAAAGACAATTGAGAAGGTGTAAGCCATGGCAAAGTCAGTTCGCAAGCAGGTTCCGCTTCTGCTCGTGGGCCTGGCGCTGATCTCACTGCCGTGGCTGGGCCTGAACGCCTTCTACACGCAGTTAGGCATCGTCCTGGGCATCTACCTGATCCTGGCGGTCTCCATGGATCTGCTGGTCGGCTTCTCCGGCCAGACCTCCCTGGGCCACGCGGCGTTCTATGCGATCGGTGCGTACGCCAGCGGCATTCTGGCGGTCAGGCTGGGCTTCCCGGTCTGGATTAGCATCCCCAGTGCAGCGCTTGTCGGTGCCCTGGTCGCCGGCTTCCTCGGCCTTCCCCTCATGCGAGTCAGCGGCTTCTATCTGGCCATGCTGACAATCGCTTTCGACCTTCTGACCATGACCGTGATCGATGAATGGCACGAGCTGACCGGCGGCGTCGATGGTCTCTACAACGTTCCCTCGCCGACCCTGGGCAGCTTTGAGATCTTCGGTGCGAACCTGAACCATGTGGGCTACTACTACCTGGTCTGGTTGGCCGCCCTGCTCGTCTGGATCTTTGAGCGGCGGTTTGTTAACTCCTCCGTGGGCCGTGCCCTGGTGGCGATCGAAGGGTCTCCCCTGGCGGCTGGCTCCATGGGTATCAACGTCTCCAAGTACCGCTGGCTCACCTTCGTACTCTCGGGTGCGATTGCATCGGCGGCCGGTGCGCTCTTCGCACACAACGTGGGCTACCTGAACTCCGAGGCCTTCCATGGCATGTCCAACATGATTCTGGCCATGGCGCTCGTGGGCGGCCTGCGGTTCCCTGGCGGTCCGCTGATCGGTGCACTGATCTTCGTCCTCATGCCGCAGTGGCTCAACCAGATGGGCTTTGGCGACAAGCAGGGGCTGGTCTACGGGGCGATCCTGCTCTTCAGCCTGGTCCTCCTGCCTCGGGGTATCGCTTCGTTCATCTCGAAGCGGCCCTCGCTGCTCAAGCTCGACCCGTCCACCGTCCCGACCGACCGTGTCGAGAGCCTGGAGCGGGTAGTCTCGTACAAGCATTCGGGCAATGAGCCCGCCGTGCTGAAGTTGGAGAAGGTGACCATGCGCTTCGGCGGCAACACCGCCCTGGAGAACGTGGACCTGGAGGTCAAGCCGGGTGAGACCCACGCCCTGATCGGGCCGAACGGTGCCGGCAAGACCACCCTGATCAACGTCATCTCTGGCATCTACACTCCGACCTCAGGCGAGACCTACTTCAACGACAAGAAAACAACCGGCATGCCGGCCCACACCCTGACCCAGCTTGGCATGGTCCGGACCTTCCAGAACCTGAAGATCTTCCCGCACCTCACCGTGCTGGAGAATGTGATGATCGGCGCCCACCCGACCTTCAAGCATGCTGCGCTGACCACGGTTCTGCCGCTGAAGGCGCTGAACGACGAAGAGCGGGAGGCGATGGCCGCCTCGCGGGAGGTCCTGGCCTTCCTCGGCCTCTCCAAGTACGAGCACATGATCGCCACCGAGCTGCCCTACGGCACCCAGAAGATGATCGAGCTGGCCCGTGCGGTGGTGGCCCGGCCGAAGCTGCTCCTGCTGGACGAACCAGCAGCCGGCCTCCACAACGAGGAGCTTGACCGCTTCGAAGAGGTGGTCCGGAAGCTGCAGCAGCGTGGTATGACGATCCTGATCATCGAGCACCACCTGGACCTTGTGCTCCGGCTGGCTGACCGGGTTACCGTCCTCAACTTCGGCAAGCGCATCTTCGTGGGTGCGCCGGATGCGGCCCGCGAAGACGAGCAGGTGAAGGAGGTGTACATCGGTGGCACCGCTGTTACAGCTTGAGAATCTCAGCGTGAAGTACGGCGCCATCGAGGCCCTTCGTGAGCTGAACCTGACAGTGGAGGAGGGGTCGATCACCTGTCTGATCGGCTCCAACGGTGCGGGCAAGTCGACGACGGTCAACGCTGTCGCCGGCCTGGTCCCAGCCGCCTCCGGCCGGGTGGTCTTTCAGGGCCAGGACATCACCAAGCTGTCCGCCTCGAAGCGCATTGCCATGGGCATATCGATCTCGCTGGAGGGCCGCAAGGTCTTCGGTGATCAGACCGTGCTCGACAACATGATGCTGGGGGCCTACACCCAGTCCAAGAACCTGGCGAAGCTACGCAAGGACGCCGATGCGATGCTGAAGCGGTTCCCGCTGATCGCCGACCGGGGCAACCAGCTGGCTGGCACCCTCTCCGGCGGGCAGCAGCAGGCGCTTGCGATCGCTCGTGCCCTCATGTCCCGGCCCAAGCTCCTGTTGCTGGACGAGCCTTCCCTCGGCCTGGCGCCGATCCTGATCAAGGAGATCTACGGCGTGATCCGTGAGCTTGCTTCCCAGGGGACAACGATCCTCCTGGTCGAGCAGTTCGCCGCCTACGCCTTCTCGGTCTCCAAGCACGCCGCCGTCCTGGAGCACGGGCAACTGGCGCTCACCGGTCCGGTGGCAGAGATTCAGGATGATCCCAGGCTGGCCAAGGCCTACCTTGGTCAGTAACCCCAGTAATAGGTAAGAAATGATCCTAAGATAGTAAGCTGATGATATCTTTCCCGCGATAGATCAGCTATGCTATATATGGAACCGTCCCCGTCCCGTCCCGTCCGACACTACTGTCGAGGAGGTTCATCTACAGTGAAGCGTGCCCTATCTGCATTGCTCTCTGCGGCTCTCCTGGCTACCACCCTTGCTGGCTGCGGCGGAATGAAGGAGCCCGAGGCCAAGAAGACCGAGACCCCGGCTGCCCAGACCACCACCACGGCCCCCGAGACCAAGGGTGACACCACTGGCGTCAGCGACACCACGATCAAGGTCGGTGGCTTCGCCGCTCAGTCCGGCCCCGTCGCCCCGATCGGTATCTCTGTCCGCAAGGGCTTCGAGGCGTATGTCAAGTACACCAACGACAACGGTGGCGTGCATGGCCGCAAGATCGAGATCGTCAACGTGATCGACGAGCAGTTTGACGCCGCCAAGGGCCTGGCTGCTACCAAGCAGCTGATCGACTCCGACAAGGTCTTCGCCATGGCCCCGGTGCTCGGCACCCCTGGCGTCCTGGCCTCCATGGATTACTGGGTCGAGAAGAAGATCCCGGTTGTCTACCCGATGACCGGTGTTGAGCAGACCGCCCACCCGGCTAAGGAGAACGTCTTCGCCGTCCAGCCGAACAACCTGGACGAGGCCGCCGTTCTTGCTCAGTACGTGGTCAAGGAGCTCGGCAAGAAGAAGATCGCCATCCTCTGGCAGAACTCCGACATGGGCAAGCAGGGCCTGAAGGGCATTAAGGAGTTCGCTCCCGCCCTCGGCGCTGAGATCGTCTATGAGGCCCCGCACGAGGCCAAGGCCGTCGACTTCGCTACCCCGGTTCTGAACGCCAAGTCCAAGGGCGCTGACGCTGTCATCATCTACACCACCCTGGCGGAGACCGTCGGCGTGCTGAAGGAGATGGCGAAGCAGGGCTACACCGCTACCCCGATCACCTCCTACGTCAACGCTGACCCGGTCAACCTGCCGGCCCTCGCCGGTGAGGCTGCTGTCGGCCTGATCGCTGGCGGCTGGGTGCCGGTTGCTGACCCCAACAACCCCGACATCAAGAAGTTCTACGAGATCTACGGCACCTACAACAAGGACAAGGACGGCAAGCCCGAGATCCCGAACGCCTACGCCACCTCCGGCTTCATCGCTGGTGAGCTGCTGGTCAAGGGTCTGCAGGACGCCGGCAAGGATGTTACCCGCGAGAACTTCATCAAGGCTCTGGAGAACCTGAAGGGCTTCAACGGCATCATGGCTAAGGGCATCTCTTACGGCCCTGGCCAGCGGGCTGGTGTCCTCGAGTTCTACCTGAACAAGGTGGAGAAGCAGGGCGACAAGATTGTTATGGTGCCGGTGAACAAGGAGCCGTACAAGCTGCAGCGCTAATTCGGCCCTGCGGTCAGGAGTACGGGGGGGAGACCTTCACGGCCTCCCCCCTAGCTTTCCCACAAGGGAGGTTTGCTAAGTGATTCTGGCTCAGCAGATTATCAGTGGTCTTGCCACTGGTTCGCTTTACGCCCTGGCCGCACTGGGTTTGGTGTTGATTTTCAAGACATCAGACGTCGTTAACTTCGCCCAGGGCGAGATGGCCATGGTCGGCACCTTCGTCGCCTTTGCCCTCATGACCAGTGCCGGGGTTCCGTATTGGGGCGCATTCTTCCTCGCTCTGGCCTTCGCGGCGCTCCTTGGTGCCTCCATCGAGCGCGTGGTGCTGCGCCCGCTCAACAAGGCCCCGCTGATCTCCATTCTGATCGTCACGCTCGGTCTTATGAATATCCTGAACGGCGTTGCTGGCTGGATCTGGGGCTACGAGCAGAAGCCCTTTCCTGAGGGCATGAACGGCTCGCCGATCAACTTCGCCGGGATCGTCTTTACCCTGCCGAATGTCCTGAACCTGACGGTGGCTCTGGTGGTCATGCTCGGTTTCTTTGCCCTCTTCAAGTACTCGATGATGGGCATCGCGATGCGAGCGGTCGCTGAGAACCGGATTGCGGCCAAGTTGGTGGGTGTTCACACCAACCGGGTCCTTGCCATTACCTGGGGCCTTGGCGGCATTCTGGCGGCCACTGCCGGTATCCTCATTGCCCCTGTCACTACCCTGGAAATCAACATGATGGCCGATATGCAGATCAAGGCCTTCACAGCTGCTGTTCTCGGTGGGTTCACTTCCCTCCCAGGCGCCGTCGTTGGCGGCCTTAGCCTGGGTGTGCTGGAGAACATCGTCGGCCAGTATATCCCGCAGCTCAAGACGCCCTTTGCGTTCGGACTCATCGTGCTCGTGCTGATCATTCGCCCGGCCGGCCTGCTGGGGACGATTCAGAAGAAGAAGGTGTAGCCCATGACCAAGAAGCTGTGGTATCTGATCGGCTTCGCGGCTGCGCTGGCGCTGCCCCAGGTTCTCCCGGACGAGCTGAACTGGCTTGTGCTGCTGCTGAACCGGGCGCTGATCTTCGCCATTATCGCCGTGGGCCTGAACCTCCTGACCGGTTTCGCAGGCCAGATCTCCATGGGCCACGCCGCTTTCATGGCGATCGGCGCCTTTGCCTCCTACGGACTCTCTGACATTGTGGGTATCCCCTTCTGGTTCGCCGTGCCGATCGCCGGCCTGATCGCAGCCGTGGTTGGCTACGGGCTGGGCTTCCCGGCGCTCCGGCTCTCTGGGCACTACCTGGCCATCGCCACCCTGGGTTTTGGTGTCGCCATTCCCCAGGTCCTGAACCTCTTCGAGGGGCTCTCCGGCGGCTGGACCGGTGTGAAGCCGACCGCCCCGTACTTCTACGGCATCTCCTTCCGGGAGGACCGCCCCTACTTCTACCTGATCCTCATCTCCTTGCTCTTCCTGACGTGGGTGGCGCACAACATCGTCAAGAGCCGCACGGGGCGTGCGTTTATCGCCCTGCGTGACTCCGAGGTTGCCGCCCAGGCCATGGGCATCTCCCTGACCAACTACAAGACCACCGCCTTCGCCGTCTCCGCCTTCTATGCCGGCATTGGCGGTGCGCTCTGGGGCCACATGCTCAACTACATCTCGCCACATGACTTTAACCTTGGCATCTCAATCGAGCTGTTCACGGTGATCGTCCTGGGCGGGTTGGCCTCGATCCCCGGTGCGATCGTCGGTGCGTTCTTCATGTCCTTCCTGCCGAAGCTGACCGAGAAGCTCTCCCTCGTCCTGCAAAAGTCGGGCGCCTTCTCGGACTCCTTCTTCATGCAGAACGTCTTCAAGAACTCCACCGGCGTCCTGACCGGCATTATCCTCGTCCTGGTCGTCCTTTACCTGCCGAACGGCCTGGTCGATATCTGGCGGAAGCTGCAGGGGCTGTTCGGCCGCAAGGGCACCGCCAAGGAGGTGAAGTAGATGGCCATCCTGGAACTGAAGGGCGTCACGGTTCGCTTTGGCGGCATCGTCGCTGTGAACGGGCTTGACCTGACGGTCGAGGAGGGGTCCATCCATGGCCTCATCGGTCCGAACGGCGCCGGTAAGTCCACCGTCTTCAACGTCCTCTCCCGCTACTACGAACCGGCTGAGGGGACCGTTACCTTTGACGGGAAGAACCTGCTGAACGCCCAGACCCACGACATCATCGACCGGGGCATCGCCCGGACCTTCCAGAACGTGGAGCTGTTCAAGGGTCTCTCCGTCTGGGACAACCTGATGGTCGGGCAGCACCACAACATCAAGTACGGTCTCCTGCCCTCGACGCTAGGCCTGCTGCTTCCCTCGGTTCGCCGGAAGGAGAAGGAGGCCCGGGATCGGGCCGTGGAGATCCTGGAGTTCCTCGGGATCGCCCAGTACAAGGACGCCTTTCCCTCCTTCCTGCCCTACGGCATTCAGAAGCGGGTCGAGTTCGCCCGGGCCCTGGTCAGCCAGCCAAAGCTGATCCTGCTCGACGAGCCGGCCGCGGGCATGAACCACGGCGAGACCGACGATCTGGCGGAGTTGATCCGGGTCATGCGTGACAAGTACAAGACCACGGTGCTCCTGGTCGAGCACGATATGTCCCTGGTCATGTCCACCTGCGAGCAGATCACGGTTATGGAGTTCGGCCGCAAGATTGCGGACGGCACGCCGGCCGAGATCCAGCAGAACCCGGCGGTCATTAAGGCCTATCTTGGCGAGGAAGAGGAGGAGGACGCTCATGCTTAAAGTGTCGAACGTCTCTGCCTCATACGGCAAGATCCGGGCGCTGCACCATGTCTCCCTGGAGATCCCCGAGGGGAAGATCGTCTCCCTGCTGGGCGCCAACGGCGCCGGCAAGACCTCGACCCTGAAGGTGATCACCGGCCTGCTCCAGCCCACCGAGGGCACCGTCGAGTTCGACGGCAAGGATCTGACCAAGATGGGCGCCGAGGCGATCGTGCCCCTGGGGATCTCCATGTCCCCCGAGGGTCGGCAGATCTTCACCCAACTGACCGTGGCCGAGAACCTGAAACTCGGCTCCTATACCCGCAAAGATGCGGATGGTGTCAAGCGGGATATGGAGTGGGTCCTCACCCTCTTCCCCCGGCTGAAGGAGCGGTTCCAGCAGGTCGCTGGCACCCTCTCGGGCGGTGAGCAACAGATGCTCGCTATCGGGCGGGCGCTCATGGCCCGGCCAAAGCTGCTGCTGCTAGATGAGCCCTCCCTCGGCCTCGCCCCGCTGATCGTCCGTGAGATCTTCGAGATCGTGAAGAAGGTGAACAGTGAGGGGACCTCGGTCCTCCTTGTGGAGCAGAACGCCAACCTAGCGCTGCGCACCGCTCACTACGCCTACATTCTCGAGACCGGCCGCCTCGTGCTCGAGGGACCGGCCGAGGAGATCCGGAACAACCCCGAGGTCAAGAAGATCTACCTGGGCGGCTAGTCCTGGTGGAGCGCCTGCCGCACTGGCAGGCGCTCTTTTTTGTCGCCTGATTAGGGACGGGGCGAGAGCGCACCATGGACGCGGCTGCCGTCCGGTGGGAGCGGCACCCTATTGCACCCACGTCCACCAGGCGCTGACCCGCTCATCCCCCCGGGCCCCGGAGCGGAGAAGCTCCTGGTAGGCGCGCCGTGTCGCCAGGCTCGGCTCCAGCCCCAGCGCCTCTGAGAGGGCCGAGCGGCACTCCTCATAGGTCCGCAGGGCCAGGGCTACCTCCCCCAGCGCAGCGTAGCCGCCCATGAGGGCGCGATAGGGCCCCTCCCGCAGCGGGTCGAGGTCGATCGCCAGACGGGCGGTGGCGATCACCTCCGCCCAGGCTCCCAGCCGCTGCAAGGCGCAGAGCCGCAGGTCGAGCGCTGCCGAGCGGCGGCGGCGGAACGCAACCCGGGCTTCCTCTGCCCAGTCAGCATACGGCTCACACGCCAGGAGTTCCCCGGTCACCAGCGCCTCGGCAGCATCCACCGCCTGCCGCACGGCCTCCCAATCCCCGTGGCTGGCCCGACTCTCCGCGTCCGCCATCAAGCGGAGGTACTCGTCCCGATCGACCAGGAGGTCGGGCGAAACGGCCAGCAGGTAGCCCGGACCCTGCCGCTGCAGCAGCCCCCCCAACACCCGCCGCACCCGGCTGATCGCGGCGTGGAGCGATGCCCGCCCCGCCTCCGCCGCCGAGTGGGGCCAGCACCGCTCGATCAGCACCTCCTGTGGGAGCAGCCTGCCTCTGTTGACCACCAGGCACTTGAGGAGCCGCCGGGTGGTGGCGTCCCGCAGGCTCAAATCGGGCACCGAATCGCCGTCGCACCAGAGCCCCAGCGGGCCCAGTATCCGCACCCGAAGCACCACGCTGCATTCCCTCCCCGTCCACTGCGCAGAGACCCTGTACTGCGTAAGGAGCAGGGCGGGCCAGCAAGCACAAAGCGACCCCCGTCGCCCATGACAGGCAGCGGGGATCGCCCAGGCCTTATACCTCGCCAGCGAAGCCGTTCCAGTCCACACCGAAGTGGATCGCACCCCCGTGGGTCTCGGCGTCGTAGACCCAGACGTTGCCCGCCGGGATCGGCGTGTTGGCGGTGACCGCCGCCACAAAGCCAGCCGACAGCACAGTCTGATCCCGGTTGGCCAGGATCCCGTAGTAGGTGCCACCCGGCCCCATGCCCGCCAGCATGGCCCCCCATGGGACCGCATTCGGATCGGGCCCGCCGAGCATGTGAATCAGGGAGGCCCGCTGCCACTGGTTGGCCCCCGCCGGCCGCCAGAGAATGATAAAGGCGGAGCAGTCGGTCAGGTGCTGGGTGTAGATCCCCTGCATGTTCGGGCCGAAGGCCACATTCGCATGGGCACCCATCGCCACATTCTGGGACTGGGCCAGGTTCAGGTTCAGTTGGGCCCTGGGCCGGTTGCCACCGGGACCAGGCGGGCCGTTCAGCACATTCCAGGCCCCATTCGCCCCTCGGTTGCCTACGGTATAGATCGGCATTCTCTCTCCTCCATTCCAGGTGTGGGATCGGCCTGTGACCGTCCTGCCACGGGGATCGATCACATATCGACCATACCGCAGGGCGCTTGCGTGGGGCTTGCGCAATCCTGCGGCGGGGAGAAGGCGAGCCGCAGGCCACAGCCGAATCCTATTACCGACCAGCCATTGAGCCAAGCTACAAGGGGGTTGTCGCCCACCATGCGAATCTACCTGATCCGCCATGCCCACACAGAGATTGTTGCAGACCAGCCAGCCGCTGAGTGGGAGTTGTCCCCCAAGGGCCTCAGCCAGGCCGAGGCGGTAGCGAACCTCCCCTTCTGGCCAGAGGTGCGGGCGATCTACTCCAGCCCGGAGGCGAAGGCGCTCCAGACCGCGGCAGGGGCCGCCCGACGGTTCGCCTTGCCCGTGGTGGTGGTGGAGGAGCTGAAGGAGCTAGAGCGCCCGGCCGGTCTCTCCCCCGACTACTTCGCCGCCGTGCAGGCATGCTTTGGGGCGCCCGAGCAGTCCGTGCAAGGCTGGGAGCCCGCCGCCCAGGTCCAGCGGCGCATGCTCCAGGCGCTCACCACGCTCCCCGCGGGCGACGGCCCGGTCGCCGTCGTCTCCCACGGCCTCTCCTACGCCCTCTTCTTCGCCGCCCTTGCGGGCAAGGCTGCGCCGAGCCTGGAGGAGTGGCGGTCGATCCCCATGCCCGGCTGGGCAGCCCTGGAGATGCCCGAAGGCAAGCTGGTGGAACCCTGGTTCCCGGTCGAAACGCCGTAGTGAGCATTCGAACCCAAATGGAGGAGGTTACCGCTATGCAGACCGCCTATCAGGTGCACCCGATCGGCTTTGTGGAGAGCCCCTTCGCCGAGGCTGGGCAGATCCCGAAGGGGTGTGGGGCCCAGCACCAGGCCGAGGGCGCGATCCGGATCCTCCCCGAGTATGCAGAGGGGCTGACCGACATTGAGGGGTACTCACACCTCTACATACTCTGGGTCTTTGACAAGGTGGATGGCTACGATCTGCTGATCACACCGCCGACCGACAACCGCCCACACGGGGTCTTCTCCACCCGCATGGCCCGCCGGCCCAATCGGCTGGGGCTGACGGTGGTCCAGCTGGTGGGGCGGGAGGGCTCCCGCCTGCTCGTCCGAGGCGTTGACATGCTCGACGGCACCCCCGTGCTCGATATCAAGCCCTACCTCTCCAGCATCCCAACCGAGGAGCTACGGCGAGGTTGGCTGGCCGAGGCCGAGCAGCGGCGGAGAGGCGACTGACAAGCGTGCACCCGGAGACGACTGCCCCCGGGTGCACCCTGCTGCTATGGGACGATGTAAAAGAGCTTCTCGGTCACCCCACAGTTCCGGAGCATCTGCATCATCTGCCCCTTGTGGTGAGCCTCGTGCTCACGCAGGCGACCCAGCACCGCCCAGACCGGGGCCGGGCCCTGGTTCCAGAACGAAACCACCCGCTCCAGGTCATCGATCGCCTCCATGCGAGCCACTACCGTCCGAGTGTTCCGGGCGAGGTGGTCACGGATCGCCGCCGGGGTCTGGGGCACCGGGTCCGGGCGGGCTGGCTGGACGCCATCCACAAATGAGAGGAACCAGTCGGCGGCCCCTGCGAGGTGCATGGCCTGGGCGCCGAAAGTGAGGGAGCCCTCCCGGAACGCGTAGTCGAAATGCGGATCCGGCATGAGGGCGCAGAATTGCTCGGTAGCCCGGCGGTGGCGCAGGAACTCTTCGACCATCTGGTTCACACTCATTCGTGTCTACCTCCGATCTACATTGTACAGGTATGATACGACCTGCCCGGACCCGGCACCTCCGTGGCAGCGAGAGTGACTGAGGCAGGGGCCGGAGAAGGGCTGGGGAAAAGGTCTATGCGAAATCTCTTGCACATGGCCTCAATGGCTCAAAATCCGCCGGAACCGGCTAACGTAACCCTTCTGTAACTAGCTCGCAACTTGATCAAGGTACGATTGAACCGTGAGGTTTTCAGGCTCGTGACTTGCGGGAAGCCCCCGCTACGATGAGGTGAAACCATGCCGACGCTTACAGCGAACGGGATCTCGATCAACTATCAGTGGCAGGGTAAAGAGGACGGCCCCGTCCTCGTCCTGGTGAACGGCTTGCTGACCGATCTCTCCTCCTGGAATGGCCACCTGGATGCGTACACCGACCACTTCCACGTCCTGACCTATGACTGCCGCGGGCAGGGTGGGTCAGAGAAGCCGGAGGTGGGTCCCTACCTGCCCGAGGATCATACGGCGGACCTGATCGGCCTGCTGGATGGACTCGGGCTTTCAAAGGTTGCCGTTCTCGGTGTCTCCAACGGCGGCCTGATTGCCATGCGCCTGGCGGCCCTGCAGCCGGAGCGTGTCACGGCGCTGGTCCTCGCCAATACTTACGGCAGGGCCGACACCGCCCTCCAGGTGAAACTGCAGTCCTGGCTCTCCGCCATGGCCGCAGGCGGTTCCGCTGTCCGGTTTGATGTCTCCCTCGCCTGGATCTGGGGCGCCTCCTACCTGAACAAGGCCTACGAAGCGCTCAAGCCTTGGCGGGAGAAGGGCTCGGCAATCCCGATCCACGCCGCCAACAACCTGATTGAGGGCGGCAAGCACCATGACGTGCTTGAGATCCTTCCGAATATCACCTGCCCGACCCTGCTCATGGTCGGCGACGAGGACGTACTGACACCGCTCTCTTACAGCCACGAAATGCAGCGCCGGATCGCCGGCAGCCGCCTCGTCATGCTAAAGGAAGCCGGGCATTGCATGTTCCTGGAGCAGACCGCCCGGTTCAAGCAGGTTGCTTCCGCGTTCTTCAAGGAGGCCGTCCGCTAAAGCTATCTTGGCAAAGGAAGTCGATCATCGTGCAGCCATCGTTTATCGCCTCCTACGTCATCCGGCTTTTCCGGGACCAGGCGACCGATGGGGCATCGGGCTGGCGGGTCGTCGTGCGAAACGTTCAGACTGGTGAGGAACGGCAGTTCCAGCGACCCACGGAAGCCCTCGCCTTCCTGGAGGAAGCGGCATCCGATCGGGTTGTGCAGTAGTCCACATAAGGGTATTCTGGGCTCGCCATTCCGCATCGGCGAGTCCGTTCGCCAAAAACGGTTTCAGGGGGTATCTTTCACATGCAGAAGGAGCTTCAGGGTAAGGTTGCGCTCGTTACTGGTTCCGCCCGCGGTCTCGGCAAGGCCATCGCGATTGAGCTCGCTAACAAGGGCGCTGATATCATTGTCAACGACATCCCTCCCATGGAGGCCGAGGCGCTGAAGACCGTTGAGGAGCTGAAGGCCCTCGGCGTCAACGCCAAGTTCTACGGCGCCTTCGTCAACGTTGAAGAACAGGTCAACAAGATGGCGGAGGAGGTCGGTCAGGTCGATATCCTCGTCAACAACGCCGGCATTAACCGTGACGGCCATATGCGCAAGACCAAGAAGTCTGACTGGGACGCCGTCCTCGATGTCAACCTGACCGCCCCCTATGTCGTCACCAAGGCCTTCCTGCCGCAGATGATCAGCCGCAACTGGGGCCGCATTATCAACATCGCTTCCTACGTCGGCCGGACCGGCGTCTTCGGCACCCCGTACTATGCCGCCTCCAAGGCCGGCCTGATCGGCTTCACCAAGGAAGTCGCCATTGAGGTTGCCAAGAAGGGCATTACCGTCAACGCTCTGGCCCCGGGCTATATCCTGACCGACATGATGCTGCAGTACCCGCAGGAGCAGCTGGACGCCATTACCGCCAAGATCCCCGTCGGCTCCTTCGCCAAGCCGACTGATGTCGCCTACTGGGTCGGCGTCTGCGCCTCGCCCCGCGCCTGGTTCATGACCGGCGGCGTGATCGACTGCAACGGCGGCTCCTGGATGTAGCCTGAGGAGGTACAAACCTGTGCGCGATGTCGTTATTGTTTCGGCTGCCCGTACCGCCATTGGCACCTTCGGCGGCACCCTGGCCAATATCCCCGCTCATGAGCTGGGCGCCACGGTGATCAAGGAGGTCCTGAAGCGGGCCAACGTCTCCCCCGACCTGGTCGATGAGGTCATCCTCGGCCAGATCCTGACCGCCGGTGAGGGGCAGAACCCCGCCCGCAAGGCGGCGCTCAAGGCTGGCATTCCCGTCACCACCCCGGCCACCAGCGTCAACAAGCTGTGCGGCTCCGGCCTGAAGACGGTCACCATGGGCGTCCAGGCGATCATGCTCGGCGATGCCGACGTGGTCGTTGCGGGCGGCCAGGAGTCCATGTCCATGGCCCCGTACATCCTGCCGAAGGCCCGTACCGGCTACCGCATGGGCCACGGCGAGATCGTGGACTCCATGATCAACGACGCCCTCACCTGCTCCTGGGAGCACTACCATATGGGCATGACGGCGGAGAACGTCGCCTGCGACTATGGGATCAGCCGTGAGGAGCAGGACGCCTTCTCTGCCGAGTCGCAGCGGAAGGCGGAGGCCGCAATCAAGTCCGGCCGCTTCAAGGATGAGATCGTCCCGGTGGTGATTCCGTCCAAGAAGGGCGATATCACGTTTGACACCGACGAGTTCCCCCGTGCCGGCACCACGGCCGAGTCGCTGGCCAAGCTGCGCCCCGCCTTCAAAAAGGACGGCACCGTCACCGCTGGCAACGCCTCCGGCATTAACGACGGCGCTGCGGCTGTCCTGCTCATGTCCGCCGAGAAGGCGGCCGAGCTAGGCCTCAAGCCGCTGGCCACAATCCGTGGCTACGCCTCTGTGGGCGTCGAGCCCCGGATCATGGGCATGGGCCCCTGGCCCGCCACTGTGAAGGCGCTGAAGAAGGCCGGCCTGACCCTGGATCAGATTGACCTGATCGAAGCGAATGAGGCCTTTGCCGCCCAGTCGCTGGGCGTCGGCCGTGAGCTGAAGTGGGACATGAACAAGGTGAACGTCAACGGCGGTGCGATCGCACTGGGCCATCCGGTCGGTGCGTCCGGCACCCGTATCCTGGTCACCCTGCTCCATGAAATGCAGAAGCGGCAGAGCCGGTACGGACTGGCGACTCTCTGCATCGGTGGCGGTCAGGGTATCGCTGTGATCGTCGAGCGGGCCTAAGCTCCGCACTAGTCGGGTCCCCCGAATGGGATCTGGGACACCACGCCCCAGGTCTCATTCGGGAATCACCCGAAGGTCCCATGGGGGAGAAGCACCCAGATTAGGCACAAGGGCTTATGGACGATCACGACCCCGTTCCCTAAGATGAGACTTGTGAATGTGCTCACGTTCACAAACTGATAGATGCAAAAAGAGCCACTCACACCAGTTTTACACCGTTTGGATGCGGCACGCCTTATACACCAAGGAGGTTTTTCTATCATGGCGATGTTCTCCCTCACTGAAGAGCAGGAACTGATCCGTAATACCGCCCGTGAGTTCGCCCAGCAGTACTGCGCCCCGATCGCAAACGAGGTCGACGACGAGGCCAAGTGGCCCACCGAGTCCGTGGCGGCTATGGCCGAGCTGGGTCTGATGGGCATTCCTTTCCCGGAGAAGTACGGTGGCGCCGGTTCGGACAACCTAAGCTACGCCATCGCGATCGAGGAGATCTCCCGTGTTTGCGCTTCCACCGGCGTGATCCTCTCGGCCCACACCTCCCTGGGCACCTGGCCGATCTACCACTTCGCCAGCGAAGAGGTCAAGATGCAGTACCTGCCCCGGATGTGCTCGGGCGAGCTGCTCGGCGCCTTCTGCCTGACCGAGGCCGGTGCCGGCACCGACGCCGCCGCCCAGACCACCGTGGCGGTGGAGGATGGCGACCACTTCGTCCTCAACGGTGCGAAGGTCTTCATTACCAACGGCGACCATGCTGATATCTTCATCGTCTTCGCCATGACCGACAAGTCCAAGGGCACCAAGGGCATCACCGCCTTCGTGGTGGAGAAGGCCTGGGCTGGCGTCTCGGTCGGCAAGCACGAGCGGAAGATGGGCATTCGTGGCGCTCACACCACCGAGATCCTCTTCCACGACGTCCGGGTGCCGAAGACCCACATGCTCGGCAAGGTGGGCGACGGCTTCAAGGTTGCCATGATGACCCTCGACGGCGGCCGTATCGGCATCGCTGCGCAGGCTCTGGGCATCGCTCAGGCGGCCCTGGACGAGTCGGTCAAGTGGGCCAAGGAGCGGCAGCAGTTCGGCAAGCCGATCGCGGCCAACCAGGCGATCCAGTTCATGATCGCTGACATGGCCACCCAGGTTCAGGCTTCCCGCCACCTGGTCTACCATGCTGCCACCCTGAAGGACGAGGGCAAGCCCTACTCCAAGGAGGCTTCCATGGCGAAGCTCTTCGCTGCGGAGACGGCGATGCAGCAGTCGATCAAGGCGGTCCAGATCCATGGCGGCCTGGGCTATATCAAGGGCACCGTCGCTGAGCGGCTCATGCGTGACGCCAAGATCACGGAGATCTACGAGGGCACCTCTGAGGTCCAGCGCATGGTTATCGCCGGCGCCGCCCTGCGGTAGTTGACGTAACTCCCGGCGGCACAACCGCCGGGATCATCGTGACCAGTCTACCACCCGGCGCCCGCCTACCCCCCGGGCGCCGGGGCCCAATTCAAGGAGGATGTACACATGCCGAACATTATCACCTGCTTTAAGTGGGTTCATGATGAGGCCGACATTCGGGTTGAGGGCAACGGCGCCCTGAACTTCGAGCGGGCGGGCAGGAAGATCAGCGAGTACGACCGGAATGCGATCGAGGCGGCCGTTCAGATCCAGGAGCAGAAGGGCGGTTCGGTTGTCGCCCTCTCCCTCGGCGGCCCGGAGCTGAAGGCCTCGGCGAAGGATGCGCTCTCCCGGGGTCCGGAGCGGGCGGTCCTCGCAATCGATCCGGCCTTTGAGGGTGCGGACAGCCAGACCACTGCCCTGGGTCTCGTCGCCGCGATCCGGGCCGGCGCTGGCGCCTTCGACCTGATCCTGTGCGGCGAGGGTTCGAGCGACGCCTACGCCCAGCAGGTTGGCCCCCGCATGGCGGCCCTGCTCGATATCCCCTGCATCAGCTTCGTCAACAAGCTGGAAGTGACCGAGACCGGCGTGCGCGCCGAGCGGAAGCTGGAAGATGGCATTGAGGTCGTGGAGGCATCCTTCCCGGTCCTCGTGACCGTCCTGCCGGACCTGAACAAGCCCCGTATCCCTGGCCTGAAGCAGGTCATGGGCGCTGCCAAGAAGGAAGTCAAGGTTCTCGACGCCGCCGCCCTCGGGCTGGGCGCCGCTGAGCTGACCAGCCGGGTGGAGAGCCGGGCGGTCCGGGCGCCGAAGAGCGACCGCAAGCAGCAGAAGGTGGGCTCGGTCACCGAGCTGGCCCAGGCGATCGCCTCGGCCCTGCGGTAGTCACCCCGGGCGACACCGCTCGGTTTCCATGAGAAGCGAACGAAAGGATGTGCCACATATGGCTGGCATTTGGGTCCTGTCTGAACAGCGCTCCACGCTGCTGGAGCTGATCGGGGAAGGCCGCAAGATTGCGGACGCCCTGGGCGCCCCCTTGACCGCCGTTGTGATCGACGCCCGTGAGACCGCTGTTGACGCCATGGCCTACGGTGCCGATGGCGCCCTGCTCCTCACCCTGCCCGCCGGCCAGCCGCTGGAGACCGCTGCCGCCACCCTGGCTGACCTGGCCAAGCAGGCCGAGCCCGAGATCATTCTCGTGGGGGCCACCCTGCGGGCCAAGGATCTCGCCGCCCGCCTCGCCGCCAAGCTCGGCGCTGGCCTCTCCACCGATGCCACCAACCTCCGGCTGGAGAACGGCCAGCTGGTGATCGACCGCATGGTCTTCGGCGGCGGCGGCGTCTCGACCCAGGTCGTGACCTCCAAGCCGCAGATCGCCTCTGTTCCGCCCCGCACCTTCCCGGCCCCGGCCCAGGATCCCCGGGTCGGTGAGGTCCGTGAGGTGACCGTTCCCGCCGACGCTCGTGTGAAGATCGTGGAGCGCCGGACCAAGGCCGCCGAGGGCGTCGATATCGCCGAGGCGCAGGCTGTCGTGGGCGTAGGCCGTGGCCTCGCCAACAAGGCTGACATCGCCATGGCCGAGGAGCTGGCCGCCGTGCTCAACGGCGCTGTCGGTTGCACTCGCCCCGTGGCCGAAGACCTGGGCTACCTGCCCGAGGATCGGTATATCGGCATCTCCGGTCGGAAGATCGCCCCGGCTGTCTATATCGGTGTCGCCGCCTCTGGCCAGGTCCAGCACGTGGCCGGCATCAAGGATGCCAAGGTGGTCGTCGCGATCAACAAGGACGAGAATGCCCCGCTCTTCAAGTACGCCGACTATGGCCTGGTGGGCGACGCCTACCAGATCGTCCCTGCCCTCACCGCCGAGCTGAAGAAGCTCCTCGGCTAAATTCACCACCCGGGAGGTATCCACCATGGCCGAAGAACGCATGGATGCCATCGTGGTTGGGGCGGGACCGGCGGGTGCCGCCGCCGCCCTGACCCTGGCCCGGGCCGGCATGGAGGTCGTCCTGATCGAACGGGGCGCCGCCGTCGGCTCCAAGAACATGACCGGTGGGCGGCTCTACACCCACTCGCTCCAGAAGCTCTGCCCGAACTTCTGGGAAGAGGCGCCCGTCGAGCGGCGGGTCACGCGGGAGTTGCTCACCTTCCTCACCCCCGAGTCCGCTGTCTCGGTCGATATTAAGTCGCCCAAGTTCGAGCAGAACTCCTACACCGTCCTGCGCGCTCGGTTCGACCCCTGGCTGGCCGAACAGGCCGAGGCCGCTGGCGCCATGGTCGCCACGGGCGTCAAGGTGGATGACCTGATCATCGAAAATGGTCGGGTGATCGGTGTCCGGGCCGGCGAGGATGAGATGTACGCCAACGTGGTGATCATTGCCGAGGGCGCCAACTCGCTGCTCCCCCGCAAGGCCGGTCTCCGCACCCGTGAGATCGACCCGAAGCACGTGGCCACCGGCGTGAAGACCACCATTGAGCTGCCGACCAAGACGATCGATGACCGCTTTGGCCTGGCCGGCGGCGAGGGTGCTGCACAGCTCTTCGTCGGCTCCGTCTCCAAGGGGCTGCCGGGCGGCGGGTTCCTCTATACGAATAAGGACTGCATCTCCCTTGGTCTGGTTATTACCGTTGAGGGAATGGTACACAATAAGGTCCGGCCCGCCGACCTCATGGAAGAGCTGAAGATGCATCCGGCCATTGCGCCCCTGATCGATGGGGGCAAGGTGGTGGAGTACTCGGCCCACCTGGTCCCCGAGGGTGGCGTGGCGATGATGCCGCAGATCACCGGCGACGGGATCCTGGTGGCTGGCGATGCCGCCGGCTTCGTGCTCAATCTGGGCTACGCTGTACGTGGCATGGACTTCGCCATCGCTTCGGGCATTCACGCTGCGGAAGCGGCGATCGAGGCCAAGCAGAAGGGCGACTACACCAAGGCTGGCCTGGCCGGCTATGAGGAGAAGCTCCGCAACTCCTTCGTGCTGAAGGAGCTACAGCATTACAAGGACGCCCCGCATTTCATCGAATCCACCCCGCGCATGTTCACCGCCTACCCGGCGCTGCTGGAGTCGGTCCTCCTGAAGATGTTCACCGTCGAGGGGACCACCCAGCCGCAGCATCTCATGCAGATGATGATGGGTGAGCTGCGTGGCAAGGCCTCGCTCTGGGACCTCGGCATGGATGCATGGAAGGGGATGCGGTCACTATGATGAAGCCGATGAGCATCGAGGACCGCCTTGGACTAAACAAGTTTGCGGTCGACGAGGAGTTCGCCCATATTAAGGTGAACAACGAGATCTGTGCCACCTGTGAGACCAAGCCCTGCACTTGGGCGTGCCCGGCTCTGCTCTATTCCCTGGTGGACGGGGCGATCAAGTTCGACTATGCCGGCTGCCTCGAATGTGGCACCTGCCGGGTGGTCTGCCCCAAGCCTGGGGCTCTGACGTGGGAATACCCGCAGGGCACCATGGGGATTCAGTTCCGGTACGGCTAAAGGCGGGCGTTTGATCCGAGTCCCGCATATAGAGGAGGAAGTTCCATGCGCTTTCAAGTAGGCGACAAGGCTTCCATGGCGAAGACCGTCTCCGAGACCGACGTCTACCTCTTCGCTGGCATCACCGGTGACCTGAACCCGGCTCACGTGAACGAAGCCTGGGCCAAGACCACGAAGTTCGGCGGCCGCATCGCCCATGGCATGATCTCCGCCGGCTTTATCTCGGCCGTCCTGGCCATGAAGCTGCCTGGACCGGGCACGATCTACCTGGGCCAGACCCTGAAGTTCACCGCTCCGGTCCGGATTGGTGACACCGTCACCGCCGAGGTCGAGGTCATCGAGATCATCGACGGCAAGCGGCTCCGCCTCCGCACCACCGCCACCAACCAGGACGGCACCGTCGTGGTCGAGGGCGAGGCGCTGGTCCTGCCGCCCCGGGAGTAAGAAGCACGCGAAGAATCCCCGCTCGCCAGCAGGTCGAGCGGGGTTTTTTCATGGCCGCAAGGTCGCCGCAAACGGTAGGAAGGTGGTGGTAGGTAAGTGGCGAACATTATCATGCAGTTTGCACAAGCATGAAGGAGGCAGTTGCATGAAAATGGACGTCTTTCTCCCAGAGGGTTTGAGTGGGTTCGTGGCGGGCATCGCCAGCGACCTGGACTTCGCCACCCGCCAGCTAAAGCGGCACTTGAAGGACCTGACCCCGGAGCAGCTGACCATGGTGCCCGACGGTCTTTCCAACAGCATTGCCACGATTGTGGTCCATATGGCGGGCTCGGAGGTCTACTTCGCCTACAGCCTGCTGGGGAAGAAGGTGCCGGACGAGCATAAGACGACCTTCCTCATGGGCCAGGGGGACGATGGCCTGCTGCGGCCGGCGTTGGGCGAGACGGTCGAGAGCCTCACCGCCAAGCTGGACCAGGCCCGGGCGATGCTCCTGGAGAGCCTGGTCGCCCTTGCAGATACCAACCTGGACGAGGAGCTTCCCTGGGGCAAGGAGGCGAAGGCGACCCGCCGCTTCTACCTCTCCCTGTTGCCCTATCACTTCTCGTCCCACACCGGCCAGATTCAAATGGTCCGCAAGCTTGTCACTCGCTAGGCGAGGGAAAGACCCAGGCCGCTGCCCAGTGCGCAGCGGCCTTCCCGTTTTGTTGTGAGAGTCACCCGAAAAATGGTGCAAGGGTGTCTTCTGTGCTCCGACGGGTATGAGGAGGCGGTTCGTCGAACTAGAAGCCAACCCGAAAACAGGGGGGCGAACAGCAAACGATGCAGCACATTCTACCCGATTCGCTGGACCCGGTGATTCTGTCTATGGGAGCCGGGGTGGCGGTGGTCACCTTCTACCTGCTCTTCTCGCTCCGGGTTCAGCTCTCCATGCAGGCGGGAACCGGTCGTCGCTTCTGGCAAGTCAACGCGCTCGTGGCGGCTGCCACAGGGATCGGGGTGAGCCTGACCCTGGGACTGCTGGCCGCACGATTGCCGCTCGCCCTGGCCTTTGGCATTCCCGTGCAGGGGCTCGTCCTTGCCCTGAGCCTGCTGGTGGGGCTTCTCACCCTGGCGGGTCGGACCGAGGCGGAACTCGTCAGCGGGTGGCGGGCTGCGCTCCCCCTCTTCTTTGGCCTCGGTCTGGTGGGGGTACAGCAACTGGTGATCGGACAACTGTCGATCGCACCTGTCGCCTCCGAAGGGAGCCTGCAGCGGGTAGTCGCCCTGCCCTTCGCCCTCTGCGGACTGGCGGTGATCCTCCTCTCCGGCATGATGCTGGCTATGGATGCGCGCACGGTCCTCTTCTTTGCCCAGCGCTCCAGCGAGGCGGACGAGGTCATGTTCACCGTGGCCCGTTCGGGGATTCTCATCTACCTGAACCCGAAGGCGGAGCGGCTGATCGACCGCAAGCTGGAACAGGTCCGGGGGCGAGCAGCGTCGGCCGTGCTTCCAGAGCCGCTCTGGAGCTTTCTCGCTACGCCGTTGAAGCGGCTTCACCGGGAGCCGCGGGTGCCATCGTTCGAGATTTACTATGAGCCCTCCGGGCAGTGGTACGAGGTCAACTTCCTGCCATGGCCCGACTACGTGGCGGTGGTCCTGCGGGACCTGACCACGCAGAAGAAGCTGGAGGAGCAGGTCCGGTACCAGGCGACCCACGACGGGTTGACCGGATTGGCCAACCGGGCCCACTTCTACGATCAGCTCGAAGGGAGCCTACGAGAGCAGCGGGAGGGGATCGGTCTCCTCTTTCTCGACCTGGATGACTTCAAGCGGGTCAACGACTCGTGGGGCCACGCCACCGGCGATCAGGTGCTGGTAGAAGTGGCCCGGCGGATCGAAGGCTGCGCCAGGCCCGGGGACTTGGTGGCCCGACTCGGCGGGGACGAGTTCGCCATTCTGCGGCGGGCGACGACCGAGGCCGAGGCGGTCGATATGGCCAGACAGTTGCTCGCGGTCATGGGGGAGCCGTTTGCGATCGGAGACCGGGCTCATACGGTCGGCGTCAGCATTGGCATTGCCATGAGCAGCGCGGCGGACGAGTCGGTCGATCACCTGCTGCGTGGCGCCGACATGGCCATGTACCGGGTGAAGGCCGGAGGGAAGGCGAACCTGGAGGTCAACCGTTCTTGACAAAAGAAGCAGGAATATACACAGGTGCCATCGAATACCAATTATATCCCAACGGATGAAGGGAGTTGGTGTTCAGGTGCGACGGATCCTGGCGTGGTTGCTTATGGCTTCGGTGCTGCTTTTCCCTGCCATAGCGCAGGCAGAGAAGCCGATCAGCCTGGTGGTTGGAGGGGTAGAGGTCCAGACCGATGTCGCCCCCGTCCTGGAGGGCGGGCGGACCCTGGTGCCCCTGCGGGCCCTGACCGAGGCGCTTGGCTTCGCTGTTCACTTTGACGATCTCACCCAGACGGCCACGCTCACCAAGGGCGACAGGTCGATCCAACTGACGGTGGGCAAGCAGGAGGCCCTGGTAAACGGTTCGCCGGTTCAGCTAGATATCGCCCCGGTCACTCGGGGAGGGCGCATGCTGGTCCCCGTCCGATTCGTGGCGGAGACGATCGACCTGGACGTAGCCTGGGACGAGGCGAGCCAGTCGGTCCGGGTCACCCCGAAGGGAGAGGCTGTGCAGTCCGGGGGCGGGGTAGATCCGGCGGCCCTTGCCCTGCTGGAGAAGCTGTCCAATGTCGGGACCTACAAGACCCATGGCACCGTGGAACTGACCGTGGGGAGCGCCCTGCGGAGCGCTACGATGACCATGGATGTGGAAGCCTACTCAAACGGCCAAGGCGAGATGCTCACCTACGCCACAACCCGGGGGCCGGGCCTAGAACAGAAGAGTGGCTCCGCCATTTACAGCGGTCAGGTGTGGCTCCAGGATCTTACCGGTGCCTGGGTGGCGTTGCCCGGCTCGCCCGCCGCACGGATCGATCCCGGCAGCGACCCCACGGGCATGGCCAGGCCCTCTCTGGAAGACCTGAAAGGGGCTGAGGTCACGCTGGTCCGGCAGCCCTATGAGGGTGTCGACATGCAGGTGGTGAAGGTCAGGGTGGATCTGGTGGAGATGACCAGGAGGCTCGGCCAAGACGCGTCACAGATCGCCAGCGGCTTCATTGTCTACACCTACTGGCTAGGTCCGGATCAGACACCACACCACATGGACATCCTCACGGAGGTCCTCTACGCCGACGAGTATCATACTGCGATCAGTATCTCGGGCTCCGTATTCTACGAGCCCTGGGATCAGCCGATCCCCTTCCCCGCTGAGATCACCGGGGCCACCAGCCAGTAGAGACAGGCCCCCGCTGCACGACCTGCGCAGCGGGGGCCTCGCTATGGCGCTACGACGAGGGAGCTACTGTAGGTGACCGCTTCATCCAGGTTCATGGCGTGACCGCTCTGGCGAGCATCGGCGAGCGCCTCGCTGCCCAGTCGGGCCGAGAGCGTTGAGAGGGCGAAATCGATCTCTTGCTGGTAGACGACATCGGGCACGAGCCGGTTGGCCTCCAGCGCCGCCTCAGCGGCGCCGAGGAGACGGGCGCCCTCCAGGTCCCGCCCGGCGGTGACCAGGGATCCAGCCATGCCGACCAGGTAGTAGACAATCGAGCGCCGGAAGCCAGCCTGGCGCCCCCAGTTGAGCGATTCGGTGTGGCGGGCGCAGGCCAGAGTGGGGTCGCCGAGCCGGCGGGCCAGGAGGCCGAGGTTGCCAAAGGTGATCGAGAGGAAGAGCTTGGACTCTAGCTTCCGGGCATGCTCCAGGGCGTCGAGCAGGTACCCGCCCGCCCGCTCCAGGTCGTCGGCGATCAGGGCGAGCATGCCCAGGTTGCCCAGCACGGCGCTGGCAAGGTTGTCTGCCCGCAATTCCCGCACGAGCGTCAGGCACTCCTCCAGGTAGGCGACCGCCTTCTCGTACTGGCGCAGGTTGGTGGCGGCAACGGAGAGGTTGTTCAGGGCGATCGCAATCCCGTAGGTGTTCTGCAGCTCTCGCACCAGCTGCAGCGACTCCTCCCATGCGGCGGTCGCCTCTGCCAGCTTGCCCTGAAGCTGGAGGGTCTGCCCCAGGGTGTTGAGCACCCGGTAGAGGTTGGTCTTGTCCCCGGCGGAGCGGAGCACGGCGGCAGCCTCTTCGCAGCGCTGCTGGCCGCTGGCCGGGTCACCGGTGTACGCTGCGATCATGGCAAGCCCCTCGCTGGCCGTGGCCCGGCCGAGCCGGTCGCCCAGCTCCTCCCAGATCCCAATGCACTCGTCCAGGTAAAGCTTGGCGCGGGGCAGGTCCCCCTGGCGCCGGGTGATATGCTCGGCCCGGGCCAGCGCCCTGGCCCGAAGGGCGGTCCGCTCCTGGGTAAACGGCGCCGCCAGGACCTGATCGAGCCACTGGCGCCCCTCTGACTCCATTCCCCGGAGGTCCCAGAACCGCCAGAGGGCGGTACTGAGGCGTAGGGCGGTCTCGGCCGCCCCGGTGTCCAGGGCCCACTGCAGGGCGGCAAGCAGATTGGGCTGGTCCGCTGCCTGCGCCCCGGCGGTCTTGACCTGCTCTGGCCCTTCGAGCAGCGGGGCGGTGGTCTCGGCCAGGTTCAGAAAGAAGGCGGCGTGGCGGCGGCGGGTGTCGGCCGCGTGCTCGCCCAGGGCCTCCAGGCCATATTGCCGAAGGATCTCATGGATCTCGAACCGCCCCTGCGACGTACGGCGGAGCAGCGATTTGTCAAGCAGGGCGGAGAGCATGAAGAGCGAGGCCCCGGCCACCTCAGCAGCCGCCTTCGGCGTGAAGCCGCCGCGGAAGACGGAGAGCCGGCTGTACGCCTGTTGCTCCTCGCGGGAGAGGCGCTGCCAGGAGTAGTCGAAGACCGCCCGCAGGGAGCGGTGGCGCTCGGGCAGGTCGGACTGCTGGGCGGCGAGCAGGTCGAGGTTCTCACCAATCGCATTGGCGATCTCTTCGTACGAGAGCAGGCGGGACCAGGCGGCGGCTAACTCCAGCCCCAGCGGGATTCCCTGGACCATGCGGCAGATCCGAACCACATGGGCCATGTCAGACGGCCCCGGGGCCGAGTTGATATCGACCAGCCAGGAGCGGTCGGCGAGGAGCTGGACCGCTGCGGAGGAGCCGGCGGCTGCATCCTCGGTGGGCAGCGGGAGGCCGCCCAACTCCAGCAGCGCCTCGCCGCTCAGGTGAAGCCGCTCGCGTGAGGTGATCAGGACGGAGACCGCAGGGGCGGCCTCAAGGACCTGGGCGACAAGGTGGGCGCCCTCGATCACGTGCTCGAAGTTGTCGAGGATCAGGAGCATCTGCTTGTCGGCCAGGTGCTGGACCACCTTCTCCATGGGCGGGGTCCGGTCGTTGAGCGTCAGCCCGAGCACCTGGGCGAGGGCCAGGGGGATCGAATCGGCGCCGAGGATCGGGGCGAGCTCCACGAAGCGGGCACCGTGGTGAAAGCGCGGCAGGAGTTCGGCACCGGCCTGGCAGGCCAGCCGGGTCTTGCCGACCCCGCCCGGCCCCAACAGGGTGAGGAGGCGACCGGCGGTCAGTCGGCGTTTGATCTGCTCCAGCTCCTCGTCCCGCCCAATGAAGCGGGAGATAGCGACCGGCAGGTTGTGCGGGGCTATGCCGTAAGTGAGCCGCTCAGCGAGGCGAAGATCGACGTAGGTCGGGCTGACAAGCCAGCGGTCGCCCTCGCTCCGGATAATCGAGGCGCCCTTCAGCTCGGCCATGCCACGCTCCAGCAGGCCGGGGAGTCCCCTGGTGGCGCTGTGAAACCAGCGCACGAAGGCGGGTGGGGGCTCGTCCCGCAGGAAGCTCCGCAGCCAGATCCGAATCCCGGTCGGCGACAGGGCGGGCAGGTGGATCGTGCGGTGGAGAGGGACGTCCAGGTGGAGGGAATGGGCGCCTGCCTCGGACTCGACCGAGCAGATCAGGCCAAGGTGGGGGAGGCGCCCGCTCGCGAAGAGCTGGCGAATCACCTGGCCACTCTCGGGGTCGAGGTCGGTCAGGTTGTCCACGATCAGCAGGAGCGGGTTGGCCGGGGCCAGTTGCTCAAGCCGGCAGGCAAGGGCGGCTGCACCGCCCGGGAGCGGCGGAGCCGGGCCGTCGGACAGCGCTTCGCGCAGGGCGCCCAAGGCACGGGCCTTCAGAGCCGGGGACGCCTGAATGGTCACGACGCGCAGGCCACGCATGCGGGCGAAATCCCCCGCCTCGGCAAGGAAGCGGCTACGGCCGGAGCCGGGAGCGCCAACCACGGTGCAGAGCCCGCTCTGCGCAAAGAGCAGGTCAATAAAGGCGTGCACCGTCTCGATCTGTCCATCCCGCTCGATCAGGCGGGTCAGGTCGCCGGTCTCATTCGCCATGGGTTCGGTCTCTGCGGCCAGGGCACGGCCCCGACCGGTACGCTTGACTGCGCGCAGACGGGCGTCGGCCCGCAGGAAGAGGCTGTCGGCGTCGGCGCCATCTTCCGGGTAGGTGGCAAGGCCGAGGCTGATCGAAGCGGAGAGGGGTGGGGTGCCGGTGAACGGTGCGGCGGCGACGGCATCGATCATGCGGGTGGCAAGGGCGAGCGCCTGCTCTTTGGAGCGCCCGGGCATGAGTAGCACAAATTCATCGCCGCCGTAGCGGAAGAGCTGGTCGGCGGCGCTCACGACCGTAGCGAGCCGCCGGACGACATCGACCAGGATCTCGTCGCCGCGCTTGTGACCGAACCCGTCGTTGATCGATTTAAAGTGGTCGATATCGAAGATCGCGATTGACAGTCGGGTTCCGCTCTGGCTTGCCCGGAGCAACTCGCTTTCGAACCGCTTTGGCAGGGCGGCGCGTCCATGGGCGCCGGTCAGGGCGTCGCGGTCGTGCACGTCTGGTGTCATCGGCAGGGCTCCCCTTGTCATGTCAATTCCGATTCAAATCGCATATATGCGACCAGTTTATCATGGTGAAGTCCGGGAGGGAATGGGAGCGAGCGAGTATCTGCTCCCGGTTATGGGCGTGTCGCTGCCGGGAGAATCGAACAGCCCCCGCCGCACAGCCTGTGCAGCGGGGGCCCATGTCTACCTACCCAGAGCTTACTGGGCCGGGAAGTTGAGGACCTTGATCCGCTCCTGGAGGTCATAGGAGACGGGGCCACCTGCGGAGAGGGCGGCGAAGTAGTCCACGAAGACGTCCAGGTCGATCACGCCGAGGTCGATCTGCTTGTCGGAGAGCGCCTTCAGGGTTGAGAGATCATCGCCACCGGTCGCCATGAAATTGTTGACAACCACCGTGTAGGAGCCAGCGGGGTCGAGTGGCTGACCGTTGCTCAGCTCAATCGCGGTCACCCGTTCCCCTGCCGGCGCAGCATAGTCCCAGGTGAAGCGGATCCCCGCCACCTGGATCGGGCGGTGGCCGCTCTCGGCGTTCTGCAGGAGGCGGACATAGCTCTCCAGCCCAATCTCCAGGGTCTCCTGCAACTGGGCGCCGGTCATTTCCACGGTGACAAGGGTATTGCCGAAGGGTTCGATCGTGTAGAGGTCCCCCCAGGTGACGGTGCCGTCCTCCCCGCCCTCCAGGTGGGCCCGGATCCCGCCGCCGTTGACCAGGGCGATCTCGATCCCCGGGGCAGCGGTCAGCATGGAGTCGGCAATCAGGTCACCCAGGGCGCTCTCGCCCGACGGATTCTCACTCCAGTTGTGCAGGATCGGCGCCGCTAGCTTGCCCACGGGCCGGGACTGGAGCGGTTTCACCGCCGCATTCCACCGGGCAAGCGCCTCGCTGACCGCAGGTGCAGGGGCCAGGTTCGGCGAGGGCAGGAGGTAGGCGGGAACGGCCCGGGTCACCTGCCCGGTCGCCTTGTCAATGTACAGCTCCACCCGGGCCAGCGCCCGGCCGTAGTAGCCGCCCTGGGCCACGGGGACGATCTCACCGTTGGCGTTCAGCACGTACCCGGCGGTCAGCTCGTGGGAGTGGCCGGCCATGACCGCATCTACCCGTTCGTGGACGTTGGCGAACCATGTCGCCACGTCGCCCTCGACCCTGGCAGGCTCCTTGCTGCCGGGGCTCCCCACGGCGTGGAGCATGACCACGATCAGGTCGGCGCCCTGCGACCGGAGGGCCTTCGCCTGCTCATCGATCACCGGGGCCGGGTCCCGGAACTCCAGGTCGGCGACGTTGGCTGGCAGCACGATCTCGGCGGTCTGGGGCGTGGTAATGCCGATCAGACCCACCTGGTACCCCCCGACCGTCGCCATGGCAGACGGCTTCAGCCACTCGGGCCGCTCCCCCGTCTGCTTGACGAAGATATTGGCCGAGACGACCGGGAACTCGGCTCCGTTCATGAGTTTCAGCATGGTCTCCCGGGCCCAGTCGAACTCGTGGTTGCCGAGGGTGCCGGCATCGACCCCGAGGCTGTTGCGCCACTCCTGGACCGACTCGCCCTGCACCAGGTTGGAGATCGGTGTGCCCTGGAAGGTGTCGCCGATATCCAGGAGGAGCAGGTTCGGGTTCTCCAGCGCCTGCCCCAGGATCGCTGTGGTCAGCCGCTCGGCGCCCAGGTCGTTGCCGGGCCGCTTCCGGCTGTCCTGGAAGAGGTGGCCGTGGAAGTCGTTGTAGCTCAGGATCGTCACCTTGTCGATGCCCTCAGGCAGCCGCTCGGGCAGCATGAGCGAGAGGAGTTTGGCGGCCGCACCCAGGCTGAGGGGCGCCTGGGGGTCGAGCACGGCTCCGGGCCGCCCCTCCAGGGCGCCACGGCTCATGGCGAAGGCGACCGGCAGGCGGGCGTAGTCGCTCAGCGAGGCGGCGTCGGCTGCGCTCTGCAGGATTCGCAGGTCGACATCGGTCTCTGCCAGGTTGGCCACCGCCAGGGCGATCAGCGTGACCGCATCCTCCCGGGAGATGGGGGCGGTGCCGGCGACCGCCGGGTCGTACCCGCCGGGGGGCAGGGTTGCGCTGGCGTCCAGGCTGGTCGGGGTGCCCCCCAGCGCCGTGGTCAGCAACCGCAGGAACTCCCTGCGGGGGACGGGCTGGTCAAGACCGGTCTCCAGGGCAATCCCCTGATGCTGCAGGTCGCAGGCGTAGGGCGCCGCCCAGTGGGCCGGCAGGTTACAGTCGCCCAGGTTCAGCGGGGTCACATTCGGGCCAGCAGCCTGTGCCAGGCTGGTGAAGAGGAGCATGAGCATGGCGCCGAGCGCAAGCCCGGTGCGGAAGCGACGCATGAAGATCCCCCTTTGCGCATAATTACCAGTATATTTATACCGCATCTCCGGGAGGATCTCCTGTTGATCTGGGCGATCGAGCCGACGTATACCTTATGTTGCCTTCGGCTAGAATCGGAAGGCAAGCAACCCCGACAGGATGCTATACTTAGAGTGTAGAAGTACACCTATACAATGTGGGTCTGAAGTCATGGAGGGACGGGCTTTTGAAGCTACACGATCTGATCACAGCCCTGGATCATGCCCAGGTGCTAAACCATACGGAGAGGGCGATCACCGGGATCGCTGCAGACTCGCGTCAGGTGAAGCCGGGCGACCTCTTTGTCTCCATTCCCGGCGCTCGGGTCGATGGTCACCAGTTCATTGCCCAGGCGATTGAGCGCGGGGCGGTGGCTGTGCTCGCCGAGCGCCCCTTCGTGGCGCCCCCCGGCGTGGGCCAGGTCCTGGTGGGCGATGCCCGCCTGGCGCTCTCCGCCGTGGCCGATCGCTTCTACGGCTCCCCCTCCCAGAAGCTGCAGATGGTCGGGATTACCGGGACCAACGGCAAGACCACCATCGCCTTTCTGGTCCAGGCGGTGGCCGAGGCAGCGCACCGCCGGCTGGGCGTGATCGGCACCGCCGGCATGGTGCTGGGAGACGAGGTCCTGGAGGCCAAGAGCGGCTACACCACCCCCGAGGCCCACACCCTCCAGCGCTTGCTGGGCGCCATGGCCGAGCGGAACGCCTTCGGCGTCGCCATGGAGGTGACCAGCCACGCCCTGGAGCAGCAGCGGGTGGCCCACTGCCGGTTCGATGTCGCGATCTTCACCAACCTCACCCATGAGCACCTGGACTACCACAAGGACATGGAGTCGTACTTTGCCGCCAAGGCCCGTCTCTTCCACATGCTGCGGCCGAACGCCGTAGCTGTCATCAATGTCGATGATCCCTACGGCCGGCGGATGGTGCAGGAGGTGCCGAAGGGGGTTCATCTCCTCACCTACGGCTTCGCGGCAGATGCCGTCGTGCGGGCCGCCGACGTCCACCTGACCCCCCAGGGCTCCCGCTACCGGATCATCACCCCGGTGGGCGAGGCCGATGTGGATGCGCCCTACCTCTTTGGCGCCTACAACGTGGCCAACGGCCTGGCGGCGATCGCTGCGGGTCTCGGCCTTGGCTTCGGGCTGGAGGCAGGGGTTCAGGCGATGCGCACGGCGAAGGGAGCCCCTGGCCGTTTCCAGCGGGTCGATGAGGGACAGCCCTTCACCGTGGTGGTCGACTACGCCCACACCCCCGACGGCTTTGAGAAGCTCCTGTCCGACGTGGCCAAGATCAAGCCGCCCGATGCCCGGGTGATCATGGTCTTCGGCTCGGCGGGCCACCGGGATCACTCCAAGCGGCCGGACATGGGCCGGATTGCGGGCGACTACTGCGACACCCTGATTCTGACCGAGGAGGACCCCCGCACGGAGGATGCGCTGGAGATCGCCCGCCAGATCGCCGCCGGTGTGCGCCGGGAGCGGGTGGAGACGCAGTTGATCGAGGACCGGGTGGCGGCGATCCGCCAGGCGATTGGCATGGCGCGGCCGCAGGACATTATCCTGATCACAGGCAAGGGGAATGAGACCGAACTGGAGGTCCAGCACGAGACCACCTGGCACGGCGATGTACCGGCCGCGGTAGATGCGCTCCGGGAGCGGCTTGCAGCGGAGGGCAGGCGCCCGGCCCACCTCTATCGTACCTAAGGACGATGCCTGTTCACACCCGCGTACCTGTGACAAGCCTCGGCTGCTTGGTAGCATAGAGTCAGAAAGCAGCCGGTGCGAAAGGGGTAGTCTCCTCATGATCAAGCGGACGTTTTGGGGCATCGTACTGATCGCCCTCGGAATCCTGGCCCTCCTGCAGGGCATGAATGTTGAGTATTTCGGTCTCTCCTTCTGGCCCGTCGTCCTGACGATTGTCGGGCTCTCCATTGCCTGGAGCGCCTTCACCAGCCGTGGCGGATCGCAGTGGTTCGGCCTGGCCCTGGGGCTCTGGATCGGCTCCATGGGTCTCTTTACCATCCTGCACGATGCCGGCGTGACGCCGGGGATCACGGGCGGGGATATCGCCCGGAACGGCTGGCCGATCCTGCTGATTGCGATTGGGGTGAGCGTCGTCTTTGGGCGGGGGCCCGCGGTGATCATTAACGGGCGGCACAAGGAGTGGCGGCGCTCTGGCGACACTCGCTCCCAGGTGATTGGCGACCTTCGGTACGGTCGTGATCCCTGGGTCCTCGAGAAGGATATGAACCTGGACAACGCTGTCGGCGACGTGAAGGTTGACCTCACGACCGCAGATATCACTCCGGGGACCCACCGGATCACGGTCACCCAGTTCGTGGGCGAGACGGTGATCAAGGTGCCGGACAACGTGACGGTCCGGGCGAGCGGTGAGGCCAGTGTTGGCGAACTGGAGATCCTGGGCGACCACCGGAGCGGTCTCAGCCTCAACCTGCAGCGTGAGGTTGTGGTGCCCGACTCCTCGGTCGAGCTGATTGTCGACGCACACCTCCGGGTTGGGTCGCTGCGGGTGATCCGAGTGCCCACCTACGCGAGGGTGATTGAATGAACCAGGAGCGCTTCCTGGGGCTCCAGTGGCGGTTGACCGCCGTCTACCTGACGGCCAGCCTCCTCGGTTCCGGCATGGTGGCGGCCGGCTATCTGGCCGGGCGATCCTTCGGCCTTGAGCCCACACCCTCCCTGGGTGTGGGCATTGGCGCGGGGTTGCTCGTCGCCCTGATCGGCTCCTTCTGGGGGGTCATGCTGGCCCGGTCGATCAAGCTCCGCCTCTGGGACGCCGGGGATATGGCCCTCCGAATCGCACGGGGCGACTTCACCGCCCGGCTCACCGTGGGCCGGCAAGATGAGATCGGCCTGCTGGAGGAGCAACTCAACTCCATGGCCGGCCACCTGGAGCAGGCGGTGGGACAGCTGCGCACCCTGGCGGAGCAGAACCGTCTGCTGGCCGAGGAGGCCGGGCGGGGCGCCGCCCTGGAGGAGCGGGCCCGGCTGGCCCGGGACCTGCACGACACGGTCAACCAGCAACTCTTCGTGCTCTCGCTCCGGGCCGCTGCCGCCCGCAAGAAGCTGGAGAAGGCCAGCGGCAGCGAAAGCCCCATGGTCACCGAACTGCAGGCGCTGGAGGAACTCTCCCGCCAGGCGCACGCCCAGACCCGGGAGCTGATCCTGCAGTTGCGCCCCACCACCCTGGAGCAGCAGGGTTTGGCCCCGGCGCTTGAGGAGTACGTGAAGGCCGCAGCGGCACGGGAAGGCTGGTCGTTCCAGGCCGAGATCGACCCCGCCATTCGGCTGGGGGGCAAGGCGGGGGAGGCGCTCTTCCGCATTGCCCAGGAGGCGTTGAACAACGTGGCGAAGCACGCCCGGGCATCAGCGGTTGCGGTCTCGCTCGACCGTGAGGACGGGGCGATCCGGCTCCGCCTGTCCGACGACGGCCAGGGCTTCGACCGCCGGGCCGGGGTGAAGCCGACCAGCGTCGGGCTGGTGGGCATGCAGGAGCGGGTGGCCGCCCTTGGCGGACAGCTGCGGATCAAGAGCGCACCGGGCGAGGGGACCGAGATCATCGTCACACTGCCGTGGCGGCGGTTGATGGCCAACAGGGGGGAGTCTCGCAATGATTCGTCTTATGATTGTTGATGACCACAAGATGGTCCGCGAAGGCCTGAAGATCTACCTCTCCACGGAAGATGATATCGAGATCGTGGGCGAGGCGGAGAACGGAGCGGTGGCCGCCGAGTTGGCGGGCCAGCTAAAGCCCGACGTGATTCTCATGGATCTGATGATGCCCGTCGCCGATGGGATCGAGGGGACCAGGCTCTGCCTCGCCGCCAGCCCGGCCAGCCGGGTGATTGTCTGCACGTCCATGCCGGACGATGAGCGGGTGGTACCGGCGATTCGGGCCGGGGCGCTCTCGTATATCCTGAAGGATGTCTCGGCGGAGGAGCTGGCGCAGACGATTCGCAGCGCAGCCACCGGCAAGGCGACACTGCACCCCATGGCCGCCCAGCGGATGATGCAGGAACTGACCGCCCCGCCCAAGGCGAAGAGCGGGGTGGACGAGATCTCCCCCCGGGAGATGGAGGTGCTCCAGTTGATCGCCAGAGGGCTCTCCAACAAGGAGATCGGCGAGAAGCTCTTCATTGGGGAGCGGACGGTGAAGACCCATGTGAGCCATTTGCTAGAGAAGCTGCAGCTCCAGGACCGGACGCAGTTGGCGATCCATGCGGTGCAGAACAAGCTGGTCTAGCCGGATGAGGGCCGATCTTCGGAGGAAGATCGGCCCTCGCCTTCCCTGGCGCCCCTATTCGGTCATCTCCCGCTTGACTGCCCAGCCGTAGACCCCTATCGCTGGGGCCAGGAAGGCAGCGGCAAGGGTGAGGGCCGCCCGGAGCGAGAACCGGGTACCGACCCAGCCGACCACCGGGCCGCCACCGGACTGGCCGAGGGCATCGGCCTGGCCCATGAAGGAGAGGACGGTTGCCCGGACCCGTGAATCGACATGCTGCTGTAGCCAGGTGTCGTGAACCGGCTCGTAGAGAGCGCCCACGGCCTGGATCAGCAGCATGGCAACAATCGCCCCGGTGAGCGAGGGAGAGAGGGCGAAGGCAAGGAGGAGGCCCGTGCGCAGCCCCGCCGTGACCAGTAAGGTCCGCGTCACCAGACGCGGGTTCTGCAGGTCGAGCCGCCGCTCGGCCAGGTGAGCCGTGCCCATGCCGAGCAACGAACCCGCCAACCGGAAGAGGCCGAACCAGAGGGCGATCGGTAGGAGGCCAACCGACTCCAAAGATAAGGTGAGCAGGAAGTGCGCCTCCCAGAGCCGATCAAACCCCTCGGAGGCCGCCCCGCCGATTACGGCGATGACTAGTAGGGCCACGAGGACCGGGCGGCCGCGCACCGACCGGACGCCTTCGCCCAAGGTGTGGGCCATGCTCTGCCAGCTAGAGCGCCCCGCTCGCGGGGCGGGGGTGAAATGGGCTTCCGGCATAGTGAGAACGAGAAAGACCGCCAGTGCGGCGTGCATGAGACCACCCACCAGAAAGGGCAGGTTCAGGGCGATTGTGGTCAGCCCAACGCTCAGGCCGATCCCGACAATCCCCATGGCCCGGTCGATCTTGCCTGCCCGCAGGAGGAGGGCGCCCAGCCGATCGGTGCCGATCTCGTCAGCGATCCAGGCTTCCCGGGCTCCGCTAATAAAGGTCCAGCCGACCCCGCGGATGATCTCGGCCAGGACGACGCTGGCGAAGAAGGGGAGGAGTCCACCGAGCCAGGGGGCCGCGCCTTCCAGCAGATAGGCGGCCCCGAGGACCGCCGTGCCGATGATCACAGAGAGGCGGCGGCTGTACGAGTCGGCCACGACCCCGGTCGGGATCTCGAAGATGACCACCGTCGCTTCTACGGCCGTGCCGACCAGGACCAGTTGGAGCGGGGTGAGCCCCAGTTGCTTGACATAGTACAGGGCATACGTGGTGAACATAATGGCGTTGGCTAGCCTCATGAGGGCCCGCATGATCAGGTAGAGTGAGGCGGCGTCCGGTCGTTTCACGTTGGTCCCATCCTCCCTTTGTCCTGATCCTAAGGGCCGGCATGGACCCGGATCAAGGGGGTGGATGGGTCGAGCCATTCTCTCCAGGCCACAGGAGGGCACAGGAAGCCACAAGAAGCCACAAGAGGACACAGGAAGGCACAGGAAGGCACAGGAAGGCAGCGTCTCACGTGTGGCGAATGAAGGTCGTGCACGTGAGACGGTTCATTTTTCCATCCGGGCGGGGATCCAGGAGGGTTCTCTGGACGAGCCACCGCATGGCGTGACGTAGTGGCGCCCTCGGGTTCGGGTCACGGGTGGCGCCCCACCGGTATCCTGTCGCCCGCAACCGTTGCGGCAGAACCAGTTCGGGGAGACCTGGCCCCATGTGAGAGTCACGCTGGGCCGAATCGGTCTCTCATCCCACAGCCGTCCACAACCGTCCACAGCCGTCCACAGCCGTCCACAGTCTTACGGGGGGCGAAGAACCCCTTATCCCGGTCGCCCACAGTCACATCCAGGGCGAATGGGTGTGGCATTCCAGGTGCCCACAGTCTGATCCAGTGGGAATCGGGGTCGTATCCCGGTCGACCAGGGGCGACAAGCGGGTGCACAAGAGGGGCGCCGGTCATGCCGGCGCCCCGTCGCTACCTCTCGGGCAGGGTGGACTCCTAGAGGTCGCCGGGAGGCCGCTTGGTCGCCTCACCCTCCTCGTGAGCCTCCTCCTTGGCCTTGGCTTCCTCCATGGCCTTCTTCGCCCATTCCGCCTCCTCCAGGGCAGCCTCCCGCTCCCAGTCATCCGCCTCCGGATCTACGGCTGGCTCGGGGTTGGCCTGCGCCTTGGGCTCCGTCTTCGCCTCAGCCCCGGCGCTGCCCTTGGCCTTCTCTGCAGCCTTCGAGACCTTCTTCTCCTTCGCCTCTCCCGCTGAAGGCGAGGCGCTCTCCTTGCGACGGTCCAGCACGTCGCCCAGGTCAATCAGGAGCCCCGGGTAGTGCGGGGTGCCCTCAGGGATATAGAAGACCTTGAAGAGCTCTCGGTAGCCATGTTCGATCGTCAACTCCTTGTCGCCCAGCAGGGAGATCAGGTTAATGGAGATGTTGGAGCCACTGCGGACGACCTTAATGCCGGTGCTGTCCTCCCCGTGGGTCGGCTTCAGCGTCACGAGCTTCGTCCCGGGAAGCAACCTGGCGTGCACCTTCGGGACCCGCTTGACCTGGAGCCCTGCCAGTTGGGCTACCCGAGTGAGCCGCTGGTCGGTAGCGGCGTAAAGCTCCATCATGGCAGGCGACTTGATCCAGCAGTAGGGGCCCTTGGCGTTGCCCTTGACCACCTCCGGGTCCTCTTCGGGGGCGATCAACTCCTCGGGGGCGGTCTTCATGAGGGCGTCGAGGGCTGACTTTCGCAGCACCTCCTGTTTGGCCGCCGCCGCGGCCTCGGCCACCTTTTTCACCAGTTCGGCGTCCGGCTTCGTGGGACCAGGCTTCATTTGCACTCACCCTCCACCGTTTGAGATGGAACTATCTGAATAGAATAGTACCACGGGTCGGCATAGGGTTCAACAGATTTTTACAAGTGAGGAAGGAGATTCCGTGAACGCAACTTTCGGCGGTAGAAGGAGCGAAACAAGCCGACAGCCCTGCAACACTCAACGTGCTGCAGGGCTGTGCTGTTTCCCTATCCTACGCCGTCTTCTGTTCCGGCCGCCCCACCAGGAACGGCTGCAGCCGGCGGTAGAACGCCAGACTCACCGTACTGGACAGGAACCCCTTGAACAGGTTGAACGGCGTCGAGAGCGCCAGAGCCCCGGCCCAGGCAGCCGGTCCCGACATGCCGTACGCCGGGTAGATCAGCAGGGCATTGATCGGGATCAGCACGGCGGCCATGACAATCGTCCCGATCGCGGCGGAGAGGAAGCCCCAGCCCCAGTGCTTCAGCCCGGACTTCTCCAGCAGCCGGTGGGCGATCCCGGCGCCCAGCACCAGCCCCACACCAGCCAGGAAGTTGGCCAGGGCGCCGACCAGGCCCGAGCTCCCCTTCCCGGACATGAAGAAGAGCACCGACTTGATTCCCTGGATCGTCACACCGGCCACCGGGCCCATGGTGTAGGTCGCCACCACGGCCGGGACATCGCCCGGGTCGTACTTGAGGAACTCGGCGAAGGGCGGAATATAGACCTCACCAAAGAACATCAGCAGAAAGGCCATGGCCCCCATCATCGCGATCATAACCATACGGTGGAGCCGCTCGTTCCGCATCGAAAAAAACACCCCCGAATTACGCCTTCGAGGGTGTTTTAGGTACAGCAAGAAAGACCCTGCGGCGAGCATAAAGGCGCGCCGGGGCAAGCTTCCTCACCTTCTTTCATCCGGACTCTACCGTCGGCCCCGGGATCTCACCGGAGTCTGCACCCGCAAAGCTGTGGCTTTACGGGGCTCGCGGCGCTCGTCTCCTCCGCTCTGGGAGCGGGAAGCATCACCGCCGGTCGGGAATTGACGGCCATGGTCGGCCATCTCACCCTACCCTGAAGGCGTATTGATTTGGTTCTCATGATACCACGGTCACAACGTTCGTCGCAACAGCACAAAAGGCGGATTTGGGGTCCAGAATAGTAAACGGGGCAAACTATCAACGTTGCTCACTATCCGAGAAGTACGCTATAATGCAAGGGTATAGAGTACGAGAGGGGAAAGAGGGGGGCTCGCTGCTTGAGGTTATTCGGGAGACTCTGGCCGTACTACCGACCTGGCTGGTTGCTGGTCGCGCTCAGCCTGCTCCAGATCGTAGGGGCGTCGCTCTTCGCGCTGGCCCAGCCTCAGATCATTCGCTATGTGGTCGACAAGGTACTCACCGAGGGAAACTGGCGGTGGTTGGTCCCTGGGGCGCTAGCTGTGGTGGGGGCGGCGCTGATTCAGGGGCTGCTGCGGTTCGGGCAGCGGTACACCATGGAACTGGTCTCTCAGCGGGTGATCTACGACCTGCGCTCGACCATTTACCGGCACTTGCAGTCGCTCTCCTTCACGTTCTACGACAAGGCCCAGACCGGGGACCTCATGACCCGGGTCACGGCAGACGTGGAGATCCTGCGCCAGGCGCTCGGCATGGGGGTCGTTAACGGGCTCATGCACCTGGGCACCGTGGTCGGCATAATCGTCGCCATGCTCCTCATGAACTGGAAGCTGGCCCTGGCCTCTCTGCTCTTCCTGCCCCCGCTGATCTGGGCGATCGGCCAGTTCTCCTTCAAGTCCCGCAAGGCCTGGAAAGATGTCCAGGACCAGAATGCCCGGCTCTCCGCCACCATTCAGGAGAATATCGCTGGCGTGCGGGTGGTCCGGGCCTTTGCCCGTGAGGATGATGAGGTCACGAAGTTCAGTGTTGAGAACGGCCGCTTCCAGGCCCTCAACCTGACGGCGATCCGGCTCAACTCCTTCTGGACCAACTTCATGAACTTCCTCACCGCCCTGGGCGCTGTCTCCGTTCTCTGGTATGGGGGGAGACTCGTCATGGCGGGTGAGATCTCCGTCGGCGCACTGATCGCCTTCAACGCCTACGTGGCTCAACTGCTCAACCCGGTCCGCATGCTCGGCTGGATCCTCTCCCAGTTTGTCCGGGCGGGGGCTGGACTGCACCGGATCTACGACCTGCTGGACACCAAGTCTGACCTGGCGGTGAAGCATGACGCAATCGTCCTGGGGCGGGTGACCGGCCAGGTGGCGATTAAAGATGTCTCCTTCGGCTACGACGGCGGCGAGCGGGTCCTGGAGTCGATCAATCTGAGCGTGGAGCCGGGGCAACGGGTGGCGATCCTGGGCCTGACCGGCTCCGGCAAGTCCTCGCTGATCAACCTGATCCCCCGCTTCTACGACCCGACCGAAGGCCAGGTCCTGGTCGATGGGATCGACGTGCGGGAGGTCACCCTCGAATCGCTCCGCCAGAACATGGCAATCGTCCTCCAGGAGACCTTCCTCTTCAGCACCACGATCAAGGAGAACATCGCCTACGGCAAGCCCGGCGCCACGATGGATGAGATCATCGCAGCGGCGAAGGCGGCCCAGATTCACGAGTTTATCAACCGGCTGCCGGACAAGTACGAGACGGTGGTGGGGGAGCGGGGCGTGGGCCTCTCGGGCGGGCAGAAGCAGCGCATCGCCATCGCTCGGGCGATCCTGACCGACAACCCGATCCTCCTGCTCGATGAGTCCACATCCGCCGTGGACGTGCAGACCGAGCACCTGATCAGAGAAGCGATGGATCGGGTCATGCAGAACCGGACCACCTTTGTGATCGCCTCCCGCCTCTCGACGGTCATGAACGCGGACCTGGTGGTGGTCATGGAGCACGGGCGAATCGCCGAGCGGGGCACCCACGCTGAACTGGTCCAGCAGGATGGACTCTACCGCAAGATCTACGAGCTGCAACTGAAGCCGGCCGAAGAGGCCCGGGCCCAGAGGGGGGTGGCGTCCTGATGGGTATGGGTGGACCTGGCGCCTTCCGGCTAGATGAGTACGATGTAAAGTTGCGCGATATCGACCCGAAGGTCTACCGGATGATGTGGAGCTTCATTCGGCCCTACGTGGGCAGGCTGGCCACCGGAGTTGGCCTCATGGTGGCCACAGCGGTCACCGGCCTGGTCGGGCCGTACCTGGTGCAGCAGGCGATCGATACCTTTATTCAGGAGGGGAACCTCACTGGCCTGAACGGGGTGGCGGGGGCGTTCCTGGCCACGGCCTTCCTCAACTGGTGGACCAGCTATGGGCAAACCTATATTGTCTCGTGGGTCGGCCAAACGATTATCTACGATCTCCGTGAGCGGATGTTCAGCCACCTCCAGCGGCTCTCCTTCCGCTTCTTCGACTCCATGGCCACGGGCCGGATCATGTCCCGGCTCATGAGCGATGTGGATGCGATCAATCAGCTGGTCTCCTCCGGTCTGGTCTCGATCTTTGCCGACACCCTGACCCTGCTGACGATCATGGCGACCATGCTCGCCATGAACTGGCGCCTGGCGCTGGTCTCCTTCGTCACCGTGCCGATCCTGGTGGCGGTGCTCCAGTATTTCAAGAATCGGATGCGCGATGCGTTCATGCAGATGCGCCGGCGGGCTGCCGACATGAACGCCAACCTCGCCGAGTCGATCTCGGGCATGCGGGTCACCCAGGCCTTCACCCGGGAGGAGCAGAACCAGTCCAATTTCAACCAGATCAATGAACAGACCCGCCAGGCGAGTATGGATGCGGTCACCGTCTGGGCGATGTTCATCCCCACGATCGAGGTGGTCGCCGCCTTCGGCGTCACCCTCGTCCTCTGGTACGGCGGCACTCTGATCGAAGGCGGGGCCCCAGGCGTCAGCGTCGGCCAGGTGGCGGCCTTCATTCTCTACCTGAACCGCTTCTTCATGCCGATCCGGGACCTCTCCCAGGTCTTCAACGTCTTCCAGGCGGCCATTGTCTCCGCCGAGCGGGTGGTTGAGGTCATGGAGCAGAAGCCCGAGATCGTGGACCATCCTGATTCGTATGACCTCCCTCGCGTAGAGGGCACGGTCCGCTTTGAGCAGGTCGTCTTCGGTTACAAGCCGGATCAGACGGTGCTGAAAGGGCTGAACCTGGAGGCTGCCCCAGGGCAGACGATCGCGCTGGTCGGGCCTACCGGCGCCGGCAAGTCCAGCGTGATCAACCTGCTCGCCCGGTTCTACGAGCCGCGTGAGGGCAAGGTCCTGGTGGACGGTCACGATATCAGCCGGGTAACCCAGCGCTCCTGGCGCTCCCAGTTGGGGATCGTGCTGCAAGACACCTTCCTCTTTACCGGCACGATCCGGGAGAATATCCGGTACGGCCGGCCCGGTGCCACCGACCAGGAGGTGGAGAATGCGGCCCGCGCCGTCGGCGCCCATGCGTTCATCAGCCGGATGCCCCAAGGCTACGAGACCGAGGTGAACGAGCGGGGCTCCAAACTCTCGGTCGGGCAGCGGCAACTGGTCGCCTTCGCCCGGGCGCTCTGCGCTGACCCATCCATCCTGATCCTGGACGAGGCGACCTCGAATATTGACACCTATACCGAAACCCTGATCCAGGAGGCCCTGAAGCGGTTGCTGAAGGGACGGACCTCCTTCGTGATCGCACACAGGCTTTCGACAATCCGCTCTGCAGACCGCATTTACTTTATTGATGACGGCCAGGTGGTCGAGGAGGGCACCCACGAGGAACTGCTGGCGAGAGCCGGGCGCTATGCCGACCTCTACCTGGGGCAGTTCACGGCCTGGGAGGCGGAGCTCGGAAAGCACGGGGCAGCGGTCTCCACCTAGGTCTGGTCCCAATTCAATCAACGAGGCACACTTGCCTTTCTGGCAGGTGTGCTTCTTTTTTGTATTTTTTATCAAGGGTATGGACACCCTCGATCCGGTCGGTGTATACTACCAGTATCATATACATTTATTGGTATTTCGATTTATTCTTTCCTGTGATTCCTCTTTCGGGTTGGGAGGGTTCCGGGTGCGAAAGCTCATGGGGGGGACCCTGGTCTTGGCGGCGATCGCCGGTCTCTTTCCGCTCTGGACCGAGGTCCAGGCTCTCCAATTGGGTCGTGCGACGACGCCGGGGACCGACCCGGCGGTCTACCGAATCTCGTCCACCGCGAGCCTGCTCCGCTGTAGCATGCCAGCCCCACTCGTCCTGACCGCACGGGCGACCACCAGCGGGGCTTATGTCAGTTGCGTGAACAACTACAACAGCCCAATTACCCTCACCTGGAGCGTGGTGGATGACGGCCCTGGCACCTTCCTCACCGCCTCTGGCTCCAGCACCCTGGCAGCAAGCGGGGTGGCCGCCTGCCAGGCGATCACGGTGGACGCTGGCACCCGCAAGGAGACGCGCACGGTGGTCTTCCGTGGCACGACCAGCACCACCGCGGGGTTCTATGTCGAGCACTACTTCACCGGGCAGGTAACGGTTCAGCAGGAGACCACGGGTGTTGGCGGCGGGTGCCCATAATGGGGGGGAGGATTATGCGGCTCCTGGTGCTCCTGGCGCTTCTCCTGGCGGTCCTGCTCTCCCTCCCCAGCGCCCTGGCGGTTCGCACCGGAGCGGTGGAGAGCCAGGGGCAGATCGCAGTCGTGGCCACCGATTCGGCCCTGCTCTCGCTGGTGCCCGGGTCGGGAGCGGGAAACGCCTCGGGCACGGCGTTCTATCGGGACCCGGCAAGCCATGACGTGCTGCTGCTCGACTTCACGCGCGGGGTGGGCACAGCGAACGGCTATGGCTTTCCGCCCAACAGCCTCGCCTACCGGGACCGGTTTCGGTACCGAGGCCTTTTCACCGTCACCAACCGCAGCGGGGAGAGCCTCTGTCTCTCTGTCCATGTGCCCGGCGGCGGGGTCCCGGACCTCGCCGAGATCCGGGTTCGCACCCCGGGCGATACCGGTACCGGAACCCAGGTGGCCGGGGCCGGGGGCCTGCAGGTGGCCTGCACGACCCGCCTCGCCTCGGGCGCCGCCTACGAGGTTGACTTCTGGTGGGAGATTACATCCACCGGAACAGGGCTCCAGAGCTTCACGGTTCGAGTCGAGGGGTCCCGTTAATGTGGGATCCAGAAACAAGGGAGGAATCGGTCTGTGATCACGAAGACGAAGTTCCTGGGTCTTGGCGTGGTGCTCGTCGCCCTCGCCGTTCTGGTCAACGTGTTCGCCCTCTCAACCGCCACTGTCAACAGCGGACTGGCGATCAGTGTGGTCAACACCAACGCAGCCCTGGTCGCCCTCTCGGCCCCAACGACCCCCGATCCGGACGTGACCGTAGACACCTCGACGGGTATCCTCGAACTCACCGTCGCCGACGGTGTTCAGCCTGACTCCGACTACACCTTCAGCCCGGTCTTCACGATCACCAACAACTCCGCTGCCGCCATTTCGGTCACGCTCGCGGGCTCCAGCACGCCGGCGGGCATGACCCTCTCCTTCACCAACGCCGCCAACGGCACAGCGGTAAGCAACACCTCTATCGCCGCGGGCGCATCAATCAATGTCGCCATGCAGGTGGTCAGCACCGCATCTACCGCCCTGGGGAGTGTCAACGTAACGGTCGAGCTTTCGGCCACCAGCCCCTAACCTGAGCCCATGGTAGGGCGCCTGATCAGCCTGGTCACCTGGCTGCTGGTTGCGGGTAGCTTGGCGATTATCATGGGGGGGCTGACCGGGCGCCCAGTCCTTTTGGCGGCGGTGCCCACCAGCTCCATGGTGCCCGCCCTGAAGCCGGGCGACCTGATCCTGGTGCTGCCGCTCTTCGGGCGGGAGCTGTCCGAGGGGCAGATCGTGGTCTACAAGAGCGATCGCGACAAGACGTGGATCGTTCATCGGATCGTCGGGGGCGATGAGGTCGGGGGCTTTGTTGCCAAGGGAGACGCCAACGATTATACCGACCCCCACCGGGTCCTGCGCCGTCATGTGGCTGGAACGGTTCCGGTGATCGGAGGAAGGGTGGTGAAGGCCCCAGGGCTAGGGGCGCTCAGCCTCGACCGGGGGCCTTTGGCCAACCCTTACGTGGCATCGACTGCCATGGTCCTGGGGATCTACCTCCTGGTCTCCGACCAGCGCCTGCGGTGGGGGCGGTCCCCCTTCTCCCGCAGGCGGAGGGAGCGCACTCCCCGATCGGCTGCCGGGATTGGTGCGACCTACCTGGCCCTCGGACTGGGGGTCGCCACGTTGACCTACCTCTCCTATTGGTCCCTCAGTTCGCACCAGGCAGGCACGGTGGAGGTTGTCGCCCAGCGCTTCCCGTGGAGTGACCGGCGCCTGTTGCTTCCCGGCGAGAGCCGGACCGAGACCACGAGACTGGAGAATCCCTCATTCGTCCCACTGATCGTAAACCTGAGGGCCGACGACAGCCGGGCGGAGTGGAGCCCGTCCTGGCTGGTACTGCCGCCTCACAGTACACGTGAGGCCACCCTGACCCTGGTTGGGTTGGGCGTAGGCGAGCACCGCGTGGTGCTTCGTCAGTCCGTCCTGTTGCCATTCCTGCCGGTCGGCCTGCTGCGGTGGTTGGGCAGGCTCCACTGGCATCTACCGGCAATGGCGACAGCCCTGGTCCCGCTGCTGCTCATGGCGGCGCTCGCCCTGACTGACCGCCGGGTCGCCAGCGGGCTCCGGAGACTGGGACTGGCCCACTGGCTGCGAGGGCGCTGAGAGGAGGGGAAGAATGCGCAGGCGACCAGGAGCGAGCCGGGTGACCCGGCAGAGCCAGTCGCGCAGGCGTGCCGCACGGAAGCGGGACCGCCCCTGGTCCTGGCTCGCCTTTTCTGCCCTGCTCTTTTTCGCCTCGCTTGGCGCTGTGATCCACGTGAGCGCTGTCCCCGCCGAGGAGCAGACCCAGGAGACCTGGTACGGCTACAGGCAGGAGATGCGCTACGACTTCACAGCCCGCGTGCGCCCTGGGCCGGTCTATGAGCGGGACCTGGTCAGTTCCGCGGAGTTGGCGCAGGTCAAGCTACCGGTCGATCCACCGGTCTACCGGCGCGTGCTCGTGGGCCCGATGGCTGAATCGGTGCGTGTCACCCTGCCCTACTCCTTCACCGCTGACCGCCCGGGCCAACTCCGGGTGACCTACGCCGTGGACGGGCAGATCAGCGTTCCCAACCTCTGGCGCAGACCATTTCCGCTGCTGCCCCCGCAGTCACGGCGCATCGAGGGGGCCGAGGTCAGATTGAACGACCTCGTGCTGGAGATCCCCATCGGCACGATTTTGGATCAGGTCAAGCGCTTTAGTGAGGCGGAGAAGGTGCCCTTCGACCAGCTCGAGATCCTGCTCCGCCCCACGGTCACGGTCGAGGTGGAGGGGCAGCGGGAGCCGATTGTCGCCACCCTTGCCCCAGAGTTCCTGCTCCAGGTGCGGAACGGGGGCGTGGCGGTCGAGATCGATGAGCCACGCACCGTGCAGGACGCAAAGGAGTACCAGGTGAACGAGCGGGTACCGCTGGCGGTGCGGGTCTGGGGCAGGGAGGTGCCCGTGGCCCGAATCCAGCAAGGGGCATACTTCCTCCTCGGCCTCTTCACGCTGGTCCTGGTGGGGGTTCTGGCCAACCGGTACCTGCTTGGGCGCACCGAACGCAGCCCCGCCGAGGCGCTGCGCCGCCTGGGCGGGGGGCTGATTCGGGCGACCGAGTTCGACTTGCCCGAAGGGGTCGCCATGATCGATGTGACCCGGCTGGAGTACCTCATGCATCTCCACCTGCAGACCGAGCGGCCAGTCGTTCAGGTCGGCAAGACCTTCTACCTGCTAGATGGCGGCAGTTGCTATATCTACGGACGGAACTGAGCCCAGGCGTGCAAACAGCCCCCCGCCGGATGCGGGGGGCTGTTCTTCAGGCGGTCTCCGGGTCGCCCACCAGCGGCTCATTTGAGTCCCTGGTGACGAGGCCCCGGTGCACCCAGTAGCTGGAGGCGAGGAGGAGGAGGCCAGTCACCCAGAAGACCGCCCGTGGCCCGAAGCCGTCGGCCACCCAGCCACCGAGAGTCGGCCCGACCACCGAGCCGATGAACATCGCACTGGTGTTGATCCCGAAGGCCCGCCCCCGGAACGAAGGGTGGACCACGCCGGCCAGCGTGGCGTTGACCGACGGCTGCACGGCTGCGGTCATCAGCCCGTAGAGGAAGCGGAGGAGGATCAGCCAGCCGACCGTTGTCACCAGGGACTGGGGCAGGATCAGCAGCCCGGCGGCCAGCAGGCCGAGGGAGAGCAACCGGGCGAAGCCAATCCGCTCGCCGAGCTTCGCCCATCGGGCGGCGGCCAGGACCGTGGCGATCGCCGGGAGCGAGAAGATAAAGCCAACGATAAACTCATGGGCGTCACCCGTCCCGAAGAGGAGGTGGGTCAACCCCGTAATGAACCCCTCTTGTTCCAACATCGGCACGAAGTTGGAGAGGATCGGCTCCAGGGACTGGATCGATGCGCTTATCATCATTGCCGCAATCATGAGCGCCAGGAGCCGCTTGTTGGAGACGGCCAGCTTCAGGTCCTGCATGACCGAGGTCCGTGCCTTGCCTGCGCCCAGCACCGTTTCCTTCACGCCGAAGATCACCAGTACGGCGGCCAGCAACACCAGCAGACTCGCTACCCGCATCGTCAGGCGAATGCCCAGCAGCTGTGCCAGGGTGCCGCCCAGGAGCGGGCCGAGGATCGATCCAGAGGCCGATCCGGTCTGGAGAATGGCGAGTGCCCGGCCCACCTGACTCTCGGGCGTGTTGGTGGCGACCAGGGCAATCGCTGAAGGAATGAATCCGGAGAGCGCACCGTTGAGCAGGCGCAGGCCGAAGAGTTGATATGGGCTGGTCACGAAGGACATGAGCATGTAGATTACGCCGATCGAGATGCCAGACCTTATGATCATCGGCTTGCGCCCATAGCGGTCCGCCAGGTTGCCCCAGACCGGTGACATGATCGAGGAGGCCACGAAAGTGATTGCGTAGGTAAGCCCGGACCACGTGTAGAGATTATCAACGACACCGAGTTCACTAATAAAGCGGGGCAGGAAGGGCATGACCAGGGAGAAGCTGCAGGCCGTCAGGAAGTTGCCGAGCCACAACAAATAAAGATTTCGCTTAACTTGATCCATCTAATTCATTCGCCTCCCGAATGGTCAACTGTATTAGACATTCGGGGAGTCAACTCCTGTCTCGGTTTCCCGAGAGATTTCCGCGCACGTATCGAAAACTTACTAGAATTATTGAACTTTGTTTGGTAAAAAGGGGCGGTGGACTCCACGTCGAAAATCAGATAGACAGGGCATTCCGTCGGAGTTAAAGCAACAGTAGGTGGTGACCGGAGATGGATCCAACCCTTCTTGCCGGAACCGCAAATGAGCTAGCCTTTCTCGTCAATGGAAACGGACAGGTCTTGGATGCGAATGCCGCCGCCGCCCGCGCCCTGGGGTGCACCCGGGAGTCTCTGATCGGCGTGGAGTTGGGCCTTGCCGGTTCCACCAGGGGGGCGTTGGTCACCCTACCGCGCCCGGACGGTCGCTTCACCATGGTCCGGCTTCGCCTCTGCACGCCTCTGGGCGAACGCCTGCTGGTGGTCGCCGAACTGACCCGGTCCGAGCGGCCCCCCGCCGCTGATCTCGCCCGGCAGCTCCAGGAGGAACTGACAAGCCGGATCCTTGGCGGCGCTGACCTGAATCTCGCCCTGGAGCATCTCTGCCAGGGGCTTCTCCGGCTGGGCGGGTTCCCAGCAGGAGGTATCGAGCTGGTAGAGCCCGGGGAGCCAATCCGGGCAGGCCTGCAGATCACCGCTGGCGGAGAGTCCATCCCGGTCTCCCCGGAGGCGTTTGGATTAACCGGGCGTGTGATCGAGACCGGCACCCTCACCTGGCGGCCGGAGTTGCCAGCCGGCGGCCTCCGCCCCTGCCTGACGGTTCCCGTCCGCACCCATGGCCGAATCTGTGGTGCCATGGCCGTCTGCCTGGCATCATCTGCCGGTGGCACGGCTACTGACCTGGCCTGGTTGACCGAACTGGCCTCTGCCCTGGCCCCCACGCTACTGCTGGCCATGGAGGTCGCCCGAGGGTGGGCGGTGTCGCGTGCCCTGGACAGCGCGGCCAACGCCATGGTCCTGACCGATCGAGCGGGGCAGATCCGCTGGGTGAATAGCGCCTGGTGCCGGCTCACCGGGTATGGCCCAGAGGAGGCGTTGGGCAACACGCTCCGAATGATCAAGTCCGGGATCCAGTCCGACGAGTTTTATCGGGTTATGTGGCAGACCATCGCCTCCGGAAAGGTCTGGGAAGGTGAGTTGTACAACCGTCGCAAGGACGGCACCATCTACCTGGATGAGCAGACGATCACCCCCATTCTCGGGCCGGCGGGCAGCGTCGAGGGCTATATCGCTGTCAAGAAGGACGGCACCGAGCGGAGCGTTCAGAACGAGCAGCTGCGCTACATGCTCATGCATGACCCGCTGACCAACCTGCCGAACCGTGAGGCGCTGCGGGCCGCGTTGGAGCGGGTGACGCTTGCAGCCAGCGGCGGTGAGCACGGGGCCCTGCTGCTGCTGGACCTGGATCACTTCCGCACGGTGAATGAAGCGGTTGGCTACGCCGCCGCCGACGAGGTCCTGGTCGCTGCTGCAACCCGCCTTCGCCGTGCCCTTCGCCCCTCGGACCTGCTGGTGCGGGTCGGTGGCGGCGAGTTTGCTGCGGTGCTGGAGGGGGTCAACCCGTCGCAGTGCTGGGATCTCGCTGAGCGGCTGCGGCAGGCGGTGGCGGAGACACCCTTCGGCGATCGCGGCCATGCCTTTCACCTGACCATCAGCGTGGGGGTCGTCCCGCTGGACGGTGGCCTCAACGTCGACAGTGCTATGGGTCTGGCCTACTCGGCCCTCATGGAGGCCAAGGAGCAGGGACGGAACCAGATCGTTTACCGCCACAAGGCGAAGGGCGATGTCACTTCCCCAGAGAGCTGGGCCCAGCGGATCCGCGCAGCCATGGCGGAGGAGCGGTTTGTGCTCCATTTTCAGCCGGTGGTGCATCTGACCAGTGGGCGAGTCGACTACCACGAGGTCCTCATCCGCCTGCGATCGGAAAGCGGTCAACTCATTCCGCCGGGGGAGTTTCTCGCCGCCGCCGAGCAGGCCGGGTTAATGCCCGAAATCGATCGCTGGGTCGTTGGGCGGGTTCTGGAGCGAATTGGGGCTGCACCCCGGTCCCACTATCTCGTCAACCTCTCCGGGCAGAGCCTGGACAGCCCCCCCTTCCTCACCTACCTCGAATCCCTGCTGACCGGACATGCGGCAGAGGCAAAGTGGCTCACGCTCGAGGTGACGGAGACCACCGGCATTTCTGATGTAGACGGCCTCCGCCGGTGGATGCAGCGAGTCCAGGAGGTGGGGTGCCGCTTCGCACTCGACGACTTCGGGGTCGGGTTCTCCTCCTTCTCCTACCTGCGTGCCCTCCCGGTCGATTTCGTCAAGCTGGACGGTTCGTTTATCCGCCACCTGGATACAGATGCGACCAGTCGCTCGCTCGTCCAGGCGATTACGTCTGTGGCTCATACCCTGGGCAAGCAGGTGATTGCCGAGTGGGTTGAATCCAGCGAGGTGGCTCGCCTGCTGGAGGAGATCGGGGTGGAGTACGGGCAAGGCTACCTGTGGGGTCCGCCCCGAGCCCAGCTGGCCGGATAGACCCCCGCTACGGTCGCCCCCCGGAATCAGCATCATCTGCTTTCGGTCCGCATACCTATCCCTGAAATGGGGGGAGAGGTGTGAGCCGGAAGGAGTCGCTGATCCGGGGGGCGTTGGCATTGGCCCTGGCCGGGCTGATTATCAAGGTCTCCAACCTGGTTGTCAGGCTCCCCCTTACCCGCCTGATCGGTTCGGAGGGGCTCGGGATCTACCAAATGGCCCTTCCCGCCTTCCATGCCCTCTACCATATCGCTGCGGGCGGGGTGCCGGTGGCGGTGCAGAACCTGGTGGCCGAGAGCGTCACCAAAGGGCGGGCGGCGGTCGCGGACCGTGTCCTCCGGCTGGCTCTGCTCTATGCCCTGGTCGCCGGGGGGACCGCCACCTGTGCCCTGCTGGTGGGCGCCCCGATTCTGGCGCGCCTGCTGGGCGACCCGCGGTCGCGCTGGCCCCTGGTGGCGGTGGCGCCCGCCGTACTGCTCTTCGCCCTGGACTCGATCTTCCGGAACTACCTCCAGGGCCGCAAGCTAATCACCCCGAGCGCCACCGCCTCCGTCCTGGAGCAGGGGTCGAAGGTCCTGGTCACCGTAGGGGCCGCCTACCTGCTCATGCCGCTCGGCAAGGAGTACGCGGCCGCCGGCGCGGCGCTCGGCATTACCGCCGGGGCGATCGTCTCGCTGGCCTACATGCTCTGGACCGTCAGCCGGGTGAGAGGGGGCGAGTTGCCAGCGACCCCGGACCACACCCCCGGGCTGGGCAGGCGAATGCTGCGGCTGGCCTGGCCCGTGACGGTCGGCTCAGTCGGATTGCCGCTGCTCCAGGTCTTCGACGTTGGCATTATTCAGCGGGGATTTCTCAAGGCCGGCTACCAGTTGGCCGAGGCGACCTCGCTCTATGGCGCCTACTCGGGGATCGCTGTGCAGATCGTCTGGTTCCCGTTCGTCCTCTCCAATGCCCTGGCGAACGCCCTGGTTCCCACCCTGACCGCCGCCCAGGCCCGCGGGGAGATGGATCTGGTGCGGGAGCGGGTCCTGGTGGGGCTGCGTACCGCTACCCTGATCTGCCTGCCCGTTGCCATTGGGGTGATGCTGCTCGCCACCCCGATCGTGCGGCTCTTCGGCGAACCCCAAGCGGCGGAACCGCTGCGCTACATGGGGCCAGTGGCGCTGCTCGGCCCCCTCACCTGGATGATGATCGCCCAGCTTCAGGCGCTGGGCGCTACGGCCGAGCCGATGCGCAACCTGGGGATCGCCACCCTGGCCAAGATCTGCCTGGACGCCGTTCTGGCGCCGATCCGCGGGATCGATGTGCGGGGCGTTGCCATCGCCAGCGTGGTCATGTTCCTCATCTGCGCCTGGCTGAACGGGCGGACCCTGGCCCGGTTGATCGACTCCCCGCTTCCCTGGGGCAGGCTCCTGGGCGGTCCGCTGATCGCATCTGGGGTGATGGGGGCCGGGGTGGTCGGCCTCGCCCTGGCCGGCTGGGGCGCCGATGGCGGTTGGGAGCGGCTACTGACCGCCCTGGCGGTCGCCCCCGTCCTCTACGTCGGCGCCCTGATCGCAACGCGTACCCTGACTCGCACCGAGCTGCTGGCGCTCTCGGGTCCCCTGGCCCCTCGGCTGGAGCGCTGGCTCACCCTGGTATGGCCCTGGAGCTAGGCGCACGAAAAAGACCACCTGGAGATCGCCAGGTGGTCTTTGGTCTTCGAGGGCCTACATGGCCTCCGACTTCGGCTCGTCCGTGGGGCGGCTGCCGTCGTTCTTCAGCACGCCATAGAGCCGCTCCATGGCCCGCAGCATGATCGTGCGCTCGTCCGGCGACCAAATCTTGGCGATTTCGGCCATCTCCTTGGACAGCTCACCCTTGATCTCCCACACCTTCTCGCCCTTGTCCGTCAGGCGGATATTGACGACTCGGCGGTCTTCGGTGCTCCGCTCGCGCACGAGCCAGCCGTCCCGCTCCAGTCGATCCGCCACCCCAGTCAGGTTCCCCCGCGAGCAGTTCAACTCGTCAGCCAGGCTCCCCAGCGTGGTGGCGTCCCCATACATCGCCGCCAAGAGGAGTTGGTACTGCGGCATGGTCAGCCCGTACTTGCGGCTGAGGAAGCGGTGGCACCGCTTCTCCACCAGATCCGAGATCGTTTGTAGGAGCGGAAGAATGTTCTCCGGGGTGAAACGATCCGCTGCAGCCATTTCGGCCTGCTGTTTCAAGCCCAATCACCAGCCTTTCATTGTTTGGGACAGGGCACGACCTGACAAATGAAGGGTGGACGTGCCGCTGTTCTTCCTCACGGCACAATTATCCCATACAACCCAATAACTGTCAATAATAGGCAGACGTGAAACTGGGCGTTTTTTTGAAATTTCTCCATGGTCAGGTGGAACTGGGTGTCATCGCCGTGCGCACTACTATCATTCCCCTGGACGGTATACTCATACATATTCCCCGAATGACGATGGTATGACGTTATTTTTACGGCTTCCCTCTGGTCCCTGGCCTCGCCGCGTGGTATCATCGCAGGAAATCTAGCGGGGCGAAGGAGTGAGTCTGGTGGCGGTCGTCGCTTTTCAGGGAGAGTACGGGGCATACGGTGAGGAGGCCATCCGCTCGCTGTTCGGCGAGGGCGTGCAGCCCTATCCCTGCCGGTCGTTTCAGGACCTGTTCCAACTGGTCTCCAGCGCAAAGGTGGACTATGGCCTGGCCCCGATTGAGAACTCACAGGCGGGCAGCATTAACGATGTCTATGATCTGCTCCGGCAGCACGACCTGTATGTCGGCGGGGAGGTCCTCCACCCGGTCAACCATGCCCTGCTTGCCCTTCCAGGCCAGTCGCTGGCGGACATCACCCGGGTGATTTCGCATCCGCAGGCCCTGGCACAGTCGGATCAGTACCTCAGGCAGTTGGGCGTGGAGGTGGTGGCCACATATGACACCGCCGGCAGCGCCAAGATGATCAGGGAGCAGGAGCTAATGGGTGTCGCCGCCGTGGCCGGCGTCGGGGCGGCTGAGCGGTACCAGCTCCAGGTGCTTGCCAGCGGGATCCAGACCATTGCGGACAACTTCACCCGGTTTGTGCTCCTGCAACGAAAGCCCGCCGACCGGGGGGTTGGCCCCCACAAGACCATGCTGGTCATGGCGGTCAACCACCGGCCAGGCTCGCTCTACAAGGCGCTGGGCGCCCTGGCTGAGCGGTCGATCAACCTGCTGAAGCTGGAGTCTCGGCCGGCCCGGAACCAGCCGTGGGAGTATGTCTTCTACCTCGATTTTGAAGGCCACCGCGATGACCCCGCCGTGAGCGAGGCGCTGGCCGAACTGGCAAGCCAGACCACCTTCTGCAAGGTACTCGGTTCCTTTGAGCGAGACCGCGGGTCTACTTTGTCGTCTCAAAGATAGGACCTTAGCCCTATTTTGGGGCGATGCTCCCTGGCAACTGGAAGGAGGAAACCTAACAGGCGCCGTAATATCTTTCGGTAAGCATTACACTCCGTTCGGGAGGAAGATCGGTGACCAAGAAGATCCTCATCGCAGATGACAGCGAGGCCCTGAGAGCCCTGCTGCACGCGACCCTCCGTGACCCCCGCTACGAGATTATTCAGGCGTCGGGAGGGGTGCAGGCGCTCGCCCTTCGGGAGATGCACCAGCCGGATCTGGTCATCTTGGATGAGTCCATGCCTGGGATTGCTGGCCCGGAGGTCTGCCGTATGATCAAGCGGAACCCCGCTTCAGCACACACGCCGGTCATTCTCATGACGACAAACTCTGCAGCGGCCGGACAAGCGCTGGTGCGGGAGGCGGGCGCTGACGTTCACGTGACCAAGCCGTTCAGCCCGCTGAGCCTGCTGGGGACGGTCGAGCGTCTCCTATCATCGAAAGGGGACTGACCCGCTGTGGAAGACCTATCCGGCCTGACACGCGACGAGTTGGAGGCCCAGGTCCGGTACTGGCGGACACAGAGCCTCTTGCTGGCCAAAGACTTCGGTCAGGTGCGGGATCAGCTTCTCCGCCAGGGCGGTGAAGTGGAGAGTTTGAGGGCGCAGCTTATCAGCTACGCCGAGGACCTGAACCGGGAGTACCAGTTAGAGCGGCAGCGGACCCGGGAGGTTGAATCCTTGCTGGTGGCTACCGTTGGGGCTCTGGCCAACTCCATTGAGGCGCGCGACCCCTACACGCGGGGCCACACCGATCGGGTGGCCCGCATTGCGCTTGCCATGTGTGCCCGGCTCGGCTGGGACGAGAAGCGGCTCCAGATTGCCCGCATGGGCGCCCTGCTGCATGATATCGGCAAGATCGGCGTGCCAGATGCGATCCTGCGCAAGCCGGGACGGCTAGAAGAGGACGAGTATGCCCTCATGAAGAAACACGCCGAGATCGGCGCCCAGATCCTCCACGGGATCGATGCGCTGGCGCCGGCGATCCCCTTCGTGATCGCTCACCACGAGCGCTGGGACGGGCGCGGCTACCCCTATGGTCTCGCTGGCGAGGCGATCCCGCTCGAGGGGCGTCTCCTGGCCATTGCCGATTCCTTTGACGCCATGACCAGCCGCCGGGCCTACCGGGTCCAGATCCCGCTGGAGGAGGCGGCCGCAGAGGTGAGGCGGTGCGCGGGTACCCAGTTCGATCCCCACATGGTGGAGGTCTTCCAGGCGATCTTTGACGATGGGATCGTAGCAGCGGTCCTGGAGCTGGACGCACGGTGGAATCTGCATGCTGTATAGTCGCATGAAGGCGGTGGGGCTGTAAGCCTCGCCGCTCTTTTTACCCCGGGTATGCTCAATACGAATCCCTCAAATTCGTCTTCAGAATCAAAAATCGTGTTGACAGGTACACTTTAACTCGGTAAAATGCAACTCAATATCCAAACTACACAGCGAGATACGGAAGTGTACCTAGGGTTCCGCACCGGCGACGGTGGTCTGGTCCAAGCGGTACAGCCCTGCACGGCAGGGTACACCGTGGGTCAAAAACACCCCAGCGGCAAGTTCCGACACATTAACCCTGGCAGAGCACCGGGGAGAGTGTCGAGACGGGTCCGGGGCTTTTTTGTTAGGGAACCGTAAAGAACTTCACCGACCCCCATATTTGCAACAGCGATGACGGGACAAGTAAGATCAGGGGATCAAGAGCGCTAGAGAGCGGCTGTCTGGTGGAAAAGCCGTGCCTTGCCTGATCTGAACCTCACCCCGTAGCTGCCCGACTGAACCCCCCGAGACGGGGCAGTAGGTCAGGGCCGGCCGTGGCGGCCGTTACTCACCACGAGGCTTTCCCCGCCAGGGGAAGGCGAAGTAGGGTGGTACCACGATGCCAATCGTCCCTACCGCTCCGGAGTCCAAGCGACCCGGGCGGTGGGGATTCTGTTTTTTTTCGGGCACGTATCGATCAAAGGAGGTGGAGTCGGGTGAAGCGCATCCTGGCGGTGCTGGTGGAGAACCATCCTGGTGTTTTGGCACGGGTGGCTGGATTGATTCGGCGACGGGGATTCAACATCGAGAGTCTGGCGGTCGGGGTGACCGACGACCCGAACATCTCCCGCATGACCCTGGTAGTCGAGGGCGACGAGCCCACGCTGAACCAGGTCTCCAAGCAGCTAGACAAGCTGATCGAGGTGCTCAAGGTGACCGATCTGGACGCAGAGCAGACGGTCGCCCGGGAACTGGCTCTGATCAAGGTCTCCAGCGATCCGGTCCGCCGGCCCCAGATCCTCCAGTTGGCTTCGGTCTTCCGGGCCAATGTGGTCGATGTGGGGAAGGAGGCGGTCACCATCGAGGTGACCGGGACCCACGACAAGGTAGAGGCGTTGATCAACCTGACGAGAGAGTTTGGCGTACAAGAGGTGGTCCGCACAGGGATCATCGCCCTGGCAAGAGGGGCCGGTGCCATTAAATTCGAGAGGGAGGACCACCACTATGATCAAGATGTACTACGAGTCTGATGCAAACCTCGCGGCGCTCGCCGGCAAGAAGATTGCCGTTATCGGTTTCGGCAGCCAGGGCCACGCTCACGCCCTGAACCTGAAGGAGTCCGGCATGGACGTGACCGTCGGTCTCCGGCCGGGGCGCCCAAGCTGGGCCCGGGCCGAGGCGGCAGGCCTCAAGGTCGCTACCGTCGCTGAGGCCGCCCAAATGGCCGACGTGATCATGATCCTGATCAACGATGAGAAGCAGGGCCAGGTCTTCGAGGCCGAGATTAAACCCTACCTGAAACCCGGCAAGGCGATCGGTTTTGGCCACGGCTTCGCGATCCACTTCGGCCAGGTGGCGCCCCCGAAGGATGTCGACGTCTTCATGATCGCCCCGAAGGGGCCGGGCCACCTGGTCCGGCGGCAGTACACCGAAGGGCGAGGCGTCCCCTGCCTCATGGCGATCCACCAGAATGCGACCGGCAGCTGCCAGGAGATCGCCCTCGCCTGGGCCAAGGGGATTGGCGGCACCCGGGCCGGCGTGATCGAGACCAGCTTCAAGGAGGAGTGCGAGTCCGACCTCTTCGGCGAGCAGTCGGTGCTCTGCGGCGGCGTCACCCAGCTGGTCAAGTACGGCTTCGAGACGCTGACGGAGGCCGGCTACGCCCCCGAGATCGCCTACTTCGAGTGCCTCCACGAGCTGAAGCTGATCGTAGACCTCATGTACGAGGGCGGCATGGCCTCTATGCGCTACTCGATCAGCGACACCGCTGAGTACGGCGACTACATGAGCGGCCCTCGGATCGTCGGTCCCGAGGTGAAGCAGCGCATGAAGCAGATCCTCAGCGAGATCCAGGACGGCACCTTCGCCAAGAACTGGATCCTTGAGAACCAGGTTGGCCGGCCCCAGTTCACCGCCATGCGGCGGGCGAATGCGGAGCACCCGATCGAGCAGGTAGGGCGTGACCTCCGTGGCATGATGGCCTGGCTCCCCAAGCCGGTTGGGGCAGCGGGCAACGAGTAGGACCCCAGACGAAACCCCAAAAGGAAGGTGATGGCGATGACGCGGCGGATTCAGATTTTCGATACGACCCTGCGCGATGGCGAGCAGGCCCCCGGGTTTGGCATGACCGCGAACGCAAAGCTGGAGGTGGCCAGGCAGCTTACGCGGCTTGGCGTCGATGTGATCGAGGCCGGCTTTCCCATCGCCTCACCCGGCGATTTTGATGCAGTCAAGGCGATTGCTGATGCGATCAGCGGCCCCACGATCGCCGGTCTCGCCCGGGCCAACGAAGCTGATATCACCCGGTGCTACGAGGCGATCAAGGGAGCGGCCAGGCCCCGGATCCACACCTTTATCGCCACGTCGCCGATCCATATGGAGCACAAGCTCCGCAAGAGCCCGGAAGAGGTGATCCGCACCGCCCGGGAAGCGGTCGCCCTGGCGAAGTCCTTCGGCCCCGAGGTCGAGTTCTCCGCCGAAGACGCCACCCGCTCGGACTGGAACTTCCTGGTCCAGATCTTCACGGTGGCGGCCCGGGCCGGCGCCACGATCCTGAACGTCCCCGACACCGTCGGCTACACCACCCCGAAGGAGTACCACGACCTGATCCGCTTCCTGATCGATCGGGTGGATGCGCCCGAGGGTGTGATCTTCTCTGTCCACTGCCACGATGACCTGGGCCTGGCGGTCGCCAACACGGTGGCGGCGATTGAGGCCGGAGCGACCCAGGTGGAGTGCACGATCAACGGCATTGGAGAGCGGGCTGGCAACGCCGCCCTGGAGGAGATCGTCATGGCGCTCCGGACCCGGCAGGACCGGTGGGGCGTGCAGACCTCCATCAACACACAGGAGCTCTACCGTGCCTCCCGGTTGCTCCAGAACCTGACCGGTATTGGGGTGCAGCCCAACAAGGCGATCGTGGGAGCGAACGCCTTCGCCCACGAGTCCGGCATCCACCAGGATGGCATGTTGAAGCACAAGGAGACCTACGAGATCATGCGCCCCGAAGATGTGGGCGTCCCCGAGTCGGCCCTCGTGCTGGGCAAGCACTCCGGCCGTGCCGCCTTCCGCACCCGGCTCCAGCACCTGGGCTACACGCTCAGCGAAGCCGAGATCGAATCCGCCTTTGGCCGCTTCAAGGAGGTCGCCGACCGGAAGAAGGCGGTCACCGACGAGGACCTCGAAGCGATCGTGGGCGATGAGCAGGCCAAATCAACCGTCACGGAGGTGTGTCGCCTTGAATCCTTCCAGGTCGTCTCCGGCAACCAATCTGTTCCCGCTGCGTCTGTTCGGCTCTACCGCGACGGCGAACTCCGCCAGGAAGCGGCTTCCGGGGACGGCCCTGTGGATGCCCTCTTCCACGCCATCGACCGGGCGGCGGGCTTCGAGGGGCACCTCCTCGACTACCGGCTCAAGGCGGTCACCAGCGGCCAGGATGCTCTAGGCGAGGTGAACGTCCGGGTCAGCGCTGGCAGCCGCGTGGCCTGGGGGCGGGGCACATCGACCGATGTGATCGAGGCCTCGGCTCGGGCGTATATCAACGCTGTCAACAAGATCCTCTCCGGTGCGGCCCTGCCGACATCGGACGATCCGGCTCCCGGCTGGCAGATGCGAGCCTACGGAGACTAACGAAGGAAGGCCTGGTGAAGCATGCAGATCTATATTGATGGCAAGTGGTACCCCAAAGAGGAGGCCAAGATCTCGGTTTTCGACCACGGCTACCTCTACGGCGACGGCGTCTTCGAGGGGATTCGCGCCTACAACGGCCGGGTCTGGAAGCTGACCGAGCACCTGGACCGGCTCTACGATTCGGCCAAGGCGATCTGGCTGAATATCCCCATCTCGTGGAAGGAGATGGAGGAGGCCACCCTGGAGACGCTCCGCCGCTGCAACCTGCGCGATGGCTATATTCGGATTGTGGTCTCCCGGGGCTACGGTGACCTGGGGCTCGACCCCCGCAAGTGCCCGACCGCAACCGTGGTGATCATCGCCGATTCGATCAGCCTCTTCCCCGAGCAGGTCTACACCGAGGGCATGAAGGTGATCTCGGTGGCCACCCGGCGGAACCCGGCCGACACCCTTTCGCCGCAGGTCAAGTCGCTCAACTACCTGAACGGGATCATGGCCAAGATCAGCGCTGTCACCCTCGGCTACCCCGAGGTGGTCATGCTGAACAAGGAGGGCTACGTCTGCGAGGGAACCGGTGACAACATCTTCATGATTAAGAAGGGGAAGATCATTACCCCGGCGATTCACCTGGGCATTCTGCCTGGCATTACCCGCTCCGCCGTCCTGGAAATGGGGCGTGAGCTGGGCTACGAGGTGCAGGAGGGGACCTTCACCCTCTACGACCTCTACACGGCAGATGAGGCCTTCCTGACCGGTACCGCTGCCGAGATCGTCCCCGTGATCGAGGTCGACAACCGGCCGATTGGCACCGGCAAGCCTGGCGAGATCACCTGGAAGCTGATCGACCGCTTCCGCCACCTGACCCAGACGGTCGGAACGCCGATCTAATCAGCTACACACAGAGGGGAGTCTTGGAGTATGAAGGCCGCGATCATCCTGTTCGATGGTATCGAGGAACTTGACTTTGCTGGTCCCTATGAGGTCCTGGGAATCGCCGGACAGGTCTTCACGGTCGCCCCACAGAGAGAGATCAAGGGGCACCACGGCCTTCGCGTGACTGCAGACTTTACGTTCGATCATGCCCCCGCCCCCGACGTATTGGTGATTCCGGGCGGCCCGGTCACCCGGGAGAACCCGGCCTCGCTGGATTCGGTCGTCGCCTACGTGGCGAAGACCGCCCCCGCCTGCCGGACCACGGTGACCGTCTGCACGGGGGCGTTTATCGCCGCCCGGGCGGGCATTCTGGACGGTCGCTCGGTCACCACCCATTACCGCCGGCGCCATCTGCTGGCGGCCCAGTTCCCGCAGGTCCAGGTGAAATTCGCCCGGGTGGTGGCCGATGGCAAGATCATCTCCACCGCCGGCGTGGCGGCGGGGATCGATGGCGCTCTCTACACCGTGGCCCGGCACCAGGACCTGGAGGCTGCCCGGAAGATCGCCAAGACGATCGAGCACCCGTGGCACTCGGCCCATGTGCTCCACTCGCACGGCCTGCACGACCACGAGGAGGCCATGCACGGCTAGGCCCAACACAGACAGAGGGGGTTCCCCATGCGCAGCGACATGATCAAGAAAGGCCATGACCGGGCGCCCCATCGGGCGCTGCTCAAGGCGACCGGCGTCCTGGACTCCGACATGGGGAAGCCGTTTATCGGGATTGCCAATAGCTACATTGATATTGTGCCGGGTCACGTCCACCTGAAGGAGTTCGGCGACCTGGTGAAGGAGGCCGTCCGCGCGGCGGGCGGCGTTCCTTTTCTCTTTAACACCATCGGGGTGGATGACGGCATTGCCATGGGTCATATCGGCATGCGGTACAGCCTGCCGTCCCGTGAGTTGATCGCCGATGCGGTCGAGACGGTGATGGAGGCGCACCAGCTGGATGCGATGATCTGCATTCCGAACTGCGACAAGATCACCCCCGGCATGCTCATGGCGGCCATGCGGATCAACGTGCCCACGATCTTCGTGAGCGGCGGTCCCATGGCGGCGGGCAGGTTGTCAGATGGGCGGAAGGCGGATCTGATCTCGGTCTTCGAGGGGGTCGGGGCCCATGCCCGGGGCGCCCTGTCGGACGAGGGGCTGAGGGACCTGGAGGAGAACGCCTGCCCGACCTGCGGCTCCTGCTCCGGCATGTTCACGGCCAACTCGATGAACTGCCTCTGCGAGGCGCTCGGGCTGGCGCTGCCTGGCAACGGCACAGCCCTCGCCAAGTCAGCGGAGCGCGACGAGCTGGCACGGCAGGCTGCGAAGCGTATCGTGGAGATGGCGCTAGCCGGTGGGCCACGTGCCCGGGAGATCGTGACGGTGGAGGCGATCGACAACGCCTTCGCCCTGGACATCGCCATGGGCGGCTCGACCAACACCGTTCTGCACACCCTCGCGATCGCCAATGAGGCGGAGATCGACTACCCCCTGGAGCGGATCAACCAGCTCTCGGCGCGGGTGCCCTATCTATGTAAGGTCTCGCCGGCTACCAGCGAGGTGCATATTGAAGATGTGCACGCAGCGGGTGGGATCATGGCGATCCTGCGGGAGCTGTCGGCGAAGGAAGGCACGCTGCATGGTGATTGCATAACAGTATCGGGGCGGACGATTGGGGAGCAGTATGCGAGCGCGACCAATCGGAATCCGAGCGTGATCCGGTCGGTGGATCAGCCCTTCTCGGCGACCGGCGGTTTGGCCATGCTCTTCGGCAACCTCGCACCAGATGGCGCCGTGCTGAAGGTCGGGGCGGTCGATCCGTCGATCCAGGTCTTCACGGGCAAGGCGATCTGCTTTGAGTCGCAGGAGGAGGCGCTGACGGGCATCTTCGGCGGGAAGGTGGAGGCGGGTCACGTGGTGGTGATCCGCTACGAGGGGCCGAAGGGCGGGCCGGGCATGCCCGAGATGCTCGCTCCGACCAGCGCAATCGTGGGGATGGGGCTGGGCAAAGAGGTCGCCCTGATCACCGATGGACGCTTTTCGGGGGGGACCCGGGGCATCTGCCTGGGGCATATCAGCCCGGAGGCGGCGGAGGGCGGGCCGATTGGCCTGATCCAGGATGGTGATACGATCACGATCGATATCCCTGGGCGGCGGTTGTCTCTGGAGGTTTCGGCGGAGGAGCTGGCGCGCCGGGCGGCGGGCTGGGTGAGGCCGGGGCCGAAGGTTACGAGGGGGTGGCTGGGGCGGTACGCCCGGCTGGTCACCTCGGCGAATACGGGGGCGGTGTTGCGGTAGGCGGGCGCACTCTCGGCGGTCCGTTTGGGGTTACCCGGCCCGTCGGCGGTCCGTTTGGGGTTACGCTGCGCCACGCTGGTCGTCGGCGGTCCGTTTGGGGTTACGCTGCGGCACGCTGGTCGTCGGCGGTCCGTTTGGGGTTACGCTGCGCCACGCTGGTCGTCGGCGGTCCGTTTGGGGTTACCCGGCCCGTCGGCGGTCCGTTTGGGGTTACCCTGCGCCCACGCTAGTCGCTAACGGGCGCTACGGCTAAGTCGGGCTCGCCAAGATCGGAAACCGGGTTGCTGAATCGGAGTCGGGCTACGCACCACCCGATCTTGGCGGCAGTTGGGTATGCCTAGCGCCCGTAAGCTCCGGCGCTAACGGGCGCGTACGGGTAACCCCACCGTCCCGCCTCGGTAGGCGCACGGGCCGGGGGGTCGAGGGGGTAACCCCACCGTCCCGCCTCGGGTAGGCGCACCGGCCGGGGGGTCGAGGGGGTAACCCCACCGTCCCGCCTCGGTAGGCGCACCGGCCGGAGGGGTCGAGGGGGTAACCCCAACGTCCCGCCTCGGGTAGGCGCACCGGCTGGGGGGTCGAGGGGGTAACCCCACCGTCCCGCCTCGGTAGGCGCACCGGCCGGGGGGTCGAGGGGGTAACCCCAACGTCCCGCCTCGGGTAGGCGCACGGGCTGGGGGGTCGAGGGGGTAACCCCAACGTCCCGCCTCGGTAGGCGCACCGACTGGGGGGTCGAGGGGGTAACCCCAACGTCCCGCCTCGCCTGGGATATTGGTGGGGAGAGGGGCGGGTGGAGGTCAGTTACACCCCTTGCAGTGGTCAGTTACACCCCTTGCAGTGGTCAGTTACACCCCTTGTAGTGGTCAGTTACACCCCTTGCAGTGGTCCATTACACACCGATTCCCCCCATCTCTCCCCACAGCAGGGCTGGGGAGGGGGCTCGTGGTACCCCTATATGGCCCATTAGCGCCGGAGCCTACGGGCGCCTGGCGGACAAACACTCACGCCAAGATCGGGTGGTGCGTCGCCCCACTGACTGCCCCAACAGCGGTTTCCGATCTTGGCGGCCCAGAATGAGCCTGGCGCCCGTTGGCGACTAGCGAGGGCCATGGGGTACCACGAAGCCCCCGACCCCTAAGCCGCCCCCCCACGACCACCATTACGACAAAGGAGGCCGAAGACGAAAGATGGAGATGCAAGCTGCCCAAGCCCTCCTGAAGGCTCTGGAGCTAGAAGGAGTCGAAGTGATCTTCGGCTACCCTGGTGGGTCCAATCTGTACATCTACGACGCCCTGTACGACAGCCCGCTCCGCCACGTCCTCACACGCCATGAGCAGGGGGCGATCCATGCCGCCCAGGGCTACGCCCGTGCCACCGGCCGGGTTGGCGTCGTCCTGGCCACCTCTGGCCCCGGTGCCACCAACCTGGTCACCGGCCTCTGCGATGCCATGATCGACTCGACCCCAATCGTGGCGATCACCGGGCAGGTGATCCGCCCCCTGATCGGGCGGGACGCCTTCCAGGAGGCAGATGTCACCGGGATCACCATGCCGGTCACCAAGCACAACTACCTGGTCACCGACCCCGCCGACCTCCTCCGGGTGGTGAAGGAGGCGTTCCACATCGCCCAGACCGGGCGGCCGGGGCCTGTGCTGATCGACATTCCGAAGGACGTGACCAACACCCGGATCCCCTTCGAGTACCCGGAGACGATCCACCTCCCCGGCTACAACCCCCCCAGTGAAGCCCCACCCGAGCAGGTGGCGGTTGCTGTGGAAGCGATCCAGTCCGCCCGGCAGCCTGTCCTGCTCTGCGGCGGCGGGGTGGTCCACTCCCCCGGGGCGGCCGAGCCCTTTCGCCAGTTGGCGGAGCGCACCGGGGCGCCCGTCGTGGAGACCCTCATGGGTCTGGGCGGCTTCCCCATGGAGCATCCACACTGCTTCGGTCTGCTCGGTATGCATGGCACCTTTGCCGCCAATCGGGCGGTCGCCAATGCCGACCTGCTCGTCGCCTGTGGCATGCGGTTCGATGACCGGGTAACCGGCCTGGCGGCACGGTTTGCCCCCAAGGCCCGGATCATCCACATTGATATCGATCCCGCCGAGATCTCGAAGAACCTGCCCTCCCATATCCCCCTGGTCGGCGACTGCGCCACCGTGCTCAGGCAGATCAGTCAGGCGCTCGGCGACTGGTCGCAGGCCCTGCCCGACTGGATCGGTCAGGTCACCGCCTGGCACGACCAGCACCCGCTCTGGGGCGTCCGCTCCCGTGAGCAGAGCCCGATCGATCCCGCCGCCGTGCCCAAGCCGCAGCAGGCGCTTCAGGCACTGCAGAAGGCGTTCGGCCCCGAGGCGATCGTCACGACCGATGTAGGCCAGCACCAGATGTGGGCCGCCCACTACCTCCTGCGCAACGAGCCCCGCACCTGGATCTCATCGTGCGGGCTGGGCACCATGGGCTTCGGATTGCCCGCTGCCGTTGGTGCTGCCATGGGTCGCCCGGACCGCGACGTGGTCGTTGTCACCGGCGACGGCTCCTTCCAAATGTGCATGCAGGAGCTTGGGACCGCCGTTCAGGAGGGGCTGCCGATCAAGGTGGTCCTGCTGAACAACGGCTACCTGGGCATGGTCCGCCAGTGGCAGGAGATGTTCTACAAGGGGCGCTACAAGGAGGTCGATCTCCGCTCCGGCACCCCCGACTTCATTCGGCTCGCCGAAGCCTACGGGATCAAGGGGATCCGGGTTGAGCGTGCCGGCGAGTTGGAAGCAGCCATGACCGCCGCCCGTGAGCACCGGGGCCCCGTGCTCGTCGAGGTCCGGTGCACCGAGGAGGAGAATGTCTTCCCGATCGTGCCACCCGGCGGAGCCAACACCGATCAGCTCATGAAGGCGAACGGATAGCCCAGAAAGCCGTCAGGGGGAGACTCCCTGGCGGCTTTCGCACATCCCCGACCGGCTTTCAGGAGGGAATCCCGATGCGGTTAGAGAAATTGATCGCATCTAACTAAAAACTCCTGAAGAAGGATGGGTAGTCTTGGAGAGCAACCGGCGCGAGTATTTCCGCCTGGACGTTCCCGGCATGACCGGAACCATGCAGCTTTTTGAGGTCCAGCAGAGCCCGGTATTTGTGGACCCCCAAGAGATCCAGCTCGTCAATATCAGCGGCGGCGGTCTCTACCTGAAGACCGATATCGACCTGCCGATCCGGCAGGGGATCTATGCCACCTTCAACTTCACTCTTCAAAACGAAACCTTCTCCTTCAGCGGCCACCTCCTACGCAAGTTAGACGACCTGAAGGCATACTACTACGGGGTCCAGTTTATTGATGTGGATGAGACCGAACGCGGTACCCTTCTCTCCATTCTGGGCCGCATTCAGATCGAGCGGTCGCGCAAGATGAGGGCCTAAAGGCCCACCCCTACGATAGACGGGCTCGATTGTGCGCATCCAAAAGATCGATCATCTCTTTGGTAGGAGTCGGGGGCGCCGAAGCATAACTCTCCCATGGAGAGTGGCGGAAGGCGCCACATCGATCTTGCGCCCGCTGGGGCGCCCTATGGAGGGAACGCACATGGCTCTGGTTTCGCTGAAGACGCTTCTGGATGCCGCCGAACAGGGCAAGTATGCGGTCGGTGCCTTTAACTGCAACAATATGGAGATCGTGCAGGCGATCGTGGAGGCGGCGGATGAGCTCCGCTCGCCGGTGATTATCCAGGCCAGCCAGGGTGCGATCAAGTACGCTGGCCTTCACTACGTGGTCGGCCTGGCCAAACTGGCCGCCGAGCAGGCATCGATCCCGGTGGCGCTCCACCTGGACCACGGCACCGACTACAACACCGTGATCGCCTGCATTCGTGCCGGGTTCACCTCGGTCATGTTCGACGGCTCCCAGTGGCCGAAGGAGGAGAACATCGCCCGCACGAAGGAGATCGTGAAGATCGCCCATGCGGTGGGCGTCTCTGTGGAGGGCGAGATCGGCAAGATCGGCGGCGTGGAAGATGATATCGCGGTCGATGAGCGCGACGCCATGCTCACCCCGGTGCCCGACGCGATCGAGTTCTACGAGGCGACCGGCGTCGATGCCCTGGCCATGTCGTTCGGCACGGCCCACGGTCACTACAAGCTGCCGCCCAAGCTGGCGCTGGATCGGATCGCAGAGGTCCACAATCGGACCGGCGCCTACCTTGTCATGCATGGCGGCTCCGGCGTCCCGGAGGATGATGTCCGCAAGGGGATCGCCCTGGGCATTCGCAAGGTGAATATCGATACCGAGCTGCGCGAGGCCTTCCTGGGCGAGATCCGGTCCCAGTTGGCGGCCAAGCCGACCGAGATCGACCCGCGGAAGATCTTCGCCCCGGCGAAGAACGTCCTCAAGGCGAAGCTGAAGGAGAAGATGACCCTCTTTGGCTCTGCAAACAAGGCATAAGAGTGGCCCACTGTTCACATTCGGCGACCTCGTGCTCGACGTGGTCGCCACGGCCGACGGCCCGCTAGACCGGGATACCGATACCCCCGGCCAGGTCCGTTCCGCCCCGGGTGGTTCGGCGGCGAACTTCGCTGTCTGGACCCGCCGGCTGGGCGATCCGGTCCAGTTCGTTGCCCGCTTGGGCGATGACATGCTGGGCCGCGCCCTGCAGGAAGATATGCGTCGCGAGGGCGTAACCACCCTGGTCAACTTCGATCCAAACCACCCGACCGCCGTGCTGGTCCTCCTGGCGGAGGGCACGCAGCGGCACATGATGGTCCCCCTCGGCGCCAACCACTTTCTGGACGAGGCAGACATTCCGGATGAGGCGGTGCGCTCCGCCGGGTGGCTCCACCTGACCGGCTACTCCTTCTTCTGGGAGGGGCCGAGGCGGGCGGTGCAGAAGGCGATCCGGCTGGCGCGCGCGGCCGGGCTGCCGATCTCGCTCGACCCGTCATCCGCCGGGTTTATCCGTCGGCATGGGCTGGTGCTGCCGGACTCAATCGACCTGTTGATCCCCAACCAGGAGGAGGCGGCCACGCTGACCGGCCTCAATGACCCGTCGGCCGCCGCCCGGCGACTGGGCGAGCAGATCCCGCTGGTGGCGGTGAAGCTCGGCCCCGAGGGGGCACTGCTCTGCGAGCACGGGCGATTGGTCCACGTCCCGCCCGCCCCACCCGAGGGCCCGGTGGTGGATTCGACCGGAGCCGGTGACGCCTGGGGCGCCGCCTTCCTGCACGGCCTTCGCCACGGGCAGACCCCCGAGGAGGCGGCGGTGCGGGCGAATCGGATCGGGGCACGCCTGGTCACACGGGTGGGCGCCCGCCCAATCATCGACCTGATCTGATCGGAAAGACGCCTCCGGCAATTTTGCCGGGGGCGTTGAGCCTTTTGAGAGGGTGGAGTGCGATAATCATCCCATTCTGTGAACGAGGTGACGCTCTTGACAACGAAACCGCTCACTCCCGCAGGCTCCACGGAAATTGCCGCCGACCGCTCTGCCCTTCTCACCTTTCTGAACCGCTACAAGCTGCTGATCCAGTGGGGCATCGTCCTGATTGGACTGGCCCTCTTCGGCCTCATGCTGGCAGGCAACATCAGCCAATATGGTCTCGACCTGGCCAGCAGGCAATGGGAGCACGCCTTGAAGGAGTTGGCCGGGCCGGTCCAGATCGGCGTCTTCACCCTCATGGCGCTCTGGGTCGTCCGCCTGCTGGTGAAGCGGGCTTCATCGGGCGGGGTGCGCACCCTGTTCCGCCTCCTGCAGATCATACATACCCCCATCGCCATTCTGGTCGGGGTGGTTGCAATGACCCACGGGCTGGGGATCATGCTCTTCCACCGGGAGCCCGGCCCCACCAACCTGACCGGCATGGTGACCCTGGTCTTCATGGTGGGCACGATCGCCCTGGGTACCTGGATCTCCTTCCGGCGCAAACAGCTCCCGATCCACCGGTGGATGGCCCTCGCCGCCTTCGCCCTCTTTCTGGTGCACAAAGCGGTCGGGTAGTGTGGTACAATCCTGCTAAGTAAGGGGCACTACCTGGGGCACTGGAGGACGGAGAACCATGCAGAAGAAGCCGTACGCGATTGAGACCCTGGCCGTTCACGGGGGGCAACAGCCCGACCCGATCACCGGCAGCCGGGCCATGCCGATCTACCAGACCACCGCCTATGTCTTCGACTCGACCGAGCACGCCCGGAAGCTCTTCTCCCTGGAGGAGGCGGGCAATATCTACACCCGGATCGGCAACCCCACCACCGACGCCCTGGAGCAGCGGGTCGCCCAGTTGGAGGGTGGGGTAGGGGCGGTCGCCTTCGCCTCGGGCCATGCTGCCATGGTGGCAACGATCCTGAATATCTGCCACGCCGGCGACGAGGTGGTCACCTCCACCAGCCTCTACGGCGGGACCTACAACCTCTTCGCCACCACCCTGCCCAAGTACGGGATCACGGCGAAGTTTGTGGACCCGGCGGACCCGGAGAACTTCCGGCGGGCGATCACACCGCGGACCCGGGCGGTCTTCGGTGAGACGATCGGCAACCCCCGGCTCGACCTCTTCGACATCGCGGCGGTGGCGGAGATCGCCCATGAGGCAGGCGTGCCGCTGATCATTGACAACACCTTCGCCACACCGGTCCTCTGCCGCCCGTTCGAGCACGGCGCCGACCTGGTGATCCACTCGGCGACCAAGTGGCTGGGCGGGCACGGCGCTGCCATGGGTGGCGTGGTGGTGGACTCGGGCCGCTTTGACTGGAACAGCCCCAAGTTCCCCGGCTTCACAGAGCCCGACCCCTCCTACCACGGCGTGCGCTACGGCTCCGACTACGGCCCGGCGGGCTTTATTACCAAGGTCCGGGTCCAGATCCTGCGGGACCTCGGTGCCTGCCAGGCTCCCTTCAACTCCTTCCTCCTGCTCATGGGGCTCGAGACGGTGCACCTGCGCATGAAGGCCCACAGCGAGAACGCCATGGCCGTGGCGCAGTTCCTGGCGCAGCATCCGGGCGTCGCCTGGGTCCAGTACCCGGGGCTCCCCTCGCACCCGACCCATGACCGGGCGGTGCGGTATCTGACCGGCGGTTTCGGGGGAATGCTGGTCTTTGGTGTCAGGGGTGGTCTGGAGGCCGGCGGCAGGTTTATCGACAGCGTGAAGCTCTTCTCCCACCTGGCCAACGTGGGCGATGCCAAGTCGCTGGTGATCCATCCGGCATCGACCACGCACAGCCAGTTGAGCCCCGAGGCGCGGGTCGCCGCCGGCGTGGGCGATGATCTGATCCGTGTCTCGGTCGGCATCGAACATGTGGATGACCTGATCGCCGATCTGGACCAGGCGTTGGCGGCGGCGACCAGGTAGCAGAAAACCGAAGTGGGGGTCGATGTTTCATGGCCAATGATCCGAAGCTGATTGCCTGGGTCTTTGAGTCCCCGAAGACGGTCGCCGTGGTGGGGCTCTCCGACAACCCGGAGCGGCCCAGCTACCACGTGAGCGAGGAGATGCAGGCGCGCGGCTACAAGATCGTCCCCGTCAGTCCGAAGGGCGAGACGATCCTGGGCGAGAAGGTCTACCGCTCGCTGGCAGAGATCCCCTTCCCGGTCGATGTGGTCGATGTCTTCCGTGCACCGCAGCATGTCCCGGAGGTGGTCCGCGACATGGAGCAGATGCAGACCCGGCCCAAGCTCCTCTGGCTGCAGGAGGGGGTCGTCAACGACGACGCCGTCGCCACGGCCCAGGGGTTCGGGGTGCCGGCGGTGCAGAATCTCTGCATCTACAAAGAAGCGGTGAAGGCGGGCCGTTAATGCGCTATCGCCTCATCGCGACCGATATTGACGGCACCTTGCTGGACGACCGGGGCGCCGTCTCCCGGCGGGCCCGTTCGGTGCTGGCGCGGCTCGCGGAGCGGTCGATCCCGGTGGTGCTCACCACCGCCCGCCCGCCCCGCCGGGTCGGTGCCCTCCACCAGGAGCTTGGGCTGACCACACCGGTGATCGCTTACAACGGCGGCATTGCCTTTGCGCCGCAGACCGGGCAGACGCTCTTTGCCCACTCCATGGAGAAGGCGGTCGCCAGCCAGGTGCTGTCAGCGCTGCGGGCCGTCGCCCCCGAGGTCAACCCCGGCATGGAACTGGCTGATGAGTGGCGGGTGGACCGCTTTGAGCCACGCTTCCAGGAGCTCCACGAGCAAGGGCTGATCACCGACTTCCCGCTCTTCGGCCGGCTGGAGGATGTGCTGACCCAGACCACCAGGCCGGTGAACAAGCTCTACTTTGACGGCTCGCAGGCCATGCGGAGCGCGTTTGAGGGCGCCCTGGCGGAGCGGCGGGTCCGGGATCAGGTCTTCGTCACCTCCTCGGGGCAGGACTTCGTGGAGATCCTGCCGGCTGGCGTCAACAAGGGCTCTGCCCTGCGGGCGTTGGCGGCGATCCTGGGAATCCCCCGGGAGCAGGTGCTCTACCTGGGCGACGAGGAGGCGGACGTGCCGGCGCTCCAGGAAGCGGGGCTGGGAATCGCCATGGGGAACGCCCCGGAGCGGGTGAAGCGGGCTGCCGGAGCGGTCACGGGGACCAACCGTGCAGACGGCTGGGCCGAGGCGATCGAGCGACATGTACTCAGCGCATAGCTGAAGAGGGCCGTGCCAACCTGCTGTTGGTACGGCCCTCCTACTCGCTCTCTCTGCCTACGCGGTATGGCTCTGCAGCGCTCCCATGAGGGAGCGGAAGCGCAGCTCCTCGAACTTGGCCGTTGCCTGGTCCCGGTTCAGGTCGAGCCTGCAGCCGCCCACGGCGGGCAGGCCGGGCACAAACCGGTCGATCGTGGCCAGTTGCTTGGAGAGCAGGGCGATCTCCCGCCCCTCCTCCAGCCGCTCCCGCAGCTTCCCCTTCTGGGTGTGGGCGTTCTCCAGCACCCCCTCGACCGTGTGAAACTCCTGCAACAGCTTGGTCGCCGTCTTCGCCCCGATCCCCTTAATGCCGGGAATATTGTCCGATGTATCCCCCGCCAGCCCCTTCAGGTCGATCAGTTGGGTGGGCAGAAGTCCCCACTCCTGGGCGAAGCGGGGGACATCGTAGGTCTCGGACTGGTTCATCTTCTTGACATAGCGAATAGCCGTCCGGCCCGAGAGGAGCTGGAAGGCATCCCGGTCGCCGGTCAGGAGGCTCACCTCCAGCCCTTCCTCCTCGGCCTGCCGGGCCATGGTGCCCATGACATCATCCGCCTCGTAGCCGGGGGCGCCCAGGGTGGTAATATTCAGCGCCTCCAGGACCTCCCGGAGCAGGCCGAACTGCGGCGCCAAGTCGGGCGGGCACTCGGGCCGGTTCCCCTTGTACTCCGCGAAGAGCGACGTCCGGCGGTTCTGGGCGACGGGCACATCCAGGCCCACCGCCAGATGGGTGGGGCGGGCGACCGCCAGCTCCCGCATGAGCATGGTCATGAAGCCATAGACAGCGTTGACCGGACGCCCCTGCGGGTCACGCATGGGGGGCAGGGCGAAGAAGGCCCGGAAGATCAGGCCGCCGTCGATCAGAAGCAGACTCGAAATGGGAATCAACCCTCTCTCGTGCAGAGTTTGTGCGTCGCTGGGGCAGACTACCCGCATACGGGAGGGATCAGCCCATGGTATGGCTCTTGCTCTTTGCCGGCGTGTTGGCCTTTGCCTGGTTTCTCTTCGCCCCCCGCCGGCTGCAGACCCTGGAGAATATCCCCTCGGTGGTAGACGGAGAGCTGCACGCCCACAACCTGATCGAGACGGTGGCCGATGAGCGGGAGCGGCTACACGAGGGCCCTCTGAACAACCAGTAGCCGCACATGCCTCATCCCGATCGATTCGGTCTGGCTGCCTCGGGTTCCTTCCCTCTTGCGCCCAGGAAATTCTTCCGCCATCATGACAAGTAGGAGTGCGGAAGGAGCGTGCGGGTAGATGGTAGAGCATGTCGTCTGTTTTAAGCTGAAGCCAGATGCGACCCCCGAGCAGGAGGAGCGTCTGATCCAGATGCTGCGCGGGCTGAAGGAGAGCGTCCCGGGGATCGTTGACCTCTCCGCTGGGCGGAACTTCACCCCCGAGCGGGGTCAGGGGCACACGGTCGGGCTGGTGGTCCGCTTCCGGGACAAGGCAGGGCTGGCGGTTTACGGCCCGCACCCGAACCATCTGCCGGTGAAGGAGTATGTCGCCCAGGTCTGCGAGTCCCAGGTGGTTGTGGACTACGAGTTCTAGCCGCAGGAAAAGGCCCCCCGAAGGAGCGCCCTTCGGGGGGCTTTGAACGTGTGTCAGAGGTGGGAGTGGTCGGGGTTCGGGATTAGCCAGCGATCCGCCCGAGATCGAGCTTGGCGGCTTCGGTGGAGCGAAGGATCGCCCGCAGCGCCTGCCGTGCCCGGTGCAGCCGGGACTTGATCGTCCCGAGGGTCGTGCCCAGGAGGGCTGCGATCTCGTGGTAGGAGAGCCCCTGAATATCCCGCATGACCACGACCACCCGGTACTCGTCGGGCAGCCGCTTGATCGCCCGCTGCACAGCGGCCTGGACCTCCTGCCGCTCGGCGTGCTCCACCGGGCTGTCGGCCTCGTCGGGCGCCTGCCGCTGGACGGCGCCCTCCTCCAGGGGCAGAACGTCGTCGAGCGAGGCGTGGCGCAGACGGCCCCGCCGGCGAAGCTCATCGAGGCAGGTGTTGGTCACCACCCGGAAGAGCCAGGTGGAGAAGGCCGAGTCCCCGCGGAAGTTATGTAGCCGCAGGCAGACTCGCACAAGGGCTTCCTGGGCGGCGTCCGATGCATCCGCGTGGTTGCCCATCAGCCGGTAGGCCAGGTTATATGTTTTCCGCTCATAGCGGTAAACCAGTTCACTCAGCGCGTTCCGATCCCCATCCTGTGCCCGCTTCACCAATAGATCATCTGACAACGCCGACATCCCCGAGGTCCCTCCCGATGCCCCTGTTGGAGGCTGGGCTTGCGCCCGCTCTCTCTATCGTCTCTACTAACGGAGTTAGACGCCGAAGGTTACGCTCAACCCTCCACTTTTTTCGACCTTACGAATGATATTCGATGGGGGAGGGGAGATACCTGACCGTGGTCGCTGGGCAAAAGAGGTATCGCGGCAATTACCGCGGAACTGAATATACTAAGTATACCGCAATGCTCTCGTTTCTGGAAGTGGTTGGCGCGAAATATCCGCTGACAGCATAAGACCCCCCGAGTGCCCTCGGGGGGTCTGGTTTTGTGCGAACCGCTACTCCTCACGGGTGGTCAGCACGCCGATAAACTTCTGCAGGGTGTTGCTGAAGGTCTTGCCCCGCTTGTAGATCACACCAATTGGCCGCTCCAGCCGCATGTCGGCAATGGGCATGGCGACGAGCGAGCCGGCCTTTACCTCCAACTGAGCGCACCGCCGGGGGATAATCGAAATACCGACCTCGGCCTCCACCGACCGCTTGATCGTCTCCACGTTGTCGAACTCCTGGATCACATCGATCTCGACGCCCTGGTCATGCAGGACCCGATCGATCGCCTTGCGGGTAGGAATGTCGGGCTCAAAGGCAATGAAGTGGCTCCGCTGCAGTGACTTCAGCTCCACGGCCTGGCCGTTCTGCGCCAGCGGATGATGCGGGTTGGTCACCACCACCAGCTCGTCGGATGGGAGCGGGATCACGCCCAACTGGCGCCCCTCCTGGGGGTAGGCCACAATGCCGATATCCACCTGGTTCTGGCGAACCGCCTCGTAGATCCGGTTGGTCCGGCTGTACTCCACATGGATTCGGGCCTGGGGGAAGGCCTGGATAAACCGCTTGATATACGGCGGGAGATCGTGCAGGCCCACCGAGTAGACCGTGGCGACGCGGATCGTGCCGGCCACCGTCTGGGTCAGGTCCATCATCTGCCGCTCCAGGTTCTGGTACCGCTCCAGGATCTCCCGAGAGCCCTGGTAGAAGAGGCGCCCGGCCTCGGTCGGATAGATCCCCTGAGGCGAACGCTCAATCAACTTCTGGTGGAAATGCTCCTCCAGCGCCTTGACCTGCTGGCTCACTGCGGGCTGAGAAATGAAGTTCCGGGCCGCCGCCTTGGAGAAACTTCGGGTTTCGATGATGTCGCAGAAGACCTGGAGATAAGAGATGAGCATGTAACCGTCCCCCATTCCATACGCTTATCGGGGTGATCCGCCACTTCAGCATAACTTATAACCAGAATAGATCCGATTGAGTTTGCGGGCAATAGCTCGAAAGGCTTCTTCGGCCTATCCGACCGACCTTCTTCATACGCCGGAGTATCCCTCGTAATGGCTATGTAACCCGCGTGTAACCCGATGAAATCAGCGGAAGGCTATCATCGCCGCCGGCAGGGAGTATGGAAACACCTGCCGAAAGTTTATCCAGTTATCTTCTGCACCGAACCATCAAAAATGGAGGCCGATGCTGTGGATCATCGTCTCAAGATGTACGAGGAGTTGACCTCGGTCAACGGGATCCCTGGCTACGAAGAGCCGGTCCGCCAGGTAATGAAGAAGTACCTGGAGCCGCTCTCCCATGAGATCATTACGGACAACCTGGGCTCGATCGCCGGTGTGAAGATCGGCAAGCAGGGTGGCCCCCGGATCATGATCGCCGGCCATTTGGATGAGGTCGGCTGGATGGTCACCCAGATCACCGAGAAGGGCTTCATTAAGATCCAGCCGGTGGGCGGCTGGTGGAGCCAGGTGATGCTGGCCCAGCGGGTGAAGGTCCTCACCCGGAAGGGCGAGCTCGTGGGTGTAGTTGGCTCCAAGCCGCCGCATGTCCTCTCCCCCGAGGAGCGGAGCAAGGTGGTCCAGGTCAAGGATATGTTTATCGACATCGCCGCCTCGTCGAAGGAGGAGGCGATGGAGTGGGGCGTCCGGCCGGGCGACCCGATCGTGCCCCACTGCGACTTCACGGTCATGCCGAACCCGAAGGTGCTCATGAACAAGGCATGGGACAACCGGGCGGGCTGCGCTGCGGCGATCATGGTCCTGGAGGAGTTGAAGGGCCAGGAGCACGCCAATGTGGTCTACGCCGTCGGCAATGTCCAGGAGGAGGTCGGCCTGCGCGGCGCTGTGACCATGGCCAACACGGTCGAGCCGGATATCGGCATCGCGCTGGATGTGGGCCTCGCGGTGGATGTGCCCGGCGGCGGCGGTGAGATCGAAGGCAAGATGGGCGGCGGCCCACTGGTCGTGATCTACGACGCCTCGATGGTCCCGCACCAGGGGCTGCGCAACCTGGTCCTGGACACCGCCGAGGAGTTGGGGATCCCGGTGCAGCACCAGCATATCTCCGGCGGCGGCACCGACGCCGGTCGGATGCACCTCTGGGGCCGGGGCGTCCCCTCGATCGCAATCGGCTTCGCCACCCGCTATATCCACAGCCATGCGGCCCTGATCCACCGGGACGACATGGAGAACGCCGCCAAGCTGGTGGCCGCGGTGATCAAGAAGCTGGATGCCGAGACCGTCTCCAAGATCAAGGCCAACACCCTCTAAGGAAGCGCCCCCCGAGGCAGACTAGCCCCGGGGGGATTTCTTATGCCAGAGGAGCGTCAGCGGTTGGTGGAACAGCGGGCGACCAACGCCCAGACGGTCCAGTTCGTGGCGGACCAGGAGGCGGCGATCGCAGACCAGGCGGAGGGGCTGGCGAAGGAGCACCCGGACCTGGCGGGCTTCGCCGGCCGGGCGAGGGCGAACCGGGAGCGGCTGAGCGCCGTGGCGGAGCAGGAGCGGCGGCTGGCGACCCAGATCCAGTTCGCCGACGGTGACCCGGCCATGATCGCCGCCCTGGCCCGGGAGCACCGGAAGGAGTTGATGGAGGTGGCCCGCGAGGAGGCTCAGATCGCGGCAGATCTCCTGGCCCGGGAGCAGGAGGACCCGACGGTAGAGGTGCTGGCGGAGCAGGCGAAGCGGAACCAGGAGCTACTGCTCCACGTGGCCCGGACCGAGACGGAGGCCGACCGGGCGCTGCGGGCGGAGCGAGCCGGGGGATAGGCCTCTCGCTGGCAGGATTTGGACCGATTCGCGACCCCCAGGTGTGAGCGCCTGGGGGTCGTACTCTCTAGCACAGACGGAGCAAACCCCGGCCGGGAACTCCAACCCGACACGATATCGAATCGCAAAAGGGGTAATCACCGTTATGATGATCAAGCGCATTCTCGCCAGCGCCGCTCTGGTTGCCGTTATGACCGGCTCCGCCGCCCCCGCCCTGGCCGAGACAACCACGACCGATGCGACCGCCCAGACCGAAACCGTGGCGACCACTACGACCGATGTGACCACGACCGCCGCCCTGCCCGAAGAGAGCCTCACCCCAGGTGACTTCTTCTACTTCCTGAAGCGGTGGGTCGAGGCGCTCCAGGTGGCCCTGACCCGGGACGCCGCCGGGCGTGCGGCCCTGCTGGAGCAGCAGGCCCAGACCCGCCTGGCCGAAGCGGTCCAGCTGGCCGACGAGGGGCAGACCGACCTGGCCCAGGCGGCCATGACCGAGGCGCAGGCCAAGCTGGCCGAGGCCCAGCGGGTGATCGACAAGGCGGTGGCCAACGGTGAAGACCTGACCGAGCTGGTCGCCCAGGTGGAGGAGAGCGAGGTCCGCTACGCCAGGGCGGTGACCGGTCTCTTGGAGACCCTGCCCGAGACCGTCGTCGAAGAGATCGAGCTCCTGACCACCGACCTGCTCGCCCAGGTTGCCCAGACGCAGGATGCGGCCACCCAGGACGAGGCGACCGTGGAGGAGGCGGAGCAGACCGCCGAGGAGGCAGGCCTGAGCGAGGAGCTGGCCGCCGTCTCGCCCCGCACCGTCCTGGTCCTCAAGGCGATGGCCAAAGCCTCTGACAAGAGCCTGGCGGAGGTCTTCGCCCTCTACCAGCAGAACCCGGGGCTTGGCAATATCGCCAAGGCGCTCGGCCTCAAAATGGGCCCCGTCCAGCATGCCGCCCAGATCGAGTGGAAGAAGCTGAAGGGCGACGCCGAGGCGATCTATGCCGATGAGGAGCAGAAGGAGGACGAGGTCGAGGAGAGCGCCGCCCAGGAGGCCCCAGTTGTGGATGCTGACGGCGATGCCGACCGTGACGACGAGGATTCCGCCAGGAACTACGGCCAGGCCAAGAAGGCCATGAACCTGAAAAAGAACGCCAAGGCGAACAACGGCAAGGGCAAGCAGTAGCCCTCGGAACCATTCCCGCCCCCCGGGCGTCCCACAGGTAAAGGGATGCTCGGGGGGATTTTCGCGAGTATGACGAGTGTACGCCTGTACGGACCCCCGCCCTACCGGGTGGCCGTGGTGCACGGGGGCCCCGGCGCCCCAGGGACCGTTGCAGCGGTTGCCAGGAGACTGAGCGGCCTCTGCGGGATTATCGAGCCGCTCCAGACCGCCGCAACGCTGGAGGACCAGATCACCGAACTGCACGACCAGCTCCGCACCCATACCGATCAGCCCCTGGTGCTGGTCGGCCACTCCTGGGGGGCCTGGCTCGCCCTGCTCACCGCCGCCCGCTTCCCAGACCTCGCCGCCAAGCTGATCCTGGTCGGGAGTGCCCCCTTTCAGGAGCGGTACGTCTCGCAGATTGGCGAGCGCCGCATGAGCCGCCTCTCCCCGACCGAGCAGGCAGAGTTCCGCCAGTTGCTGCAGGGCCTGGGCGACCCGGCGACCGCCGGGAAGGACCGGCTTATCGCTCGGCTGGGCGCCCTGGTTGCCAAGGCCGACGAGGTGGACCCGATCGCGATTCCCACCGACGAGCAGGATATTCTGCCGGCATGCGGCGACCAGTTCCAGGCGGTCTGGGCGGAGGCGGCGCAACTGAGGCGGACAGGCGAGTTGCTGCTGCGAGCCCGGGAGATCCGGTGCCCTGTGGTCGCCATTCACGGCGACAGCGACCCCCACCCGGCAGAAGGAGTGAGCGAACCGCTCTCGGGGTGTGTCGCTCGGTTCCGGTTTCTCCTGCTCGACCGGTGCGGCCACTCGCCGTGGCGGGAGCGGGCCGCCGCTGGGCCCTTCTACCAGGCGCTGGAGGCAGAGATTCGTGACTCCCTGAACGCAAGAAGGAGCGGGTGACCCCGCTCCTTCTTGCTGCACGACCGTCCCTGAGCCACTACGCCGACTCGAGCAGCCGGCGCTGCTCCTGCACCAGGGACTGAAGAGCTTCCAGGTTGGAGGCGCGGCGAGCCCGCTCCTTCACATCAGGCGTGAAAAGATCTGAGCAGATGATCCCGAGCCGCAATGCGACCGGGTCCTGCGCCCGCTCCAGAATGCTAAGGTAGACGACTGTGTTGCTTTGCAAGCCCAATGATTTCACCCCCACCTGTTTGATGTGACTCATCGTACATCTGGTGGGGGTGGAAGGCAAGGGGATCCTCGGTGAAATGCAGGATCTCGGCGGTCAAATGTCCGTTAGCCCTTCAGACTCGCCTTGGGCTTGGTCCGAAAGGGGGTCCGCCCGCCGGGGTGGGCCGGGGTGGAGCCGTCATCGATCAGCCACTGCAGGAAGAGCTTCACCAGCATGAACGCCAGAACGGCGACCAGCCCGTAGACGGGCAGGGCGAGGATCACCCCGATAACGTAGGCCATGAGCAATGTGCCTCCTCTCCGTAACTTCCATGAAGGAGTCCGAATCAACAGCTAATACTTCGGGAGAGATGGGCAGACTCCTTCCGTCCCATTCAGTGGTATACTAGATGCCATGAGTGTATTCATTGCCACGGCAAGCGCCGCCTATTGGCGCCAAGCGTTGCCCGAGCTGCGGGGCGCGGACTCCAAGATCACGAACCTGCACCAAATGGCCCCCGGGGTGGTCCGCTTCACGTCAGGCCTGGACCGCGCCGAGTTCCTCGCGCGCCTGGAGGCGGTGGAGCGGATCTTCCTCCGCCATATCCAGCCGGTGGACCTGGAGATCCCCACCAGCGGCTCCGAGACCGACCTCCACCAGATCGCCGATAGCCTCGGCCCGCTGCTGGGCTCGATCCGGCCCGGCGAGCGAATCGCTGTGCAGGTCCGGCGGCTGGGCGGGGAGTTCGCCTACGAGCGGCTCGCCCTGAAGGAGGCGATCGACCCGCGGGTCCAGGCGGCGGGGGCGCATCCGGTCACAACTGGCGCCGACCGAATCCTGACGCTTGCCCAGGAGGAAGGGCTCACCTGTGTCGGCATGGCGACATCAACCGAGATGGGCTCAAGCTGGCCGGGGGGCGAGATCCGCTTCCGGCGGGAGGAGGAGCAGATCTCACGGGCCAAGTTCAAGCTGCTGGAGGCGTTCGCCACCTTCGACCTCCGTATCCCAGACGACGGTCACGCCCTCGACCTGGGCGCCGCCCCGGGCGGCTGGACATCGCTCCTGCTGGAGCGGGGGCTGCGGGTCACAGCGGTCGATACGGGGGAGATGGCCCCCGTCCTGCGGCAGAACCCGCGGCTGACGATCAGGCAGCAGAATGTGGAGCAGGTCAGCTTCCCGGCGGACTCCTTCGACCTGATCACCTGCGACATGTCCTGGAACCCGCTGCACACGGCGGAGTTGGTGGTCAAGCAGGCGCAATCGGTGCGGAGCGGGGCCCACGGGGTCCTCACGATCAAGCTGATGTTGGACAACCCGACCCGGACGATCCGCCGGGTGCGGGAGTTGGTCGAGCAGGAGTACCGGGTGCTCCGGATCCGGCAGCTCTTCCACAACCGGGATGAGGTGACCATGCACCTGGTGCGGCGATAGCGTTGGGAGGGGGAGAGAGCATGGCGAAGGAACTGGTGGGGCAGCTGTTTACCGCCGAGCAGATCGCAGAGCGGGTCCGGCAGATGGGGGAGCAGATCAGCCGGGAGTACGCCGGTGAGCAGGTGCTGGTGATCGGGGTGCTGAAGGGGGCGTTCGTCTTCTGCGCCGACCTGCTGCGGAGCCTTACGGTTCCGGCTCAGGTGGATTTCATGGCGGTCTCCAGCTACGGGAACGCCACCGAGTCATCGGGCGTGATCCGGATCTTGAAGGACCTGGACGCCAGTGTCGAAGGGCGGCATGTGCTGCTGGTGGAGGATATCGTGGACAGCGGCCTCACCCTGAAGTACCTGCGGGAGTACCTGGCGCACCAGAGCCCGGCCAGCCTGCGGGTGGCGGTCCTGCTGGACAAGCCGTCCCGGCGGAAGACCGAGGTCCAGGTCGATTACACCGGCTTCACCATTCCCGATGAGTTTATTGTGGGCTATGGAATTGACTATGCGGAGCAGTACCGGCACCTGCCCTATATCGGGCTGATTGGTGAGCGGTAGGGACTAGACCCAGGAGGAGCGGATCTGCACCTGGGGGTTGGGGCTGGGGCCGCCCAACCGCAGGCGGATGGAGTCAAGCGCATCGGGCGGGAGGTGGACCGGCTCCACCAGCACCGGCAGGTCGGGCCGGAGCGCCCGGGCGGCCTCTGCCAGCGCCTGACCGCTCTGGGTCGCCAGCAGAAAGCCGGCGCTCTCCAGGGCGTCGGGCAGGGCGTCGGGCCGGGTGACCGGGGTGATCGCACCGATCCCCTGGCTCTCCAGGGACTGCTGCACCCGGGCCGCCTGAACCCAGTCGCCCGCCGCCACCACCACCCGGGCAGCGGCCGGGAGCGCCTTCAGCTCCTCCCAGCGCCGCTGCTCGGCGGCATCGGCCAGGATCACCGGGTCTTGCCCCACCGGGTGGAAAAGGGTGCAGGCCAGCAGCTTGAAGCTCCCCGGCTGCGCCACCTCCTCGGGGAGGGCGGTGACCACCGCCACCCCGGGCAGGGCAAGCTCCAGCTCCCGCTGCAGCCGCCGCAGGTCTGCCCGGCAGCTCCCCACCAGGAGCAGCCGCCGGGTGGCCGGCTGGGGGGTTCGGGCCATCTGCCCCTGGGCCAGAAGGGCGAGCGCCGCCTCCTCGGGGGTGAGCCCCCAGTCGCGTGCCGGGCCGAGCACCCCGGCGAGCAGGCTGCGCAGGGCCGCCCCGGGCACCGTGCCGGGGGGGTCATCGGCCACGAAGATCCCCTTGCCCTGGTGGCTGTAAAGGTAGCCCTCCACGATCAACTGGTCCACCGCCCGGATAATCGTGTTCAGGTTGACCCCCAGCCCCGCTGCCAGGTCCCGCAACGGGGGGAGCTGATCCCCCGGGTAGAGCAGGCCGGTGGCGATCTGGAGCTTCACGTGAGCCACGAACTGCAGCCTGACCGGGATCCCGCTCTCCTTGTCCAGAGAGAAGGCTTGCATCATCCTCGCCACCCCCGACTGTTCTCCTGTTAGAGAACAGTGTATGGCCCGCCAGGGCGCAGGTCAACTCATAGCCAGAACTGGCAGGGGCATCCTACGGTGGGAGGTGACCGAGAATGGAGAAGGAGCATCGGCAGCCGGGGGCCTTCTACGGGGCGAAGATTGAGGGGCCGATCGGGTCGGTCCCGCGGGTGGGAGACGACCGGCCCAGCGGTTCGAACCGGCGGATGGAGTCGACCATGAACATACCGAATGCCCGGCAGATTCCCGTGGAGGGGGCGGTGACCGGGCCGGAGGCCCCACCCGCCCAGGTGGATGTGGTCCGTGGCACCGCCGACCTGGATGACCTGAACGAGCTGGTCCGCTAGGGCACGGCGCTGCGGGCAAAAAGAGAGGACCGGCGAGGCTCTACCTCGTCGGTCCTTCGGGTTTATCGGACTGTCACACGACGCTCATACGACATGCCAGCAGGGGCGTCCACGCCGGCGGGAGGCCCTTATGTGTGATGGCCTCGTATGGTTGGCAACGCGCGCCCTCATGCTGACATGCGTAGCGGTAGTATTCGCCTGATCGCACCGGATATCCTCTAGCCGTAGCTCGGTTCCAGCAGGATCTTTGTGCCAGCCTCCAGCAGCCGGAGCACGGGCGAGCGCTGCTTCGCCAGCGAGGCAGCCCGGCGGAACATGTCGTGCACCTTCTCAAAGCCGATCCCCGTGCGGAGCTTCACCGTGGGCTTCAGCAGGATCAGGCTGACCCGGTGCCCCTCGATCTCGTCGAAGGTGCGGGTCAGTTCGCCCTCGACCTGCAGGCTGGCGATATCGAGCGACATTTGCTGGGAGAGTTCCATGAAGGCGGTGCAGTAGGCGGCCACTGCGGCGCCCAGCAGCAGCTCCTCGGGGGTGGTGGTGCCCGGCAGGCCGCCGTCGGCCACGGGCTGGGTGAAGGTGAGCCGCAGGTTGGAGAAGCTGCTGGCCAGTTCGCCCTCCGCTGCAGCCAGGCCGGTCCAGGTGCCGTAGGTGCGGTAGGTGACAGGAGCATCGGACACGTGCGATCGCCTCCGCCGTGATTGGAATGAAGAGCAGTTCCACATGCGTATTCTTCCACCCTGCCACAAGGGGATATTGCGGAAGATGGCGAATAACTCTGGCCGGGAAAATCGCCGGAGGAGGATGAACGGATGGCCAAGGGGAAGCTCACGCAGTCTGATCTCATGATCTGGACGATGAATCATCCGAATGGGACGAAGTTCTACTACCTGATCGAGAAGGAGCCCTTCGAGAAGGAGGGCGTGAAGAAGGCGGTCCACCGGACCGGATCCACGGGCGATGCGGTCTTCCGCTTCCGGGACCAGGCGGAGGCGGAGCTGGCCAAATGGCCCCTGCCTGACGAGCCCGCCGGTGCCGAGGGGTAGGACCTGTCTGTACGTATGGCCCGGTGCGCTGCCAGAGGCGGTGCGCCGGGCTTTCTGTCGCTCGGCGGGGGGGCGGGGGCGGGCGAAAACGGGGTTTCGCAGAAAGCTCGCGGGATCTCCCGGAGAGGCTCGCGACGTTTCGCAGAAACCTGGTGGTTTCTCGTGGAAGCCTCGCAGCGTTTCGCAGAAACCTGGTGGTTTCTCGTGGAAGCCTCGCAGCGTTTCGTGGAAACCTCGCGGCTTCTCGTGAAAGCCTCGCGGCTTCTCGTGGAAGCCTCGCGGAACCCTCGCAGCATCTCCCGAAAACGGGTCAACCCGATCTTTCCGCGAACCTTCACCCCCCGCTGCTCGTCCATTCAACCAGATCGATGGGGAGGGTTATCGCATGAACTTCACGATCCGGCCCGTCCGCCCCGAGGACTACGAGGCGCTCGCCCAAACCAACCGGCTCGCCATGCCCGGCACAGACGACACCGCCGAAAGCCTGCTGGAAGAGGACCAGGCGACCCACGCCATAACGCGCTGGGTGGTGGAGGTAGACGGCCGCGTGATCGGCTCCGCCTCCTGGTTCCAGCTGCCCAAGCGGCTGCACCCACACAAGTTCTGGATGGACGGCGCCGTCCACCCCGACTACCAGGGGCGGGGGATCGGACAGGCGCTCTTTGACCAGGTGCTCTCGGCGCTCATGCCAAAGGCGCCGATCTCCCTGCGCACGTTTAGCCGGGAGGATTACGCCAACACCCTCCGCTTCCTGGGGAAGCATGGCTTCGTGGAGGCGAAGCGGACCTGGGCCTCCCAGCTTGACCTGGCGGCCTTTGACTTCACCCCGTACCAGGGGCAGCCGGAGCGGGTGGAGGCGTCTGGCATTCGGCTGGTGCAACTGACCGACCTTCAGTCGCAGCCCGGCTGGGAGGAGCGGTTTCGCACCCTCTACAACGCCATTCAGCTGGATGTGCCCGACTTCGAGCCCTCCACAGCGCTGCCCATGGAGACCTTCCAGCAGACCTACCTCGCCGCCAAGGGCTTTCTGCCCGAGGGCCACTTCCTCGCGCTGGATGGCGACCGCTGGGTCGGCCTGAGCAGCCTCTGGACGCGGGGCGAGCCCGGGCCCATGGATATCGGCCTGACCGGGGTCCTGCCCGAGTACCGGCGGCGCGGCATCGCCCTGGCACTAAAGCTCCGGGCCATGGCCTGGGCCCGGGGGCTGGGGGTCACGAGGCTGAAGACCAGTAACGCCTCCACCAACAAGGGAATCCTGGCGATCAACGAGCGCATGGGCTTCGTGAAGGAGCCCGCCTGGATCCACCTGCTGCGCACCTTCTAGCGCTCCCGCAATCGCCGATGAAACCCCCTGGGGCCGCTCAAGCCCCAGGGGGTTCGCCATGCCACCAGCCCACAAGCCCGCTGCGCCGCGGGACTAGTGCACCCCGAAGAGGCCGAGGATCTCCTCCCGCGTCAGCCGCTTCATGACCGTCTTCTCCTCGGGCTCTCCATCATCCTCCGTCTCGGTCAGGGGGTCCATGACCTCGTGAAAGAGCGCCCGCTTCCGTTCCACCAGCTCGTAGATCCGCTCCTCGACCGTCCCCCTGGTCAGCAGGCTGGTGACGTAGACCGTCTGTTTCTGCCCGATTCGGTGGGTCCGGTCCTCTGCCTGCTGGGCGACCGCCGGGTTCCACCAGTGGTCCAGGTGGTAGACGTGGTTCGCCCGGGTGAGGGTAATGCCGACGCCGCCCGCCTTCAGCGACATGGCCAGCACCCGTGGCAGATCCTTCTGCTGGAAGTGGTGGACGAGCAACTGCCGGTTCCAGTCGGTCAGCGACCCGTCAAACAGCATGGTGCCGAAGCGCTCCAGCCGTGGCAGGAGCGGCTCCAGGGTCACCTTCGGGTACTGGGAGAAGATCAGCGCCTTCTCACCCCGCTCCGCCAGCCGCTCCAGCTCTCGCTCCAGGTAGCTCGCCTTGCAGGATGCGCCGGTCAGAATATCCAGGTTGCAGATCTGCTTCAGCCTGGTGAGCAACGCCAGGGCGATCATGGGGGCGGCGGCCTGGCCCGCCTGGCGAATGGCGTTGACCCCGGCCCGCTCCGCTGCCTCGTAGGCCATGCGCTGGGCGGGGGTCAGGTCGAGCCAGACGGTCCGCTGCTCCTTGGGCGGCAGGTGGCGGAGGACATCTGCCTTGCGGCGGCGCAGCACGAAGGGGCTGATCTTCTCGTGGACACCATCCACCTGGACCGCCTTATGGGTGGGCAGGAGTCCGGGGCGCAGGTAGGAGAAGATCGCCAGCAGCTCTTCGAGCTTGTTCTCGATCGGGGTGCCGGAGAGGCCCCATCGCCACCTGGCGTTCACCTTGGCCACCGCCTGGTGAATGGCGGTCTCCGGGTTTTTGATCCGCTGGATTTCATCCAAGATCACCATGTCGAAGGCGGCGGGGTCGACCAGCTTCCACTTCAGGTCCTCCCGCCAGGTCTCGTACCCGATCAGGTTGACATGGACCTGACAGCGCCAGTACCACTCCCGGCGGCGCTTCGGCCCCTCCACCGGCACCACCCGCAGGTCGGGGGCCCAACGCTTCAGCTTGTAGTACCAGTCGAAGAGGATCGTCTTGGGGCAGAGGATCAGGACCCGGTTCACCTCGCCTCGCCGGACCAGGAGCCGCAGGGCAGCGATCGCCTGGATCGATTTGCCGAGGCCCATCTCATCGCCGAGGAGGGCGACCGGGTGCTCCATGAGGAAGCGGGCGCCATCGAACTGGTAATCGAATAGCTCCTCGCCCATCGGGGCATAGAAGGAATCGGGGTCCGGAGGCGGACCCTCTTCGGCCTGTGGCAAGTCAAAAAAGAGGAGCGGACCGTCGGGAGTCTGGGCGCCCCACTCCGATCCCGCAAACATGGCCGGGGCGGGAGGCAGCCCGAGACTGTGGGTGACGGTGGAAAGACTCAAGGCGCAGACTCCCCCCATTCGCATACGGCTCAGGGTTAGTCTGCGCCCGGTTTGACTCCACATAACAGGAAGTTCGTGGGGGGTTGACGTGATCATGATCGATCATGCCGAGATTCGCAAGTTTGGGGTGGAACCGGATACGGAGCGCTATACCTATGATCCGAACGCCTGCTCCTGGTGTGGTCAGCCGGTGCTGATCGTGCAGTCGAAGGAGCGGGCGGTGGGGTATCGGAGCGAGCAGACCGCCTGTGAGTACTGCATGTCGAAGCTCTCCAAGCGGACGCGGGCCAAAGAGTTCACGTGGGTCTTCCTGCAGGGGTGGCGGCCCGACTAGGACCAGTCGACCCACCAGGTCAGCCGCTTCTCGCTGCAGCCTGGCGCTCGGCAGCCGGCCAGGTAGATCCCACCCAGGTCGCCGACCACGAATGGGGTGTGGTTGGTGGTCCCAATTTGGAGGATGAAGTCAAGCGGCTCGCCACAGCCGCAGTGGGTGAAGCGGGGCTCCTGGGTGCCGTTGCACCAGCCGCCGACCTTAGAGAGTGGGCGCTCTTCGCCCTGGTGTAGCTCCCGCATGTAGCGGTCATACTGGCCCCACGGATTCTTCACCGCTGGCTCCGGGATCGGGCGGACCTCCAGGTAGAGCAGCTCGTGGTGGGGGAAGAGGTCGGGCGGCGGCGGCTCCTGATCAAAGGGCGACGGCTTTGGGGTCATGGGAATGACCAGTTCGCTCTCCTCGCCGGTCTCCCTGCTGCGAATCCCGATGCGCGCGTAGCGGGTGCAGCCGTAGTCCAGGGCATCGGCCAGCCGGGAGTCGCCGGTCAGGCTGCCCATGAAGGCGCGCAGCTCCGGGTCGAAGGGGGCGGGCAGGTCGGGCCCAATCCGGACGGCGGCGGCGTGGGCCTGGTTGGTCAGCAGGATAATCGGCAGCGGCTGTTCCGCCTGCAGCGGGACCGGGGGCGGGGCGAGCCGGACCGCCGCCCGGGTTGTGCTCTCCCGGAGCCAGACGGTCCAGCCGGGCTGGGTGTGATCCTCCGGCGAGCAGCCAATGCAGTAGAAGAAGGTGAGCAGGCCGGCACCTTCGATCGCGGGGAAGCCAAGGGCGGCGAAGTTGACCTGAAAGAGGTGGTGAAGGGGATCTCCGCACCGGTCGCAGACCGGCCAGAGCTCCCCTTCGACTATGTAGGGCGCGCCGGCCAGCTTGGTGGCGAGGGGGTCATCGGTCGGGTCGGGCTGGAAGGTGAGGTAGGCGGCGGTTCTGGCACGCTCCTTCAGGTAGCGGTTCAGGGGGGCCGCCAGGCGGGGTCGGATCTCCGCCCGGCGGTGCAGCAGTTCATGGTTTGGGTGGATGGAGCTCACCTTACTTACCCACCGCGGCCGACGGCCGGAAGCGGAGGGCGGACCAGGTCTCATCGATCGCGACCTGACGGACCGGCTGCAGACCGGCCTGCTTGACTACATCCCACCCAATGTCCCGGGTGATATCGGTCTTGATCGCCCCGCTCTTCTTCGGGTAGGCGAACCAGAGGAGGCCGTCGTACTTGACCAGGGGCAGGGCGTCGGGGGCAAGCCGCTCCAGCTCGGCGACGGAGCCGGCGAAGAGCAGGAGCCCGTCGAGCGAGCCGGGGGCGGCCGCTCTTTCCACGTCGATGTCGGTCAGGGCGAAGCCATCCGGCGGGTTGATCACGCTGACCCGCATGCCGGGCTTTAGTTGAAGCTTCTGGATGAGGTCCATGGGTCTAGCCTCCTGAGAGTTCGGCCAGCAGGCTGGCCGGCAGAATGACGGGCTCCTTGGGAATCCGGGCGAGGTCGAAGAGGGGGATCAGTTCGGCGGCGGTGATCGGCTCGGGCCTGGCCAGCAGGCCGCTGAGCTGGGCCAGGTGGCCCAGCAGCCGCTCGGGCCGGGTGCCCGCCGCCCGGATTCCCGCCAGGGTGACCGCCCCGTGTCGCTTGGAGAGGCGGGTGTTGTCGGGGCCAAAGAGGAGGGGGACGTGGGCGAATGCCGGGGGCTCCCAGCCGAGCGCCTGGTAGAGCAGGATCTGCCGCGGCGTGGAGTCCAGCAGGTCCCAGCCCCTCAGGACGTGGGTCACCTGCATGAGGGCGTCATCTACCACCACGGCGAGCTGGTAGCCGAAGATCCCATCGGCCCGCTTGATCACGAAGTCGCCGCCGTGACCGGGCGGGAAGGCCTGCGGCCCGGCCAGCAGGTCGTGGAAGCGCTGCGGTGCCTCGGGCAGGGCGAAGCGGAGCGATGGCTGTTTTCCCGGCGCCATTCGCTCGGCCCGCTCGGCTCGCTGGGCGGGGCTCAGGTGGCGGCAGGTGCCGGGGTAGGCCGGCCCCTCCTCGGCCAACCCGTGCGGCGCCGATGCGATCGCCATGATCTCCGCCCGGCTGCAGTAGCAGGGGTAGAGGTGGCCGGTCTCGCGCAGCGTCTCCAGCGCCTGCTGGTAGAGCGCCTCCCGCTCCGACTGGGTGTAGGGGGCGAAGGGGCCGCCGTTGTCGGGGCCCTCGTCCCAGTCCAGGCCGAGCCAGCGCAGGTCGTCCAGGACCTGCGCCGCCAGGTGGGGGCGGGAGCGTGGCTTGTCGATATCCTCCATGCGGAGAATGAAGGTGCCGCCGGCCTGCCGGACCTGGAGCCAGGCGAGCAGGGCGGTCCGGGCGTTGCCCAGGTGGAGCTGGCCCGATGGGGTGGGGGCGAAGCGGCCGCGCATGGTCATACTGATCACCTGCATGATCTATTCGGCATCAGGTCCCCGCTTGCCCTTCTGGCCTCTCCGCGCTATGCTTTCACTATGAGTTTACGAATTGGAGGGGAACGGGGAATGCGCAAGGGGATTGTGGCCGCGCTAATCCTGGCGCTGCTCCTGGCAGGGTGCGGCGGAGCGGCGCAGCCGAAGCAGGAGGAGAAGGCGCCGGCCGGTCAGCAGAGCCAGACCGGTGGGCAGAGTCAGGCGGGCGGGGAGCCGAAGCAGTGGTCTGAGCCGCCGGCCATGCAGATCGACCCGGAGAAGCAGTACATTGCGACCATGGAGACCAGCCTGGGGACGCTGAAGATTGAGCTCTACGCCAAGGATTCCCCCATGGCGGTCAACAACTTCATCTTCCTGGCCAACGAAGGCTTCTACGAGGGGGTCGTCTTCCACCGGGTCATCAAGGGGTTCATGATCCAGGGTGGCGACCCGACGGGCACCGGCCGGGGCGGGCCTGGCTACCGCTTCAAGGATGAGCTTCCGCCCAAGCAGCCGTACACCCGCGGCATTCTGGCCATGGCCAACTCTGGCCCCAACACCAACGGCAGCCAGTTCTTCATCTGCACGGGCGCGGACTGTGGCGGGCTGGACAGCGCCCCCAACTACGTCCAGTTTGGCAAGGTGATCGAGGGCGACGAGGTGCTGACCAAGCTGGAGTCGGTCGAGGTGACCCGGGGCGGGGAGCAGGTGCCCAGCAAGCCGGTCAACCCGCCGGTGATCCAGAAGGTGACGATCTCGGAGGCCAAGTAGGGCAATGAGGGGGCGGAGATCCGCCCCCTTCACACTTACCAAGGGAAATCTTCCCGACCAGGATAGGGCTTGACCCTCTACAGGAGGACCAGTCCGGGCTGGTATGCTGTTGAGAGTGCGGAGATATCAGGCTGGGAGGGAACCGACGCGATGAGTAGCCGCTGGCTCACCTTGGCCCGTATTGCGTGGGTGGGCCTTGCCCTCTTCCAGGTGATCTTCTTCCTCGCGGGGGTCTACCACCGGGAGGAGAACGCTCTCGGCCTCGCGGTCTCCCCGGGAGCCGGTGCAGTCCTTTGGGCTGGCCTCCCCGTCGACTTCTACCCCCCGCTCGTCGTGATCATGGAGGGGCTCTTCCTCGGTGCTCTCCTCGCCTTTTCGGGCATGATCCTCTTCCGGCGGGTGATCGGGCCCGTGGGGATCCTGGCCGCCTTCGTTCTCTCCGGGTTCGGTCCCACCATTTTGGATACCCTGCAGAACCTCATGGCCACCGACCCGCGGTGGCGGATCGCCGGCACCCTTGTCGCCCTGAGTGGGCAGGTGGCGATCGTCCCGCTTCTCTACCATATCCCTGATCGGTACCGGCAGCCCCGGTGGAATCACGTGGCCTCGTTGCTCTGGGTGGTCACCACGGTTGCCGGTCATTTTGCGCCCCCCTCCTCACCCTGGCAGATGGGCGGGGGGCGCCTCTTCCTGCTTGTGGCAGGGCTGCAGATTCTGGTGGCGGTCGGTGTGCTGTTCGGTCGCTACCGCTCGGTCCTGAATCCGAGCCAGCGGCTTCAGTTCCGATGGGTGCTCTTCGGCCTGACAGCCGCCGCTGGCGGGCTGGCGGTCATGACCTGGCTGGTGGTGCCCCACCTGCAGAAGCTCTACCCCAACTCGGTGGCGGTGCTCATGATCCAGTTGATCTCGCCCTACCTCTTCCTCCTGCTGGTCCCCGCATCGACTGCGGCGGCGATCCTGCCAGAGCGAATCTGGGATGTTCGCTTTCTGATCCAGCGGAGTATCCTCTACTCCACGCTGACCGCCCTGGTAGCCGGCCTCTACGCCCTGGTGGTGGTGGGCTTCGGCAGCCTACTTCGCTCCCCGCATCACCCCGTGCTGTCGCCCCTGGCGGTGGGCGTGGTGGCGGTGCTGATCATGCCCATGCAACTGCGGCTGCGGCGGGCGGTCAACCAGTTGGTCTACGGCCAGCGCGACGATCCCTACGCCCTGGTCAGCCGCCTGAGCCGCCGGCTGGAGACCGCGGTCGAGCCGGACACCATGCTCCACACGATCGTAGAGGTGGTGGCGGAGGCGCTCAAGCTGCCCTACGCCGAGATCACCGTCCGGGAAGATGGCACCTGCCGGACCGCGGCGACCTGTGGTATGCCCGTCGAGACGACCCTGGTCCTGCCCCTGGTCTACCAGGCGGAGCAGGTGGGCGAGCTACGGCTGGCGCCGCGGCGCCAAGGGGAGCCCTGGCTGGAGTCCGACCGGATCCTCCTCAGGGAACTGGCCAGGCCCGCCGGCGCCGCCGCCAACGCGGTGAGGCTGAACAGCGAGCTGCGCCAGACCAACGCCCACCTGGCGACGGCCCGGGAGCGGCTGGTCACCGCTCGCGAGGAGGAGCGGCGCCTGTTGCGACAGAGCCTGCACGACGGCCTCAGCCCCACACTAGCGGCCTTCTCCCTGAAGATCGGGGCGATTCGCCGCGTGCTGCAGCGCGATCCAGAAGGTGCTGACCGCATGTTGGTGGAATTGAGCAAGGAGATAGAAGTTACCGTTAGTGATATTCGCCGGCTGGTGGATAGCCTCCGGCCGCCGGCCATCGACCAGGTCGGTCTGTTGGGGGCCCTGCGTGGCATGGTCGCCTCTCTCTGGCAGGGGGTGCAACTTCCCCGCATGCAGTTGGACCTGCCCGAGGAGCTACCCACCCTTCCTGCCGCCGTTGAGGTGGCGGCCTACCTGATCGCCCAGGAGGGACTGGCCAACGTGCTGTCCTACCCCGACGCTCAGTGGTGCGTCCTGCGCCTCCGGCTGGAAGGCCGGTTCCTTCACCTCTCGATCACCGATGACACCAGCGGGCGCCCTGCGGACGCCCAGTTCCGGGCGGCGATCCTGGCCATGCGGGAGCGGGCACAGGAGTTGGGGGGAGTCCTGAAACTGGGCTCTGCGCCCGGCGGCGGCACCCGGGTTGAGGCGTACCTTCCGGTTCTCCCAGTGGAAAGGAGCAACAACGTTGAGCACTGAGATCCTTCGCATTCTGGTGGCCGATGATCACCCGCTCTTCCGCAATGGCATGCGCTCGCTCCTGAATGCCGAGCCCGGCTTTCAGGTGGTCGGGGAGGCGGTCAACGGTGAGGAAGCTGTCAGAATGGCGGCCGAGCTAGCGCCCGACGTGATCCTTATGGATGTGCAGATGCCCGGGCTAAACGGGCTGGATGCCACCCGGAAGATCGTCCAGGCCAATCCCGAGATCAAGGTCCTGGTGGTCACCATGTTTGAGGATGACCACACCGTCTTCTCTGCCCTGAAGGCTGGGGCGAGGGGCTACATGCTAAAGGGGGCCAGCCCCGACGATGTGCTGCGGGCGATCCGGTCGGTGGCCAGTGGCGATGCGATCTTTGGACCGGAGGTGGCGGTCCGGCTCCTGGACTTCTTCACCACCCTCCGGCCGGCGGCGCTGCCCAACCCGCTGCCCGACCTGACCGAGCGGGAGCGTGAGATCCTCGATCTGATCGCCCGCGGCCGGTCCAACAGCGAGATCGCCACCACGCTCTTCCTCAGCCCGAAGACCGTCTCCAACTATGTCTCCTCGATCTTCAACAAGCTCCAGGTTGCCGACCGGGCGCAGGCCATGCTCAAGGCCCGTGAGGCCGGTCTCGGCCAGCACTAACCCCGCTGCCGCCTGACCCCCTGCCCCAATCGGGGCCAGGGGGTCTTTTGCCGCGAGGAGAGAGACCGCCCCTTCGTAGGGATCGCGAGGAATTACACGAATAGACCACCAAATCGTTTGATAAGGTTGGAATCAGACTGTAGTGGTCCTGGTCAGGGGGCCGATGGTCAACTCGACCAGGGCGACGGAGAGGGGGCCTTTCGGAATGAGGCGGGTACTCGCGATGGTGCTGGGAATTCTCTTGCTCTCAAGCATGACTGTCCGTGCTGCTGAGGGACCGGCGACCCAGGAGGAGGAGGTGGCACTTTTGGTGCGCTCCTTGATCCGCCAGGACCGGGACCCCCAACGGGTGGCAGAAGCCCTGGCGGAGCAGACGATCCGCCTCCTCGGCTTCCAGGAGCGGCGGGTCACCTTCCTGTACGATGGCAAGGAGGTCCGACCAATCTCGCAGGAACTGCGCGTGGCAGGACCGGACCTGAAGGTGAGCGTTGTGGAGCAGGGCGCCGAGGTAGAGCCGACCTCTGGCGAGAAGGCGGATCTGACCCTGACCATGTGGCTCTACGAGTGGGCCATGCGGGACGGCTCCTACCGGGAACAGGCCGTAATCAGCGGCTACTGGAGCTCGACTGAGTACTCCTGGATCGACGACCCCGCAGACGTGATCGATGTGCGCTGGATCGTGGGCGATGTGGTCTACCTCTCATCCGCCCCGTACGATGGGATCCAGCGTGATCAGCACACGCTGGGCATTGCCAGCTTCACGGTCGATGACCAGGTGCAGGCCTGGGATCTCTTCGTCAATTTCCGTCCGGCCTCGTCCAACGTCCACGGGCGGTGGAGCAATATTTTCCTGAACTACACGCACACCTGGTGGGGGGCGACTCTCTCCATCAGCCTGGGGGCCGGCCCGAGCGGCAATACCGGGAGCATTGACATTAGCACCAACGCCCAGACCTGGACCGAGGGGACCGGATTGGCGTTCCGCATTGGCTCCGGACAGACTCGCGGTCCGGTGCAGACCGGGGAGCCGGCTCGGCCTGCAGTGGACAGGGAGGAATTGAGGTGACCAGGGGTGAGGCTTCCGGCAAGGCTGGCTACCGCGGTAATGGTCTTCCTCGTATGCGCCGGGGTTCTGCTCCTGGGACTTCCCCGGACGGGTCGGGCCGGACCAGAGCACCTTCAGGTGAAGGCAGCGGTAGCCGCACGTGAGGACGGCCTCCTCGAACTCCGCCTCTCCTGGACCTGGGATCTGCCCATACGCCTTGCGGGGCGGGGCAGGGAGGAGTTGCTCGCGGTGGACTTCGACACCCGCGATCTGCTCTTCGAGGCGGAGGAGGCCTCCTATGGCGTGGGCGCCAACGGGGAGAGCTTGAGGCTGTTGGAGCGGGTTGCAGGCATTCATGGTACACGCCGGCTCTTCGTGGTCCCCGCGGGGCGCGACGGGGAAGCACGGGTCCTCTTCCGGCCATCCGACCGGCTGGATGACCGGGGCGGGTTGATCCGGGTGCACACCGTCGTCGATCCCGAGCGCGGGGAGGACGCAATCTGGCAGATGCAGGTTGTGGCGAGGCCCGGATCGGGGGGGCAGGCAGGAAACTACCCTGCCGCCTCCGAAATCTAGGAGGAGACGGCCCCCGAGCGGGCCGTCTCTTTTCCAGTCTGGCAGGAAATGAGGATGAATCAGATGCCGCCAGCGTTGCCCCTGCTCATGCCCGAGCCGCCGGAGGGTTGGCCTGCCTGGACCCAGGCCGTCCTGGACCGGCTCTATGCCGCCTTCGGCCCGCGATACTGGTGGCCATCGGTGAAGGCGCCGGCGCCGGCCCAGGCCGAGCCGTTCGAGATGATCGCCGGGGCGATCCTGGTGCAGAATGTGGCCTGGTCCAACGCCGAGAAGGCGCTACTTGCGCTGGACACCGCCGGCCTGCTCGCCCCGGAACCGCTCCACCGGGCCCCCGCCGAACAGGTCGAGCCGCTGATCCGGCCCGCCGGTTACTACAAGCAGAAGACGCTGAAGCTAAAGCGGTTCGCCGCCCACGTACTGGAGCGGTACCAGGGGGATCTCACCGCCATGCTGGAGCGGCCCCACGGCGAGCTGCGGACCGAGTTGCTCGGCCTCCACGGGATCGGGCCGGAGACGGCTGACTGCATTCTCTGCTATGCGGGCGGGAAACCTGCCATGGCCATGGACACCTACACCCGGCGGATCTTCTCCCGCATGGGGCTCTTTCCGGAGACCGTGCGCTACGAGGAGATGCAGGCCTTCTTTCACCAACACACACCGGTGGATGTTGCCCTGCGCGGCGAGTATCACGCCCAGATCGATACCCTGGGGCATCGCATTTGCCTGAAGAGCCGCCCGGTCTGCGGGGAGTGCCCGCTAGGTCATATCTGCCGGCGGGTTGGCGTCGAGGCGGGAGGGCAGTAGATGCGGATTATCTTCAAGGACAAACAGAACTCATCGGGGACGATCAAGAACGGTGAGATCGTGCTCTATATCTCCAGCCGGCTGCCAAAACCAGAGCAGGAGCGGCATATCGATGTGCTGATTCAGCGCTTGACCCCGCGGCTGGAGCGGGCGCAGCGAATGGCCCTGCAGGTGGCGACACAGGGCCCACCACCGGGCCTGACAGCATCCACCGTGGATGATGACGCGGCGCTGCAGCGGTGGGCCGAGGCGATCAACGCAGCGTTCTACCACTATAAGATGGGCCAGGTCCGCTTCCGCAAGCAGGAGGCCCGGTGGGGCTCCTGCAGCGGCCGGACCCGGAATATCCAGATCTCGCACCGGTTGCGGGGCGGGCCGCACGAACTGCTGGAGTACGTCCTCATTCACGAGATCGCGCACTTGGGCGAGCTCAATCACTCGCCACGCTTCTGGGCGCTGGTGGAGCGGGCCTGCCCCGACTGGCGGGAGCGCCGCCGGCTGCTCCGGCGTTACGAAGAGTATATTCGCAGTCAGCCATCTGACGATGAAAGAGGATCGACGAAATGAAGAAGCGGGGCAGGAAGAGCAGCCTGCTAATGATCCTGGTGCTCGTGGTCGCCGTGATCTACCTGAACCGAGGACGGATCTTCGGGGGCGCCGCGCCGGCGGGTGAGACCGAACCTGCCGGGCTTCTGCCGTGCGCAGCCTACAAGGAGCACCGCAAGGAGGTAAAGGTCGCCCTTGCGGTGCCGACCCTGGGGCGGAAGAAGGCCGAATGGGTGAAGGTGCTCGAGGTGATCGATGGCGACACCGTGGCGGTGCAGAAGGGTGGCAAACGGGTCAGCGTCCGGTTGATGGCGATGGATACCCCGGAGCGGACCACGACCCGCAACGGGCAGATCGAGCATTACGGCGAAGAGGCCGCCCGCTTTGCGGAGCGCCTGGTCGAGGAGTCGGGGTGGGAGGTCGGCCTCACCTACGACCAGGTGACCGAGGACAAGTACGGGCGGGATCTGGCTTATGTCTGGCTCAAGGACGGCCGGTTGATGAACGCCGTGATGGTGGCCGAGGGGTATGCTTACAGCTATACCTCATCGCCGAAGCCGGAGTATGTGGACCTCTTCCTGGGGCTCATGCGTGAGGCACGGGAGGAGAACAAGGGGCTGTGGGGTGTCTGCGAGTAGTCCGGTGCTGGAAGATTTCGGCGGGGCAGCATCCGCCGGGTTGGGGGGCCGGTCGGACTCCCGCCGGGTAGACTAGGCGCGGGAGGTGTCAGCATGACCGATATCCCGGGCCGGAACGAGCCAGACCCCAAGAACATGAGACTGCGCTCCTTTCAGGGCGGTGCCGATGGCCTGCCAGACGGCTCCCCCGAGCAGATCCCACTCGAGTACCGCGGCATTCCCCAGGGAGCGGGAGCGGGGATCTCGGGGTTGACCCATGGCCGCACCGTTCGGGCGGGCGGGGCAACCGTGCGAATCACGGAGCGGGAGTAGGCGGGTTCGTTGGCGAATGGGCCGGGCCGGGGCGCCCGGCCCATGGCGCGCGAACCGGGTCACCCGTTTTGCACCGCCGCCGGAACAATCAGGCGCTCGCCAGCGTCTAAACCTATTGCGTTGTGCTAATGAAGGGGGCAGCATGGTGGGCGCAATCATCGAAGTCAGCGGGCTCCGGAAGGAGTTCAAGATCGCCAAGCGGAAGGAAGGGGCCTTCAGCGCGGTTCGTTCGCTCTTCTCGCGGGAGTTTGAGACCAAGCTGGCCGTGGGTGGTGTCTCCTTCTCGATTCAGCCCGGCGAGCTAGTCGGGTATATCGGGCCGAACGGCGCCGGAAAGTCGACCACGATCAAGATGCTGACCGGCATTCTGGTGCCCAGCGGCGGCACGGTCCGGGTTCGGGGGCTGGTGCCCTACGAGCAGCGGGTGGAGAACGCCAAGCAGATCGGCGTTGTCTTCGGGCAGCGGACACAGCTCTGGTGGGACCTGCCCACGATCGAGTCGTTCGAGTTACTGCAGCATATCTATAAGATCCCGAAGGATAAGTACGACCGGAACATGGCGCGGTTCAAGGAGTTGCTCGGGCTGGACGAGTTTTTGAACACCCCGGTCCGCCAGCTCTCCCTGGGTCAGCGCATGCGGGCCGACCTGGCGGCTGCCCTCCTACACGACCCGGAGATCGTCTACCTGGACGAGCCGACCATCGGGCTGGACGTGGTGGCGAAGGAGAAGATCCGGGAGTTTATCCGGGAGATCAACCGGGAGCGCAAGGTGACGGTGATCCTGACCACCCACGACATGCAGGATATCGAAAAGATCTGCGAGCGGATGATCCTGATCGACCACGGCACCGTGATCTACGACGGTCCGGTGGCCCAGATCAAGGAGCGGTTCGGCAAGCAGCGGACCCTGGTGGTGGACCTGGAACCGAACGGGGGCGAACCGGATCTTCAGGTGGATGGCGCCGAGGTGGTCCGCAAGGACGGCACCCGGTACTGGCTCCGCTTCAGCCGTGACGTGATCTCCGCCAGCCAGTTGATCGCCCGTGTCTCCGAGCGCCACGCCATTCGGGACCTGACCGTGGAGGAGCCGGAGATCGAGGGAATCATCTCCCGTATCTACCAGGAAGGCATATAGCAGGTGCGACCGGCTCCCCGAGTGGGGGGCCGGTCGTTTTCGCGGGGAGGTCGGGGGTGAGGCGGGGGTGGATCGGGGAGAGGT